>CZKJ01000044.1_pt2 | contig 79029 bp, 76 predicted proteins | sample 1122331 | NCBI WGS metagenome assembly CZKJ01 (sample SAMEA3539301, study PRJEB10725) | soil metagenome | biome: tundra; feature: field; material: soil | place: USA | collected 2010-05 | depth 0.15 m
CACAGCGCTTGTCGGTCTGGAAATTTCTTCGCTGCGCGTTTTATATGACTACTCCTGGTTCGTTGGTTTCGCCGTTTCGTTCACGGTCTATTACGCCATGATGAAGTTTCATCGACCGCCTGTCCTTTCGCCGATGGCGGCCTCGTAGCTCAGCGTTTCGTCTCCGCCGTTTCCCGAAACGCAGGCAAGACCTCGCGTTGATAGATCTCCAACGATTGTTCCTCGTCTCCGCACATTAAGTACAAATTGAACTGCGTAACCCCTACATCAGCCAACTTCTGCAGTTTTTCCTGATGCGCCTTGACCGGCCCCACCAGGCAGAAACGATCCACCACTTCGTCAGAAACGAAATTCGCGTTCTCGCTTTCAACCACGCAATGGTGCAAATAGTCGTAACCGCCGCGGTCCTGCACGTACGAAGTGAGCGCCGGCGGCAGATCCTCCGGCTTGTACTGCCGGATCAGATCCATCACGTGGTTGGACACCAGAGCAGGGAACCAGCGCACGCGTTCTCGCGCAACCGTTAAATCATCAGATACCCAAACCGGAGCTGCCGACATCACTTCAATCTGCTGCGGATCTCGTCCCGCTGCACGAGCCCCTTCTTTCACGAAGCCAAGGCACCACGAAATCAAATCAGGATCGGCGAACTGAAGAATGATCCCGTCAGCGACCCGGCCTGCCATGTGCAATACCTTGGGTCCATAGCCCGCGATCCAAACACGCGGAGATACTTTGGCCCACGTGAGTCGCGTCGGCTGGCCTTCGTATTCAATTTCACGGCTGGCAGTGAGATCGCGAAAAATCTTTACCGCAGTTTCCAACTGTGACCAACTAACCGGCTTCTTGCCCAACACGCGCCTCGAGCTGTCTCCGCGTCCGATGCCCAGTTCCATCCGCCCACCCGAAATCAGATTCAGGGTGGCGAACAAGCTGGATGTCACCGTGAGATCGCGAACCGCCGGATTAGTAACCAAAGTGCCGAGCCGCATCCGTTGCGTGTTCGAGGCCATGAGCGTAAGCAAAGGGTATGGGTCCATCCACAAAACGTGGGAGTCGAAGAGCCATCCGAACTCGAAACCGGCAGCTTCGGCTTGACGCGTTAAACCGACGATGCGCTCAACCGAAATGTCTGGCTTTAACGTAATGCCAAACTGCATGGCAGGCCCCTTTCATCACTCAAGAAATATCAGGAACTGAAGTGCGGCAGTTTAGCATAGAATTCCTGTTTCATCTCAGCCGCGCGTGGAGGCATCGATGGGCTTTGACACGATCATCGGCAACGGATCCGTGGTAACTGCAACAGATACCTATGTGGCAGATGTTGCGATCACAAGCGGCAAGATCGTGGCCATCGGCAAAGACCTTCCCCGAGAGAACGCCACGAGAGTGCTGGACGCGTCGGACAAATACGTTTTTCCCGGCGGCATTGACGTCCATACTCATCTGGATATGCCCTTCGGCGGCACCACCAGCGCCGACGACTTTGAAACCGGAACCCGCGCGGCGGCTTTCGGCGGAACCACCACGCTGATCGACTTCGCCATTCAGTACAAAGGCCAGCCCTTGCGAAAAGCCTTTGACACATGGATGGATAAGGCTTCAGCGAAGGCCGTCTGCGATTATGCCTTTCACTGCATTATTACTGACATCGCCGACGGTCAACTGCAGGAGATGAATGCCCTGGTGCACGAAGGCGTGACCAGCTTCAAACTCTTCATGGCATATCCCGGCGTCTTTATGCTCGATGACGCAAGCATCTTCCGGGCGCTGCAAACCACCGCGAAAAACGGAGGGCTCATCTGCATGCACGCCGAAAACGGAAGCGCGATCGACGTAATCATCCAACAGGCGCTGGCAGAGGGGAAGACAGGGCCGAAGTATCACGCTCTCACGCGCCCCACCACTGCGGAGGCGGAGGCCGTGTCCCGCGCGATTGCGTTATCGGAAATGGCGGGCGCTCCCATCTATATCGTGCATTTGAGTTGCAACGAGGCTCTGGAAAAAGTTCGCGAGGCGCGCGATCGCGGTCTCCCGGTTTACGCCGAAACTTGCCCGCAGTATCTATACCTCTCGATCGAAAACTTTGACGTGCCCGACTTTGAAGGCGCGAAATATGTTTTTACACCGCCGCTTCGCGAAAAGTGGCATCAGGAAAAACTCTGGAACGGCCTCAAGCGGGATCACCTGCAGGTTGTCTCTACCGACCACTGTCCGTTCTGCTTCAAAGAGCAGAAAGAACTCGGGCGCGACGACTTCACCAAAATTCCGAACGGTGGCCCCGGTATCGAGCATCGCATGAGCTTGATTTACTCCGGCGGCGTTGCTCAGGGACGTTTCAGCGTGAACCGATTTGTCGAACTTGTTTCGACGACTCCGGCAAAGATCTTTGGCCTGTATCCGCGCAAAGGAACGATCGCGGTGGGCAGCGATGCCGATCTCGTTATCTTCAACCCCAAACGCCAACACACGATCAGCGCCAAGACTCATCACATGCGCGTGGATTATTCGATGTTCGAAGGCATCCAGGTGACGGGCATGCCGGACGTCGTTCTTTCCCGAGGCCGCGTCGTGGTGGAGGCAGATAAGTTTCTGGGTCGAGCCGGGCAGGGAGAGTTCCTGCGGCGCTCAACTTACTCGCAGGTGAACGGATAGCTCGTGGAGGTTGATTGCTCCCGCGTTAGCGAAGGGCCCCAAATAGCGCGTCCTTCCAGCGTTTCGTGTCAATTCTCCAGCATACTTTGGTCTTCCGCTTCGCCTGCAACACGGGAGCCCAAACTGCTCGGTTACGATCATCCGCTGCAACATTCAAACGATCAACCACCGTCATCCCTCGCGTCAATTCGCTTTGTGTCTCCACATCCACGTAGTGCTCGCTCCACTCGGTTCCCACACTTGGATCAAGAGCAACGCACATCGCAACCGGATCAGGCAGGCAGATTCCGTCTTCTCCAGTCTGCACCTTGTAAGCGTGACGGGCATGACTGTTGCATTCGATGGCAAACCGCGCGACCTTATTGCCGAATCCTTGAATCACTTCGATATCACTCTCATTCACCACAGCTTCCGCTCGCGAGAGTTGCCAACCGATAAGCTCGATAGGAAGTCCGCTCAGCATGACGATGCGCGCAGCCTCCGCATCAACCCAGAGGTTGTATTCAGCAGCCGGGGTCACGTTTCCTTCACAGCACGGCGCACCTCCCATAACCACGCAGCGGCCGACTTTCCCGGCAATGGTTGGATTCTTCCCCAATGCAAGGGCGAGATTAGTGAGTGGCCCCAGGGTGACGAGGACGAGTCCGGGATTAGCTTCGATTGTGTCGATGATTGCGTCGATGGCATGCAACTTGTCAGGAGTACGACGAGGCGGCGGATAATTGTGATCTGCTAATCCATCGCGACCATGAAACCATGTCGCATTCGTGTACGTGCGGAGCAGCGGCTTCTCCGCGCCCACATAGACCGGAACATCGGCTCCGCACAGTTCAGCGGTATAGAGAGCATTCCGGGTGGCCTGTTGCACGTTCACATTCCCCGCCACCGTCGTGATCGCGGCCACCCGAACATCGCTGGCGCGCAGAGCCATGATGAGAGCAACGGCATCGTCGGAGGCCGTATCGGTGTCGATCAGAAAAGTGCGTGGCACTCGCGTAGGATAGCAAATCATCGCGGACTGCTCGTCCGGAGTGAACGCCAAAGCTTGTGGCCTGAATGAAAGAAGAGTACAGTTACACCCTTTCCAGCCCGAACAACGTCTGAAGGAGAATCGATGTTCACGCCATCGAGTCTGAGCATTGCGCTGTTGATGATGATTACGAGTGCGGTTTGCTGGGGTTCCTGGGCAAACACTTATAAAGGCGTAAAGGGTTATCGTTTCGAGCTTTTTTACTGGGACTACGCCCTCGGCATCTTTCTGGTTTCACTTGCGCTTGCCTTTACGATGGGCAGCAACGGGCACGATTCCTCAAGCTTTCTGAACAACGTCCACGCGGCGGACAGTTCGAACATCGTGAACGCACTCATCGGAGGAGCGTTGTTCAACCTGGCCAACCTCTTACTCGTGGCTGCAATTGACATGGCCGGACTCGCCGTCGCCTTTCCCATTTCAATCGGAATCGCGTTGGTGGTTGGAACTGTCTTGAGCTACGCTCTGCAGCCGATTGGAAACGCCCTTTCCCTGGCCCTTGGCGTCGCCTGCGCGTTTATCGCGGTTCTTCTGGACGGCAAAGCCTACGGGAATCTAGCAGCCGCCGGACGCTCCGTCTCAAGGAAAAGTTTGATCACCTGTGTGGTTTCAGGAATTCTGATGGGCCTGTGGGCGCCATTCATGACGCACGCCATGACCCGCGGCAACCATCATCTTGGTCCCTATAGCGCGGCTGTGTTCCTCACGCTGGGAGCATTGCTCTCTTGCTTTGTCTGGAATATTTATTTTATGAAGCACCCGCTGGTAGGAGAGCCGGTAAGTTTCGGCGGATTTCTCAGCGGCCCTGTGTCGGGGCATCTGCTGGGGCTTTTCGGGGGATGCATCTGGGGTGTCGGCACGGTTTTTAATCTCGTAGCCGCGAGCTTTACCGGCGTTGCTATCTCTTACGCCATCGGACAATCCGCTCCAATGGTTGCAGCACTCTGGGGAATTCTCGCGTGGAGAGAATTTGAAAACTCAGGACCTCGGGCCAAAGCATACCTTGGCCTGATGTTCGTGTTCTACGGATTGGCGATTTTCCTGATCGCACGTGCGAATGGCTAGGACGGTCTATTTCCCTTTAACGCGGCTCACAAAGAGCTGCAAGAACCGATCCGCGTCCGAAGCCAAACAAACTCGTGCATTCGGCTTTAGTTCGATCACGCCTTCGATCTCGTAGTGGTCTCCATGCAGCACGTTATTTTCGTTTGAGCCCATGCGGTTCGCCACGGTTTCTCCGCGAGTGTACTCGCCTTTAGTTTCCACATCGACGTGCATCTCTTTGAGCGTACCCAACGTCGGATCCAGTGCAATGCCTACCGCCAGCGGATCATACATCGCGGCCCCGCTGTACCCGCTCTTCTCGCTGCGAGTTAAATAAAAGTCGGCAATCTTCGCGATGAAGTCGCTCTGCGGTCCGTGTGACGACTGAAGCTGTGCGAGATACTTTCTTGTGATCAGCGTTCGCTCACCCACGTCAGAGCCGACCATCGTCACCATCCATCCCGCATTGAAGACAATCTGCGCCGCTTCGGGGTCGTTGTAGATGTTCGCTTCCGCCGCCCCGTTGACGTTTCCGCCAGTAATCGAGCCGCCCATGATGACGATATCTTTGACCAGTCCCGCAATTGAGGGATCTTTCGAAACCGCCAGCGCAATGTTGGTCAGCGGCCCCACCGGAATCAGTGTGATCTCATGCGGATATTTGTGGATCATTTCGATGATAAGATCCGGCCCGAACCGTGGATCGGCCTGGCATTTAGAAGGCGGCAACTCGACATCGGCCAAGCCATTCTTTCCGTGCCAGAACTGCGCAGTAATCAGCTTCTGATTCAGCGGATGTTGCGCTCCTCCTGCGACCGTAACGTCGCAGCGTCCCGCCAGTGAAACGATCTTCAGCGCATTCTCCAAACCCTGCCGCCCGTCTACGTTGCCCGGCACTACAGTCAGCGCTTCAACCTTGAGTTCGGGAGAATTCAACGCAAGGATGATGGCCATCGCATCGTCGGTACCGGGATCGGTGTCGATGATTACGCGTCTGGGTGTAGTTTGCGTAAAGGCAGTCGCAAGAAAAGTAAGTACGAAGAGCAGACTCAAAGTGGATGCGATTGGAAGTTGCTTCACGGGAAGGAATCCTTTCTCAATGGTTGGCTTATAGCAGCATGCCGGCAATCGATGCCGACATCAGGTTTGCCATGGTTCCCGCGAGCATGGCGCGAATCCCAAGCCGCGCCAGTTCGCTTTTCTTGTTCGGCGCGAGCGCTCCGATGCCGCCAATCTGGATTCCGATGGAGCTGAGATTTGCGAATCCACAAAGTGCGAACGTAGCAATCGTAAACGACCGTGGATCCAGAGTCCCCTTCGCCGGCCCTAGCATGGAGAATGCAACCAACTCATTTAGCGCCATGCGCGTGCCCAGCAACGTCCCGATGAACTTGCAGTCATGCCAAGGGACACCGATCACCCATGCCACCGGAGCGAACAGCGCGCCGAAAATTTTCTCCAGGCTTTCTGGAAACCAACTCACCCAGTGATGAACTCCACCCAGAATGCCGTCGGTGAGCGCGATCAATGCTAGGAATGAGATCAGCATGGCTGCGATGTTCAGTGCGAGATGCAGCCCGTCGGTCGTTCCGCGAGCGATTGCGCCCAGCAGATTTTCTTCCCTTTCGGCTTTTTCTTCCTCGGCACTCATGACGACTCGGCCGGCAGTCCTCGGCTGTTCGGTCTCCGGCACCAGCATTTTCGCCATCAGCAAAGTGCCCGGCGCCGTCATGATGACAGCGCTCAGTAAGTGTCTAGGGTCAATTCCGAAGAAAATATAGGCGGCCATGATTCCGCCCGAAACGTGCGCCATGCCGCTGGTCATTACGGTCATCAATTCCGAACGCGTCAGCTCGGAAAGAAAGGGCCGGATAGTCAGCGGTGCTTCCGTTTGTCCCATGAAAATGCTCGCTGCAACGTTCAGCGATTCCGCACCGCTCGCTCCCATTACGCGTGTCATGACCCAGGCGAAAATCCGGATGATGATCTGCATGACGCCCAAGTGATAGAGCACCGCGAAGAAGGCCGCGATGAAGATGACGGTGGGAAGCACTCCGAATGCAAAATAACCCAATTGCGATCCTGGATTAGCAAGGTCGCCAAAGACGAAGTGCGATCCCGCATGGGCGTAACTCAGGAGTTTCGTGACCGCATCTCCGGCCTTCTGAAATGCCATGCGTCCGGCGTCAATTCTCAGCACGAACACGGCGAACAGGAACTGCAAACCGAGGCCCCATGCTACGGTCTTCAGGCGAATGGCGCGGCGATTCGTTGAAAAGGCATAAGCCAATGCCAACATGGTTAACAGGCCGAGGATTCCGGTGAAGCGTCCCATTCAGTTCTTTCTCCGGGTATTCCGATCACGCGCATCCGATCACGCGCGTCCTATCATGCGATGGATCAACGGCCTTTTCTCGTGCGCAGGCGAATCATCAATTCGATAGCTCTCTACGAGCAGTTGGCGGGCACGAGCCGCACGCGTTTCTGCATTGTAGTAAATCGTCGCCAGCGGTTCTCCAGCCGAAATCGCGTCTCCGACTTTCTGGTGCAGCACGATGCCCACTGTGGGATCGACCGAATCTTCTTTGCGTTCGCGGCCGCCGCCGAGAACGACACATGCCGTGCCAATCTGCTCGCACTGCAGAGACGCGAGATATCCGCCCCTAGGGCTGGAAATCTTCATGGTGTGCTGAGCCTGCGGCAGTTTCTTCGGATCGTCGATCACTCGCGGATCTCCCCCCTGCAGTTCCACCATCTTTCGAAACTTTTCGAGCGCTTTGCCGGAAGAGATCAATTTCTCGCTTCGCATTTTTCCTTCCGCGACCGTAGCGCAGACTCCACCGAGATGCAGCATCCAACCCGCAAGCTCGAGGCAGAGCTGGCGCAAATCTTCCGGGCCTTCTCCGCGCAGCACGTCCACCACTTCGACGACTTCAAGCGCATTGCCGATCATGCATCCTAGCGGCTGATCCATGTCTGTGATAAGCGCTACCACCTGTTTGCCCATCCGTTCGCCGGTCTCAACCATGAGTTCGGCGAGGAAGGCGGCGTCCTCTTCACTCTTCATGAAGGCGCCGGAGCCGGTCTTTACGTCGAGCACGAGCGCGTCGATGCCTTCCGCAAGTTTCTTGCTCATGATCGACGCACAGATAAGATATGGACTTTCCACTGTGCCTGTCACATCGCGCAGCGCGTAGAGCTTGCGATCGGCAGGCGCGATTTCCGCGGTCTGGCCAATCATGGCGCATCCACAACTTTCCAACACGCGCCGAAATTGCGCGACGGGGAGGTTCACGTTGAAGCCGGGTATGGCCTCGAGCTTGTCGAGTGTGCCTCCCGTATGTCCCAGGCCGCGTCCGCTGATCATGGGAACGGCCACGCCCGCGGCGGCTGCAAGCGGGGCCAGCACCAGCGAAGTCTTGTCGCCCACGCCGCCGGTCGAGTGCTTGTCGACTTTCTTCGCGGAAAGCGAAGAGAGATCGAGGACTTCTCCCGAGCGCAGCATGGCATCGGTCAGTGCAGCGGTCTCGGCACGCGTCATGCCACGCAAGACAACTGCCATCAGCCACGCCGAAACCTGATAGTCCGGAATGTCGCCAGTGGTATACGCGTTCACCAGGGACTCGATCTCGCTCCGTGACAACTCTCCGCCGTCACGCTTCTTGCGGATCACATCAATGGCGCGGAATGTCTGGGCTGAAGCCGAAGTCAGATTCACTGGAGACGGAATCCTTCCGGAAGGAGTTCGGTGATGTGAGCTTGCCGCGGTCCGCCGGCTCCTTGAAAGAAGATAGTGGCGTCCGGCCCGAATTCGTAGATCACCTGACGGCAGGCGCCGCAGGGCGAACACGGGACGCCTTGGTCGTTGACTACAGAGACCGCGCGGATCTCAATCTTGGGTCCAAGCTGCGCGACCGCGGAAAAAATCGCCGTGCGCTCGGCACAATTGGTCATTCCGTAAGACGCATTCTCCACATTACAACCAGCGAAAACTTTCCCGTTCGAGAGAAGAATGGCGGCTCCGACTCGGAACTTCGAATAGGGCGCATGCGCGTTCTTCATGACTTTCTTCGCCGAACGTAGCAGTCTAGCGCGCAAATTACTGGGAACAGTTTTCTGAAGCATAGAAGGAAAAACTTTCACGCAACGTGGCGAAAATCGAAGGCCATTGTAAACCCTGATGAAGCGGTGCAGGGCTTTTTCTTGTTTCGGCGAAGTGCATCATCAAACGCCAAATTCGAAGCGGAATTGCTTTTGTTGTGACTCAGGGCTAGCATATTCCCGTTATTCTTCACCGTCCGGCATCTTTAGCTCACATGATGCAAGCTCTTGCTTGATCTTTCGTTCTTGATTTAAGGAGGATGTTATGGGTATCGCAGTGTCACCGCAGATTCATCCGCAGGTCGCGGATTTCATCGAGAAGCCGCGCAAAATGTTGATCAACGGCAAATGGGTAAGCTCCATTTCCGGCAAGACTTTCCCCACCTATAATCCCGCCACCGGTGAGATTTTGGCCCAGGTAGCGGAAGGCGATCGTGAAGATATTGAAGAGGCGGTGAAGGCCGCACGCAAGGCCTTCGACCACGGGCCGTGGCGGCGCATGACGGCTTCCGAGCGCGGACGCTTAATCTGGAAACTCGCCGATTTACTGGAAACCCACACTGAAGAATTTGGCTACCTGGAGAGCCTCGATAACGGCAAGCCCCTCGCAATCGCAAGAGCTGCCGATGTGCCTTTGGCGGTGGACCTTTTCCGCTACATGGCCGGATGGGCGACGAAGATCGAGGGCAACACCATCCCGATTTCGGTCCCCTATACTCCCGGTGCGAAATACCTCGCCTATACGCTGCGAGAACCAGTCGGAGTCGCGGGACAGATTATCCCGTGGAATTTCCCCCTCCTGATGGCGGCTTGGAAGCTGGGCCCAGCGCTGGCCTGCGGCTGCACCGTGGTATTGAAGCCTGCGGAACAAACGCCGCTTTCTGCGTTGCGTCTGGGCGAACTCATTATGGAGGCAGGTTTCCCCGAAGGCGTGGTGAACATCGTGCCGGGCTATGGCGAGACCGCGGGCGCGGCGCTGGCTGCGCATCCGAACGTGGATAAAATAGCTTTCACCGGTTCCACCGAAGTTGGCAAATTGATCGTGCATGCCGCGACTGGCAACCTGAAAAAAGTTTCGCTCGAACTCGGCGGCAAATCGCCGAACGTAGTGTTCAAGGATGCCGATCTTGACTCGGCCATCCCCGGCGCCGCGAGCGCGATCTTCTTCAATCATGGCCAGTGTTGCTGCGCCGGATCGCGCCTCTACATCGAAAAGCCCATCTTCGATCGCGTCGTCGAAGGGGTCGCCGACTATGCCAAGAAAATTACCGTGGGATCGGGTCTCGATCCCGAAACGCAAATGGGGCCGCTGGTTTCTCAGGAGCAGTTAAGCCGAGTCTGCGGCTATCTGGAAGCTGGATTCTCGGAAGGCGCCACAGCTCTCACTGGCGGCCACAAGAAAGGGGACAAAGGTTATTTCGTGGAGCCTACCGTCCTGGTGAATACCCGCGAAGATATGAAGGTGGTGCGGGAAGAAATCTTCGGGCCGGTCGTTGCGGCAATGCCGTTCAGCGATCCCGAAGAAATCCTGCCCCGCGCCAACGATAGTGAATATGGCTTGGCCGCTGCTGTCTGGACGCAGGACATCGGCAAGGCCCACCGCACCGCGGAACATCTGCGCGCCGGTACGGTGTGGATCAACTGCTACAACATTTTCGACGCGGCACTGCCGTTCGGTGGCTACAAACAATCCGGATGGGGCCGTGAGATGGGGCACGACGTGCTGAACAACTACACACAGACTAAAGCGATTTGTACGAAAATCGCATAAGTTCGTCAGCTCAAAAATTTAGGACGGCGAGTCAATCGCCGTCCTTTTCTTTTCCGCGGCTCTCTGGGATCTACTTTTCCATCAGCAGGACCTTTTCCGCGTCATCAACTTCGGTTAACTTTACCTCGATCACCTCGTTCATGGTGGTCTGAACATTACGGCCGACGAAGCTGGCCTCGACCGGCAATTCACGGTGTCCGCGGTCGATCAGGACGCACAACTGCACTCGCCGGGGCCTGCCGTGAGAAAATAGCGCGTCCATTGCCGCGCGCACCGTACGTCCAGTGAACAGAACATCGTCGACCAGAACAATGTTCTTATCTTCGATCGAAAAACCGATCGCCCCCTCATGGACTACTGGTTTCGGTCCCAGTGTCGAAAGATCGTCACGATAGAAAGTGATATCCAACGTGCCGACCGGAACATCGGCATTCTCGATGCGGGCGATAATCTTGCCCAAGCGCTCCGCAATCGGCACCCCGCGGCGACGAATTCCGATTAATCCCAAGCCATCCACGCCGCCGTTTTTTTCGACGATTTCGTAAGCCAAACGCACAAGGGTGCGCTCAATTTCCGAAGCCGACATGAGTTGTGCTTTCTGGTGGAGAGCGGTCTGGCGGGGAGTAGTTTGTGCATTCATTGTCGAATGTGCCTCAAAGATCGATCTGGTATATTTCGCCGTCGTAAAGGCTCACTTCACTTTAGTGGCATTCCCGCATATCTGCAAGGCGGCTTGAAATTAGATGCGTGTTGGTTTTCCGGGAGTCAAGCCTTCGGCAAGGGCAGGAGGGAGCTCTGTGTCGCCAACCTTAAGAATTTTCACAGCACGCGTCAGAAGACCGGTATCGTTTTGCAGAGCCTGCAGCGTAATCTCGTGGGGTGCGGCCAGGGATCCTTCCGCCGGCAAGATTCCTATACCCTGATTTCGCCCTCCAGCCTTTGCCCGGTAGAGTGCGGTGTCTGCAAGTTCAATGGCCTCCTCGGCGCAAATGGCCTCGTAAGCGCGGCGACTCCACGGGAAAGGCGCCCATCCCACCGAACAAGTCTTTCGCACATGAACACCGTGTCCAAGATCAAAAGGCTCCGATGCCATCACATCTAGAATGCGATCACAGAACGCGGGCGTGCCGAACGGGTCGGCGGAACGGGACATGATTAGGAATTCTTCCCCTCCCCAACGCACCAGGACATCGGACTTGCGCACAACCCTGCTCAGGCGCTCTGCCACCAACTGCAGCAGACGATCTCCGGCAGGGTGACCATGCAGATCGTTAACTTCCTTGAAGAAGTCCACGTCCACCATGAGAAACACGAGGTCACGATGATCCATCTTGCGAATATCGCCTCCGCGAGCCCGCTCGTAGTTTCGCAAGACCTGTCCGGCTTCGGCCGTTAGAATTTCTTCCAGATAGCGCCGGTTCCACACTCCGGTCAACGGATCAGTGTAAGAAATCTCCTGAAGTTCAAGATTCTTGCGCTGCAGTTCCAGGCTGTGCCATCGCAGGGACTGTTCCTTATTTTCCAATTCGTCTTTGAGTTTGCACATCTCATCGAGATTCTGGCGGGACAGCCGCAGCACGTGCAGCAGTTCGCGGTCCATCCAGTGCTGCTTGAGGAACACCAGCGCGCCCATCAAAACCATCGCCGCGGCTGTCAATACCAGCCTGTAGGAGCGCACACGCGGTGGAGCACTTCCCCCAAACTCCGCCCATGCCACCATGAGCGGCGTGGAGAATACAGCCACCATCGCCAATCGTGCGGCCCACATATTTTGATTGTGTTGAGGCTGCTGGTCAGTTGACCCGTCCGGCGAAAGTTCGCGTGCCATGAAACCGATCGCCGCGAACCACGCCATGGCCGCGACCAGCGGAACATCGTAGAGACTGCCCGTGTAGTACTGGTGAGAGTCGATTGCTACGCCCGCCAGAATAGAGCTAATGCTGTAGAACAATGCAGCCTTGAAGAACTGACCGTAGATTAATTGCCATGAACCCCGGCTGCGCTTCCAAACGAGGCCTACTCCCGCAACTAGAACGATCTGTTCACAAGCGTAGAGCACATCGAAGCTGCGGCCATACGCAGCTTCGTTTGGAGAAACATATTGCCACGGGATCACGATAAAGAGATATAGGTAAAGCCACCACGTAAGCAGCAGAAAAAAATCGAGGGTTACGAGCCGCAAAGAATGGTCATTCCGTTGAATGTGAGGCTGGACCGCCAGTGCCGCCATCATTGGAACGATGTGCAAGAATAGAGCTACATCCGCGACAAATGGATTCGGCACCTCCTGGCGCAGGAAGACCTCGAAGTAGGTCCACAAGACTTGCACGCAGAGCCACATCCCGCAGCCGAGCGCCATGAGAGACCAGAAGAGCTGGGCTTTCTTGTCGCTGGTTCTGATGTTTGAGAGGATAGACATCGTCGCACAAAAAAGCAGAATACATTGCGTGAGATCACCGAACGCAGTGAGCCCAGTGCTGCGCGGGGCCAGCAGCGTCACGGAAACGTGGACGCAGACCACTGCGCACACGATTCCCATCCACTTGCTTGGCCGAACAGAGACGAAGCCCACTTTATGAGTGTATGTTTGTGTCGGGAGATCGTTGTATTACGGAAGTAATCGCACAAATGGCCTGAACGTGCTACTCGGCCCCCAAGCCAATCGCAGCCGCGAAACGGCGAACAAACCGGAAAACATCGTGATAAGAGTTGTAGAGCGGCACAGGTGCGACGCGGAACGTATCTGGTTCCCGCCAGTCGCCCACAATCCCTTCCTGCGTGAGACGTTCACACAAAGACCGCCCGTTATGTGGGACTCGTATAGAAAGTTGCGCGCCACGCCGGTCTTTTTCTTGAGGGGTGACGATTGAAAAGCTCGAAGAACTTCTCTGGGTCAACAAAAGATGGTTCAACAGAAACTCCAAGTAGCCGGTTAACATCACACTTTTCGCCCGCAGGCGATCGATGCCAGCCGCGTGAAAAATATCCATCGATGCGCGCAAGACCGCGAGGCTGATAATCGACGGATTGCTCAACTGCCAGCCCTCGGCGCCGGGCATCGCTCGAAAGTCTGGCCCCATCTCAAACCGCGACCGCTCATCGTGGCCCCACCACCCGGCGAGTCGAGGCAACTCCCAGGAGCGAGCGTGCCGCTCATGAACAAAACAACCCGCAACGCATCCTGGACCACCGTTCAAATACTTATAGCTGCACCACACAGCGAAGTCCGGACCCCACTCGTTAAGCTTCAAATGTAAATTGCCGGCTGCATGTGCCAGATCGAAACCAACCAAGCAGCCTCGCGCATGACTTGCCCGCGTAATTCCTACCATATCGAATGCTTGCCCGGTCGCGTAATTCACTCCGCCCAGCAGGATCAGTGCGATCTCATCCCCCGAATGATCGATCAGCGCCTCAATTTGTTCATCCCTAAGACAAGACTCGCCCGGCAGCGGAGTTAATTCGATGAGTGAACTCGCAGGATCGAAGCCATGAAAACGAATTTGCGACTTCACTGCGTACTGATCGGAAGGGAAAGCCCCGCGCTCCACAACAATTTTGTGCTTCGCCGGCGTCGGTCGGTAAAACGAAACCATCATCAGGTGCAGATTTACCGTGAGTGAATTCATCACCACAATTTCACCCGGCTTTGCTCCCACCAGTGCGGCCGTCTGTTCTGTGAGCAGTTTGTGGTAAGGCATCCACGGGTTCTTAGCTCGGAAGTGTCCTTCTACCCCAAGTTGAGCCCAATCTTTCAATTCTTGCTCGATGTAAGCCCCTGCGGTTTTGGGTTGCAGCCCCAGCGAGTGACCACACAAATACACGCAGTCAGCACCGTCGGCGGTCGTAGGGAAAAAGAAGCGATCTCGGTAGTTCTTCAGCGGATCGCGTGCATCCATCCTGATCGCAAAATCCTCGTCCGATTGAAACTCGAAATCGTTCACGACCGCATCTCCAAGGGAGTGAGTTCGCGATGAATTAACCGCTCCGCCTTGCTCCAGTCGAGATCTTCCACGCGATCCACGCAGTCACAGAGTTCAGCCAGCATGCGATCCTGAACGGCGCCCCGTGCCAGCGCTACAGAATAGGGAATGCGGTGAAAAGTCACCATAGCGTACTTCGGGACGAAGAACTTGGGATACTTTGCTTCCAGCGCAAGCTCCACTTTCTTTCGAAACAGGAACCGCGAATCCGCAACTCGATCGCGCATCTCCGTAAAATTTTCAATCGCCATATCGGCAATAGCATCTGTATTGACTTTGCGCTCTTTCTCGAATTCCGCGAACACTCGCGTCCAGTCCGCGCCGTGCCGGTCGAGCAACTCGACCAGGTACGCGCAATCTTCAAATCCGCAATTGATCCCTTGGCCGAAGAAGGGAACGATGGCATGAGCAGCGTCTCCCAGCAGTAGAGCTCTACCTTCCACGTGCCAGGGAGAGCACTTGATCGTGACCATTGCTCCGGTTGGATTCGTAGCATAGTTGTCTGCCAGTTGCGGCATCAGCCGGAGAGCGTCAGGGAAGCGCTCTTCGAAAAAACGAATAACATCCGACTGCGTGTTGAGACTGGCGAAGCCATCCGCACCCTCAAATGGCAGAAATAGAATGCAAGCGAAGGTGCCGTCGATGTTCGGCAGCGCAATCAACATGTGACTGCCCCTCGGCCAGATGTGAAGGGCGTTCGTCTCCAGCAGATGCTGCCCGTTGGAGCCGGACGGAATCGTCAACTCTTTGTAGCCATAGTCAAGATACTGTTGGGAGAAATTAAATCGGTTCAGCCTGAGCATCTCCGCCCGCACCGCCGACGCCGCACCGTCGCAGCCAATTACAACCTGACTTCCTCGGATCTTTTCTTCGCCCGTGTCTTCGTTACGCACTCGGAGTTCGCTGGTCCTTAAGTCATACCCCGTGCAACGCTGATGGAAATGAATGGTCGCACCCTGCTCCTCTGCGGCATTCATGAGCGCTATGTTGAGTTCCGCGCGCGAAATCGAGTTGATGACCTCGGCATCGTTTTTTCCATAGGGTTGAAATGTAAGTTCTCCGGCAATCGAATGCATCATCCTGCCCTTCATCGGAATGATGATGCTTCGCATCCGCTCCCACAGGCCCGCTTGCTGTAAGGCATGAATGCCACGAGTCGAGATCGCGAGATTAATCGACCGACCCGCACTCATGCGGGTTCGTCGCATGTCCGGCCGCCGCTCATACATCTCAACTGCGAATCCGCGCTGCATCAGAAGAATGGCCAGGAGAGGCCCATTCAAGCCGGCGCCGATCAGTGTCACTTTTTCAGGAGCAGATTTCATACCAGATGAAATGCGACGACGTTCGATAAGCGAGATGGAAGAGCTAACACCTCACTCCGTCAGCAGCGTCCTGGCCTCCCACAATTCCGGGAAAAATTTCTTATCGAGTGTGAGCTTCAGGTAGGACGATCCCGCGCTCCCTCCAGTCCCCATGCGGATACCGATAATTCGCTCGACCAGTTGAATATGTCGCAACCGCCAACTTACCACCAGTTCGTCAAACTCCGTCAGCCGCTCACACACGTCAATCCAATCGCGATGGTGATGCTCATCCTTATAGAGCGCGTGGACTGCACGGGCACGCGCTCCAAATCGCTCCTTTTCGGTTTCGCCCTCGCTTGCGGACGGGAGTTTGCCCATCGCTTGCAGCGCTCCAAAGAATACGTCGCGCAGCGAAGGCTCCTCCAATCGGCGCTTTAGACTTGCGTACGCTTCCGGTGTGGGCCTGTGATAGCGGAGCATTTTCTCGTCCTTCAGACCGCAAAGAAATTCGATCTCTCGAAATTGCTCCGACTGAAATCCGCTGGCCGGCTGTAGCAATCCACGAAACGCCAGAAAATGCGTAGGCAACATCGTTTCCAGAATCGTGAACTGCTCCACCAATACCCGCGTGATTTCGGTACAGCGCCGCAGCAGCCGCGCTGCTTCGTAAACTTCGTCATGCGATTGCGGAGCGGCGCCAGCGCACCGCAAATTTGCGACTACCGCATCGAGATCATGCAGCAATTCCTTGAACCACAGTTCGTAGGTCTGGTGCACGAGAATGAATAGCAACTCATCGTGATGCTGTGGCGAAGACTGTGGCCGCTGCAACTCGAGCAGTTCCGGAATTTTCAAGTACGAACTGTACGTGAGTTGATCCGGCTCTGGCGCAATCGGCGAAGAGATCACATCTGCGGATCTTTTCTCCGGTGCCGCTCGCGACTCCGCTTCAAGTTTCAGGAACTGCGTCGCGTTCCCGCTAAGCAGCTTAGCCTTGGTGTGCTGCGGTAAATTGCTTTGCCGGATGAGAGACCCTACGCGTTCTTCGCCCAGAGGGAAAGGATAGTCAGAGCCAAGCATCACCCGGTCCGCTCCCATTGTTCCGACGAGGAATTGCAGCGCGCGCTGGTCGAACACGGCGGAGTCGGTGTAGAAGCGATTGAGATAATGACTAGGCGGATGTTGGCAGTCTCCGCGCGCGACCGGATGATGATGCCATGCATTTTCCAACCGCCCGAGCAGGAATGCGAAACTCCCGCCGCCGTGCGCAAAACAGATGCGAAGTGTGTTCGGCAACCGATCCAGTGCTCCACTCAGAATCAGCGCCACCACCGACAATTGCGTCTCCGCCGGCATCCCCACCGTCCAAGGCATCATGTATTTCGGCATCCGCTCCTGCCCAAGCATGTCCCAAGGATGGACGAGAACGGCCGCGCCCTCATCCGCGCAGTGGTGCAGGAAAGTCACAAGTTCAGCATCATCCAGGTTCTTGCTTCCAACGTGATTGCCGATCTGTACTCCTAAATGTCCGGCCTGCATGCACCGGCTAAGTTCTTTGCAAGCAGCGTCAACATTTTGTAGCGGGACCTGGCAAAAAGATTTCAATCGGTCCCGTCCCCGGCTGCACAGCTCAAGAGCCGCATCATTGAACAATTGCGCACAATCCAGCGCATGTTCCACCGGACGCTCATACGCGAACAGTACTGGCGTGGCAGAGATGATCTGCAGGTCAACTCCATCACGTTCCATTTCGCGCAGTCGCACCTCCGGATCCCAACAGGCCGAATAAATATGGCGGAAGAATCGATCTCCCACCATAATGTCTGCTTTCCCTGGTTCAGTGTGCTTAATCCAGGGCCAGTCCGGCGTGCCATAGCGCGCCGCCAAGTCAGGCCATGAACTTGGAAAAAAGTGATTATGGATGTCGATGACTTGCATGCTTCATTTGCCTGGATGAATCGTGCCGCAAAGCTTACATGTGCGCCGGCCCTCGTTGCTATGGAACTGTTCAAACAGAGGCGGCAGATCCTTAACGATGCTCTTCAGTTTCACTTCGGCGCGATAAACCAATTGGTGGCAGTTCGGGCAATACCATTCGAATGCATCCAGTGAGCCCTCCGGGCGCGGCACTTCGATGACTACTCCGACGGTCTCAGCGGGCCGCTGCGGCGAGTGGCGCAGATGCTTGGGTAAAAGAAATATTTCGCCTTCTCTGATCGGTATTTCCAGCGGAGGTTTGCCGGGCGTCTCCATAATGCGAAGAACTACATTGCCCTTTAACTGATAAAAGAATTCTTCTGTCGGATCGTCGTGATAGTCGCGCCGCTGGTTCGGGCCGCCGACCACAGTTACCATCATCTCGCCGTCTTCCCACACTTGCGCGTTGCCCACCGGCGGCTTGAGCTTCTCTTTATTTTCTTCGATCCATGACTGAAAGTTGAAAGCTTTCAGATTCTTGATGGACGCCATCACGTCTCCTTCCGAGGTTTGTAAGCCATGGCTTTGATCTCAATCAGCAAGTGCGGATGCGGTAACTGATGCACGGCCACCGTCGTTCTTGCCGGACCATCGTATCCGAAGAATTCGCCGTATACCTCGTTATAGCCGGCGAAATCGTTCATGTTTACAAGGTAGGTAGAGAGTTCCACTATATCCTGCAGTTGCGCTCCCGCACTCTGCAGAATGTCGCGGATGTTTTGAATCACCGCACGCGTTTGCTCGCGGATGTCGAGCCGCGTTGCGCCGAGTGGATCGACTTCAGCTCCAGCAATCGTATTGTCGGCGCGGCGCGCACTGGTTCCGGACACAAAAAGGAAATCACCTGCCCGCTTGACGTGCGGATACTTTCCGCGCGGCATTGCTTTTCCTTCGACGACTTTGCTCTCGATCGTGCTCATATCCGTTCTGTCTCTACCCTCACAGCTTGATGCAAATATTACTCAGCTCGGAATAAAAATTTAACGAATGCATTCCGCCTTCGCGGCCGACACCCGAAAGTCCCACTCCTCCGAACGGAGTTCGCAAGTCACGCAAAAACCAGCAGTTCACCCATGTGATGCCCACATTCATTTGCTGGGCTACGCGATGGCCACGCTTCAAATTGCTGGTCCATATCGAGGCCGCCAGTCCGTACTTGGTGTCGTTCGCCAAGGCGACGGCTTCCTCTTCCGAGTCGAACGGTGTGACGTGGCACACCGGACCAAAGATCTCCTCCTTCACGCACCGCGCCGCTTGCGGAAGTCCAGTATAGATGGTCGGTTGTACGTAGAAACCGTGGTCACGATCGTCGCCAAATGTCGGAATGCCCCCGCCCGTTACGACCGTCGCTCCTTCTTCTCGAGCCAATCGGTAATACGAGAGCACCTTCTCGCGATGTTGCGCCGAGATCAGTGGTCCCAGGTTAGTCTTGGCATCGTTGGGCCAGCCCGCATACAGGCCCTCCGCCTCCCGTTGCAGCGCCTCCACAAATGCATCGAAGACTTTGCGCTCCACATACACGCGCTCCGCGCACAAACAGACTTGCCCGGTATTAAGAAATACAGCGTCGGATAATCCGCTGATGGTCTCTTCAAAACTGCAATCCGAAAATACGATTGCCGCATTCTTGCCGCCCAGTTCAAACGAAACCGGCTTCACGGTGGGCGCCACCGCTTTCATGATGGCTGCTCCGGTCCTCGACTCGCCGGTGAAGGTGACTGCGTCTACGTCCGGATGTTGGGTCAGAAATTCTCCTGCAGAACCCTGCCCGAAGCCATGCAGCACGTTATAAACGCCGTTCGGAATCCCCGCATCCTCCATGGCTTCGGCAAGCAGCGTGGCAGTAGCCGGAGTTTCTTCGGAAGGCTTCACCACTACTGAATTCCCGCAAGCCAGCGCAGGAGCAACTTTCCAAGTAAGCAAAAGGAGAGGCAGATTCCATGGAGTGATCACGCCCACGACGCCCAACGGCTTGCGCACCGCGTAATTTAGGGCGCTCGTTCCGTCTGAAGTTTCAGTTTGAAAGGCTTCTACCCCAGACAGTTTCACCAGATCGGCAAAGACACGGAAATTCGCCGCGGCCCGAGGAACATCGAGCTTCGCAGCCAAAGAGACTGGCTTGCCCGTATCAGCAACTTCGGCCTGAACGAAGCAATCGAATTGCTTCTCGATCGCATCTGCGACCTTATGCAACCGCCCCGCACGTTCGCGGATTCCGAGCGATGACCATTCTCCTCGCAAAGCACGCCGGGCGGCGGCTACCGCCTCATTGACTTGCGCTTCGGTTGCTTCGGTGACCCGCGCAATCACCGTCCCGTCCGCGGGATTCACATCGTCGAACTCGCGCTCTCCGGGCACGAAGCGGCCATCAATATAATTCTGGATTAATTTCACGAGATCCTCAGGCGGGCCTCCGCAATCGTAGCAGGCTCGGAGGAAACGAAGCAATCTCCGCGAACTTGCGTCAACTCTGCCGTTGTTCCTGGTATCGCCTCAGCGCATCCTGCCAGGAAGGCATCTCAATTCCAAGCGCTTTCAGACGAGATGGCGACAAAACTGAATATGCCGGTCGAGGCGCAGGCCGTGCCATTTGTGCACTGCTTACTGGCCGCACCGTGGTGGCGAGCCCCGCATTCTGCACAATCTGTTGCGCGAACTCAAACCAGCTGCAATCGCCCGCATTGGTCACATGTACGATTCCCTTCGCGCTTTTCCGGCACAATGAAACAATCGCACGCGCTAAATCGACCACATAGGTTGGGCAGCCACGCTGGTCGCTGACCACATCCAGCGCCGGACGGCTTGCCGCCAGCTTTAATATCGTGTCGGGAAAGCATTTGCCGCCGAGGCCGAACAGCCATGACGTTCTGACGATGCCGCAATCCGGCAGCAGCGCCAGGAGTTTGATCTCCGCCTCCGCCTTGGTTCGTCCGTACACGCTCTGCGGATTCCGCGAATCGTCGGCCTCATAGGGCGTGGTCTTCTTTCCATCGAAGACATAATCGGAACTGAGGAACAGGAGTCGGGCTCCAACTTCCTTCGCCGCAGTGGCGACATTCATCGCTCCGTCACGGTTCACTGCAAAAGCTAGTTCCGCATTGCTTTCGCATCCGTCCACATCGGTATAAGCTGCGGACAACACGATCCACTCCGGACGTGTTTCCCGCACAATCTGGCGCACCCGCGAACTGTCCCGAATATCTGCGTCTGGCGAACTGGGTGCAGTAACCGTATCCCCACTCCATTCGCGCACGAGCGCCTTGCCCAAAAGCCCGGATGCGCCAAAGATAGTGACTCGCATGGGAAATTTATTCGAAGGTTTCGGCGTCGGAAAGCGCCACGCCCCGCTGGTCCCTTGTCGATACAATCGGTTCGCCGTCCAGCTTCCAGTCGATCTTGAGTTGGGGATCGTTCCACGCGAGTGTGCGTTCGTGTTCCGGCGCGTAAAAATCGGTCGCCTTGTAAAGGACGTGCGCTTTTTCCGAGAGCACTCTGAATCCGTGCGCGAAACCCACCGGCATCCACAACATGCGTTTATTTTTACCGGAGAGCCGCACCGCCTCCCAGCGCCCAAACGTTGCGGAGCTCCGTCGCAGGTCGACGGCGACATCCAGGATTTCTCCCTCCGCAACGCGCACCAGCTTTCCTTGTGGACGTTTTACCTGATAATGCAGGCCCCGCAGAACATTGCGGGAAGAGCAGGAATGATTATCCTGCACAAAACTCTCGGTAATTCCTGCATCCGCCATGCTCTGCTGGTTGTAGCTCTCAAAGAAAAAACCTCGCTCATCGCAAAACACGCGAGGCTCAAGGACGAAAACACCGGGGAGTGAAGTCGGAAGTTTTGTGATCGCATCCATCCTGGGCCGGATTGCCTGAACCGCATTCATCAGAATACCTTCTCTCGCAGGAGTTGCAGCAGGTAAGCGCCGTAACTATTATTACTCATCGAGCTGCCAATTCTTTCTACCTGATCGGCAGTGATGTAACCGGAGCGAAGTGCAATCTCTTCGGGGCACGCTACCATCAGTCCTTGCCTTTTTTCGATGGCCTGGATGTAGAGCGACGCTTCCATCAAGGATTCGTGAGTGCCCGTGTCCAGCCAGGCCATGCCTCGTCCCATGACCACGACTTCCAGTTGGCCGTTTTCCAGATATGCCTTGTTTACGTCGGTAATCTCCAACTCCCCTCGCGCACTCGGCTTCAACGACTTGGCGATTTTGACAACCTGATTGTCGTAAAAATAAAGGCCGGTCACGGCGTAACGCGATTTCGGGTGCTGAGGCTTCTCTTCAATGCTAAGAGCGCGCCCGGAGCCATCGAATTCCACAACTCCATACCGTTCGGGATCGTGCACGGGATAGGCAAACACTCGCGCCCCTTGGCTCTTACTCGCTGCCTCTCGCAAGTCTTTAGCCAGGTCGTGCCCATAAAAAATATTGTCGCCCAACACCAGGGCGCAAGCATTGTCGCCTAGAAAAGTTTCGCCGAGCAGAAAAGCCTGCGCAATTCCTTCCGGCTGAGGTTGCACCTTGTATTGCAACTGGATTCCAAACTGACCACCGTCTCCCAGCAGGGCCTGAAACTTGGGCACGTCGTCCGGAGTAGTAATAAGAAGGATATCGCGTATGCCTGCCAGCATAAGCGTGCACAGCGGGTAGTAAATCATGGGTTTGTTATAAACCGGCAGTAAGCTCTTTCCCATGGCATGGGTTACCGGATACAAGCGTGTACCCGACCCACCCGCCAGAAGGATTCCCTTGTACATTGTGCTGTTCGCAGATTGCGTCATGAAAGGTGTCAATTCACTGTTAACGATTCAAGAAGAGTAGTGCGTCTCAATCCACTGCCTGTAGCTTCCGCTGGTAACATCTCGAACCCACTCTTCGTTGCCCAAATACCACTGCACGGTCTTGCGAATTCCTGTCTCGAATGTTTCCCTCGGACGCCAGCCAAGTTCGCGCTCAATCTTACTTGCATCCATGGCGTAACGCCGGTCATGTCCCGGACGGTCCTTCACAAATGTAATCAGGCTGCGGCGCGCCGATCCACGGCTGCCGGCCATCTCATCCACAATGTCGCAGATTGTCTCCACGATGTCGATGTTGCGCTTCTCGTTCCAGCCACCGATGTTATAGGTCTGCCCTGCGCGGCCACGATGCAAAACTGTCGCAATTGCTTCGCAGTGATCCTCCACATAAAGCCAGTCGCGAACATTCTGGCCATCGCCGTAAACCGGAAGCGCCTTGCCGTTGAGGGCATTCAGAATAATCAGTGGTATCAATTTTTCCGGAAATTGAAATTGCCCGTAGTTGTTCGAGCAATTAGTAGTGAGCGTCGGGATCCCGTAAGTGTGATGATAGGCGCGCACAAGATGGTCCGAAGCCGCCTTGGACGCTGCGTACGGACTGTTAGGCGCGTACGGAGTCATCTCGGAAAACGCTGGATCCTTTGGCCCGAGGGAGCCATAAACCTCATCGGTAGAAACATGCAGGAAACGGAAGTCCGTTCTTTCCCGCGCGTCCAGACTTCCCCAATAGGTTCGTACTCCTTCCAGCAGCGCGAAGCTGCCGTCAACATTTGTACGGATGAAATCTTCCGGCCCCCTGATGGAGCGATCGACGTGGCTCTCGGCTGCAAAATGCACGACGGCTCGCGGTTTGCGACGAGCCAGCAGGCTGCCCAACAAGACGCGGTCTGCAATATCACCATGCACAAACTCGTATCGCTTATCGTTCGCAATGTTAGCCAGGTTGTGAAGGTTTCCGGCATACGTGAGCTTGTCCAGGTTTACAACGGAGGCCAGATCCGTTTCCATCCACCGCAGAATGAAATTGGACCCGATAAACCCTGCTCCGCCGGTGACGAGGATCGTGTTTTCCATGAGGAGAAATGCCGCCGAATTGCGGCGCATGCCGCCGCTTGTATGAGACTGCGAAAGCCGGACCTCTAATTGTAAACAAAAAGGACGGGAATCATCCCGTCCTCATGACGTGCGCTAAATTGTTTGGTTGGTTGTGTTCGCGCGGCTATGCGATTGATTGCTATCCTGCCTTCCGTCGGGTTCCTGCTGCGTGTGCAGCTACGCCTGCATTCGGCTTCCGGGCTGCGGTTTCCGTCCAATTCCAGCCCATCATTTCGAAATAGACTCGTTCCACTTCCGCGGCAATCTTGGTCCACTGGTATTGTTCGCGAATACGGCGTTTTGCGGCCTCTCCCGCAGCTTCCCGCACTGCTGGATTCGCAATCAGAAATCTTAAGCGGTCCGCTAAGTCGGAAACGTCACCTCGCCGGAAGGTGAAGCCCGCATCTTCAACGGCCTCCCGATTTTCCGGCACGTCGCTCGTGAGAACGCACAGACCCGCTCCCATCGCATCCAGCAACGCAAGGGACAATCCTTCCACATCGGACGGCAACACGAACAACATCGCATTGGTCAGCAACTCATCGAGAGCTTCGCCTGAAATCCAGTCCAGCATCTTGACCCGTTCGCTGGCATGGGTTCGCAGTCGGCGGGAGTAATCGTCGCAATAACTCGAAGCCCCCGCCATGACCAGTTTTATGTCTGTATCCAACCGTTCATACGCCTCAACCAGCAGGTGGCAGCCCTTTTCTGGCGAGAACCTCCCCAGAAACAGAATGTAGCGGTCCGGCTCGAGTCCCCAGTTAAGAATCTTGTCAGGGAAACGCCGGTCGCGCAGTAAGCCGCCGTTCGGCACGTAACACGTTTCCACTCCATGGCTTTCCCAGTAATGCTGCCGCAATGTCCGCGAGACGACCATCGTGTTGGTGGGCAAACTTACCGCCGCCCACTCGCCCAGTCGGAGCACAGCCGAGGCTATACGGCCCCATTTCTTGCGCTGCCAGTCCAGACCCTGCACGGTGACCACGGTCTTTTTGCCCGCCAGGCGCGGGATAAATGAGAACAATGCCGGACCCAAAGCATGGTAATGCACAATATCGCAAGGCTGAACCAGTACATGGAGGGTGCTCAGAAACGTGTGCGCCAGTGTCTCCAGATGCTTGGACCGGATCGTTGGGAGCCGCACCACTCTCATGCCATTGTGCTCCTGCACCGTAGGCGTGAAATGTGTCCGGCAATAGGCGGTGACCTGGTGCCCCATACCGGCCAACCGCTTCCCGACTTCTTCGTAATAGGCTTCAATCCCGCTGTATTTCGAGATCACGCCGCGTCCACCAATAAGGGCGACCCGGATCGCTGGTTTTTGGAACGCAATTGACGGCAACGGGCCCACAGGGCTCAATGCAGAGGCCAATGCGAGGCGCTGAAGCGGAACGAAGCCACTAACCGGGGTTCGACCCAGAGCGGGTCGCGTCGGAGTCGCGGTGAGCTTTGCGATTTCTTTGCTCGACCCTTTCCACTCTCGCGAAGACTGCTTTCCGGCAGTCAGTCGCTCGTACAAAGAGATCAGGACTTCGTAATGCGCCTCCGGCGTGTATTGTTGCCGTACAAGTTCTCGTCCAGCCCGGCCCATTTCGTCGGCAAGTTGTGGTTGACAGCTGAGAAACTCCAGAGTGGACACTAAATGAGGCACATTCCCCGTTGTGTATAACAGCCCGGTCTTACCCTCGTGTACCAACTCGCGCCGCGAACCGAGATCGGACGCAACCACCGCTCGCCCGTGTGCGTAGGATTCAAGAATCGTCTTACCCAGGGTTTCATACGCATGAGACGGCAGCACCGTGAAACGCGAACTGGCAATCACGCGATCCAATTCTTCCCCCCGGACGTGGCCGATAAACTTCACGTTTGCCAATCCCAACCTGACGTTCAGTTTTTCCAATTCGCTGCGCTCCGGTCCGTCCCCGGCGACAATCAGTTGAAGGTCCGGCAGCCTCTGCATGGCATGCAGCAAATCGCCAACCCCCTTCTCCCCCGACAATCGCCCGAAATAAAGCAGAGGAGCATTCTCTGCGTTGCGCTCCCTTAACAACTGGACTGGCTGGAAGTGTGGAAGAACTTCGAACTTCGCCGAATCCCATCCATGTTCGACAAACTTGTCGCGTACAAATTGACTGGGAGCCAGAAAGCAATCAATGCATCTCCGGTAGGTACCGAGACCCTTGTGGAAGTATGCTTCCGCCACCAAGGTCATCCGCGCAGCCAGTCCCGAATAGCATTTTTCTTTCAGCACATGCCAGCACTGTCCACCTTTGCAAGCCTCGCAGACCTCTCCGCGCGAGACCAGGTTATAGCTGGCGCAGAGGACTTTGAAGTCGTTCAAGTGATATACGACGGGAACCTTTTGCGCCTTCAATTCCCACAGGATTGACGGCGACAGATGGTGGTAGATGTTGCGTACGTGCGCCACGTCGGGCCGGAATTCGGCGATCATCGCCCGAATCCTCCGCCGCGCCTCGACTGAATAAATCGCCTGCGCCGCCAGCCTCGCCTGGTGAAACCATCCTCTCTGATTCTTAAACTCCGTGTGCGGCATGAAATGGTGGTCGTAGGGAGTGGACTTGCCGCGCGGATCGGCCATGGAAAACAGCGCCGCCGAGTGTCCCTTTGAGCGCATCAGGTCCATAGCCTCGAACAGGTAGGCTTCGGTCCCGCTGAAGGGGTAGTTATATTTGTTGCAGTACAGGATTCTCATGTCAAGAACTCCAATCGTGGGGGTGCGATCAACTGCAGGAATGCGCTGCCGAAACGCTTTAGGTTTTCCTGACGGCTAAAATTTCGAAGGACCTGTACCCGCGCTGCATGCCGGATCCAGTTCAGCCGATTCGCCGAAGGGTGATCCCTAAACTGCATCAGGGATTCAAGGAAACAAATCCTGTGTACGAAATCTTCGAGGTCTCCGGGTTCATAGAGAAATCCCGTTTTTCCGGGAATGACCAACTCGGGAATACCTGTGATCGCCGGAGCGAGCACGATTTTTCCCCTTACCATCGCTTCCATCAAAACCAGCGGAATTCCCTCGCTGCGGCTTGTAAGAACAACCATGTCCGCGTCCCGGTAGAGTGCATCCATCCCTGGCTGTCCCATGTGCCCGAGCAGCCTGAGCCGGTCTTGCAATCGATTTTCCCGGATCAATAATTCGAGACGCAGCCGCTCCGGCCCTTCGCCGGCGATTGCGCATCGAAAGTCGAGTCCAGTGTCGCGAAGTCGAGCACAGGCGCGAACCAGGAATGCGTGGTCCTTGACTGCATGCAGGCGTCCTATGGCCAAGAGATTGAAATTGCTGCGCAGGCCAGGAACAATACTGCGGGAGAATTGTTTGGGCAGCAGCGCATCCACTCCCAGCCGCGTCACGAAGATTTTTCCTGGATCGATCTCAGGAAAATGTTCGAGAATATAGCGCCGGTTGTAATCGGAAATGGTTAAACAAGACTGGCAATTCTGCAGCTTCGTGTCGAGATAGACGGCGTGCCGCAGCAGGTCCGACCCATGCAGCGTCAGGCTGAAACTTATTCCCAACAAACGCGCTGCCACCATCGCGATCCAAGAACCGAAATAGCCGTGATGCACGTGGATGTGATCCACTCCGCGTTCTTGCAGCAAAACCGCGTAACAGGCCCCCAGCCAGGTGTGCAGCAACGCTTTCAACCGCAGCGTGGGACTTTCCTTTCCTTGCAGTAGCACCCGCGCCACCAGGCCTGAAATTCGCTCCCAGTGCCGCACGGCGAACGTGAGGGCACGCAGAAGAGTTAATACGCGAACAGACTGGAGACACAGAATTGCCGATCCCGAGGGTCCGTTCAACGATCGGCGCTGCGAGTCTGGCCTTCGCACGCTCCCTGGAATGACCTTCACTCCTCGGCGCCGCAGTTCCTGGATTTCCTCGCTCACATAAGGCTCGACTGCAGCCGGAAATTGGTTCGCGAGATACGCCACTGTGAGCACTGAATTAGATCTGCGGAATTAGGAATCGGTCGGGACTTAAATTGCGGAAGTGCGGTTCGCTTTGATCGGGCGGATTGTTTCGCGTTCTAGATTTGTGCTTCTGCGACGTTGCTGCGCGGCCAACATTCCCGCTAAGACGAACAAAAGACCATTCACGAACTGATAGTTCATTACTACAACAGACGCATTTACCCAATAGACGCCAAGCAAAACCGGCCACATGGCGTGAAACTGGCGATTTAATAGACCGTTGCATTCGTCTCGCGGAACCGATCCCCGTCCCAATCTCAGAAGCTCCCACATCAGCCAAACATAGAGCGCCAGGCCGAGGATGCCATGCTCCACCAGCAGCTCCAGGTAAGTATTGTGGGGGTACAGCTCCTTCTCGCTGTAACCGCTAACGTGCCGGGCCAGCTCGGCCGGCATTTGATTCACTCCCCAACCGGTGAAGGGTTTTTCCAGGAACATTTGCCAGCCGCCGGTGTAGACAGCCTCGCGGAAATCCACCGGGCCCGATTCCTGCAGCCGATCTGTGAGCGCGCGGCGCTGATCGTCGAAACTCAATGTAATAAGTAGAGCCAAAGCTCCCATTGCCGCTACTGCGATGGAGACTCGCCGGAGTCTTCGATTGTGCGAGCGAACAATCAGAACACCTACGCTGACCACAAAGGAAAGCCAGACCGCCCGGGTCATTGTTGCCAGGATCGCAAGCGGCAGAGAAGCCAGCAGTATGGCGGCTTTAAGTCCGCGTATCCTTCTTCGCAGAATTGCATGGAGCGCCAACAGACCTAGCAAGTTTAAAGAGACGCCGTTTGCCACCGCCTGCAACAGCGGTCCCCGCGCCCGGTCAGCGTGGTAGCCCAAGCTCTCATCCAGAATGAAACGTGGAAAGATTAGTGACTTTGCGCCCACCAGAAAAGCGATCGACGTAAAGCAAAGATACGCAAGGACTGCCAGAGCGAAAACTTCGAAGAGTTCTAACCGCCGCTCATCCCGAAGTATGATCGCCGACAAATGAAAGAGGGCGAAGGGCACAATAAACTTCGCCGCCAGCAGAGACCATGTCCGATTGTCGAATGGCTCGCCTATCACGCTGGCGACCGCCAAGAATGTCAGCCCGATCATTGGCCACGTAGCCCGTTCGGCGACCCAGAACCGCTGCCTCGTAACTAAAGCTCCTCCTACCACGCCCACCACCAGCAGAGCGAAGGCTACTCGATCGATCTCATAGAAAGGAACATCGGGATGACGCAGCAGCATGGCGGCTAGCGCGGCCAGGAGTAGCGCAGTCGGCATCGCTATCATGGTCTGCAGCGGACGCAGCGTTAGCTGCAGGGCTCGTAAACTGGAATCCTCCACCCACGCGGGTGGCGCCATCTTCGCCGCAGCCGATGACATTGCTCCCCACTCCCGCGCAGGACTGCTCCTGCCGTTTTTAACAGAATGGACAGGTCCATCCTGAGACTCCACCGGTGGATGTATTCGATATCGAGCTTCATCCCGGTCTGGAAAGATGGATCCTGCCGGGCTGTGACCTGCCAGAGTCCAGTGATCCCCGGCACGACGTCCAGCCGCGGCAAATGTTCAATCGCGTATGCGGAAACATCATCCAGCGGATGCGGCCGCGGCCCAACCATGCTCATCTCGCCTTTCAGGACATTCCAAAGTTGCGGAAGTTCGTCCAGACTGTAGCGGCGCAAGAATTGGCCGATGCCCGTGATTCGCGGATCGCCCGTGATCTTGAAAAACGGGCCTAATCGCTGATTTCGCTCGCGCAAGCCTTCTTTGAGATCGTCCGCGTTCCTTACCATAGTGCGGAACTTATAACAGCGGAATGGTCTGCCCTTGCGTCCCGCTCGCGCCGCTTTGTAAAGAACGGGCCCGGATGATTCGATTTTGATCAGAATCGCGATCAGCAGCAGCGCAGGCGCTAGACAGACCAGCGCGGTCCCCGCTGCGGCCACGTCCAACGCACGCTTCAGCAGCAACCCACCAACTGGCAGTTTTTCTTCGTGTAGAGAGATTAATGGAATGTTTCCCAGGCTCTCTAATCTCCCTTCCGGCTCGCAACCAAACAGGTCCGGCGCCATGCTCACATCCAACCGCAGTTGCCGGGCTGCGTGCAGCACGCGCAGGGTGACGGCCTGATCCTGAGGGGAGGCCAGAATCACCTCGTCTACGAATTCTGCCCGCGCTAGTTTTATCAAGTCGCTCGTGCGACCCACTACACCGTTTCCTAACGGCTTCCTGTCGTCCAGAAATCCACGAACTGACCGGTTCATCTCCGGATGGTTCGCTGCGTAGTTAGCGATTCGGCGCCCCAGTGCGCCCGCTCCTACAATCACCACATTTCTCACGCCTCGGGTGGCCCGCAAGCCACTCTGGTAGCCGCTCAGTTCGGCCCATCGGCATCCCCAGAGTGTGCCGAGGTGCAACATGCCCGCGCTCCATACGGCCGCCGCCGCCGACGCTGAGAAGCCTTGCAGTTGCAGCGCTGCACTCAGCACCAGCGTCCCCCAAAAGACTGCCTTGCCCAGCATCTGCATTTGTTTGCGTAAATCTGTGTCTGCAAGGTGCGCCGCGTCAGGACGGTTCAACAAATTGATTAGAACTCCGTGCAGTAACGCGATGCCAATAAGAGTTCGCGAAACGTGCCATGTGGAAAACAGGCTAGGGGACACCGGCACGCGTGGGAGCACTACGTGAAGCTGCAAGCAAATCTGAGCGACCAGAATCCAGTTGAGCATTACTAGCGCATAGTCTCTCAGCGCTAACAGCAGCAAACTCTCGCCGACCGCACTCTGTGCCCCTCCTGGCAACGGGCGAGCAGGAGGCCGCTGGCCACATTTCGCTCCGAAAACTGAATTTGAAATCGCATCCCCAGAGAGACTTCTTGCGCCCGCGCTCCGCCGGGCCTTTTTCCCAGTCTGGCAGGCAGACGCTGCTCCTGGGATTAGCCGCGCAGCCCACTCGGTTCCCAGAGGTTTCTGTTGTCTTGGATGTAAAGAAAGAGAAGACACTTCAGACCAATTCCAGCTCATACCCTTCGATCTCAATGGCTAGGGATCGCTGTATCGATTGAATCGAGATCACTAGCTTTTTCTTTTCGTGCTGCACGAGTATTCCTTCCAAACCGTGCAGACAACCACCCCGGATCCGAACAAGCTGTCCCGTATGCACGAACGGATGAAGCGAGAAGAGCCCCTTCTCCTGCAACAGCAGTTGCAGATCTTCGATCTGTTTCGGGGGCACGGCAACCACCATCCCTCCAAAGCTGACGAAACGGATCAGTCCCGCAGTTCGCAAAACAGTTTGCCACGAATCTCGGGACCGATCGATGTGCACGAACGCGTATCCTGGAAAAAGAGGAACTGTTATTACCTTCCGGCGGTCGCTCCACGTGTGATGTTCGGTCAACAGCGGAAGGAAGACGTTGATGCCCTGGTGACCAAGCTGCGCGAGGACCTTCTTCTCGAATCGATGCCGAGTTTCCACCGCAAACCACTGCGGCAAAGTGTCCGCTACAACCGGTTGGGGGCACGATTGTTTTCCGCGGGTAAGGTCCATCGCCGTGAAGCCATAGCTACCGCCCATTGAGTCCCACCGACATTTCGCCTCATTTTGCACAACGTTTCAAAAGGTGTAAAGCGGCTCCACGCACCCAATGCAAACCATCGCCTAAAGCCGGCGATAAATGCGTTCCGGAATTGGAAACGTTCTCTCCATGAGCACCGTTCCCAGGATTCGACACTGTGCTGCTTCCAATGTTTCTTTAATCTTTAGAACTGTCGCTCGGCGCGTTCTGCGAGCACCCAGCACGAGAATGATTCCATCGGTGAGTTGTCCCAGCAATGCGGCCTCGCTCGATATTCCAGCGGCCGGGCCCTGTAGTACGACATACTCAAACTCCTTTCGGAGTTCCTTAAGGCAAGGAAGCCACTGCAGCCCAGCTCCAGACTCCTCGCTACATTCTTCGATCCTGCTTTTTGCCACCCGCCACAGGTTGGTCGCTATTTGATCGGACGAGGATTTAATCGCAGTCCCTCGAGAAGGAGCATGAGGATAACGGGTTTCTACCAGCCCTTGCCCGGTGTCCACCAGCGCGACGTGCGCGCGTGTTTCCTCGGCTAAAGCCCGCGCCACGGAGTCGCAAATACTTGCTATTTCTAAGTGCGATTCCGTCGCGCTGAAAACAACCTGCTTTACTGGGCGACTGCTGTTGGACAAGAACACTCGACGCACCAAGCCTCGAATTTGTTCGCGTGCGAAATCTTCCGGATTCCAGGGTTGGGTGGCGCAAGCTACCTTAATCTGTGGCAGCGCGGTTTCCCGTGTCGACGTCCCTATCGTCCCGGATGCTCGTAGCACCTCTGCGTTCGCGCTCATCTCATCTCCTTCACGCAGACAACCTCCGCCCAGTTCTTTTCGGCAGCGAAGCTAATACCGGTAATTCCAAACATGTGAGCACTTCCTCTGGCGTGCGCAACGCCGGGTCCAGATAGTCCGCGGCGAATGCCGCTCCAGCGCCAGAAGTCAAGGCAGTCACAAAACCTGCCAGCACAACAACCGCGGCTGGCCACACCGGCAATGCCGGCACGATCGGTTGCTCGGCAATTGCCACATTCACGATGCCGTCTTCGTCCAACGCATCGCCCATCCTCGCCTCTTCTCGCTTCTTCACATAGAGTAGATAGTTTTCCTGCGCCGCCTTCTCACTGCTCGTAAGATCATCCTGAGTAATGGCGTCCTCGCCCAGCTGCCGGGCCTGGCTGCGATATTCGGCCAACTGGGTGCTGGCCGTAACCTCGCGTGCTTGTAATCCTTTCATGTCAACACGGGCCTTCTGCGCTTCCGCTTTGGCCCATTCATAGTCGGCATTCTTGTCCGTAGTCTCGTCGCGCACCGGCGTCAATCTCTCGGCAGTGATCGCGGATTCGGCCTGGAGGATCTGCTGTTCCACTTCCTGCACGAGTCGGTGGTTCGGCTCGAACTTAGTCAGTAGCTGGATCTTCTTCAACTGCAGATCCAGCAAGCTCGCCTTCAAAGCCCGCAACAGCTCTGGATTGTCCGCCGTCCGCACTTGCGTTGTGGCTCGCTGCGGTAACTCCGCTGCCTCAGCCTCGAGCTCTCGGACCCGATGCTCAGTTTCCGACATTTGTAACTGCGTCTGCCCGTAAATTCCCTCTGCGGCGTCGAGTCGCTGCAATATCAGGTCACGCTGCTGCGCCGCCATCACCACGCCATGGCTTTTTGTGAACGCCAGCAACTTCCGTTTGGCCTCCTCCAGTTGCTGTTGCGACTCTGCGGTCTGCTGATCGAAAAAATGGAATTGCCCAGCCGGGCGGTGGACCTCCATGTGTTTTTCCAAGTAGATGCTGGATAGCGATTGCAGCACTTGTGCCGCCAGTTGCGGACTGGCCGCGTCATAGCTCAGCGCAATCAGATTAGTCTTCTTGATCGGTTCCACCTTCAACCTATTGGCCAGTCGCTTTACCGCTCGTTCCACGCGAGCCGCTGGCTCTTCCTGCGGCCGCACCCATCGCAACCAGTCATGTGCTGCCAAATCGTTGGCTTCCACCACCCGACGTAAGACATCATCGTCGTTCAGCAACTCCACTTCTGAATTCAGTTCTTCTTCGCTCACTTCGACCCGGGAGTAGTCGGGAGGAGCATTCTGCTGGGCGGCCACAGGAGGATCGGAACGGCCTCGACGCACCAACACACGCAGGTGAGCGCGATAACTGGTCCCGGCAAACGCATAGGCTACGGCCAGGGCGAAGACCAAACCCGAGACGCCGACAAAAAGTTTCCGCTGCCGGAATAGCACCATCGCCAGCTCGCGCACCGTAGGCGCCGGCGACTCCCGTCCCGGGTTCGCTCGATCTTCTTCTGACATATGAAATTGACCTGCAACTGCTTAGAACTGCGTAGAACTCACGTACATGCTTAAAGAGGGTTTGCTGAGAAAACGCTCGATCTTGGAAATGGAATTTTGGGGAACAAACACCAGATCACCCGGCCGCAGGCTGGGAATCTCGCGCAGGCTTTTTTCCTTCAGCATCTTCTTTATGTCGAAGATGCGCGCTTCCACCAGGTCATCATTCACGTGGCGAAACAGGACCACCTGAGAATGCTTCGCCTCATGAGTAAATCCACCGGCGATTTGCACGGCTTCCAAGAGGGATGTGTCCGTGCGCAATTCGTACTTGCCGGGATGCCCCACTTCCCCTCCCGCCACAAAGTAGGGATGCTCAAACTCCTTGAGAGCTACGGCTACCTGCGGGTCGTGAAGATATCCGGTGTAAGCTTTCCGCACTGCCAACCGGAATTCCTCCAGCGTTAGTCCGTACACGAGGACCGCGCCTGCATCTTTCAGAAAGACGTAACCGTCAGGTTGCACGGTAAGCATCTGGTCGAACTCGGGCGACAGAGTGAAACTTAGCGTCACCACGTCGCTTCGGTTCAGCCGGTACAGCGGACGGCGTTCCCCTCCGAGCTGAGGGTTTCCCATGCCGTCCGCCTGCCCCGGTTTTGCAGCCGTCATTCCCGCGCTTCCCGATCCGGCCCCGGTTTGGCCCGTTGGAGAAGACTGTATGCTTGCTCCCAGGTCCTGCTGTTTCTTTTCCTCCTGGGCGAACACGGCCACGCAAAGTTGCAATATCAACAAGGCTGTTAACGGAGATATCGTCAATCGATTGTGCTGCTCCATTGCTGTGACGAAGCCCCCTGTTCGGGCTTCCCGCGCTTGTTCAGGTTCGTCGGCTCCCAGTCAGCACGGTATCTTCCTGCAAGTTTCGCGACAAGACATGGGAAGTGTTGTCTACCAACGTGGCCATCGCGGATTTCGTCGCGAAAGCGTGGCATACTGGGGCGTGCTGCGGGTCTTGATCCTCATCCAGTCGCTCGATAGGGCCGCAAGACTGCTGTCCTCACTGGCTACCCACGAAGGTAGACTTGCATGTTCGTTGAATCACACGGGGGCTGTGCAAATTGGGGATCGAAGCAGGGCGTTCAGGCCGCATTGCCGGATTTTCCACGGATGCCTCAGAATGAATTTCGAGACGCTTAGTTATACCCAAAGATTTTCCACAGCCTAGCGACTCGTCTTCCCGAATTGAGAGTCTCCCCCAAAATTTTGTTACCTGTTTCCTTGAGTACCGCGCGATGCACTCCTAAGATCAAGATGTAGTTCAAATCCCCTCATGCGGAGTTCCGGTTTCATGAGTTCGCTCTCGGCCACTGCTTCGGCCGCAATTCCCGTTCTTATAGCAGACTCCAACCGTTTGCAATCTCACCTGCTGAGCAGCGCCTTGCGCCGGCGCTCGGAGTTCCGCATTTCTACCTGCCCGGTCGACGTAGACTCGATCCTTCACGCGGTGGCGTTTGCTCCCGTGAAGGTTGTGATTCTCTCTCTGAATCACTCCGTCCAAATTGCCGATCAGATGGCGGCAATGCGCCGGATTCATCTCGCCCATCCGGCGGTCGCAAAAGTTCTTTTGGCTGAGTCCTACGACCGCGAGCTGGTGATCAGCGCTTTCCGCTCGGGCGCGAGAGGAATTTTCTGCCTCACCGATACTCACTTCCGCCTTTTTTGCCGGTGCATTCAGCGGGTCGCGGAAGGTCAGATCTGGGCTAATACCGAACACATGAATTTTCTGCTCGACTCGGTTTCGGAAGCGCCCTCGCTGCGCGTGATCAACTCCAACGGCCGCCAACTCCTCACGCCCCGGGAAGAGCAGGTGGTCGCTCTGATCGCCGAAGGTCTCAGCAATCGGGATACGGCCCGGGAACTCAACCTCAGCGAGCACACGATCAAAAAGTACCTGTTCCGCATCTTCGACAAGCTGGGCATCTCTTCCCGGGTCGAACTGGTGCTCTACGCCGTGCACCACAGCGATCCCCGTCAGGCGCAATGGCTTGCTGGCATCAGCCGCTCAGCTCCCAACGCTTAATGCGGTGGAAGCACTTCGCGCCTCTGGTCTGAAATTTGAAAACCTTTCCCAGCGCCTGTATAAATCTGAGGACGCTATTTCGTGCCCGACGCATCGTCCAATCCCGGTCCTGATCCTCGGCCCCGCCGCTCGACAATCGTGGCTGCCGGCCTGCTGCTCGTCGCTCTGGCGCTGGTTGTGATCTACACCAACCGCGGAGCGTTTCTGAGCCCGCTGGCGCTGGTTGTGATCGCGGCCATTGGCTTAGCGGCGCTGCTCCTGCAACTGCGCTTGCGCCCGGATCTTGCTTCTTCCATTCGAGGTCCGCTTTGGCTTAATGTATCGGGCGTGGGTTTAGCCCTGGCCGCGGTCTTCGCCGACTTTCTTCACCTCAGCGCAACCCTGATGCTGATTGCCGCACTGGCTGCTGTCATATGTTTCGGCGTAAGCGGCATCATCGTTCTCAGCGCTCTGCGCAAACGGCGCGTTTGAAGAGCCGCCTTTACGGTTTGAACTCCACGGCGACCGTGGTTTCCACCACCACCGGTTGGCCATCGACACGGTACGGCTGGAATCGCCACCAGCGGAGCGCATCCATGGCGGACTGCGCCAGTATCTCGGGACCATTCAGGGCATGCACGTTTACGACTGACCCGTCGCGTCCGACGATGACGTCGAGGACGATCACTCCTTGAAGGTTCGCCGGCCGCGCCGCAGCGGGATAATCGGGATCCACGCGATGCGTCACCAGCTTCTCCATCACGTCCGCGGGAACGTGAGCTTGAGGTTGGGTTGTGGTTTGATTTTTTTGCAGGCCGGATTCCAGGTCCTCCCATCCGCGCTTCCAGTGCCACCACAAAACGCCGATTAGGATTGCGGCCGATACCAGAAAGAAGACCCATCCCCTGCCGCGCTGCCTGCGCATCGGAGGCTGCCCACCGCCCGATCTTCCACCTGTCGAGGCTTTCTGCGGTTCTTTCGGCGCTTCTACCGGAAGCTTTGCGCGCACGCCGGGATCTGGTTCCGCTTTCGTCTCTTCCGTCCAACTGAGGATTGCCGCCTGCTGCGCCGCCGAAAGCCCAACAAATTCCATCCCGCAACGCAGCTTGTCGTGATGCCGTACCCGCGCCCGCGTGCGCAGCGGATCTTCAGTCCGCGCCTGCGGCAGACGTATTTCCACGCCCACCACTTCACCCGGCAACAACTCCGCGGCCAGTACCGCAGCCACTCCACCCGGCCCCAGATTCACCGACCGCCCCGGCACAGAATCCGGAATCCCCGACCGCAGCACGGTCACATCCAGCGGCGCCTGCACGCGGTAGCGTGGACCACGGCGGCGCGATGGTTGATTCCAGCCTTGTGATTGTGGCCCTGCTGCCATGCTGAAAATATAGTCCACCACGGAGGCGCGGAGTCACGGAGAAAGACAATTCAGGGAAAATTCAGCGGAGACCTATTTTCAGGAGGTGGGCTAGGGCAAGGCATCGAGGAAGGATCGAGTTTGACGGATTAATCCAGATTAAAAAAAATTTCAGATCTTTTGAGTTAAAATTCCTGGAATCAATGACTTGCCGCGTTAGCGATCGGGCTTAATCTGGCTAAAATATTGAAAGCAAATAAGTTGTCCGTAAAATATCACGGTCAAACGACTTAGTGTTCCCCGCGTAGGATAAGGCCAACAAATTCGAGACATCGGTCCGCAAAATATTGGCTCCATGGGGTTTATATCTATGTGCTATTTAGTTGTCAAATATCTAATGCGTATAGCGATAGCGTCGCAGGTTCGAGGATCGAAGTCAAGGAAATTCCGCGAGACTATACCTTTGGCGTATCCATAGCTGACTTCTCTGGTAAGGTTGCAGACGCCCTTGGGGGAGGGTAATCCATGAACAAGACTTTGTGTGTGATGGTTCTTCTGCTGGGCGGCGCTTTGGCGGTCAAATCGTTGGACGGATCGAGTGCTGGTTCAGCGTCGCCCGTGATCGTTGCCAAAGGCAGATTCGTGAGCCGGTCCACGCCGATCCCGACGACGACGATGTTCACGCCCCAGCAGACGGGGTTGTACCGGCTTTCTGTCTATATGACGGCGATCCGAAACGGTGCCCCGAGCACCACGAGTTGGTCTTATAGCTTCAGTTGGTCAGATGACGCTGGGGCTGAAAACACTTCCGATATTAATCTCAACGGCAACGGTCTCACCTACCTCCATCCTGGCAACGAACCTCCAAACGCATACGCCTACAGCGACTACACGGTGGTGCCGGGGGCCGTTGTTCCGTTTGAGGCGACTGCTGGCGTGCCTGTCACTTATGCTGTGACAGAGTTAACTCCAACTAACGGCAGCACCTATTCTCTCTATTACACGGTCGAGCATCTGGAGTAGGCGTTACGCGTGCCTATGCAAGAACCTTCATCTTGACGAGCACCCAACTCACGCGCAGCATGTTTCCGTCGTCCGAATCGGCTTCACAGAGGGTTGCGTTATGAGCAATATCAGGCTTGGCATTTGGGCAGCTATAGCTTTGATTCTCGCGCCGCTGGCGGGAGCGCAGTCGTACGCGGTGACAGACTTGGGCACGCTCAACAGCGGCCCGTGGAGCCAGCCCTCGGCTATGAATAATCATGGCGTGGTCGTGGGATCTTCCTCCGCGATTCCTGGCGGGGGAACGGAGAACGCCTTTCTCTGGACGGCCGCTGCGGGGATGCAGGACCTCGGAACGCTCTCCGGGGACGACGCAAGCGGGGCGAGCGGAATCAATGACTCGGATGAGGTCGTTGGGGTGTCTTTTCCATACAGTAGCACCGTTCAGCATGCGTTTGTGTGGACACAGAGCGGAGGAATGGCGTACATGGGAACGCTGGGGGGTAATTCCAGCGCGGCTACCGGGATCAATGACTCGGGCGAAGCCGTTGGATACTCCTATCTTGCCGACAACGCAACGTTTCACGCGTTTCTCTGGACGCAGACGGGCGGAATGCAGGACCTGAACTTTCCGGGCGGCCCCAACAGCGTCGCCACTGCAATTAATGTTTCAGGTGAGGTGGTCGGCTACTATTACCCTTCTGCAAACACGAACATCTTCCACGCCTTTCTGTGGACGCAGACAGGCGGAATGAAAGACTTGGGCACACTAGGTGGGACGAAGAGCGCCGCCTACGCTGTGAGCCCCTCGGGTCAGGTTTATGGATGGGCGAACGTATCTCCAAATGAAAGCGAAGCGTTTATCTGGACGCAGAGCGGCGGTATGCGACGCCTGGGCTCCGGGCCCAACAGCGAGGCACTGGGAGTGAATGGCTCGGGTGAGGTGGTAGGGTCATCTAGAATCTATCCCGAGATTGGATTTCTGTGGACACCATCCAAACACAGCCAAACCCTTAACGCCCTTATTCCGCCGAATTCGGGCTGGTCGCTGGGGTACGGCTGGGCCGTCAACCGCTCCGGACAAATCGCCGCGTCTGGGAACATCAACGGCGAAACCCACGCTGCTCTTTTGACTCCCACGAACTAGCGCGAGCCGGGAGTTTGCGAAAAAGCCGGCGGGACGCCGGCGCTACTATCACCGCCGCAGTTCGACAATCTCGCTGCCGCTGGCTACCAGCACCACGCTAGCCATCCCAATAAAGAGCCCGTGCTCCACCACTCCCGGCATGTCGCTAAGCTTGTTGGCCAGGCCATCCGCGCCGCGGATCTGTCCGAAGTGGCAATCGAGGATGTAATTGTTCTCGTCCGTCAGATAAGCCGTTCCATCCGCATTCCTGCGCTGGATGACTTTCGCGCCCAGCGCCTCAATCCTTTTCGTCACCAGCGCCTGCGCGAACTTGATCACTTCCACCGGCAGCGGAAACTTTCCCAGCACCGGAACTCGCTTCGTCGCATCGGTGATAATCACGTACTGCTTGGTCGCCGAAGCCACAATCTTTTCCCTCAGCAGCGCCCCGCCTCCGCCTTTAATCAACCGCAATTGCGGATCGACCTCGTCCGCGCCATCGACGGTCACATCGATCTGCTGGCATTCATCCAGCGTAGTCAGCGGAATCCCCAGGCTGGCCGCCTGCTCGCGCGAGCGATCCGAACTGGGGATGCCGCGAATCCGCAGCCCACTCTTCACCTGCTCGCCCAGCAGTTGAATGAAATAAGCCGCCGTCGAGCCCGTGCCGAGGCCCACGACCTGACCATCTTTCACGAAGCGCAAACTCGCCCGCGCCGCCGCTTCCTTTTCTAGCTCGTTCTTGTTTAAATCGTTGGCCATAGTGTCTTGGCGCCTGAACCCCGCCTAACCTAAACTCTTCTCCACGTAAATCAAATACCCCGCCAGAGCCAATCCAAACAGCACTGTCAGAATCGTCACCAGATCGACGATGAATCCCGCAGGCTCAAATTTTCCCTCATCGAGTTGGGCTCGTGTCTTGCGGTAGCGCAGCAGCCCCGCAACCACCATGACCACTCCGGCCAGAATCGAGATCATTCCCATCCAAACCGATAGTCCCGTTGTCCTGGACACTTGCCCCTGAAATTTTGCCAATTGCCTCAAGGCGATCGCGAATCGGCCGATGGCGAATCCAAACACGACAATCGCCACGCTGGTTCGCACCCACGCGAGGAATGTGCGCTCGTTGGCTAGATGGTTGCTGGCTCGGTTCGAATTCTCCGCCACAGGCTCTCCCTAATAACGACCACAATCGATGACCGCACATTATTCCACAGCCTTCGCCACCAGCGCGCCCACGCCCGCAATATTCTTGACCAGATCGTCGGGGATGCCGTGCCGTTGCTGTAGATACTCCGGGCTGTTGTAGGTGACCCAGACTTTGCCGTTGTCATCCTCTGAGATCAGCGCCTTCAGCGGCAGATCGATGGCCACCGTGGGCGCGGCCACCATCACCGGCGTACCGCCCTTCGGGCTGCCAAAGATCAAGACCTTCGTCGGACGCATCTTCATCCCGACCTTCGCCGCTTCGCCGCTATGGTCTACCAGCGCAAACACCTGCAGCCCGCGCTGCGCGAGAATTGATTCGAGACGTTGCACAGTTTCGTCCACTGAATGTGGGCTTGCGACTTGCATCAGACCGTTGTTTGGCATAACTCAATTCTCTCCGTACATTGTCATCCTGAGCGCAGGTTGTGCTTCGCGAACGCGAAGCACAACCGCAGTCGAAAGCCTGCCCTGAGCGGAGCCGAAGGGGATCTCTACCGCCATCACGATCCTTGGCCTCTCTTAAGAAGAAAGCGCGAACTCACGGCGCAATCATCTTCCCTAAAATCTCCTTCAAAATCTTCGCCGCCACGACCGCCGTCATCCCGGCAACATCCTGCTCCGGGTTGTACTCAACAATATCCGCTCCCACAATGGTTCCCGCAATGGCATGTAAGTGAGCGATCGCCTCCCGCACCGTCATTCCGCCCGGCTCGCGATGCGATATCCCCGGAGCAAACGCCGGATCCAGCACGTCCATGTCGAACGAAATATAAACTGGCCCGTGAATTTCCAGCTGGCCGTAAGCGGGAAGTTCTCGCATCTGGACGATCTCCACGCCAAACTTTTCCGCCTGCTCGCGCTGATGCCGGTTCAACGTGCGTATTCCGACCTGCACCAGCCGCTTCGCCAGCCGCTCCTCCATGATGCGCGCAAAGGGGCAGGCATGGGACACGCGGCTGCCTTCGAACTCGTCATACAAATCCGGATGCGCATCGAAGTGCACGACCGTCAGCTCGGGATAGCGCTTCGCAAAAGCCTTCAAGATGGGATAGGTTATCGAATGGTCGCCGCCCAGAGAAATCGGCTGCTCCCCTTTCTTCAGCAATTCGCCGATCGCGCGCTCGATCTCTGCGAAATCATCGCTGACCTTCTCCCGCGAATCGCTGAGCTGCAAATCGCCAGCGCCGGTAAATGCTCCGGCTGCGCCCACGTCCACACCCAACTCCGACCATTGGTTCGAAGCGTTGCTGCGCAACACTTCGCGGATCTTTGCGGGTGCGCCTGACGGTCCGCGCAAATAAGACGAGTTCACATCCAACGGTATTCCTAGAACAGTCGTCATAAGCTGGCCTTGCTCCCGACAGATTACCGCAATCTACATGGATTGAATCGATCGCTACTCCATACAGAAATCACTGTAGCGAGTTTGGCATCTTGTGGAAATTTCTTAATCTGCCCTTTACGTTCGTCCGGGATGCCCTCGAATCTCCGTGACAAATCGACATCAAGTTCATTTCGATGAAAGCCACGCTTGTGAATTTCTTTTCACCGCGAATTCATCTCCGCTTCACCTTGCTGTAACCACGTCCCCGCTACCTTGGGGTCTGTAGTTCTTCGTAAAAGCCTCAGGAGGAAATTCATGTCGTCGTCAAGTTTTCTGGCGCAAGCCAGACAGCACCTCGCGGTTGCCACGAGCTTGTTTGCTCTGCTTGTCAACCTGGGAGCGCCGGTCCCGGTCGCCGCTCAAGAACCCGCTAAGCAACTTGCCCAGCACACTCCCACCGCTTCGCCCATCAAGCATGTCATCGTGATCATTGGCGAAAACCGAACCTTCGATCACATTTTCGCCACCTACAAGCCCAAGACCGCCGGCGAGACCGTGAACAACCTCCTGTCGGAAGGCATCATCAAGTCCGACGGAACTCCCGGCCCGAACTATTCGCTTTCCTTTCAGAATTCGGCAAGTGACACCGGCACCTATTCCAACAGTCCCGGTGGAAAAAGTCTCTACGGTAGCATTCCTCCCGTGGTCACCGGCGGTCCGGAAACCGCCTACGGCGAGCAATTGCTGGATGCCGGCTTGATCGCGACGCCGTACCAAATCGAACCTGGTTTCCTGTCTCCCAACTATTACCAGTTCTTGATGACAGGTGGCACCGGTCTAACCGATGGCGGCACAGGTCCCGATACGCGGATTCCCAACGATCTCGACCTTCCGGGCGGCGCGTTCCAACTTACGCCGGGCGTGCCTTATGACGCCTACGCCAGCAGCCCGGTTCACCGCTTCTATCAGATGTGGCAACAAGAGGATTGCAATGCAAGCCTCGCCACTTCGAGCAATCCCAGTGGATGCTTGCACGATCTGTTCCCATGGGTGGAAGTCACGATTGGGGCGGGAGACAATGGTTTGCCGCAACCAAGCCCTTTCACCACCTACACCACCGGTGAGGGTTCCACTTCGATGGAGTTCTATAACATGCAGCAGGGTGACGCTCCTTACCTCAAGCACCTCGCCGACTCCTTCACGATTAGCGACAACTACCACCAGGCAGCCATGGGTGGCACTGGACTGAATCACATCATGCTGGGTTTTGCCGATGCCATCTGGTACAGCGACGGCAACGGAAACGCGCTGGTTCCAACTTCCCAGCAGATTGAAAATCCCAATGCGCAACCCGGAACCAACAACTGGTACGTGGAAGACGGTTACGGCGGCTTCAACTCCACCACCAATACGCCATACGGCGGCGGCAGCTACAGCGCCTGCGCCGATACCACCCAGCCCGGTGTGCCGGCGGTGGTGAACTATCTCGGTTCGCTTTCCAAGCCTATCGCTCCCAACTGCGATGCCGGACACTACTACCTGCTCAACAACTACAACCCCGGTTACAACGCTGACGGCACGCTGGCAGTGGACGACAACAATCCTTACGCTTCGTTCACCATTCCGCCCACGTCGGTACGCCACATCGGCGACGCCCTGTTGGACGCAAATGTCTCGTTCAAGTATTACGGCGATGGTTGGAACCTCTATCTCTCCGACCCGAACTTCCTCAACCCGCTGGATGCCTACTGCAACATCTGCAACCCGTTCCAGTACGCCAGCGACATCATGACCAACGGCACCCTCCGCGAAGAACACATTCAGGACTTGGCCAACTTCTACGAGGATGTGAAAGCGGACGAACTGCCTTCCGTCTCCATCATCAAGCCGAGCGGGTTCGTGGATGGCCATCCGGCCTCGTCGAAGATCGACTTGTTCGAAGGCTTCGTGAAGCAGATCGTGGATAAGGTTCAAGCCTCCGGCGAATGGGCCAGCACGGCTATTTTCGTCACTTTCGACGAAGGCGGTGGTTACTTTGACTCCGGCTACGTTCAACCGCTGGATTTCTTCGGCGACGGCACTCGGATCCCGCTGCTCATCGTGTCCCCGTTCACCACCGGCGGCCACGTGAACCACCGCTATTCCGACCACGTCTCACTAACCAAATTCATCGAACGCAACTGGGGCCTTGCTCCCCTGACCAGTCGCAGCCGCGACAACTTCCCCAACCCGAAGGCGACTAAGAGCAATCCGTACGTGCCGACCAACAGCCCGGCATTGGACGACTTGTTCGACGCCTTCAACTTCAAAGGCAGCAAGTAAGTCAGTAGATTTTCAGCCTGTAAGCCGCGAGCGGATGTCCCGAATCCTGGGCCATCCGCTGCTGCCTTTTGGGCCCAGAATCTCCCGCATCCCGGCGCGCATCCGTTATCCTAGTAAAGAACTCATATGGCTACCCCGAGATCCAAGATCGCGAACAGTGGCAGTGCCGTCATAGAGGCTTCATCGAATCATGGCCTCAACTCCGAGCGCGAACGTATTTTCAACGCTTTCCGCCAGTGGGGATATCTCGAGGGCGACCTCGACCCCCTCGGTTTTCTTCGCCCGCGCATCGCTCCCGAGTTGCAGATTGAAAGTGAATACACCCGCGAAGCCCGCGCCATCTACTCCTCGACCATCGGCGTCGAAATCAACCACATCTACGCTCCGGAACGCCGCCGCTGGATCTACGAGCGCATGGAATCGCCGTCTCAGGGTTTCGAGGTTACGGAAAAAGACCAGCAGCGCATTCTCGACTTGCTCATCCGAGCCGACATGTTCGAGCAGGTGATGCAGCAGCGCTATCTCGGCAGCAAGCGCTTCTCGCTCGAAGGCGTCACCGCGTTCATCCCGTTAGTCGACGAGATTCTCGACAGGGGATCGAGTCTCGGCGCGACCGAACTCGTGATGGGCATGAGCCATCGTGGCCGCCTCAACGTGATCGCCCACGTTGCCAAGCGATCGCCGGAAGAAATTTTTGCCGGCTTTGAAGACGTCGACCCGCGCAGTGTTCTCGGTTCCGGCGACGTCAAATACCACATGGGTGCAACCGGGGAATACACCACGCGCAGCGGCAACAAGGTTCACATCCATTTGGTTTCAAACCCGAGCCACCTCGAAGCCGTCGATCCCGTCACGGTGGGCCGCACCCGCGCCAAACAAGACCGCACTGGCGAAGGCGGACGCGAAAAATATCTTCCCCTGCTGGTGCACGGCGACGCCGCCTTCGCCGGACAAGGCATACTCGCCGAAACCATGAACTACGCCGACCTTCCCGGCTACACGGTCGGCGGCACCATTCACGTCGTGGTCAATAATCTTCTAGGATTCACCACCAGCTATCTGGAAGAGCACTCCACGCGCTTCGCCGCCTGCATCGCGCGCCGCCAGTCGATACCCATCTTCCATGTCAACGGCGAAGATGTGGACGCCGTAGTTCGCGTCGCCCGACTCGCCACCGAATACCGCTACCAGTTCGGCACCGACGTCGTCATCGATCTCATCGGCTACCGCCGCCACGGTCACAGTGAAGTCGACGACCCCACGGTTACGCAGCCGCTGCTCTATAAAAAGATCAAAGAGCATCCGCCGCTGTGGGAAATTTACGCCGACGACATCGGCGCAACCGACGCCCCCGCGCAGGCCGCAGGCATCAAAGCCGAATTCGAATCCGCGCAGAAAGCTGCCGGCAGGATCACCAAGAAGCCTTTGATGCGGGATTTGCCCGGGTATTGGGACCAATACTACGGAGGCCGCCACAAGCTGGAATTCGAAGTGGTAACCGGACTCTCTACGGACGAACTGGCAGAGCTTTCTAATCATCTGAGCACGTATCCGGAAGGCTTTCACATCCATCCGAAGGTAAAAAAACTTCTGGAGCAGCGCGCCGAAATGGGTGCAGGCAAACGCGCGGCGGACTACGGCATGGCCGAAGCCCTCGCCTTTGCCAGCCTGGTGAAGGCTGGCATTCCGGTTCGCCTATCAGGTCAGGACTCCCGCCGCGGTACTTTCAACCAGCGCCACTCCGTTCTCATCGACATTGAAAACGAGAACGAATATGTTCCGCTGGAAAACATCACGCCCGGCCAAGCCCGCTGTGGAATCCACAATTCAGCTCTTTCGGAACCGGGTGTGCTCGGCTTCGAATACGGCTACAGCCGCGACTATCCCGAAGCGCTCGTCCTCTGGGAAGCCCAGTTCGGCGACTTTGTGAACGTTGCGCAAGCCATCATCGATCAATTTATTTCCGCTGGCGAAGCCAAGTGGAGCCTGCTCTCGGGCATCGTCCTGCTTCTGCCCCATGGCTACGAAGGCCAGGGACCGGAACACTCCAGCGCCCGCATCGAGCGCTTCCTGCAACTCGCCGCGAAACACAATATTCAGATTGCGCAGCCTTCCAACGCCGCGCAATATTTTCACTTGCTCCGCCGCCAGGCCTTGCGCCACTGGCGTAAACCGCTGGTCGTATTCACTCCGAAGAGCATGTTGCGGCACCCTGATGCGTCGTCGCCGATCGCGGACTTCACGCAGAAGAATTTCCAGAACGTGCTTCCCGACACCGAAATCGGAGAAGCCGACCGCATCCTGGTCTGCACCGGCAAGATCGGCCACGAACTCCAAGCCGAACGCGAAAAGAGAAAAGACAACTCGACGGCGATCGTGTTTCTCGAGCAGCTCTATCCCTTCCCGGAAAAAGAACTCATCGCCGAATTCGCCCGCCACGGCGACTCGGGAGACATCGTCTGGGTGCAGGAAGAGCCCGCCAACATGGGCGCATTATTCAACATGCTCCCGCGCCTCCAGCGCATAGCCGGCGCCCGCCACGTGCTCTCGGTAAAACGCAGCTCCAGCGCCAGCCCCGCCACCGGCAGCGCCAAAGCGCATGAAGTGGAACAGAAAACGCTGCTGACGCTGGCCTTCACGACGAAGGGATAAGAACGAAGTTAGTAGCGAAGAAAACTCTTGTCATTCCGAGCCGCGCAGCGGTGAGGAACCTGCCGTCTGCTGCCACCACCACAACTCATGTAGGGACAGCCGCCTCGGCTGTCCAGCGAGCGGCGCGAGCCCGCGAACTAGCTTGGTGCGCACGGTTTGTATAGAATTGAGTTGACGATATCAATGGCTTCCTGAATCATCTTTGTTTAATGCGCGGTCATTGAAATTTGGAAGTCGATCGGGTGTCTTCGCCTGAAATGTAAACGTATAGGCTTTTTGGCCACATCCCCTACCCCGCAAGTCGAAGAAGTATCCTCCTTCAGCCGTCGTAAAATATCCTCCAAACCACCGGCGGATTGCTCCGTTCTCGTCGCCCCAGGCGCGGGAGTCAATCTTGACGCCGCAGTGCTCGCCAATCCCAGCTTTGTTTGGGTTCACAACCACGTTAGTGAACATCAAGACGCGGCTAGCCGGCTGCGGGTACTCGGACAGGTACAAACTGCAGTCCCATGCATCGTCGACACCCGGCCATGGAATATTGAAAATTTCGATGAACCTTCCGCCCTCGATCCCGCTGGCATGGCCTGTGTTGTAGGCAAGACCTAGAATGTAAGCGTTTTTCTGGAGGATCAGCTTACCCCCTCCTTGGCCCACCGAATTGCCGAGGGAGTCGGCTGAGTCCTTGATTTCGGTATCAGACAAAATGCGCCAGCCCGGCGGAATTCGAACTTTGATCTCACGGTCTTCGTAGATTTTGGGTGGATTTTTGACAGTCGCAGAATCATGTGTCTTTGATTCGACAGATTGCGCGTGCGCACAAGTCAAGGACCCAGTTCCTAAAAGGACCACGGCCGCTACTGCAATCGACGACAAGTGCATAAAAGCCTCAGCCACTGACATGAGGAGATTTCTCGCATCCCTTTCATTGCACGCTGAAGACCAAGCTATAGCCGGAGAATATATTAGCAATTGAACTTAGCGTTCCGTCTACACAGCTACACACTGCGTGTGTTTATCGACACTCTTACACGGGTCGCTCAGTTACCGTCTTTCCTCCAGTTCCCGGCAGGTTGGTTTTTACCCCTCCAATGCTCTCTCCCTCCAACAGCTCCTCCAAACTCCCATACGCATAAATCGTCGGCGCATGATTCTGCATCAGCCCACCGGTATCCGCAGTCGGCCCGTAATTGCTGTGCACCTCGCGCCCCAGCATCCGCAACATCGCCATCAACTGTCCGCGATGATGCGACGTATGCGTCATCCGCCGCGTCACTACCCACGCCCGCGACCGTTGCACATCGAAAAACTTCGTAGCTCCCTCCCACCACGCCTCGTCTTTTTCCTGCAGCGCCGCCAGCCGTTTCCCGCTGTCCTCCGCATACTGCTTCATGAACTCCAACCGCGTCTCCCGCTTCGGCAGCGGAGGCGCGCCCACGTCAATTCCCAGCATGTTGCGGAACCATAAATCTTCGCTCACGCACTGATGCACCATCTGCTCATGCACGCTGCGCCCTCGAAGATCGCCCTCCCGCGGACGCACGGGAAGATCCTCGTCCCGGAACTCGCTCCACACGCTGACCACCTTCACCCGCTCGGTGGCGTACGTCTCGACCAGAAATGCGTATCTCATAGCCGCAAATGTTACTCTACTTTTCCGGCTCAACTCCATGCCTCGCCACCCCCAACTACTCCGCGTCGCCATCGATACCGGCGGCACCTTCACCGACTGTGTCTGGGTCGAGGCCACCGGCCGCCTGCGCATGTTGAAAGTCTTCTCCACTCCCGCCGATCCCTCGCAAGCCATCGTCGAAGCCCTCCGCAAAATCGATCACGAGGGCGAACTCGTTCTTCTGCATGGCACCACCGTCGGCACCAACACCTTGCTCGAACGCAAAGGCGCGCGCACGGCTCTGGTTACCACCGCCGGTTTCGAAGATGCCATCGAAATCGGCCGCCAGGCCCGCCCCAAGCTCTACGACTTCTTCTTCGACCGCGTCGAACCGTTGGTTCCGAAAGATCTCCGTTTCGGAATCGACGAACGCACCGCGAATGATGGCGAAATTCTGTCCACACCTTCGCCCACCGATTTGAAATCGCTAGCATCTCGAGTTGCGGCGAAGCAGCCTGAGTCGATCGCGATCTCATTGCTTTTCTCTTTTGCGAATCCGAAAAATGAATCAGCGCTTGCAGAAGCGCTCAAGCCTCTGGGCGTCCCGCTCTCCATTTCTCATCGGATTCTTCCCGAGTTTCGCGAATACGAGCGCACCTCAACGGTGGTAATCAACGCCTACTTGCAGCCGGTGATGCAGCAATATCTGGAAAATCTTGAGCAGAGCGTTGCGGCTGGCCCGCAGCGGCTAAAGCCGGCACTGAGACGAGCCAGTTATCGCAGCGGTGAACCGCTGCGCCACCCAAAATCAAGTCCGGCCGTGGTAACCGGTGCCCCGCGAATTTTCGTCATGCAATCCAGCGGCGGCATCACCGCGTTCGCCGCCGCCGCCCGCGAACCAGTCCGCACCGTCCTCTCCGGCCCCGCCGGAGGCGTAGTAGGCGCCGCTGCCAGCGCCCGTGCCAGCGGCTTCCCGCGCATCATCTCTTTCGATATGGGAGGCACCTCCACCGATGTTTCTCTCATCGAAGTCGCCATAACCACCGCCAGCCACGCCGAAGTTGCCGGACTTCCAGTAGGCGTCCCCATGCTTGATATCCATACCGTAGGCGCGGGCGGAGGTTCGCTCGCCCGCTTCGACGCTGCCGGAGTTCTCCGCGTCGGTCCCGAATCCGCCGGAGCCGATCCCGGCCCCATCTGCTACGGCCGCGGCACGCGGCCCACCGTCACCGATGCCAACCTTTTATTAGGCCGCCTGCAACCCACGCGCTTTCTCGGAGGCGACTTCACTCTCGATCTCGACCGAACCCGCCGCATCACCCGCGAATGGCTGAAGCAGCAGGGAAGTGCGCTCACTCTTGAAAAATTTGCCGCCGGCGTCGTTCGCGTGGTGAACGCCACCATGGAGAAAGCCATTCGCGTAGTTTCCATCGAGCGTGGCCGCGACCCCCGCGACTTCGCCCTCGTCGCCTTCGGCGGTGCAGGAGGCCTGCACGCCTGCGCCCTGGCCGATGCCCTCAGCATCCCGCAAGTCATCGTGCCCGCTCTGCCCGGCGCGCTTTCCGCTCTCGGCATTCTGGTGAGCGACGTCGTCAAGGATTACTCCCGCACCGTTTTATTGCGCGTCTCAGGCAAAGTTCCGCACGCGCGTCTGGCGCAAGAGTTTGCAGCGCTGAAAAAACAAGCCACGCAAGATTTTCACGAAGAAGCCTGGAAGGGAAGAGTGCACTATCAGCGCGGCGTGGATATCCGCTACCGCGGCCAGGGATACGAACTCAACCTGCCGTTCACCAGGAATCTACTAGCCGATTTCCAGCAAGAACACCAGCGCCGCTACGGCTACGCCCATCCCGCGCGCGACGTCGAACTGGTAACCCTCCGCCTCCGCGCCACGCTCCCGACAAAAACTCGTGTGGGAGAGATGGGCCATGTGGGGACGGGCACTCTTGCCCGTCCGGGCCGAGCAAAGCTCGGCTCGCTTTCCATGCCCAAAGCCCCAGTCCTTTTCGACGGCAAGAAACTCGCGACAGCAATCTACTCGCGCGATACCTTAAAGCCCGGCAAGGCTTACTCCGGCCCCGCCATCATCACCGAATACAGCGCCACCACGGTGATCCCACCCGGCAAACGGTTCCGCATCGACAGCGGAAGAAACCTTATAATCGCGGTCCGCTGACTCAGCGTCCGCTTCGGACACCGCTGCCTCAATCTTAACTGGACAGTTATCCCGCTTCCACCTCTCGACCGCGACACCCTGATTGTTACAATCCGATAAAAATCACGCTCCGCCCTTCAGCACTCGCCACTCGGTACTAGGTACTCGCAACTCCCTTCGTTACAATAAACCCGTGAAACCCAGCATCTTCGTCGTCGAAGACGATCCCGATATTTCCCGCCTCGTTCGTCACCACCTGGAGAACGAAGGTTTTGCGGTTCGCGTCTATCCTAACGGCTCGACCGTAATCGCCGAGGCGGAGCGCCAGCGTCCCGCGCTCTTCGTGCTCGACATCATGGTTCCAGGCAAAGACGGTCTCGAACTCTGCCGCACCATCCGCCAGACTTCCGCGCTTGCTCCGGTGCCAGTAATTTTCCTGACCGCGAAAAGCAGCGAAGCCGACCGCGTCCTCGGGCTTGAGATCGGAGCCGACGACTATATCGCCAAGCCCTTCAGCCCGCGCGAGCTCGTGGCCCGGGTGAAGGCTGTGCTGCGCCGCTTTGAGCGGCCGCTTCCGCCCAGTCCGCTCAAGGTCGGCGACATCGAAATCGATCCCTCGGCCATGGTCTTGACGGTTCGCGGCCAGACCGTCCCCACCACCGCTACCGAATTTCGCCTGCTCGATTACTTCGCACGCCATCTCGGCCGCGTCTTTTCTCGCGATCATCTGTTGGATTCTGTTTGGCGCGATACCTCTTACGTTACCCCGCGCTCGGTGGACGTGTATGTTCGCCGTATCCGCGAGAAAATCGAACCGGACCCGGAAAACCCGCGCTATCTTAGGACTGTGCGCGGCGCCGGTTATCGTTTCGAGGCTCCGAAGTGACGAAGCGGATTTTCTTCAAGCTGCTGGCGGCTTTCCTAGTCGTCATTCTTGCAGCCGCCGTAATCTTCGATGTCACGCTGGGCGGAGCCTGGGAGGCTTCGCTGCGCAATGAAATCGAGCGCAACCTCACGCAAAAAACCCAACTCCTCGCTCACCGCGTCGAGACTGATCGCAGCCACTCTCTCGCTGACATCGCCGCGCAGGAAGGCCAATCCGCCGGCGCTCGCGTCACCATCATCGACCCCACCGGCAAAGTCCTGGCCGATTCCGAGGCGAATCCCGCCAGCATGGAAAACCATTCTGCCCGCCCGGAGTTCGTTGCGGCTCTTTCGGGCAAAATCGGCAGTGATGAGCGCCGCAGCGCTACTCTCAGCATTCCGTTTCTTTACATTGCCGTTCCCGTCTCCGGCGGCGCCGTTCGCCTGGCCTATCCGCTCTCCGATGTCGAAGCCGTTTCCGCCGAGGTCCGCCGCAGGTTGGAAGCGGCGTCCGCCTTGGCGTTCCTCTTCGCCCTTCTGGTGGCCGCCGTGGCTGCTCACTGGAGCGGGCGCCGCCTGGAACGCATCGTCGATGTCGCCGCCCGCATCGCGGACGGCGATCTCCAGGCACGCGTCCTCGAACCTTCTCAAGACGAAATAGGCCGCGTCGCCGGCGCCATTGATAAAACCGCCCGCCGCGTCGAACAAAGTTTTGAGGCTGTCCGCTCCAGCCAGCGCCAGCTCGAAACCCTGCTCAACAGCATGCAGGACGCCGTCATCGCCGTCAGTGCCGACGGTCTGGTGCAGTGGGCCAACCAACCCATGAACCGCCTGGTTCCACAAGGCACTCGCCTGCAGCAGCCCGTCGTTGAAACCATCCGCGACCCCGACTTCCTGGCCAGCGTGAAGGAAGCCACCACCACCCGCGAAGTCAAAACCGCCCGCGCCACTTCCATCGTTCCCGGGCGCGCCTTCGACGTGACCGCTGCGCCCCTGCCCGACGGAGGCGCGGTCGCCGTGCTTCGCGACCTTACCGAAACTGAGCGTGTGGAAAAAACCCGCCGCGATTTCATCGCCAACGTTTCCCACGAACTCCGCACCCCTCTCACCTCGATTCAGGGCTATGCGGAAACCTTGCTGGACACCACTCCCGAAAACGGCACACCCACGCGCGAGTTTCTGGAAATCATCCGCAAGAATGCCTCCCGCATGTCCCGCCTCACGGAAGACCTGCTCACCCTGGCCCGCGTCGAATCCGGCGAAACTCGGTTCGATGCCGAGCGGGTTCCTCCCGCCGAACTTCTCCACGACGCCGAAGAGAGCTTCCGCGAAATCGCCCGCACTCACGGCATTGACCTTCGCATTCAGGACTACCCTGTTCCAGAAAGTCTTCCGACAGTCCTGGCGGACCGCGAAGCCATTCATCAAGTCTTCTCCAACCTCATCGACAATGCCCTGAAATACGGCGCTTCCGGCGGACGCATTGTCCTCGGCGCCCGCTCGGTTCCGCACGCCGTCGAATTCTGCGTGCAGGATTTTGGCGCTGGGATCGCCTCCGAGCACCTCCCGCGCCTGTTCGAACGCTTCTATCGCGTCGATAAAGCCCGCTCCCGCGAATCCGGAGGCACTGGCCTTGGCCTCGCCATCGCCAAACACATCATGCTTGCCCACGGCGGCTCCATCCGCGCCGAGAGCGAACTGGCCCACGGCTCGACCTTTTTATTTACTCTGCCCGCTGCCTAGGCTGCCTTTAGGCTATGTCGGCTCTCCACGAAAATAACGGATTCATGGACGGGAACTATTGACACGGGTTCGGTGTCCACTTACCAGAGACACACGCCGGAGGGGATATATGGCTTCCCTACGATCTGTGATCTGTCGTCTATATCGCTCTGATCATTTGCTTCGCTGCGACTTTGAGTTCCGCTCAAGCGCAAGCCGCCGGATCGAACCGCAAGCCCGAAGATCAAGTGGCACAACTGGAGCGCGATTGGCTCGCCGCGGACGGCAAAGGCGACACCGCCTCGTTACGCCGGATCATCGCCGATGATTTCATCGGCAGCACCTTCAACGGCGGGCTGCTGAGCAAAGAGGACATCATCCCGGAACGCACGGGTCCCGGCGGGTTTGCGGGCGCGACGCCGGGCGAAACAAATGTGCGAATCTTTGGTGATACCAGCGTCCTGATGGGAGTCATCAACACTGTTGGCGGGCCAGAACCGAGGCAGATCAGGGTGACGCTGGTTTGCCAGAAAAGGCCACAGGGCTGGCAGATAATCGCGGCGCAGATGACGCACGCGCAGTGACCGTGCGCACCAATGGCGGGGCAATCCCCTTACGCTCCCGGATGAATCCACCGCACCAGCCAAAAAGCCACCGCAGCCACCAGTGCCGACGCCGGAATCGTCACCACCCAGGCCCAGACGATGCGCCGCGCCACTCCCCAGCGCACGGCCGACAGCCGGTGCGTCGCTCCCACGCCGACAATCGCTCCGGTGATGGTGTGCGTGGTACTCACGGGAATTCCAGCCAGAGCGGTCGAGAATAGCGTGATCGCTCCCGCGGCTTCCGCGCAGAATCCGCCCACCGGCTTAAGTTTGGTAATGCGCGAGCCCATGGTGTGAACAATTCGCCAGCCACCAAAATACGTTCCCAGCGCAATCGCCGTATGCGCTGCCAGGATAATGGGCCAATGAAATTTTCCCCAACTACCGGATAGTTCTGCAGAGGTCAGAAAGTGCGCCCCGTACAGCGCGCTGGCCACGATTCCCATCGTCTTCTGCGCATCATTGCCTCCGTGACCCAGGCTGTACGCGGCGGCAGAGAAAAGTTGGAGCTTGCGAAACCACATGTCAATTTTCTGGGGAGGCTTATCGCGCAGAAGCCAGAAGATGGCGACCATAAACGAGAAGGCCAGAACCAGTCCCATGATGGGAGCGACTACGATGAAAATCAACGTCTTGTACCAGCCCTCGGCAATAATCACGTGCCATCCGGAGCGCATGATGGCGGCTCCGGCCAGGCCGCCAATCAAAGCGTGGGACGAAGAAGTCGGCAGTCCCCACCACCATGTCAACAGGTCCCAAACGATGGCACCCAGCAGTCCTGTAATCACGACATACTGCGTGACGTCCTCGATGTGAATCATTCCCGAGCCTATGGTTTTGGCCACGGCCGTACCCAGAACAAAAGCGGCCACAAAATTAAAAAACGCCGCCCACACTACCGCCAGCTTAGGAGATAAGACCCGCGTGGACACCACAGTCGCAATGCTGTTGGCGGCGTCGTGAAACCCATTCAGAAAATCGAAAATCAGGGCGACTACGATTGTGATGATCAGCAGCAGCAGGTCAGGCTTCACCAGTTTTCCTGTTGGCCTAGATTCATTGAACTCAGGTGTTCTTTAAGACGACGGTTTCCAGCACATTCGCTACGTCTTCCGCTTTGTCAGTGGCTCTCTCGAGGAATTCGAGCAATTCTTTGATTTTGATTAGGTTGATGGGATCTTTCTCGTATTCAAACAGCTTGGCGATCGCCTGCTGGCATACCAGATCCGCTTCGTTCTCCAGGCGGTTGATCTCCACGCAATGAACCAGAATATTGCCGTTCTTTTGCATGAGAGATACAGCCTTCTTCAGCTCCTGACTTTGCATCAGGATGATCCTGGCCAGCTCTCCGGCGGCCGGCGGCGGATTGGTAATGCGATACATCGCGATCCGGGCGCCGGCGGCATTGACAAAATCGAGAACATCATCGAGCTTCGAGGCCAACTGGTGAATGTCTTCCCGGTCGATGGGCGTGATGAATGTCTGGTTAAGCTTGGTCAGAATGGCATGGGTGAGTTCGTCACCCTCGCGCTCGATCCGGCGAATCTCGTCGATCTTTCTGTCGACATCCTGGTAATCCGCAAACAGGTCGACCAAAGCCCCGGCGCCAGCGATGAGATTTTCCGACATCGCAGAGAACATCTTGAAAAAGCTTGTATCCTTCGGAATGAGGCGGAACATTGGGGGCCAACAGACTCCAAGACTTTATAGTATTTACAGTCAGTTGAGGCGATTGAAGACAGCCACTATCTCACGCCTCCCCCAATCCCGTCAAACGACCCGTATGGGATGGGATTCCACGGGCTCGCGAAACTGCCCTGCGAATGGAAGACGATGACGGCGGCTACGCGCCCGACGGTTAGTTTGTTCCTCGACGAGGGGCGTCGATAACCGAGCGTCGGGGCATCCTAAGCTGAACGACCAGGAGCAAACCGAATACAGCGCCCGCTCCAATCGCTGTTCGATGTAGAAAATCGAGTAAAACGAGACCGATCGCCATTCACACATTATGCAGCTCTCTGACCACAACAGCGACATTACTATAGTGCTAGTTATTGTGCTCTAGGCTCCCGGCATGCCGAAACAGGAAAAATGACCAAAAATTCACAGCCCCTTAACCCACCTCCGGCAAAGAAAATCTATGCTTAGCCGTTGACCATCCAGTTATGCGTACGGCAAAATCAGAGTCAATAGCTTTGCGCACTCCCCCGTCTGCGCCACAGGGAGACCTAATGAGTACCGCACGCGTTGAAAGCCTTACCCCCGAACCGGCCCATCAGCACATCGTTCGCCGCACCATCGAAGCTTGTCATCTCGCCAAGGAAGCCGCCGGCGCCGCCGCCGAAGGCATCGCCACAGGCTCCGCCCCATTGTTGAATTCACTCCGCCAGCGCGAGCGCGATCTCGATACGCTCGACATGGAAATCGACAGCGCCGTCACCACCGTCATCACCGAAGTCGATCCCGCCCAAGCCCGCGAACTCCTCGCCTGCATGAAGTTCATGATCAGCCTGGAGCGCATCGGCGACCTGCTGCTCAGCTTCGCCAACAGCGCTCAAGCCGCTGCCGGCCGTATCGATTCCGACGATACCCGCGACCTTACCCACATGGCCACCATCCTCGAGAAAATGCTCACCGACGTTGGCGACGCCTTCTCCGCCCGCGATGTGGGCAAAGCCGTCGATGTGCTCCGCGCCGACTCCGAGATCGATCGCCTCCGCAATCTCATCTTCCTCCGCCACATCGAGAATCCAGAAAACATCGCCCGCCAGGCCAGCCTGCAGATCATCTTCATGACCCAGTCCCTCGAGCGCGCCGGCGATCACGCCAAGAATCTTGCCGAAGAAGTCTGCCATTTCGTCAGCGGACACACTGTCCGCCATGTCCTCAAGACCTACGACAAACCCGTCGAGCAAATGTTCATCGACTACCTTCGCCGCCGCGAGCAACACTAAGCTGCCGTGTGGGGCGGACACTCCCTTCGGCTTCGCTCAGGGCAGGCTCTGTCCGCCTCTTTGTCCATGAGCAAGTAGTTGAAGGTTCCGCAGACCCGCAACGGCAAGAATCTCTCAAATCACTTGCCGGATCGTATACCATCGCCTGCAGAAAGCGATCGGAGACGCATGGATGTCCACTTAGTTGACGGAACCTATGAACTGTTCCGCCACTTTTACGCCGTGCCTTCTGCCGCGGATGTGAACGGCCAGGAAATCGGCGCAGTCCGTGGTGTCTTGACTTCCGTTTTGTCCATGATCGAGCGCAGCGCAACTCACCTTGGCGTCGCAACCGATCACGTCGTGGAGTCGTTCCGCAACGATCTGTATCCCGGATACAAGACCAGCGAAGGTGTACCTCAAGAGTTGCTCTCGCAGTTTCCCATTCTTGAGGAGGCGCTCGAAGCAATGGGAGTGGTCGTGTGGCCCATGGTCTACTACGAGGCGGATGACGCTCTCGCCTCGGCCGCCAGCAAGGCCGCAATGGATGACCGCGTGAGCCAGGTGCTCATTTGTACGCCAGACAAGGATCTGAGTCAGTGTGTTGTGGGCACCCGAGTTGTCCAACTGGATCGCCGGCGGGACATCTTGCGCGACGAAGCCGGAGTTGTAGCCAAATTCGGCGTGAAGCCGCAATCGATTCCCGACTACCTCGCTGTGGTCGGCGACAGTGCGGATGGCTTTCCGGGCTTGTCCGGCTGGGGCGCGAAGGCCGCGGCTCTCACCTTATCTCAGTATCCCCACCTGGAAGAGATTCCCAAGGATTGGCAAGTATGGCATCCCTCAATTCGCAGGGCCCGCTTGCTGTCGGAATCGCTATTCAGCGCGTGGAACGACGCGATATTGTTTCGCACCCTTGCCACCCTGCGCCGGGATGTCCCCGTCTCCGAAACTGTCGCTGACCTTCGTTGGAACGGACCGCGCCCGAACTTTGGGGAATATTGCCGGCGAATGAAGTCTTCCGATCTGCTCCGTCGCGCCACAGCGGCAAAATCGAGAACGTAATTAAAAGATGCTCCGCGTGGGGCTGACACTCCCGTCGGCTTCGCTCTGTCCGCCTCTGTCCACGAGCCGTCCGTCATAGGCCCGCACAGCTGTAGCCAAGGATTGTTCCGGCCCAGCGAAAGCCTGCAGCCCAGCCCGCCTACCCTTTCTCTAAATATTTTCCGACTACGCTGGCGCAGGCTTCGACAAATTCCTTTTCCGGTGCAGTGAACGTAGTACCAAAATAGCTCTCGACATCAAGCTCAGCCGCGAGCTTATTCTTCACCAAGATGGGGACAACGATTTCACACTTCACCAGCGGCGATCCCGCAAGATAACGCGGGTCTTTGGAGACGTCATGCACTACCACCGTCTGCCCGCTGCTGGCTGCGGCGCCACAGAGTCCAGTGTTGAGAGGAATGCGGGCATTGGGCGTGAAGCTGCCGGCGAAAGGCCCGACCAGCAGGATGCCGGGGTCCGCCGGGTCGACCAGATAAAACCCTACCCAGTTGTAGCGCGTCATCTTTTCGTGCAGACGCTGGGAAATATGCTCCATCACGGCGTTGGCCGTGGGAGCGCTTCGAGCAAAGTCCTGAAATTCTCGCAGAAGTTCTTCGTGCACCGGCATCATCCGTTCGGCCCTCGTGGGTGTAATCAGGAAGCTCTGCTGGCATACGAAGCTCGCCCCCGGTCCCACATCAGTTTACCCGGAGAGTGGAATCCTTAAAAAGGCCGCGAACCTAGTCGAATAAGCCTGAGTGGGCGGACACTCCCTTCGGCTTCGTTCAGGGCAGGCTCTGTCCGCCTCTATACACGAGCAATCAATAATGGGTCCAAAGGGAAAGATAGTGTGTTAGATGAGAATGATTATAATCAAAGAATAATTCACGAACAAAATCGATAAACAGGAATTCTGCTTTACCCTGCCGGAAAACGGGGGGAAGGTTTACGGTTTCTGCTTCGGTGCGTAATAACCCTTACTGGCCTGCACCGTCAACTTCGAACCGCTCTTCACAGTTACCTTCAATTTGTGGAAGCGTCCGTCAAACTTCAAATCCTGCGGCGAGAAGGCCAGCATGTAGGAATATTCTGGCCTGGCGGCCACGCGTCTGAATCCTTCATTCACGTCGTTATTGTTGTGGAAGAATACTCCACCCGTCCCGTCCGCCAGTTCTTCCAGGACGGCTTGTTCCTCCGTATCGCTCAAACTCTTGTAGACAGAGTTCTGCGGATTAAACCTGCCTCCGCCCGGTGCGCTGATGTCAGTAGCAGGCATGAGCCCGCGAGGATCAAGCGCACTGACCGTGACCTCCGAGCGCACCGCGAGATCGATGATGTCGACTTGCGCTGGGTCTTCCGCAATGAAGAATCCAGGCGACACGACTATGATCGTCCTCTGCCCCGGAGCCTTCGACATTCCTTGAACCAGTGCCTTCAGAATGCGAAGCGAGGTCTCAGTTTCCACTCGGCCAATTTCACCTGTCTCTCGAGCGGCTGCGCTGGCCATCTGCCGCGCCGCCTTGGAGAGTTTCCTGTTCCCGTCAAACCCGCATGCCAAAGCCTCACCGGTGGCAGCCCCCAGCGCGTCTTCGTCCCCTTATTCGCGATCAGGTCAGCCAGGTAATAGCTCATGTTCGGACACATGGATGCCCTCTGCCTGCCGCGCACCTCCAAATGACATAGAGTTTCGTGCAACTTCGCGCGATCGGCAGTGAAGTCGATCCCCTTCTGTCCCGATGTTGTAAAAATGGCCGCGCGTTCGGTTGCTGGCGAGAGCGAAGCCAACTGGCGGTCCGCTGCCTCCCGCGCCTGCACCAGATCATTGCGCTCCAGGTGGAGATCATCGAAGAGGTACGCAGTAAAGCGCGCCTGCGGGACAACGACGGCTGGGATTTCTCCGGGTCGGGCCGGCACATTCGCCCCTTGCCCGCCCGCGTGCTCAAGGGAAAATTGCGTGATGACTTGTGGCTTGCCTTGGTCAAAGAGTTGAAAGTCATCTTTGCTAAGATTCCCAACGGTTCGACCCTGCGCATCTCGCACCACTACATGCACCGGCGCAAGCCTTACATCCACCTTGAAGGTGGAGACTGTATTAGGTGCCAAAGCGGCAGGCGCACTCTGGCTTGCCGCTGTCTGCGAACAGCTCATCAGAACGAGGTATAGCCACAATCGCACGGGACGCTTGCTCCTTCATCGAGCCATCTTTCTGGGTGCCCGCCATTATGCCTCATTCACCGCGTCCAGTAGCTTGTTTTTGCAAACTTTTCCCAAAGGCCACACCCTAGGTTCAGGACGCGTTCCTCACAACTGCCGTGTCATCTTCCCGTAGGATCCCAGCGGCCTGCGGATTTTTTGCCCCCACGGCTCGCTCTCCCCGCCGGACCAGCACAATCGCTCCCAGAATCGCCACCGAAGCCAACACCACCCGCATCGTCAAAGGCTCATGCGCCAGAAACCATCCCAACAAAACCGCAACTACAGGGTTCGCATAAGTGTGCGTCGCCACCAGTGCCGGCGGGACGCGCTGCAACAGCCACGTGTAGGAAGTGAACGCCACCACGGACCCGAACGTAATGAGATATCCCAGCCCAAACACAGACCGCAACGAGATGCTTGACCAGTGTGTCTGCTGGAACTCGCCCGTAACTCCCGCCGCGACCAGCAACATCGCCGCACCGCAGATCGTCGGCAGCGCCGTGCGCCCCAGCGCGTCCGATGGCAGCTTGAGCCGCGGCGAAATCACCACCCCGAATGACCACGACAAAGAACCCAGCAACACCGCCAGCAATCCCAGCAGACTGGAACCCTTCACCGTCAATTCCGCTCCCGTCAACATGGCTACGCCGGCAACGCCCAAACCCAACCCCAGCGCGCTCATCCGGTTGATCCTCTGCTGCCCCATCATCCAGCCCAGCACCAGAATGAACATTGGTTCCGTCGCGATCAGCAGCGCCGCCAAGCCAGATCCCACGTACTGCTCCGCCCAGTGCAGCGTGCCGTGTCCAATTAAAAAGAAGAATACGCCCAACACAAATCCCGCTGCCCATTGCTGCCGCGTCGGGCGAAAGCCGCGCCACCAGGCCCAGGCCAGCATGATGCCACCCGCAATCGAATGCCGGATTCCGGCCGCCACCAGGGGAGGAATCGTTTCCACCGCGTAGCGGATCGCAAGGTACGTCGAACCCCATATGACATAGATCGCCACGAAGGCCAGCGCCAGTTTGATGGCGAGCCCCCGGTCGTGCGCGTTTGAGGGTTTGCGCGGCTCAGGAACGATCACGGGTCTGCCTCCAATATTAATCATCTTGCCGCTGCGAATCAGGGCCAAAATCTGTGCCGGTTGGGCGAAGAACACGGGAGTAGACCTCCTGGGAACGAATAACCTGCTAAACTGTATTTATAGGTTACATGCCGATCATATAACTTGTTAACAGTATTTCAGCGGTTATATGATTTAAGAGGAAGACTTCACCGATTCCACGATGACCGAAACCAAACTTGAGGGACGACGACCAGCGCTCTTCGAACTGATCGGGGGCAACGTCTGCCTCGATTTCATCAACACGCTCGACGATCGCCACATAAAGCCAAAAGAATTGCTCGAGACCTACAGCGATCTTGCCCGCTTTGGCGAAGACGCCGCCCTGCTCGAACCGAGACAGGTAGACCGCCTCGTTAAGCTCAGTGCCGCAGCGCCGGATCGCGCCCACGCCGCCCTGCACAGAGCGAAAGAACTGCGCGAAGTCATCCACGATGTCTTCTGGGCGCTGATTAATAAGCGTCCCACTCCGGCTGAAGCCCTCGCCACACTCAATAGAGACATTCAGCTTGCGGCAGAACACCTGCGCCTGGTCCCGGCCGGCGGCCACTTCGTGTGGCGCTTCGACGACCTGAATGACCTTGATAGTCTGCTCTGGCAGATTGCCCGTTCGGCGGCCGATCTCCTTGCTTCCGAACAATTACCCTTCGTGCGGGCGTGCTCCTCCAAAGAATGCGAATGGTTCTTTCTGGATACCAGCAAGAACCACCACCGCCGCTGGTGTGACATGAAGCGCTGTGGCAATCGAGCCAAGGTCCGCAGGTTTTATGCGAAGAAGAAGAGCGCGTAGGGGAACAACTGTGAAGAAGTCCAAAAAAGATCTTCGCGGTCCACCCGCGAGAGATTCTAAGGAGCGGCCTTACGTTTACTTCAGCTCTGTGACGATCGCCCGCTGTTTTCCGCGAACCAGCGTCTCGGTATGCGTGCGGTCACGGGGGTTGAACCGGACCGTACCCGACGTGAATGAATTCACGACGACTTTCCCGTCCGGAGTGGTCGAACTGAGGTCGCCGTCGTCAAGGAACACCACCACTGTGTCTTTATCGTGGAAGTGCATCGGCGTGGCCACGCCTGGCGTCCAGCTGTAATCCCACACGATCACGCGCTCGTTCTCCAGGATCTTCTTCGCTCCCGGCCGGGGAAACGCCAGAGGATAGCCGGTCGTATTGGCGATGGGAGCCAGCGGATGATCCTTCAGATCGATCACGATCGATCTTTCCGCAATCTTTGGTGCCGTACCCTTGGGCAAGAAAACCGCGCTACCCGCCAAGGACACGACAACGGCATCAAACGGCTGCGCCGTTGTCGGGCCGGTCACGTCCCAGACGACAACGCGTTCATTCTCGATCACCGGTTTCAGAGCCATTGGCAAGCCGGTCTGTAAGAGCATCGCGCAAAGCAGCAGGACAGGAAGCATTGGAGCACCTTTCCGATGGAGCGGAACCTCAGGAACAGGATACCTCGTCAGCGGATTCTTGCTATACTCATGTGCTACACTAGTATCGCGCCACAGTACTACGGATCATGATTGCGAGTTTCCGGGACAAGGAAACGGAACGGCTTTGGAAGTCGGGCTGGAACCGACGGCTTCCAGCCGACTTGCAGCGCAGGGCGTTTAAGAAGTTTGCTATCTTGAACGCCGCGGTGACGCTGGATAATTTGAAGGTACCGCCCGGCAATCAACTGGAGTCGCTTCGAGGTAACCGAGCCGGACAGCACAGCATCCGGGTCAACGATCAATGTCGCGTGTGTTTCGTGTGGCGGGAAGGAAATGCTTTCGAAGTAGAGATCGTGGACTATCACTAATTACTGGAGCAGCAATGGCTAAGCCGAGAAGGATCTTTGCGGTCCACCCGGGAGAGATTCTCAAAACCGAGTTCATGGAGCCGATGGGCATGAGCGCCTATGCGCTGGCGAAGGCGCTCAACTTTCCCGGCATCTATGAAGTGGTCCGCGGAGACCGGGCCATCAGCGCCGATACCGCCATTCGCCTGGGAAAGTATTTTGGTCTGCCGGCACAGTTCTGGCTGAATCTTCAGAACGACTACGACCTGAGAATTGCCGAAGGCAGTGGAATTGGAAGAGGGATCAAGCCCCGCAACGTTGGATATCGTATTCAGCTCACCGGCGCTAGAGCGAGGCGGAACGCCCTAGCCCTCGTCAAAAATAGATGCTAGATGAGGTACCATTTCCTGACCCGGAGCCGAGATTCCCATGGCCGTGCACCCGTACAACGCGAATCAGAACCCCTGGCCCGAATTGCCGCTTGAGGGGTGGCAGGATACTTACGACACTCTCCACATGTGGACCCAGATCGTCGGCAAGGTGCGGCTGGCCTTAAGCCCTCGCGTCAATCACTGGTGGGAAGTTCCCCTGTACGTCAATGCCCGCGGCCTTACCACTTCAGCGATTCCTTACGGCGATGGGATCTTCGAAATTCAATTTGATTTCCTCGAGCACAAGTTGAGCGTTCAGACGAGTTGGGATTCGTCGAAGAGCATCACGCTGAAGCCGCAGACCGTTGCCGATTTCTATGCCGAACTCATGTCCGCCTTGGAGTCGCTGGGAATAGAAGTGAAAATCTGGACCATGCCGGTCGAGGTGCCAAACCCTCTCCCATTCGAGCGCGACGCGCAGCACGCCTCCTATGATCCCGAATATGCGCGCCGCTTCTGGCAGATACTGATTTTGTGCGACAGCATCTTCAAGGAATTTCGCTCTCGCTTCATTGGCAAGGACAGTCCCGTACATTTCTTCTGGGGAAGCTTCGACCTGTGTGTCACGCGCTTCTCCGGACGCCGCGCTCCCGAGCGCGTTGGTGCCGATCCCATCACACGCGAGGCGTATTCGCATGAAGTGATCAGCGCCGGATTCTGGCCGGGCGGCGGCGATATTACGGGTCCGGCCTTCTACGCCTATGCCGCGCCTGAGCCGCCTGGCTTTGCGGAGCAACTGGTCCAGCCCGCGGCCGCTTTTTATCATCCGCAACTGCACGAATTTCTGCTGATGTACGACGATGTGCGCCGATCCGCCTCACCCCATCAAGCGCTGCTCAGCTTCCTGCAGAGCACCTACGAGGCGGGAGCAAATCTGGCGCACTGGGATCGCAAAGAACTCGAACGACTTTGAACTCGATGACTGTGGAAGATAGATTTTGGGGAGATGACAATGTCAGCGAAGTGCAAGCATCTGGAGCAAATCAAGATTAGGACGACCGACAAGCATGTCTGCGAAGATTGCGTGAAAACCGGCGACACCTGGGTCCACCTGCGTATGTGTATGGTTTGCGGCCACGTGGGATGCTGCGATTCGTCCAAGAACAAACACGCCACCAAACACTTTCATCACAGCACGCATCCCGTGGTGCGTTCGATCGAGCCTGGGGAAGCTTGGATCTGGTGCTATGTGGATGAAATAATCGCCGGAGAACTACCCGTATAGCAGGCCATCATCCTCGCGGCAGACTACTGCGCGACGGGCGTCAGCAGAAAGCCGTGCTGCTCGCCGTTAATTGTGCCCTGGCCGGTAATCTGTCCGCGCACATTGATGGAAGTCGCGATGGTGAGCGACCAGCCCGAGTTGCTGGGAATCAGCGAGTTCAAGTCCCGCATGCCTTTTTCGCGAGTCCAAAGAAAAGCGGCAAACCCAGACCAACCGACCACCTGGCCAACGTCGTTGATGGCAAAGGCCGAACTCCAGCCTCCCGGCAGTACTCCCAAGCTTTCCGCGGTATGATTCTTATTGTTATGCCACAGCACCGCATAGCTGTCGGAGCCACCAACCACCTCGCCAACATCGTCAATGCCGTTGGCGGACGCACTGGTTCCACCCGGCAGATTGGGCAACGTCTGCATGCCGCCTGACTGGGTCCAGATAAAGCCGTACCACTGTCCGTCAGCGGCGTTCGAGTAACCAGCGACCTGCCCCGCAATGTTGATCGCGATTCCCTGACTGTAATATCCGCCGGCAAGAGTGCCCAAATCCCGCATGCCGGTCTGCTTGGTCCAAAGGAATGCGTGGGGCTGAATGCCGGTGCCGTTGGAAAAACCGGTGACCTCATCCAGGTCATTGATCCCAGTGGCTTCGCTGAGCGTGCCGCCCGGCAGCGTCCCTAAGTCGTTAAGCGTTTCCTGCCTCCACAATACGGCATGTTCAGCCTGTAACTCGTTGTAATCGGAATAGCCAGCCACGTCTGAAAATGAATTGATCGCCTGGCCCACGCTGAAATTGCTCTCCGGGGGAATCGCCCCAAGATCCAGCAGACCGGCGCGTTCGCTCCAAAGGAATCCATGAGCGTTGAAGTTGGCGAAACGAGCATAGCCTGCCACCTGACCTAGAACGTTGACCGCGTTTCCTTGACTGACGGTCCCTCCGGGGAATGTGCCTAAATCGGTGATGCGGTAGTTCTGCGCCGGCACCAGCGGCGCCAGGATCAGAATGGTTGAAGTCCATATCGCGAGTCGCTTGCCCCTTGCCATATTGCACCTCGATTTCCGGAAGCTCACGGACCGCTGAGAGAGCAAGCCGCGGCTTAAGATCTGGAGTCCGGTTCGACCGTCTCGCGCAGAGGTAAACAATGGGGCGGTCAGAGCGCAATGATTATCCTCCTCGATGCACAAGTGGTCAAGACGCGAATCTATCTTGGGATGCGAATCTTGGGATGCGAATCTTGGGATTAGGATTATTCGTCGAACACTCCCATGTGTTAGAGTGCGCCCCACGATATGGCTTGGGGTCGCATTGCGTTGGCGGTATTGGCCAGTGGCATCGTCTCGTCGCTGACGGACTGGTTATTCATGGGCGACTGGCTTTACAAACGCTACGACCGGCATCCGGAGATCTGGCGATACCCAGGCGGCCAGGGAGAAAGCAGAGCCATCCTGTGGTCCAGCGTGTTGCCGTTTCTCACCTGCGGCGTTTTTGTTCTCTTGTGTGAAGGCCTGTATCTCTACTCCTACCGCGGAACTTTGGAGTTGGCTCTGGCGATCTGGCTCATCGGACCATTGCCCTTGACCATTGTGAATGCCCTGTGGATGAAACTGAGCCCCGCGATTGCTACGTCACACGCTCTGGGATGGCTGGTCAAACTCGCTCTCGCGGCACTGGCCGTAGCCATGATTCTGCGCTGAGTCAGAAACGTTGGATTCTTGAGAGTTAGGTGCGGGATCAAGCAAGAGGTGGGAGAAAAAATTGAAAGGGCCGTGACATTGGTTATGCTCTAGCTGCCGCCTCCTGCGAGGGAGCCAACAGCGTGGACGCATGTACCGTCACAGCCCCTTGATGCGATCACTGCTTTCGCAGTCCCAAACCCCAACTGCCCCTCGCAGAGCCGTCGGTTTTTTCAGGTCTGGCTGTCCTGCAGGTTGCCCCGCCTGACTGATCACCCAGTCTACTTCGGGTCAGCAAGTTTTATTTCGCTGTCCCTTTCAACCGTCGACGAATGCAACCTTAACAGAGCGTTCATAAATGTCAACGCAAACTATTGGTGCAATGCATGAACCTGACCCTGTGCATAACGAAAAGCGCAACCTATTGCATCGCCGGAGCTTATGAATATGCGGTACCAATTCGGGACTGCTTTTACACAAAGCCTTGCACAACTCCCGGGCAAACCGAAAAATTGTAGAAAGTATCAAACATTCGTCTTGACGCGGAAACGTTATCGGCGCATCTTGCTAGTAGTACAAAAGAAGAGTGGATGTCTGAACTCGTAGCTTATGTGGACGGTGGCTCCCTGGGAAATCCGGGTCCTTCCGGAATTGGGATAATTATCGATGGCTGCGAGAGTGGTCCCATCCGCATCGCCAAATGGATCGGCCACCAGGATAACAACGTCGCTGAATATGTGGCGCTGATGGAAGCCCTGCAGTGCGCTCTCTCCCTGAAGGCCAAAGCTCTGCATGTTTATTCCGACTCCCAAGTCGTGGTCCGCCAGATGCGCGGCGAGTACACCTGCCGCAGCTCACGTCTTTACTCCTTGCATTGGACCTGCCGCAAGCTGGCTCGCGCCCTGAAGTTCTCCATCTCTCACGTTCCGCGCGAGAATAATGCCGAGGCCAATCGCTTGGCCAACACAGCGGTGCGGGAGCGGTCGGTTTAGCAATCAGCAATCAGCACTCAGCAGTCCGCACTCAGCATTCAGTCAACCTACGTTTCTTTCCCGACGCCAATTGGCATTTAGCCGTCAATATTTCGTACCCCGACCTCACCCCTGGCGAAAAGCTAATTGCTGACTGCTGAGTGCCGAGTGCTGGGTGCTAACTGCCAACTGCCAACTGCCTCCCCGCACACCCTTGTGACTTTCGAGTGCCCGCACTTCTTGACACCATGCTCTCTCCGAGCGAGACTCCAACTATCGTCTTCGCCCATGGATCATTACTCGATTCTCGACCACAGTTCCTCGTCTCCAGCGATGCAGGGAGACATGTCGGGCACCGCCTTGAGGGATTCGGCCAGAAATACCAACACGCCTCTGACGAGATCTTCGGAAACCGAGCCCCGCTTTCCCGGCGAAGGTGCCGGCCGCTCCCTGGCTGAAATGGCCCAGCGCGATCTCGAGGCCACCCTGCAACTGCTCGCTGACCGAGCCCACTACATTACCGGCGCCAGCGGCGCTGCCATAGCCCTGCGCCGCGGCGAACACAATGACATGCTGTGCCGCGCCAACGCCGGCTCCAACGCTCCCGAGCTGGGCGCCCTGCTCTCCATGGAATATGGGCTCTCCGGAGAATGCGTTCGCACGCGCCAGATTTTGCGTTGCGACGATGCCGAACGCGATCCTCGTGTAAATCGCGACGTCTGCCGCGAGTTGGGCATTGCCTCGGTGGTTGTGATGCCCATCCTCAGCGGCGAGCAGGTGCTCGGCGTCTTCGAGCTTCTTTCCGGCAAGCCCCGCGCCTTTGATGAGCGCGATCTTTCCGCTCTTCTGCGGCTGAGTGAAATGGTGGAAACCGCCGTGAAGCATGCGGTCGCCGCGCAGATTGTCCCTACCGTCCCGAAGACCTCCGTTGCGGAGATTCAACCGGAAGTGGTTGCGATCGCCACTAAAACTCCGCAGCCCGAGTCAAGCACCGTTGCTATGAACTCAACTTCAGCGCCCGCACCTCCATCTCAGGAGGTCGCGCCTCCGAAACAAGAAGAGGCCTTACCCGTGCCCAAGAAGGCGCTGTTTTGGTCAGCCGCAATGCGTGCCCAGGCCAGCGGACAGTCGAGTGAAGACGCGGCGACGATCGCAGTGCCTCCAGTATTGAGAAATCTGCAGAAGTGCCAGGCCTGCGGCTTCCCGGTATCGCAAGGCCGCGCCTTCTGTGTGGAGTGCGAAGAAAAGCAGTGGCGCGGCCAGCGGCTTCCGCTGCCCGCAGTAAGCTCGCAGAAGGATCAGGCTTCGGCTCCGCAAACAGATTCTAAAGAGCCTGCCCTACGCGGTTATGCCCGGGGAACTTTTGTTCGGGATTCTCTTTCCGATCAAATTTCCCTCAGGACAGCGGAACCCAAGATCGCAGAGCCCGCTATCACCGAGCCGCAGGCCGCTCCACTCACAATTTCTGCGCCAGCCTCTGCAATCAGCCCAGCGCAGGATTCGATGTCCCCGTCGGCCGAATCGGCAAACACCGAAGCATCCGTCGCTCCGCCGGCCTCTCCGCCAGTCTCATTTTCATCGGATGTGCCAACTGATGTGCCCTCCGACGTCCTCGCCTCCGACAACTCTGCTCCATTCTTGAGCTCGGCGCTGCAGTCCGAATCCTGGTTCGCGTCCAACAAATACATTCTCGGAGCGCTGCTTCTGGTCGCCATCATCATCGCCGCCATCGCCCTGCTTCACTGATTCTTCAAGTCTGCTGCCTCTCCCTTTTTACTTTTCGACCCAGGGACGCCTGAAAAGTTCTCAAACAGACTCGGAAGTGCCGGGTAGCAGCGCGAACGTGGAACGAGTCCCGCGCAGGACGGCACCAGTTTCCATGCAAGCCCATTAGCCCACCCCCTACTTTTCTTTTTCCCTGATTTCCCCTCGCAACAGATTACAATTTCCTTCCTGACTTCCCAGATTCCTCTAGGAGGATTGATCTTGCCACCAGCCAATCGTCTGGCCGTGCATCGCTGTTTGCTGTTCCTGCTGCTAACCGCGTTCGCCGCCGCCCAAACCTCCGAGCAGCGCACCGCCCATTACCTCGATTCCGTTCGCAAGCAGTCGCCGTTGCTCCTGGCCTTTTTGCGCGATCTGCCAAAGGGTGGAGATCTGCACAACCATCTGGATGGCGCAATCTACGCCGAAGATTTGGTCGATTTCGCCGCTTCCGGCAGCCTGTGCGTGGACCGTACATCCTCGCGCCTGCTTGCCCCGCCCTGCGACTCCTGCGAGATCTACACCGCCAAACCCGCGGCCCGCTGCGCTTATGGCGACCACGTCCTCTACAACCAGATGATCGACGCCTGGTCGATGCGCAACTGGCGGCCCGGCGACGAATCCGGCCACGATCATTTCTTCGCCGCCTTCGACAAGTTCGGTCTGGCCTCGCATACCCATGTGGCGGAGGCGATCGCGGCGGCAACCAATCGCGCAGGCATGGACCATCTGCAATATGTAGAGTTCATGCACACCGCCGACGCCGGCGCAGCCGCACAACTGGCGGGAAAACTCGAATGGACTTCAGACTTCGCCAAGATGCGCGAGGCTCTTTTGAGCGCCGGCATAAGAGACGCCGCTATAGAGACCAGCAAGAGACTCGCCGCCGACGATGCCCGCGCCAAAGAAATTCTAAAATGCGGAGCCCCGGACGCTGCTCCCGGATGCAACGTAACCGTGCGCTATCTCTATCAGGTGTTGCGCGGGTTGCAGCATCAAATCGTCTTCGCGCAGATTCTCCTGGGATTCGAACTGGCCTCGTCCGATCCGCGATTTGTCGGACTGAATCTGGTCATGCCCGAGGACTGGTACGTGCCCATCCACGATTTCAATGAGCACATGGCCATGATCGATTACTTGCACAGTGTTTATCCGAAGGTGCACATCACCCTGCACGCCGGCGAACTTGCCATTGGACTCGTTCCGCCGGAGGATCTCGCATTCCACATTCGCGCGTCGGTCGAGCGCGGTCACGCCGAGCGCATCGGCCACGGAGTCTCTGTGATGAATGAAAAAGATCCGATCGGTTTGCTTCATGAAATGGCGGAGCGCAACGTGCTGGTCGAGATCGCGCTAACCTCCAACGATATGATCCTGGGCGTGAGCGGCGATGATCATCCGTTGCCGATCTACATGAAGTATGGGGTTCCAGTCGCGCTGGCTAGCGACGACGAGGGCGTGTCACGCTCAGACATGACGCATGAATATTTGCGCGCAGTGGAAAGCTATCATTTGTCCTACGTGGATTTGAAACGCATGGCACGCCAAAGCCTGGAGCACAGCTTCCTGCCGGGCCAAAGCCTTTGGAGGGACACGAAACTAGTATTCCGCATGGCGCCGGCTTGCGCAGGGGATGCGGCAAGTACAGAGAAGCCTTCCGCGCCTTGCGTAGAATTCCTCGCAGCCAACGAACGCGCCCGCGAGCAATGGAAGCTCGAAGCCGAATTCGCCAAGTTCGAAAAAAAATATTGAGAGTCAGCGTGATAATACGGTTAGGGAAGGGCACGGCTTCACAGGTTGCGGAAAAAGTCTGCTGCACGCAGGATCTGGGAAGGGCGCGACGTTTAGTCGTGCCGTAAGCCATAGAAAATCCGACCGCGCCTGAGGTACCTAGCTAAAGCTTCTCAGCAGCCCTTGCAATGCGGTCTGATCGACAAACCACTGGAGACGAATGTCCCGCAAGGCTCGAACTTTGATTTCCTCGCCGCTGGAATGGCAAATGCGCGCGTCGCCCGTTGCCCATCCCATCATTCCGGTACTGGCCGAGCGCGGCGGCACGCAACTCCGCACGCCTCTGCCGGTTGCGGTGGTCGATACGCGCGAGCAGATCCCGTTTTCGTTCCGGCGTTTCAAGGGTTGGTTTTCCGCGATCGAAACCCGTGCTCTGTCACTCGGCGATTACAGTGTGGCCGGAATGGAAAATTCCTGTGTGGTCGAGCGCAAAGATCTTTCCGACCTGATTCATTCTTTCACTGAAAATCGTGGTGTGTTCATCAAACGCCTGCGGCGCATGAGCGAATTGCCTCATGGTTTACTGGTAATCACCGCGCCTCTCAGCCAGGTCAAGAGCGCATATCCTTACAGCCGCGCCCACCCCAACCAGGTCACGCAGTCCTTAATTGCCGTTCTCGCGGGGTTGCGCTTGCCTTTTGTGTGCACGGAAACCCACGAACTGGGAGAGGAAATCGTGGCCTCCTATCTCTATCAGACATTCTTATATGATTGGCTGGAGCGCAACGGCCACGGGCGATTCTTAAGGGATGACGACTTGTAACGCTTATGCAAGATCAATTCACACTCGCCGAAACCGCGGCCCAACGCATCCTGCAACGGAGCTCGCTGCGCCCACGCATCGGTCTTGTTCTCGGTTCCGGCCTCGGCGCATTTGCCGATTCCCTCGCCGACTCCGCCCGGATCCCTTTCCCCGAAATCCCCGCCTTCCCGCGATCCACCGCCATCGGCCACGCCGGACAGTTGGTGATCGGCAAAGCCGGCTCCGTCCCCGTAGCCGTGATGCAAGGCCGCGTTCATCTTTATGAAGGATATTCCGCCCAGCAAGTCGCTTTCCCCATGCGCGTCTTCGGACGCATGGGCATTCGCGCCGTCATCCTCACCAACGCCGCCGGCGGAATCAATCTCAACTACCAGCAAGGCGCACTGGTGCTGATCCGCGACCACATCAATCTGCAGGGAACGAATCCGCTGGTCGGCCCCAATGACGACCGCTTCGGCGTGCGCTTTCCCGACATGACCCACGCCTATGCCAAAGGCTATCGAGCGTTGGCACGAGAAGAGGCAGCCAAACTCGGAATGACGTTGCATGAAGGCGTTTACGCCGCCTTGCTCGGTCCCAGTTACGAAACTCCCGCCGAAATAAATTATCTGCGAACCATCGGCGCCGACCTGGTCGGAATGTCGACCGCCTTCGAGGTGATCGCCGCGCGTCACATGGGAATCAAAGTGCTCGCCATCTCCTGCGTCACCAACATGGCGGCCGGAATTCTCGACCAGCCACTCTCTCACCAGGAAGTGATGGAAACCGGCGAACGCGTCAGGTCCAGCTTTGAAGCGCTGCTCCGCGCAGTCCTGCCGGGCCTTGCAAAAGATGGGTCTGGCTGATGGCCGAGTGCTGACCAGGCATCACGCAGCAGGTCGGCAAGTAAAGTCATGGGTCACGCCGTGGTATCTTTCTCGTCATGTCGCGATCGATGTTCCTGCTGTTGGTCGTCGCTACTTGCGGAACGGTAGCGGCGCAGTCTGGCTCCGCACGGGAGATGCCCAAGCCGGAAGTGAAGGAGGTCCAGGTTCCCTTTGCCTCCCAGAAGCCGTCGGTGACGATCAAAGTTGGTGGAACCGCAGACTGGGTGTTGGTAACCAGTGACGCTGTCTGGGTGGCAAGCACTAAACCCTACGCCGTGCTCCGCATCGATCCAGCAACCACTAGGATTGTTGCGACCGTAAGAGTCTCCGGAGAGGTGTGCTCCGGCCTGGCTTCTGGGTTCGGGAGCATTTGGGCTCCGATCTGTGGGCAGAAGCCGGGCTTGGTTCGAATCGATGCCGCCAAGAATACAATCACAGCCACACTCCCCATCGCACCCGCAGGCCCGGAAGGTGGAATCACAACCAGCGAAGATAGCGTATGGATGGTGACGGACAAGAACGGCACGTTGCATCGGATCGATCCCTCCACAAACACCGTGCGCCAGAAGATTTCAATTTCCCCCGGTTCCTATAATCCTCTCTTCAGCCACGGCATTGTCTGGATCACCGGAGTGGAGAGCAACGTCCTCACAGCCGTGGATGCTGCGAGTGCCAAAGTACTTGAGTCGGTGCCTGTCGGACCGAAGCCTCGGTTTCTCGCTGCTGGCGGTGGTTCCATCTGGACTCTGAACCAGGGTGACGGAACCGTCAGCCGGATCGATGAGAAAAGCCGGAAGGTGGCCGCCACCATTCAAGCGGGTATACCTGGCACCGGCGGCGACATCGACTATGGAGCCGAATCCGTGTGGCCAACGGTCTTTGGTGTGCCGCTCACGAATCGATGCCACAACCAACACGGTCGTGAGGCAGTGGGTGGGAAAGGGCGGCGATTCGCTGCGTTTTGGCTACGATTCAATTTGGCTCACCGATTACAAGAAAGGCTTGCTTCTGCGAATCCCCATTCAACAAGTGCTCAAGCCGTGAGCGGAAAGCCGTAAAAACATACGCGTCTCGACGTGCCGAGCGACGACACTCACCGTCTTCGCGGAATAAACAACTCCACCGGCGGCCTCACCCCATACACCGCCGAAAAGCTTCCCTGATTCACAGCCATCCCCAGATGCCCCCGCGAATCGATATATAAAAGAGGCTGCCCCAGTTGCACATCGCTGAAAGTCCGCACAAACTTGATCTTCATCTCTTTGTCGCCAATCTTTACCGGAACTTCCTGCCCGCGCTGGTAGCCAAGCTTCAGAAAATCTTCCGCGTCCAGATTCGTCACCAGATTCCCAAACGGGCCATCGGTCGCAATCACTTCCGCCGTAACTCCGCGCTCGTCCAGCCGCGCCGCCTTCAATTCCAAACGCACCAGCGACGCGACCGCCATCTCCGGACCAACCTTCGTCCAATCCTCCCCGCGCGCCAAGTGCGCTCCCACGGGAGAAAAAATGTCGCGCCCGTGGAATGTCGATGACATCTTCGTCCCAATCATCCAATCCGTATTCGTAATCTCGTGCACGCCCTCGATCCCGTCGCGCTGCTCCACCAGCGTGAGCAGCCCGTTATCCGGCAGCACAAAATATTGTCCGCGCTTCGACTTGGCCACGATCGCCTTCCGCGTGCTGCCCACAGTCGGATCGATTACCACCACAAAGATCGTTCCCGCCGGATAATACGGCGTCGCTCCATAAAGAAATCGCGCGCCGTCGAGAATCGAAAACGGCGTCACCTCATGCGAGAGGTCGACGATGCGCACCTCCGGCATGATCGAATACATCACCCCTCGGCAAATCGCCACCGAATCATCTACCACGCCGAAGTCGGTCATGAAGACGATCGTCTGTGGATATTTCGCTGTCTGCGCGCCAGCCATCGCCGGAACGAACAGCATCAGCGCCAGCAGCAAAACGGGAAGGGCACGGCTTTTAGCCGTGCCGCCAGAGGCTAAGAAGAATGCGGGCTTCAGCCTCTGAGGGACGTTCACTTTCCTTCGAAGAACATTTATCCGACGGGTCCTAGCCGTTCGATCCATCGCGGCGCGCCCGTATGTGGCAATCATGAGGTCCACTCCTCCGTAAGGGTTGCGATCTGTGGTCTGCAAGAATACTGGTAATTCCCGCCGTGCCGCAAATCCTGGTCGCTCCGATCTATAATATGCTGTCATCATTGCACGACCGTAAGGAGGTCTTATGCCGGAAGCTATCCCTGAGAAATATCGCGATCTGTTCCAGAAACGCGCCTTCGCCAGCCTGGGCACGCTGATGCCCGATGGCCGTCCGCAAGTCACGCCCGTCTGGTGCGACTACGATGGCGAACACGTCATCTTCAATTCCGCCAAGGGACGCCAGAAAGATCGCAACGTCCGCCGCGATCCCCGCGTCTCGCTGGCCGTCATCGACCCGGAAAATCCTTACCGCTATCTCGAAATCCGCGGCCGCGTCGTCGAGATCACCGAAGACGGTGCCAGCGCCCACATCGACAAGATGGCCAAGAAATATCTTGGCGTCGACAAATATCCCTACGGCCAGCCCGGCGAAGTGCGCGTGCTCTACAAGATCAAACCCGAGCACACCCAGGTAATGGGCTAGAGATTTTCCAGCGCTCTTGATTTTGGGTGGCGCAGCGGTTCACCGCTGCGATAACAGACCTGTTCTTATTGCGGGCTTTTAGCCCCTGCGGGGAAATATTCAAATCTACAACCTCTGCTTCCTCGGCTTCGGCAACGTCAACCGCACGCTGGTCCAATTACTTAAAGACCGCGAACAGGAACTGCGCGAGCGTCACGGCATCGCCTTCCGCATCACCGGCATCGCATCCCGCCGCCTAGGCTGGCTCGCCGATCACAACGGTCTGGATCCAGACCGTGTGGGTCGGACACTCCTGTCCGACAAAAGCCGGGAATCTGATACAAAGCCTGCGACCGTCCGAGCCTGGCTGCAAGCCGCCCAAGCCGACGTCCTCTTCGAAGCCACCTCCCTCAACGTGCAAACCGGCCAGCCCGCCGTCGATCACATCCGAACTGCGCTCCAGCACGGTGCCCACGCCATCACCGCCAACAAAGGACCAATCGTCTACGCCTACCGCGAACTGCGCGATCTCGCCGTGGCGCAAGGCAGGCGCTTCCTTTTCGAATCTACCGTGATGGATGGCGTCCCTATCTTCTCTTTGTTCGACCAACTGCCCGCCATTCATCTGAAAGGATTTCACGGCATCCTGAACTCCACTACGAACGTAATCCTGAGCGAAATGGAAAACGGCCTCAGCTTCGACGAATCATTGAAGAAAGCCCAGTCCCTAGGTGTCGCCGAAACCGACGCCACCCACGATATCGACGGTTGGGACGCCGCCGTAAAAACCGCCGCGCTGATCACCGTGCTCATGGATGTGCCGGTTCGTTTAGAAGAGATCGAGCGAGAAGGAATCCGCGGCCTGACCGCCGAAACCGTCCGCGCCGCCAGAAAAGAAGGCCGTCCCTACAAACTCGTCTGCCGCGCGAAGAAAATCGCGAGCGGAGTCACCTCCTGCGTTCGCCCCGAACAAATCCCGCTCACCGATCCCATGGCGCAAATCGCAGGAACGTCGTCCTACATCTATTTCGAAACCGACATCTTCCCCGGCCTCGCCATCACCGAAGAAAATCCCGGCCTCTTCGCTACTGCCTACGGCATGCTGGCGGATTTTGTGCGAGCCGTAACGCCGTTATCCTGAAAAACGCGGTCATTAGAAAAGGCGTCATCCTGAACGGAGCCGTTTTCCAGGCGGAGTGAAGGATCTCGCGGGGACCATCCGCTTTCTTGCGCCCGGAGGACGCCCGACCATAGCCCGTATTTTCAAACGTCCTCCGGACGATTTCGCGCTTGCCATCGTGATAAAAATAGATGACCACCATGCCAGCCACCGAAGCCGCCGCCACCACCGCCCTCGACATCTCCTACGTCCGCGCCCAATTCCCCGCACTCACCCAAACCGTCAACAGACATCCCGCCGCGTTCCTAGACGGCCCCGGCGGAACGCAAGTTCCGCAGCGCGTCATCGACGCCATCTCGGGTTACCTGCGCCGCGACAACGCCAACACCGGCGGCGCCTACGCGACCAGTCGCCGCACTGATGCCATGCTCGCCGATGCCCGCGCCGCCATGGCCGACTTCCTCCACTGCGGCGCCGACGAAATCGTCTTTGGTCCCAACATGACCACGCTCACCTACGCCATGTCACGCGCGATTGGCCGCGACCTCGGCCCCGGCGACGAAATCCTGGCCACGCGCCTCGATCACGATGCCAACGTCTCACCCTGGCTCGCGCTCGAAGAAAAAGGCGTCACCATCCGCTGGGCCGAGATTCACGAAGAGAACTGCACGCTCGACTTGGCCGATCTCGCCTCGAAGATCAACGAGAGAACCAAGCTGATCGCGGTCGGCTACGCCTCAAACGCCGTCGGCACGATCAATCCCGTGAAAGAAATTGTCCGCTTAGCCCACGCCGCCGGCGCGCTCGCCTACGTCGACGCTGTCCACTACGGCCCGCACGGCCTCATCGACGTTGCCGCGCTCGATTGCGATTTTCTCGTCTGCTCCACTTACAAATTCTTCGGCCCGCACATGGGCGTTCTGTTCGGCAAGCGCGAACACCTGGCTCGACTGCGGCCTTACAAAGTCCGTCCGCTCACCGACGCGATTCCTAATCGCTGGGAGTGGGGCACGCTCAACCACGAATGCATCGCCGGCATCAGCGCCTGCGTGGACTATATCGCCGATCTCGGCCGCCGCGCGCTGACAAATGTGGGGACAGCCGCCCCTTCGACAAGCTCCGGGCAGGCTCTCGGCTGTCCGTCGAGCGAAGCTCGACCCGCTGACCGCCGCTCGGCAATCGTCGTCGCCTTCGAAGCCATCCACCACTACGAACACGGACTGATGAACCGGCTGATCTTGGGCTTGCAGCAAACTCCGAACCTGAAAATCTTCGGCATCACCGATCCCGCACGCTTCGCCGAACGCTGCCCTACGCTGGCCCTGCGCGTGATCAATCAGACCGCGGGCCAAACTCCGCTGGCACTTGCCACCAAACTCGGTGAACAAGGTTTCTTTACCTGGGACGGAAACTACTACGCTCTGAACCTCACTGAGCGCCTCGACGTGGAAAAATCCGGCGGCTTCCTCCGCATCGGCCTCGTGCATTACAACACGGTAGAAGAAGTGGATCGCCTGCTGGCCGCGCTAAGGGAGATGGTGGCGGCATAGAGAGCCTTCACTCAGCCGCGAATTCTGTGATCACGGATTGCCGCGCTCGACGACTGGCGCCACAGTAGTTTGCATACACATTGCTGAGAAAAACCGTGGCCCCGTCTCCCAGCTTGAGAGAAAAATCGCTTCCCGTCTGATCAACCTCTTTGATGCCGGCCTTATGAAAGGCTCGCACTACTATCTGGGTGAAGTCGGCGCGGTTCGGCTTATGAGAAAAGACCCGGTCAATAAGGCTCATGACGCTCAGCCTAATCGATCTGGGTGGAAAAGAAGAACAAAATATCCCGCGAACCGTTCAGGGGCAAATGCCCGCGCCACCCGGCATGAGGTGCAGCGGGAGCGGAAGATGCGGGCACCAGTTGCCGGTGTTTCCTTTACGGCCAGCGCTTGGCTGTATCATCCCAACCAGCGGCCCGTACCGGCTGCGCCGCTGCCACCACGGGAGGCGAAGGAATGCGAATGGGCGATTGCGGTCCATTCACGGCCTGAGCCAGCGCCGGCTTCGCCATCTCGGCGTTCATTTCCTTTTCTTCGGAGAGCAACGGAGCCACCAGCCGCAGCGCTTCCACTTCTTTCTCCAGCCGGGTTAACTCCATTTCCTTCTGCCTCAGAACCTCATAAACATTCTTCATAACCTTGGGCACCTGCGAGTCGTTTAGGTTGTGCAGCTTTTCTCGCACTTTAGCAGACTTGCATCCATTGTCAAGCCATTAAACGTTAGTCACTTTACCGGGCGAGTGCTCCCACCCGTCTCGATCGGTCTGCGGAAATCCCTTACCCAGCAAGCCTTTCAACGGATATTCACAGCCCGGCAGAGATCGCAAACGTCCCTCGCACGGCCTCACTCCGTGACAGCATGCCCAAGATGCGCGCCCAGCCTGTCATTGCGGCGAGCATGCATCATCGACTGCACAAAATCCTGTCACCCGCCTGTGGACTCCCCGCACTTGATTGAAAACAAATCAGATAAACTCGCCATCTTTTCATTGACTCAAACTTTAAAAGGAGTACAACAAGATCGTTCTTTGACAGTTTCTTAAGTTTTTCCGGTTGGTGCGGCGTCCGGGGCTCAAGCTCAGTCACTCTCCCAATTGCAAAATGCGGAAAGAAGGCAAGTGAGGGTCTATAGCAAAGCGCTGGTCGAGGAGAACGGGAGACCCAGTCGAAGGCAGGATAGAGTTCCGAGGCGTTGAGTAGGTTTTTCCGGTTGGCGGTGAGCCCGGAGCCCGAGCGAAGATCGCACGCAGCGCGCCCGCAAGGGAAGCAGCACAGCAGGTCAAGCGAGGGTCTAACGCGAGCTACTGGCCGAGACGAATAGACTCAACACCACCTCGGAACTCTTTATTTTTCCCCAGTCCCCAGTTTCTGTTGTTGTTTCTGTTTCTGAACTACCACCTCTGGACTCTCACTTCTTCTTCAGCGGATACGCAAGATCCATCCCATTCGTAAACTACATCCAGACTCCAGGCAACTCACAGCCGCACACGAGGTTTCGCCTTTTCTGAGAACTGAGAACTGAGAACTGAGAACTGAGAACTGAGAACTGAGAACTG
>CZKJ01000177.1_pt3 | contig 71588 bp, 60 predicted proteins | sample 1122331 | NCBI WGS metagenome assembly CZKJ01 (sample SAMEA3539301, study PRJEB10725) | soil metagenome | biome: tundra; feature: field; material: soil | place: USA | collected 2010-05 | depth 0.15 m
GGCGGCATAGCCAATGGTCGGATAAGCAGAGAAATAGCCGATTTCGCCGGTGACGATGGTACGCTCGGAAGCGGCCGCAGACGAATCGTTGGCTGCCATACGGGCGCGCATCAGGTTAGGAATAGCGATAGCTGCAATGATCAGGATGATAGCGACCACAATCAAGAGTTCGATTAGCGAGAAACCCTTAGCGTTCCCTTTATCTCTCTGCATGTTTCTTCTCCCCAAGCTTGTTTTTTGACCCAACTAAACATTAACTACTTCTAATCTTGCATCCCAGGTGCCAAAGCGAGTGCTTCACCGTGTGACTAACGGTTGTTGGGGAACATCCTTTCTTTTCAAGCAGTACGGGGAATCGAGAGCTTTTGCGGTCATTGCGGAAGGTGGAGGCAACCACAATTGGTCAATCGGAGTGACAGAAGTTGGCAGAACGAAAACGCCAGCGGGCGGAAGGCAAGAAAACAAAGGGCAGCGAACTTCCGTTCGCTGCCCCGGTACCCTTCCCCGGATAGTTGGCCTAACTCAGCAACTAGTTGGCCATCGGGAGGAATGCTTGGCAACCAGCGTAGCTACCAGCAGCGCCCAAGTTGCCAGGTGTGTTGGTGCGGACCACGCCATCATCAGCCGCGCAGTAGGACTTGGTCCCGGTCTGCGCGCTAAGGGGTACGCCCTGGGTGTAGAACTCGATTGGAAGAGTGTTGCCGGCGGGGATGATGGGGGCGGCCAGGAAGCTGTAACCGCTCTTACCGGAGCCAGCCGGAGTACCGTTGCTCGCCAGGTTGTTGTCGATCAGGCAACCGGTAGCCACTGCGGGTGTGCAAGGAGCCGCGCCGCCCAAGGCGGCCAAATTTGCAGCATAGCCGATGGTCGGATAGGCGGCGAAGTAGCCGATTTCGCCGGTGACGATGGTACGCTCGGAAGCGGCCGCGGACGAATCGTTGGCTGCCATGCGGGCGCGCATCAGGTTAGGAATAGCGATAGCTGCAATGATGAGGATGATGGCCACCACGATCAGCAATTCAATCAGCGAAAACCCCTTCTGCTTCCGCATCTCGTCTTCACCCCTCCAAAGGGTACCACCGGAAGCGCGATAGAAACTTGGAGCAAAAAGATATTGTTGGAGCGCCGCGGCACCCCAGAGTTGGAAGGCAAAAACAAAGGGCAGCGAACTTGCGTTCGCTGCCCCGGTACTGCTTCCCGGACTGCTAGCCAGCTACTAGTTGGCCATCGGGAGGAATGCTTGGCAACCAGCGTAGCCACCAGCCGCGCCCAAGTTGCCCGGGACGTTGGTGCGAACCACGCCATCATCCGTCGCGCAATAGGACTTAGTACCAGTCTGCGGGCTAAGAACTATGGCTTGGGTGTAGAACTCGATCGGAATAATCGAACCGCCAGGAATGATCGGAGCGGCAAGGAAGCTGTAACCGCTCTTACCAGAGCCGGCCGGAGTACCGTTGGTCGCCAGGTTGTTGTCAATCAGGCAACCGGTAGCCACTGCGGGCGTGCAAGGAGCCGCGCCGCCCAAAGCAGCCAGGTTCGCCGCATAGCCAATGGTCGGATAAGCGGCGAAATAGCCGATTTCGCCGGTGACGATGGTACGCTCGGAAGCGGCCGCAGACGAATCGTTGGCTGCCATACGGGCGCGCATCAGGTTAGGAATAGCGATAGCTGCAATGATCAGGATGATAGCCACCACGATCAGCAACTCAATCAGTGAGAAACCCTTCTGTTGTTTCCGCATCTCGATTTTTCCCCTCGTTTTGAACTTCGTTGAATTCGTTTCTGAGTCACGAATGACGCAGTCGGGCATGATGATCGCACTTGCCTGGCCAAAAGTGATAGTTACCTTGGTTCCGGTGAGAATTCCAATAATCGCCTTATTTTCAATACCCAGCCAAACTCTGGTCTTAAACTCTGCGGTTGACCGATCCCTGCCTCATGCCAAAATGCGGCGTGATCCCTGACAATTCGTGTCAGTCTGGCATAGGACTATTCCTATTTTAGAACGCCGATTGAATCCGCGTTTGCGGTGAAAAATCGTGGGCACCGCCGCTTTTGGAGCAGCGGCGTTAGGCCGCGCATGCGAGTTGGCAGCTGCCGTAGAATGTCCTTCCTGAACTTAAAGCTCGAAAGGCTAAAGGCAAACCGTATGGGCACTTCGTCGAAGGGCCGCATTTCGATTGATTCCGATGTGGCGCGGGCATGGACGCTGCCTTCGCATCTCTACACCGAGGCGGCCGCTCTCGCGGCGGAGAAGGAAAAGATCTTCGCACGAAGCTGGCAGGTGGTGGGTCATCACGACAAGGCGGCGAATGCGGGTGACTACTTCACGACAGAGCTGATCGGCGAACCTCTTCTGATCGTGCGCGGCAGCGACGGAAAGCTGCGGGGATTCTATAACGTTTGCCGGCATCGCGCCGGACCGCCCGCGGAAGGGTGCGGCTCGCGCAAACTGTTTCGCTGCGGCTATCACGGCTGGACTTACGATCTGCAGGGTGCCCTGATCAGCGCGACGGAGATGGAAGGCGTCGAAGGATTCCGTGCGGAGGATTTTGCGTTGATGCCCGTCCGCGTCGAGGAATGGTTCCACTTCATCTTCGTGAACCTTGATCGCGACGCTCGGCCTCTGCCGGAGAGTCTTAGCGAGTTACCGCGGCAAGCGGAGAAGTTTTCTTTTTCCGGGATGAAGCGGTTCGAACGCCGGATCTATGAAATGGAGTGCAACTGGAAGACTTATGTGGACAACTATCTGGAAGGCTACCACCTGCCGAGCGTGCATCCAGGGCTGAATCGGGAGCTCGACTACAACGCGTACGTGATTGAGCCGTATGCGGGGCACGTGCGGCCGTTCAGTCCAATTCGCGGGGCGCAGCCGGGTGATATGACGCCGCGGCGTTATCCGGAAGCGCGCGAAGATCTTGCGGCGGACTATTTCTGGATCTTTCCCAACTGGATGCTGAACTGTTATCCCGACAATATTTCTTTGAATATTGTGCTGCCGCTGGCGCCGGAGCGGTCGGTGGCCATCTTCGAGTGGTACTTGCCGGAGGAGCAACATGGTAGCGCGGCAGCCCGGGCTTCGGTGGAATTCAGCGACCAAATCCAGATTGAAGATGTCGGCATCTGCGAGAGAGTGCAAAAGAATCTGCGGTCGCGGAGTTACTCGCGGGGACGCTTCAGCGTTAAGCAGGAGAAAGGCGTACATGCGTTTCACCGAATGTACGCGCAGTGGATGAAGAAAAGATGAGTTGTCGAGTTTCCGGCGCTAACGACCTGCGGTATGTCACATGACCTGGATTACTACGGGCAGGCTGCGAGCCACTGTTATTGCATTACTAGCTGCCTTATCAGCGCTGGTCGTCTCCTACAAAGTATTTCTTCGGACATTTGTCAGGTACTGGGAGTGGCAGCACGATGGCCGCAGAATGAAATTCATTTTCTGGGCCGAGGAGCGTGCATTGCCATTGGCCGTTATAGTCTGCTCAGTCGTGTTCTTCCTCACAAACCGCTATCTGCGGCGCCGGCACGTCTCCTGAAGGGCCAGACTTGGCGGGGCGCGGATATGGCCGGTAGTTCGGGCGTCCCTCCGGGACACGGTTCCGTTATTTGTCGCGGACCCGGCGTTGAAACGCCGGGCTATTCTCGGGCGTCCTTCGGACGCTCCCAGACACGCTGTGCGGACGGCGTCTTCGACAGGGCTTTCAGGCAGGAACATTCTCTGCTTTTACCAACAGGCAGGTTACGTCATCGTGCTGTGGCGTCGTGCCGACGAATAAGTCCACTTCCGCCATCATTCGAGTGAGCATTTCTGCTGGAGTGGCTGCAGCGCTGGCCGCGATGGCGCCAAGCAAGCGGGTCTCACCGTACTCCTCCTGATGAGCGTTTTCAGCTTCGACCAATCCGTCGGTAAAGATGATCAGCCAATCGCCGGGGGCGAGCGCCACGCTTGCAGACTCGTACTGCGCTTCGGGCTGAATACCGAGGGGTAGTCCGCCGACGTCCAAACGCTCGATCAATCCCGTGCTGCGGCGCAGGATTGGATTGTTATGACCAGCATTGATGTAGGTGAAGATACGCCGGGTGGCATCATACTCCGAAAGAAATGCAGTGGTGAAACGCAATCCGCCCTGGCTGTTGGAGCAAGCGTACTTGTTCATATTGGCGACCAGTTCGGGCAGGGCGACCTGAGCGGTGGAAAGTGTTTTGAGGCTGGCCTGAAACGTAGCCATGAGCATGGCCGCGGGAATGCTCTTGCCGGCGACGTCGGCCACGGCAAATACCACTCGATTTTCTTCGTTGGTTTTGCCGGGGCGCGGAAACACGTCGTAGTAGTCCCCGGCGACAGTATTGGCGGGGCGTGTGGCGTAGGCAACTGAGATTCCGGGAATCTGCGGCGGGGCGCCCGGTAGAAGCCAGGTCTGGATCTCGCGCGCGATCTGGAGATCGCGCTTCATCACAACGCGGTCCGCGATCTCCAGCATCAACAGCAGGAACATCAGAAGGCCGCCCCAGAAATGGAAGTCGAATTCCACAACGTGCAATTGGTGGTCGCCAGCGCGATAGCTAAAACCGCCGCTGGGGGAGACCAACATGATCATCGCGGCCAGCAGCAGGACACGGCGTGCGGGCGAGAGCTTCTCGAGAACGGCCCAGAAGAATTCCTTAACGATGTGCAGGCGGCGGCCTTGCCGGGTGAGGTCATCTGGAGTTTTGGCGGCAACGTCGCTGGAATAGAGCCGATAACTGGCGCGGGCTTCAGTTTCGAACTGCGACCAGAGCTGAGTAAGCTCCAGGCCTTCGGTGACCCTCCGCCAGAACTGGTGCAGGCGCACTCCCAGTGGCGGGCGTTGAGTAGAGGCCGGTGGGGGAGCGGTCGCCATAAGATTCAGTGATTATAGAGGAAGGAAAGCGCCGAGATTTCTCCGAGTCAGTGCCCACCGCCCACTGCTTTAGAACAGCGCCAACTGTTCGTCGAAAGCCTGCACTGGCCATTTGTTGGCATACATCGCTCCCCGCGGGTCGGCGCGTTTGATGCCATATTTCTGACGGAAGTGCGCTATGAGTTGCGCCACGCGCTTGCCATAGGAGGGTGGCAAGAACGAACGGTCCTGATAGCGTTGGCGGTAGTGCTCGACCAAATGGGGGAAGTTTTGTTCGAGGAACGGAAGAAAAACCGCTGCCGAACATGGTTTCAGGAACAGTGGGTTGGCGAAGATGTGGCGGGCTCCGGCTGCGGCAGCCTCTCGCACCAGAGCCTCAATATCCGCGGGAGAATCGGTAATGCCAGGCAGGACGGGCGAACAACTCACCCCTACATTGATTCCGCCTTTGCTGAGTTCGCGAACCGCCTCGATACGCAAATCCGGACGAGGCGCGCGCGGCTCCAGAATCCGCGCCAGGTCCACGTTTAAGGTGGTCACGGTGATATGGATCGACAGTGCATGATTCCGCGAGATATCGCGCAAGAGATCCAGATCGCGGACGATGAGATTGGATTTAGTGACAATGCCCAGTTCAAAGCCGCGGTGACGAGCGAACTCCTCCAGAATGCCGAGCGTGACCTCATAGCGTCGTTCCGCCGGCTGGTAAGGATCGGTCGCCGTGCCGAGCGCAATAGCTTCCCCGGGCTTGACTCGACGCAAGTCACGCCGCAGCAAATCCGCAGTGTGCTGCTTGACGTAGATCTTCCGCTCGAACTCCGCAGCGTCGCGCATTTCCATGAATTCGTGAGTGTAGCGGGCATAACAGTACTTGCAGGCGAACTCGCAGCCGCGATAAGGATTGATCGTCCAGGTGAAAGGCATGCGGCCGCCAGTGCAGCGGTTCAGCAGGGAACGCGCGGGCAGGGTGAAGTATTCAACGTTGTGCCCTTCGCGCAGTGGTTCGCCCTCCGCCGCCAGCCGGGCAATGCCAACCAGCGGGGACTTCTGCAATAGTGGGAACAGCGCGGAGGGAATCATGTGTTCGCCTTATGTTCGCCTACGATAGGACTTAATGGCGCTGCAGTCAAGAAGAAAAAACCAGTTGAACCGCGGTTGCTCCAATGCACCGCCAAGGAGTCACGAGAGTGGCAATGGAGTAGCCTCTGACGCGAAAAATTCCGGCGAAATGTTACTAAGAACGGTTACCGCAGGTTACAGACGGGTGATTGCTAACGAGCGGGGGAAAAATCTCCGGCTCTCCACAATGTGAAAAGGTTTTCATCCCAGGCGAAGTTCACAAGAAGTTCACAACAGGGAAGTCATACATTCCACGATCAAGGGGGATGGCCGTTCCGCTGCACTTACATCAGCAGCGGGACTCTTACGAGAAATCTCACTCAGCGCAAGGCTCCGGCGAAATCCGGAAAGGGTTCACTGAGGGGTTACCAAAACGTAACACGGTAACCAGTTTTGATTTCCGTATTGCCGCGCCACTTTCAAAGATTACCCGAATACGACAGACGCAAGCAGACTGATCGGTTCGGCTGGAGGCTAACAAATGCGTCGTCTTCGTCTTGCTGTGCCGTTCCTGGTTGCTGTAGTCGTGCTGTGTTTGTGCACAGGCTCGGCTCTGGCCAATTCAACCGTAAACATGCAACTGACCAGCGTGGGTGGCAACAACGCCGGCGGAGTGTATACCTATCCGTACTACCTTTCGATCAACGGTGCCGCTCCGGTGGCCCTGATCTGCGACAGTTACGACAATGAAGTGATCGTCGGCGAAACCTGGACGGCCAACGTGAGCAGCTTGCTCAGCGGCCAGGGACTCTTCGGCAACCAGTTACTCGACTACAAAGCTGCCGGCCTGATCTTCAAGAGCATCCTGAACGGCACGCTCAGCGCCAATGTGGGCAACTACGCGATCTGGGGACTATTCTCCACAAACGCGCAACCCAGTTCGTACTTCCAGAGCAGCGGCGCTGGCGCGATTGAGACGCAGTATCTGGCACTGGCCGTGACTGCCCAGAACAGTGCGTTTAGCGGACTCGTCCTCTATACGCCCATCGCTGGAACGCAAAGCTGGGGCGGCACGGCGCAGGAATATATTGGATATTCCCCGGTACCTGAACCGGGAACTCTAGCGCTGTTCGGCACCGGACTATTGTCGTTGTCCGGACTGATTCGGCGGAAGCTGGCGAAAGGCTAACCGCAAAGATCGGCATCCGGCTTCCGGAATCCGGCATCTCCGTGCCCGGACGCCGGAAGCCGCTTCTTACGGTTGGGCAGGCGGTTTTTCTGCTGGCTTCTCGAATAATTTAGGATCGACGGCGGGATTGAGCTCGATCGCCGTGTACTCTGCCGTACTCGAATCCTGACCATCCTGTTTGTTGTGACGCACCATGGGGAGAGTGAGGCCACTTACTGGCTTCCAGTCGTCCATGTCAGTCTCACCCTGCGCGGGGCCATGCTGCCCGATCGTCTTGTAAGTCTCTTTAAGAATGTGGCCGTTTTGCGGGTCGACGAACCAGCGGATTGCAACGCCGTTGGCGTTTACGTCTACGATGCGAGCCTCAATGTTGCCGACCTTCTCGGTTCCACCGGCTCGGAAGAAAAAGTTGGGATCCTTGAAATGCGCGGCAATGAAGATGGGATCGCGCTTGATCTGTTCGAGGGTTTCTGTTTTCCGCGTTTCCGGCCAATTTTGCACTTGCCCGTTTGGAAGGTCGAAAAAGGCTGCGTCCGGCGTGACGACGATTCTTATTGTTCCATCGGGAGTTTGCATTTCCGCATGCAGATGATCCGGAAAGACGATGACGCTCTCCATTTGCATCGGGAAATCACCCTGTGGCGTCTTCTGGGTGAGAGTAATCTTTGCCTTAATAGCTTTGATGGCCGCCAGTTTGGCCTCGTCGCCCATTGCGGCCACCACTTTTGCCGCCAAGGCCTTGCCCTCGTCATTCGACGCGGTCGCTTTAGAACTCTGCTCTTCCTTCGCTCCCGGCGGAGGCGGAATCGTGATGTCGATTTCTTTCACAGCGCCGAGTGACGAGAGAGGCTTGTCGAACTCTTTCGTATTGCCAACAACCAGGACTGCAAGTTGATCGCGGTGGACATACTTCCCGGCGATGCGATTCACGTCGGCCGCCGTCACCTTTTGGATTTCGGCTGGATACTTGTCGAGCCAGTCTGCGGGGTATCCGTAGAACTCGTAGGTCATGCGTTCGGCGAGAACTTTGTCGGGAGAGTCGAGGCGGAAGATGAACGCGTTGAGGATGGCGTCTTTAGCCTGTTTGATTTCATCGTCGGTGATGGGATTCTTGGTCAAATTGGCGATGTCTTCATCGAGAGCTTGCACAGACTCGATTGTGCTCTGGCTTTTGGTGCCCATGACGAATTGCAGAATGCCGGGATGGCCGAAGTTTGTGCCAATGCCGCCACCGACGTGGTACGCCAAGCCACGCTTGGTGCGGATGTCGTTAAACAGACGCGATGAAAATCCGCCGCTGAATGCTTCGTTGAAAACCGAGATCGCGTAGTAGTCAGGGTTGTTGCGCGTAGTGCCCAGAGTCAGCAGGTGGATGCTGCTTTGATTTACATCCCCTTTGGGGATGAGATAGTAACCGGGAGCCGGGGGATGAAACTGAATTTCGTTGTTGGGCACGTCTGCGCCCTTGGGCCACGACTCAAAAGCGGCGCGGAGCCTGGCTTCCATGGCGGCGGAATCGAAGTCGCCGCTTATACCCAGAATGACGTTATTGGGATGAACATAAGTCTTGTGCCAGTCGAGCATGTCTTGGCGAGTGATGGCTGCGATGGTGGAATACTCGGGCTCTCGCGCGTAGGGATTGTCCGTTCCATACGCCAGCTTGGCGGATTCGCGCGAGGCAATTTCTCCGATTTCGTCATTACGTCGCGAGATGCTGTCATCCGCCTGCTTCTGGGCGAGGTCGAGCTTGTCGGCTCGGAATTTAGGATTCTGCAGCAGATCGGCGAAGACTTTGAAAACATCGTCGAAATCGCCCTTCAGGCACGACAAGCTGATCGTGGTTGAATCGGAGCCGCCGCCGGTTTCCACTTTAGCGGCGCGAACTTCGAGAGCGTCATCGAGTTGATCTCCGGTTTGCGTTTTGGTCCCGCCGGTGCGCCAGACTTCGCCAAAGATATCCACCAGACCAACCTTGGCGGCAGGTTCGCCGCTCGATCCGCCGCGAATGCGGGCTGTGCCGCTGATCAGCGGCAGTTCGTGATCCTCCTGCAGAAAGATCACCATGCCGTTAGAGAATTGAATGCGCTTGGGCTGCGGCGGATGAAACACAGGCAGATTGGGAATCGGGATCTGCTGCCAGTTCGTTGCCTGCGACGTGGCCCTGGGGACCGACACGAACGTGGCCGCGGCGATCAATATCCATACGATCAATGAAAAAATGCTGCGTTGCATTCTCATTGTTCCTCTCATTGCGCACCTCCCTGATCGGGCGAGCCCTGATCCGCCGAGCCTTCATCCCCTGATTTCTGTTCACCGCCCTCCGTGCCTTTGGACGTGTTGATCACGCCGACGGTGCGGTTGGTGTCGTTGAAGGTTTCGTTGGCCACGCGCCGGATGTCGGCCTTCGTCACTTTGTCGATGCGGTCCACCGACCGGAACAGCTCACGCCAGTCGCCATAGCGAGTCTGGTAGGTGGCAAGCTGGGTCGCCAGGCCTTCGTTGTCTCCCAGACTGCGGATAAGGTTGGCCTTGGTGCGAGTCTTGATCATCTTCAATTCGTCGTCGCTGATGTCTTCTTTTTTCAGCCGATCGATCTCCGCGTGAATGGCGTCGGCCACTTCCTCGGTGGTATGTCCGGGAAGCGGGAACGCGTAGAACGCGAACAGATGTGGATACTTGGTGCCAGGCAGCCCGCTGAAACCAGCGGAGAACGACGCGATTTTTTTGTCGCGCACCAGAGCCCGGTAAAGCCGAGAGGTGCGGCCTTCCGACATCAAATCGGTGATTGCGTCATACACCGCATCGTCTTTAGTGCGGTAGTCAGGACGATGATAGCCCTCGAGATAGAGTGGCTGCGTCTGTTCTTTCATTTCGACCTTGCGCTCGGAATTCTGCGGAGGCTCGGTGGTGGTGGTTTCATCCGGCTTGTGGCTGGCGGGCAGGCGGCTGAAATATTTTTCGAGAATGGGCATGACATGCGCAGCCTTCACGTCCCCGGCCACCGCGACCACCATGTTCGCGGGCACGTAATATTCGTCGAAGAACTTCTTCGCGTCGGTGGCCGAGAAAGAATTCAAGTCCGACATCCAGCCTACGGTCGGGCGGTGATAGGGATGGGCTTCGAAGGCCGCAGCGTCAAATTGTTCGAACAAACGACCAATGGGATTGCTATCCGTTCTTAGGCGGCGTTCTTCGATCACAACATTGCGCTCTTTATAAAACTCCCGCAGCACGGGATGAAGAAACCGCTCGGACTCGAGATACGCCCACAGCTCCAGCCGGTTCGAAGGGAGAGAATAGTGGTAGCCGGTCTCGTCGTAATCGGTGAAGGCGTTGAGATCCTGCCCGCCGCTCTGCTCGATGATCTTGCCGAACTGGTTCGGCACCACGTATTTGTCGGCCGTGGCGATGGCATCTTTCCATGCTTTTTCCAGTTGCTTCAATTTGGCCTCATCGCGCCCTACATCTTTATCGCGCTCCGCGATGTAGGCAGCGTAGGCGGTCTCGACCTTTGCTAGCGCGGGTTTCTCGGCGGCATAGTCGGTGGTGCCGATCTTGTCCGTGCCCTTGAAAGCCATGTGCTCGAACATGTGCGCTAAACCTGTCTTTGCCATCGGGTCTTGCGCGGAGCCGGCATCCACCAGCGTAAAGAATGAAAAAACCGGCGCCTCAGGCCGCTCGCAAATGAGGAGTGTCAGGCCGTTCGGTAGATGTTTGACCGTGATGCGTTTCTCAAAGGACGCGACATCCTGAGCACAGCCGAGAGCAGTGAGCAGCAAAACAATAGCAAGGGGCCTGAATATGCGGCGTTTCATCGGACCTCCAGAGGTTCGAACGTACTGGGATGGACAGCCATGTTTAGACAGACGTATTTTGACAGACATGTTTTGACAGACATGAAGGGCAGAAGTTCTGAAATTACGTGGCGGAACGAGAGATTGTCAAACTGGCCGAGTGGGCTCATTCAATCCGCTGCGTAGGGAGAGGGCCGTATTTTGCGTTGGTCGCTGTTTGAGGCACAATGCCTGCTGGAGCGTGCGCGATGGATTCGACGATTGAGGTTCAAGGCAAGCTACTCAAGCTGTCGAACCTGGACAAAGTTCTTTATCCAGCGACGGGATTTACCAAGCAGCAAATCATCGACTATTACGTCCGGATTGCTCCTGCAATGGTGCCTCATTTGGCCGGGCGGGCGCTCACGCGTAAGCGGTATCCCAATGGCGTGGACGAAGAGTTCTTTTATGAAAAAAACGCGCCGCAGCACAGACCTGATTGGGTAAAGACCGCGCCCATCTGGAGCGGGGCAAATCGGCGCACTATCCATTACATTCTTGCCGACGATCTAGCCACGCTGGTCTGGCTGGCGAATCTGGCCGCGATCGAGTTGCACCCGTCGCTGGCTTTGGCGAAAGACATCACTTGCCCCACCATGATGGTCTTCGATCTTGATCCCGGTCCACCGGCAAACATTGTGCAATGTTGCCAGGTCGGGATATGGCTGCGGGAAATCTTCGATCACTTCGGGCTGCAAAGCTTCCCAAAAACTTCTGGTTCCAAAGGACTGCAGATCTACGTGCCGCTGAACACTCCTACAAAGTACGAAGCGACCAAAACTTTCGCGCATGCGCTGGCACAGTTGCTCGAACATGAACACCCCGACATGGTCGTGTCGGATATGAAGAAGACGATTCGAACCGGGAAGGTTTTTGTCGACTGGAGCCAGAACGACGAACACAAAACCACCGTAGCGGTCTATTCATTGCGGGCGCGCGAACATCCCACGGTGTCGACGCCGGTAACTTGGGAAGAAGTCGAGCGCACGCTCAAGAAGAAGGATGCGAACCTGCTGGTTTTCGAAGCACGGCAGGCTGTTTCGCGCGTGGAGAAATTGGGCGATTTATTCGCCCCGGTGCTGGAATTGAAGCAACGTTTGCCGGATCTTAAGGCCATTGCGGCCTCGGCCGCGGCGGAGGCGGAGGAGCCCATCTCGATCGCGGCTGAGGCAGAAGAGGAACCAAAGCGATCCCTGCGTCGCGCCGTGAAAAAGACTGCAAAGCCTGGGCCGCGCGCCAGGTGAGACGCAAGGTATAATCCCGTGCGCTGCGAATTTTGCTTTGAGACTCTGCCATGCCGCAACTCTATGTCGGGACTTCGGGATGGGCGTATCCAACTTGGAAGCCCGATTTCTATCCAGCTAAACTGGCGCAGAAAAAGTTTCTCGGCCACTACGCGACGCAACTCAATACGGTCGAAGTAAACTTTACTTTCCGGCAACTGGCAAAAGAAACAACCATCCAGAACTGGATCGAGCAAACACCCGCTGCGTTTCGCTTCGGTGTGAAAGCGCACCAGGTGATCACGCACATCAGGCGATTGAAGGGGACGGAAGAATTCCTGCCGCGTTTCCTGGCGACGATTGAGCCTTTGGCCAGCGCCGGCAAGCTTGGCCCCGTGCTCTTCCAGTTGCCACCGAATCTGAAGGCCGATGCCGCGCTGCTTAAGGATTTTCTCGCGCTGCTGCCGCGCAGTTTGCCGGCGGCATTCGAATTCCGCCACGAGTCCTGGTTTAGCGATTCCACGTGGGAACTGCTGAAGTCACACGGGACCGCGCTGTGCGTGGCCGAGACTGAAGAACGTACCACACCGGATGTGGTCACCGGTGCATTCGTGTACTACAGGTTTCGCAAGCCCACTTACACGGACGAGGAACGCCGCGGCATGGTTGCGCGGATCGGAGAACACTTGGCAGCGGCTCGCGACGTGTTCGCATATTTCAAGCACGAAGAAACGCCGGAGGGAGCGTTGTACGCGGTGGATTTGCTGCGTGACTTACCAGGGTAGGTTTCTAGTTCAAGACACCCTCTGGCATCCGCTTCGTCACTTCCGCCAGAGTCCGATAACGCGCATACTAATTTCTCTTCTATTGTGGCTTCGAATGCCAACCATCGCGTGCTCTCCAGCTTTCTCGACTACTTGAAAATCGAGAAGGGGCTGGCGCCGCTTTCGATTAGCGCCTACACCACCGACATCTGCCAGTTCTCGGAATTCCTGGAAAACCGTAAGCGGCTGCTGCTCACCGCTCGGCGCACCGATGTGCGCGATTTCCTGCAGCAGCTTTTTTCTCATCAAGTCGACGGCCGCAGCGTGGGACGGAAGCTGTCGGCGATGCGCCATCTTTACCGTTACTTGCTGCTGGATAAGAAACTCGAACACGACCCCACGCTGGACATCGAATCGCCAAGACAATGGAAGGTTCTGCCGAAGGCGCTGGCTCGCGATGAGATGGAAGCGACGCTGGCCGCACCGCTCACGCGCCACAGCAATCCGGCGCGAAGCACGAAGCTGGCAGCCGCACTGGCGCACCGCGACCGCGCCATGCTGGAAGTGTTCTATGCGGGAGCTCTGCGGGTTTCGGAGATCGTCAACGCTAAACTCGAAGATCTCAAACTTGAGGCTGGATACATGCTGGTGCGCGGCAAGGGCGACAAAGAACGTGTGGTGCCGCTCGGGAGATCCGCCCAGGAAGCGTTGACTGAGTATCTGGCGCAAGCCCGCCCCGTTCTGGCTGCAGGGAAGCGAAGTGGAGCAGTCCCGATTAACAATTCACCTCTGCTGTTCATCGCACGCGGAGGGCGCAAGCTGACACGCCAGCGTATTTGGCAGATGGTCCGGGCGGCATCGGCTGGATCCGGGCGCGCCGCTTCTCCGCACATGCTGCGCCATTCCTGCGCCACGCACATGGTGGAGAACGGCGCCGATCTGCGTACCGTGCAGACCATCCTTGGCCATGCGGATATTTCAACCACGCAGATTTACACGCACCTGGCACTGGACCGGCTCAGAACGGTTTATCAGAAGCATCATCCCAGGGCAAAAGCGAGATAAAGGAATGCTTGATTGCAGATTTTTGATTGCTGATTGGACCGAGAGCAGAATGCCGGAGCGATTGCCTTTCAATCGACAATCAGTAATCAACAATCAGCCATGACTAACAAAAATGCAATCGTCGGTAAGGCCGTCGCTGACTTCCTGCGCCACCTGCGGGAGCGAAATGCGTCTCCTCACACGATCAAGGCCTACAAACAGGATCTGACGCTCTTCGCAGCCTATGCGGGTTCGCGCGGATGGAAACAGATCGACCACATCGCCGTGCGCGGATTTCTCTCGCAGCTTTACGAAAACGGGCTGAGCAAGACATCTGTGGCACGCGCTCTCGCCGCCGTGCGCTCTCTCTATCGCTGGCTGGCGCGGGAAGGCGTGGTGGAGCAGAATCCGGCAAAGCTGGTGGCCACTCCGAAGCTGGCCAAGAAACTTCCGCGAGTGCCTACGATTGAAGAAATGAATTTTGTGATCGACGGCGAAATGCCTGAGGTTGCGGCTTTCCCGGAGCGCGACCGGCTCATGCTGGAGCTGCTCTACGGCTGCGGCATTCGCAATTCCGAACTTATCGGGATCAACATGGACGATATTCGGCTGAGTGCCGAGGCCATTCTCATTCGCGGCAAAGGAAAAAAAGAACGCTACGTTCCGTTCGGCGATTCTGTAAAAAGCGCACTAGCAGCGTATTTGCCCGAACGGCAGAAAGTTCTCGATGCAAGCGGCAAACACACCGCCGCATTGCTCATCAACCGGCGTGGTGGACGGCTCACCACGCGCAGCGTTGGCCGCATCATCAAGAAAATTGCGGTCGCCAAGGGACTATCCCCCGACGTGCATCCGCACACTTTGCGCCATGCCTTCGGAACGCACATGCTGGAAGAAGGCGCCGACCTGCGAGCCATTCAGGAACTGCTCGGCCATGAGCGCTTGGCAACTACGCAGCGCTACACGCAGTTGTCGATGAAACATGTGCTGCAGGTGTACGACCAGACGCATCCGCGGGCGAAGTAAACTAGCGCCGGCGTCTCGGCGGCTCTTACGTGGGCACTTTAGCTTGCGCGTCCGAGGGCAAGATGGCCCAAAAAGTCACCGGCACAGGTCCTCCCACATCTCGACTACCCGCTGTTTCAGTTCCGCAGTCAGGTTCTCGTAAGCTGCTTCCGACGCAACACTCTCCGGCGGCGGAATAATCGGATCGCCGAATACTATCTTTAAAGGCTTGAAACCTTGGAACGATTTATTCCTCGGCCACGCTTCGTAGAATCCTTCAACGGCTACGGGCATGATCGGCACTTGCAGATGAATGGACAGAATGGCCGCGCCTTTTTTGAAGGTCTTGGGAGTGCCGTCAATTGAGCGCTCGCCTTCGGGATAAAGAATGAGCGGGCGTCCCTGGCGCAGGCCGAATGCCCCGGCACGCATGGCGGGAATCAGATTCGCGTCCGGGTCCACGACCACGACCCTGAGCGAACGCGCCAGCCGCAGCATGAATCCTTCACCGAAAATTTCGCTGGTCCCGACGGCAAAAACTTTGTCAAAAACCGGCGGCGGAAGAACACTCGCCAGAATGACCGGATCCAGATAGCTTTCATGATTGGACGAAATAATATAAGGGCCACTCCGGGGCAGCTTCTCAATGCCGCTTATGTGCAAATCAAAGCGGTCGAGCGCGACCACCTGGATCAGGCGCGAAACCATGTACCAGAATGCAGCGCTGGCCCGTTGCGGCCGGACCAGAGAAAGCACATCAAATGGATTGGGCTCCTCCGCCAGAATCGCTTTCCATCCCGCGAATGTAGTGCGCGTACCCGGCCCGCCCGCGCCGCTGGCCGCGCTTTGCAGTACGGCGTCGACCAGGTCGCGCACCGTGTAAATCGCGGCGAGCTGCGCCTCTTCGACGTTCCCTCCCAACTGTTCCTCGATCTGACTGAGCAACTCGACGCGTTGCATCGAGTCGAGCCCCAGATCGAGTTCCAGATTGTGAGTGGGCCGCAAGGTTGGCGGGGCCGTGCGAGCTGATTCGCGCACGATCTTCAGCGCCCGCTGCACATCGGGCTGATCGAGCCATGCCGTCTCGTCCTCGGTCAGGGGCCGTTCGGCCGGCAACTCGGAATCATCTGAAAGTTTCCGCGCCTGATTCGCCTTAACGCGCTTCTCCACTTCGAAACGTTTGATTTTGCGCGTGGTGGTACGAGGCAAATCCTCCTGCCAGATTTCATAGCTTCCGATGCGCTTGGTGGAGGCGATCTGCTGCGAGAGGCTTTCAATGTCGTAGCGGATGACTTCCTTCGCATTCACAATCTTTTTCTGGCGCAGCACATCGAAGTTGGGCACGATTACGGCGTGCAGGCGGTCGCCCCCTTCGGCGGGCTGACCTTCGAGTCCCAGGACTGCCAGTTCCTTGATGTACTGCGACTTCAGGTAGTGCGTCTCGACCTCTTCGGGATAAATATTCTTCCCGTTGCTGAGAACGATCACTTCTTTCTTGCGGCCGGTGAGAAACAAATTGCCTTTCGAATCGAAGTGGCCGAGATCACCGGTGTAGAACCATCCATCGCGCAGCACCGCCGCGGTTGCGTCGGGACGGCTCCAGTAGCCCTTCATTACCACCGCGCCGCGTAGTGCAATCTCGCCCGTGGAAGGACCGCCCTCTTCCTGCGGCCGGGGATCAACGATTTTGGCCTCCACGCCCTTCATGGCCTTACCAACCGACCCAATCACATTGTCTCCGGGCAAATTGGCAAATACTGCCGCCGTAGTTTCCGTCAGGCCATAAGCCTGCAGCACGTCGATGCCGAGATCGTAGAAATCCTTTGCAATCTTTGGATCGAATCGCGACCCTCCCGTCACCAGGTAGCGCATTTTAAGGCCAAGGGTCTCGTGGACCTTGCTGAACAGAATCTTTCCGGCGTTAATGCCGATCTTCCGCAGACTGCCATTGAGCGCCACGAGAGCCTTGAATACTCGCTGCGTCAGCACTCCGCGTTTGCCGATCTCTTCAAAAATGCGCTGATGAATCAAATAAAAAAACTGCGGCACAACGGCGAAGGCGGTGATATTTCGCTGGCGTAGAGCACGCAGCAACTCGGTCGTATTCAAGGTCTCGAGGTACACCACGCGCGAGCCTTTCACTAGTGGCAGAAGCAGATTGGCCATCTGCGCCAGCACGTGAAACATGGGCAGTACGCCCAGTAGCGCGTCGGACGGGCCGATGTCGACCCAATTAAACACCGCTTCCACTTCACCCAGAAAGTTGGCGTGGGTGAGCATTACGCCTTTGGGATCGGCAGTGGTTCCGGAGGTGTAGAGCAGGGAAGCGATCTCCTCGGCGGTCGAGGGCGCAGGTTGAAAGTTTCCTGATCCGCCGTCGAAAATCGCCGGCAGATTTCCAAGCCAGGGCCCTGGAATGGAGCGCTGTGCCTGATGGTCTGGGTCCATGAGCACGAGCCCTATGTTCAGTTCTGCGACTGCCTCCCGCGAGGCCTGCGCGTGCTTGGCATCGCAAAATAGGGCACAGGTTCCGCTGTCTTTCAACAGCTTGGTCAGTTGGTCGGCGTGGAGCGCGGTATCGAGCGGCACGACGGTGCGTCCCGATGCAATGATCCCTAGATATGTGGCTACCCAACGCGGATGATTATCCGCCACGATGGCCAATCGCGATCCACGTGCGAATTCGTTCTCGTCGATCCATCGTCCGACGGATTCGGCCATTCGGCGGAGCTCGGCATACGTACAGCTCTCAAGCTGATCGTGGCGCTGGAGTTCGAGCGCGACGTTGTTCGGCCATCGCTCCTCGCATTCGAGAAAGCGGTCGTAGAAAGTGGGCATGGTTCGTGGGGAATATACACGAAAACTGCGCAGCCCTTCCATTTTCAAGGTAATGATGGAGGAACTGCTAGGAAGACATTTGATTCTTTCCGTCCAAGAAGCGGCCGAGCAGCCGCCCGTCGCCGAGAGCGCGAAGTTAAACAGAAGCTGGAGAAGTTGCTGGAAGTAGAGGACGAAGAGACATTCAGAGCCCGGGCTGGAAGAAGATTTCGGGATCAGGCCCGATCACCCAACGTACAAGGAAATGCTCAAGATTTGGCGCGGCTCTCGATAGCTAGGTCTGCGCGCTTGGCGAATCTGGCTACTCGGAGGTCCTTCTCTTCCTCCGAAAGGCCAAGTTCGCTCATCTGCTCCTCGATCAGGGACGCGAGTTTGGTGGCGGCGCTTGCTTTCGACGCCGTTTCAGGGGCGTCGTGCCTCGACGCTCGTTTCGTTACCATTTTCTCCGTCTTTTTTCGAGCTGGTTGAGCCATGTTTTCCTACCAAAATCTCCTCTATTGTAACATTCGGAAACAGCCCCGACGCAGATCAATTCCGGCGCATCCAAATATGCTAGGCTAAAAGAGATTACGCTGGGGCAGTTCCCGCCCTCTGAAGGATTTCACAGTTTGATAAATACTCTAATTGGCAAAGTCTTTGGGACCAAGAACGAACGGGTCGTCAAGAGTCTGATGCCCAGGGTCGAGGCCATCAATGCCCTCGAACCGCAGGTGCAGAAGCTCACCGACGCCGAACTGCGCTCGAAGACGGATGAGTTCCGGCAGCGCATCCAGGAGCGGCTGAGCCATGTCACCGCTGGCGCGGCATCTGATTCCGAAGCCGAGCTCGAAGCCGGCGATCCTGACCGCGCGAAACAATTCGAGAAAGAGCAATATGAAGCTCTGCAGGAGGTTCTGGACGAAACCCTGGTTGAAGCTTTCGCCGTGGTTCGTGAGGCCGGGCGGCGGGTGCTGAACATGCGCCATTTCGATGTGCAGTTGATCGGCGGCATGGTGCAGCACAAGGGCATGATTTCGGAAATGAAGACTGGTGAAGGCAAAACCCTGGTCGCCACGCTTCCGGTCTATCTCAACGCTCTTAGCGGACGTGGCGTGCACGTGGTCACGGTGAACGACTATCTGGCCAAGCGCGACTCCGAATGGATGGGCAAGCTCTATCGTTCCCTGGGCCTTACGGTAGGTGTGATCGTCCACGACCTCGACGACGAACAGCGCCGTGCCGCGTATGCCGCCGACGTCACCTATGGCACGAACAACGAGTTCGGCTTCGACTACCTGCGCGACAACATGAAGTTCGATCTGAAAGACTGTGTGCAGCGCGGACACAACTTCGCCATCGTCGACGAAGTCGACTCCATCCTGATTGACGAAGCCCGCACCCCACTGATCATTTCAGGCGCGAGTGAGGAATCGACTGACAAATATTACCGGGTGAACCGCATCATTCCGAAGCTTGAAAAAGGTGAAGAGCTGGAGGTCGCTCCCGGCGAACCGGCGCAGCTCACAGGCGACTTTGTTGTTGACGAGAAGCATCGCAACATCACTGTTACCGATGATGGCTGGCTGAAAGTCGAGCAGTTACTTGGGATCGGAAATATTGCCGACCCGGAGAACTGGCCGCTCAAGCATCATGTCGAGACTGCGGTCAAAGCGCATGCCCTCTATCGCCGCGATGTGGAATACGTGATCAAAGACGGTGAGGTCATCATCGTCGACGAATTTACGGGACGCATGATGCCGGGACGGCGATGGTCTGACGGCCTGCATCAGGCCATCGAAGCCAAGGAAGGCGTTAAGATCGAACGCGAGAATCAAACCCTCGCCACCATCACATTTCAGAATTACTTCCGCATGTTTAAGAAACTTTCCGGCATGACGGGCACTGCGGAAACGGAAGCCACCGAGTTCGACAACATCTACAAGCTCGATGTCATCGTTATTCCCACCAACAAGGTCATGCTTCGTATCGAGAACCCGGACGTTGTTTTCCGCACCGAAAAAGAAAAATATTTTGCCGTGGCCGACGAGATTCAGAAGCTTCACGAAAGCGGCCAGCCGGTGCTGGTTGGTACCACGTCGATTGAAAAGTCCGAGCGCCTTTCCGAATTGCTGAAGAAAAAAGGCCTCAAGCAGCACGTCGTCTTGAACGCGAAGTTCCACGAGCGCGAGGCAGAGTACGTAGCCCAGGCGGGTCGCAAAGGCATGGTCACCATCGCCACCAACATGGCCGGCCGCGGCACCGATATTTTGCTGGGCGGCAACCCCGAATTCATGGCCAAGCAGGAGTTGGTGAAAAAGGGAATCGCGCAACAACTGCGCGTGGCCCAGGGAAAGATCGAAGGGCCGCAGGAAGATGGACAGATTTCGGTCTTCTACTACAACGGCAACGAATACACCGTGCCGACCGACAAATGGACGGAGACCTTCAACCGCTATAAAACGCAGACCGACCAAGAGCATGACGAAGTAACCGCCGTCGGCGGCCTGCACATTCTCGGCACCGAGCGCCACGAGTCGCGCCGCATCGACAACCAGCTTCGCGGACGCGCCGGTCGCCAGGGCGATCCCGGCTCCTCGCGCTTCTACCTCGCGCTGGAAGATGACCTCATGCGCATCTTCGCCAAGGAGTGGGTGTCGAAACTCCTCGAGCGCCTGGGCATGGAAGAAGGCATTCCCATCGAGTCGAAATTGATCAGCCGCCGCATCGAGACCGCCCAGAAGGCGGTTGAAGGTCAGCACTTCGAATCCCGCAAACATCTCCTCGAATACGACGATGTGATGAACAAGCAGCGCGAGGCCGTGTATGGCCTGCGCCGCCGGCTGCTCGAGGGAATGGATCAGAAAGATCTGATCCTCGAGGACTACGTTTCAGCGATTCTCGGCGATCTCATGGACGAGTACTGTCCGGCCAAGGGCCACGCCGACGACTGGAATATCAAAGGATTGAAAGATGCCGTCTTTACTCGCTTCGGCGTGGATTTCATTGCCGAGGGCGTGAAGCCGGAGGCGCTGAACCGGCAGGAACTCGGCGACGCCATCTTCGAGAAGCTGAAAGAGCGCTATGACGCGAAGGAAAAGCTGATCGGTCCCGAGGCCATGCGCCACCACGAGCGCATGATCATGCTCAGTGTTCTCGACTCACAATGGAAAGACCACCTCCTCAGCATGGACCACCTCAAGGAGGGCATTGGCCTGCGCGGTTACGGCCAGCACGATCCTCTGGTCGAGTACAAAAAAGAATCGTTCGAGATGTTCGAAGCCATGTTGCAGCGCTTCCAGGAAGACACGGCGCGCTATCTCTATCTCATGCAGATTATTGAGCGTCCGCCGGATTCTGGACCGGGTGGCCCGCAAGCGGGCGAACCCGCAGGTCAAAGCGCAGAACCTGGAGTTCCGGCGCAGGGCAGTGGCGGCAACGGGCATCATCCCCCGCGACTCGTCGCAACTTCCGCTGACGATCTGGAAGAAGCTTTCATGCGCCGTAAGCGCCGCGAGCTGGAACAGGCGCGCATGGCTGGCGCCGGGGATGCGCTGCCGGTGCAGCAGGTCGTGCGCGGACAGGAAAAAGTTGGCCGCAACGATCCTTGCCCCTGCGGCTCGGGCAAGAAATTCAAAAAGTGCCACGGCGCGTAAGCGCGAGCCACCTTCCACGGGGGAAAAGTGTGGGGACAGCCGCCCTCGGCTGTCCGCCGGGCAAAGTCCGGCTATTTGCTTGTTCGGGCGACGGCCTTGAAGGTCATCTCTTCCGGTGGATTGGTGTTCTCCTGTTTCCAGTCGGAAAATAGCGTCGCGTAGTTCTTCGTGATGTACTGCGTCTTACTGACTCCGAGCTTCTTCGCCGTCGCATCAATCCAACGCGGCGGACCTTCAATCTCGCAGAAATTTCCGATGGGTGTCTGATCAACAACTACCTGGCCTTGTCCGTCCGTCCATTCGGCGCGAAACTTCTCATAGCGAAACGACGGCGCATAACCCAGAGCCCGTAGGATCAGATCCATCTTCTTTCCATCGGCCACAACTGTCTCAAGCTCCTCGCGGCTGCTGTGCCGGCCAGTCTTCTTCTTGGCTTTATGTGTCAGTTTCCACTCTGAGCCGTATTGGCGCAGCCGCAACAATTGCTGGCGTCCACGAAGAACTTCGCCTGGCAAGTCGTAGAGAGTATTCATCTCGTGCGTTTGTTTCGTAACCACCCGAAATCCTGCGGCCCGCAACTTGCGCCCCAACGCCCGAACGTCTGCAACCCGAAATTTGATTTCGACTTCTTTGTTTTTGTTCGATGACATAGATGAAAGTATAAGAGGCCAAACCGCCGTGTGATCGGCAAGCGGCGAATCGTTTAATTAAACGTCGGCAGTTTCACCAGATCGTTCGCCGGAACCACCTCGACTGGTCCCCCAGCCTTACGCCACGCCGTTAATCCGCCGACAATCACGAACGTGTTGAATCCCTTTTCCCGCAGCAGGTGCGCCACCCGGGCGCTGGTCGCTTCGCGGGCTCAAGTACAGTAAAGGTAAATATCCTTCTCTTTGGGAAGGTTCTTGATCTCCTCCTCAAGATTGTTGGGCTCGATGCGGATGGAGTTCTTGATCCGCGCCGCGCCGCCGTCGTAGTAACCGTGGCTGCGGACATCGACAATCTGCACCCGGCCTGCATCTTCCGACGCCAGCCGCCGTGCCAGCTCTTCGACCTGCACCCGCGGTACCACACTGTAGGCCTTATTCTTGCGGTATTGCAGAACGCGGTAAATTGCATAGACCACGAGCGCGGCGACGATCACCGCTTCCATCGCCCGCCCGGCGGCATGAAATCCGCGCAGGATCGCGGCCAGAAAGTCGCGGGAAAGATATCCGACCAGCAGGTATGTCAGCGAGTAAAGCGAGGCCCCAGCCAAATCCAGGCGCAGAAACTGCCAGAAGCGCATCTTCATGCTCCCGGCCAACGGCGCCGCCATGGTATTGACCCCGGGGATGAACTTCGCAATCACCAAGGTAATTTTGCCGCGCTTGTAGAACGATTCCGCAGACCGCAGAATACAGGTTTCCGGATTGATCGACACGCGGCATAGAAATCCCAGCAGCGCCCAGCCCATGTGTCTTCCGAGCCAGAATTGCGCCATATCCCCAAGCAGCAAAGCGGCGATCGCCGCCGTCACCACGTAAGGACCCCAAAGGGCGTGTGCCGCTACCGCGGCTCCCGCCGCCACTAACGCGATGGCGGCCGGGAAGGGGATCCCGATCGCCTCCGCCAACAACAGGCCAAAGGTCAGCGCGTATCCGTGGCGCGCCATCAGAGAAAACAGATTCATAGACAGTCTTGGATAAGGAGAATCAGGAAAGGGTTCAGTATAAACAAAGCCGGACATCTGTCCGATGGACCATGTCCGGCTATTGTTACGGGGAGCACTTATCACCGGAGGTCTCTCCCCGTGCAGGGTGAGTAACTAAGCGGCGGCTTTCACTCGGAGTCTCTCGGCCCTGTTCGGGCCGGCGCGTCGATTACCAAGGCGCCTTTTTCGCAAAGCTTCGACTGAAGCCGCCGTCTTTCCGTTGGCAGCGCGTCCGCCGCGGACCAAGTGCCTCAGCGCCTTGCCTTTCACAAGTGCCGGGGAGAGACCGGGTGGATCGCACTCTGGCGATCCATCGCATTTCTAATGCGTCTCGTTGGCCTTGCCGCGTTGGCGGGCACTCCCACCAACTGTCCGTATTATTCACCGAGTAGTGAAAAAAGTCGGTGGTCCCGGTCACACATTTGGGTGATAGAAGTCATAGGGGTAGCCGTCTCAAGACAGGCTAGTTTTGGGATGGGGAATATCTGAAAAAAGCCAGCCGGCATCCGGGACACTCGGCTGGCCAAAAAACGGAGGGACTAAATTGGCGCTCCTCTTCGATCCAGATCGGCGAACTACTTGCTCATCGAATCGTTGTTCATCGATCCACCCTTGAGCATCTTCACGCTCATGATATGGATCGAATTCTTATCGGAATAGACGTGTGCGCTGAGCTGCACGTGATGTCCTTCGTGACCCTTCAGTTCCTCGGGATTCATCACATCCCAACTCTTGCCGTCTTTATCGTTGACGAACGTGTACTTGTCGCCTTCCGCCTTCACGGTGCCCTTCAATGTCATCAGTGGGGCTTTTGCGGCGGATTGATCGGCTTGAGTTTGAGACATGTTGCTATTGTCTTGCGACATGCTATTGTCCTGTTGCGCGAAAGCCGTCAAGCTCATCGCAATGACTACCAGCAGACAAACCATCAACTTTTTCATTTACATAATCTCCTCTAGTTTGTGTTTGGAAAACCTGGCCAGATTCGTACTGCTATCTATCTAATGTTCTCAGGGCTCAAACGGATTGGTGCGCCTTCTCAATACGCTGAATATTTGTGGCCAAGCGGAGTGAAGAGGTTGCCGCAAATGGCAGAAAGATTTAGCTTTGTCGGGGCCAGTTTCACTCAATCCGCGCTGTGACGGTAGGAGCCTGAACTGTTTGTGAAGGAAGGGATTCTTCCATGAATTCTCGCCGCACCATCAACTTGCCCGATCGGCCTGCAAATCTGCCGTTCAGTGACGCGGCGCTTGTCGGCGACACTCTGTACATCTCCGGCAGGATCGGAATCGACCCAGCCACCGGCCTGGCTCCGCCGGAGGTCGATCTGGAACTGAGAATTCTGTTCGACGGTTTTTCGGCCGTGCTTAAGGAAGCGGGCATGACTTGGGACGAGTTGGCTTGGGTGCAGGTCTTTTCCCCTGACCTGACCCTTTGGGACCGCTTCAATGCGGAGTACGTGAAGCATTTTCACGGAGAATTTCCTGCCCGCGCTTTTCTGGGATCGGCTCCGTTGCTGCGCAACGGGAGATTCGAGATGATGGGAATTGCGGTGAGAAAAAGTTGCTAGCTCTGGGCTCTTAGCCTGCAGCTCGTCTCCTATGCGAAGCAGATCCTTGTAGTAGGGGAATTCGATCTCAAATGCTACTGAGGAGCGAAGCGCTGGCCTCAACTCCAAGAGCTAAACGCTAAAGGCTAAGAGCTAAGAGCCAAGAGCTGTCAACTACTTCTCTCTAGCCACCACAAACTCCGGTGCCCACAGCAGCGCACGCTTGATCTCGGAATCCGGGAAAGTGCAGATTGCCTTCTGTGCAGACTCCGCATACCGTGCGGCGCGCGCGGTCGCAGCCTCCAGCGATCCGTAGCGCTGTAAAATTTCCATGATCTGCCCATGCGTTACACCATTGAAAGCGCGATCGCGCAGAATGGTTTCGACTTTGGCCCGCTCTTCCGCCGTGCAGCGCTCCAGCGCGTGGATCACCGCCATGGTAACCTTACCCTCGCGCAGATCGCTGGCCACAGGCTTACCCAGAACATCTTCGGACGCGGTCAGATCGAGGACATCGTCGACGATCTGAAAAGCCATGCCCAGGTCGTGCCCGTACTGGCCCAGAGCTTGTTCCTGCTCGGCCGTGGCTCCTCCCAGAATCGCTCCCAGTCGCATGCAAACGGAAAAAAGGCAGGCGGTCTTGCGGTAAATCAGATCGAAATGCTCATCGAGCGTGATCAGCTTTCCGAGCTTTTCCATCTGCAGCAGTTCGCCCTCGACCATCTGCTGCGTCAGTTCAATCAGCGTGTCGAGAATGCGGAAGTTGCGCTCTTGCACCGCCACCTTGAAGGCCTGCATGTAGAGCCAGTCGCCCGCCAGTACACACTTCGAGTTGCCCCATTGCGTGTTGGCCGCGGGACGGCCGCGGCGCGTCTTGGCCTCGTCAATGATGTCGTCATGCACCAGCGTGGCGGTGTGAATGATCTCGACCACGGCGCCCAACCGCACTGCTCCCCGTCCCTGGTAGTGAAACAGTTTGGAAGAAAGGAAAAGAAGCGCCGGACGAATCCGCTTGCCGCCGCCGTTCCGCAGATACTCCCCAATCTCAGTGATCGCCTGCACGCCCGAGACGGTATCCTGCCCGAACTCTCCCTCCAGCGCCGCAAGATCGTCGTGCAGCAGGTCGAAGATTTCCTTCCCGTTAATGATGGGCGGTGCGCTCAATGTGGATTCCGACTACTTGTTTTCACCACGGAGATACGGAGTCACAGAGAAAAACTCAACAAGCTTTTCAAATTCACTGAGCAGATCGAACCGCCGACCCCCAGATTTCTTGCATTCTCCGTGTCTGCGTGACCCGTGGTGGACGCTTCTTAATTCGTCCGGTAATTCGTAAACTGCAAGTCAATTCCGAAATCGTGCTGCCGCAGCATGGCGATTACTTCCTGCAGCGTGTCGCGGTCCTTGCTGCTGATCCGCACCAAATCTCCCTGAATCGAAGCCTGCGCTTTTTTCTTGGAATCCTTAACCAGCTTTACGATCTCGCGCGCTTTTTCGATAGCGATGCCTTGCTGCATGGTAACTTTTCGCTTCGATGTTCCGCCCGCCGCCGCTTCCACGGCGCCATAGGTTAATCCCTTCAACGAGACACCACGCTTGACCAGCTTCTGCTGCAGGATGTCATTCACCGCTTTCAGCTTGTACTCGTCGGCCGAGTGCAGCACGAGGGCGTCTTTCTCCAGTTCGATATTCGACTTGGAATCTTTTAAGTCGAAGCGAGTGTGAATCTCCTTCAACGCCTGCTGGATGGCGTTCGACACCTCCTGCAGGTCGATCTTGCTCACGATGTCAAAAGTGTTGTCGGGCATCGGATTTCAATTCTTTCTGAAATGAAGGAATCTGACTCTTGAGGTTATCAGAAGAATGGTTTTTGCAGAGGTTTAACCTGCGGAAACTTTCTTTTCAGCGGTTTCAGCCAATTTGAAAAAATTGTAGAAATTGCGCGTGGTTTGTTCCCCGACTTCTTCCGCCGTACACCCGCGCAATTCGCCCAGCTTGCGCGCGGTTTCCTTCACGAATGCCGGCTCGTTGCGCTTGCCGCGATGCGGCACCGGCGCCAGGTAAGGCGAGTCGGTCTCAATCAGCATGCGTTCCAGTGGAACTTCCAGCGCCGCGTCGCGAATCTGTTGGGCCTTGGGAAAAGTAACGTTTCCCGCGAATGAAATCATAAAACCCATGTCGAGCGCACTCTTGGCGTGCGGCCAGTTTCCCGTGAAGCAGTGCAGAATTCCTCCTAGTCCCTTCGACGCCCAATTTTCTCGCATTAGGGTGAGGCAATCATTCCAAGCGTTGTCGCTGCCTTCCGACGGACGGCAGTGAATCACGATGGGCAGCTTCGCGGACGCCGCCAGCTCCATCTGCCGGGTGAAGACGTTTTTCTGCACGTCGCGCGGCGAGTGATCGTAAAAATAATCCAGGCCGATCTCACCCCAGGCGATGACCTTGGGATGCCGCGCCAGGCGTTCCATGTTCTGGTAGGCAGCGTCATCCGCAAGCCGAGCTTCATGCGGATGAATGCCGAGGGTCGCGTAAATGAAATCGTATTTCTCCGCCAAGCGAATTCCGCAATCCACCTGCTCCGGCCCATCGCCGTTGCCGATAGCGACGATGGTCTGCACACCAGCCTCGCGCGCCCGCACAATCACCTGCTCGCGATCGGCGTCGAACTGCTTGCCATCGAGATGTGCGTGAGAATCGACAAACATTGAGATTGATTATGTGGGGACAGCCGCCCTCGGCTGTCCGCCGAGCGAAGCTCGGCTTGGTATTGACTTCCCGCCCCTGGGACGACCTGCCCCGCAGTTCTATTTCAGCCTCGCCCCCACCGGCACATCCTCCAAGAATCCCGCCAGTACTGGTTTCCCGCCTTCGAGCGAAGCCGCAACGATCATCCCATTCGATTCCATTCCGCGCAGCTTGCGCGGTGCCAGATTGGCCACGATCACCACTTTCCGCCCAATCAATGTTTCCGGTGCATAGGCTTCGGCGATTCCCGCCAGCACTTGCCGCACCTCGGTTCCAATATCAATCTCCAGCCGCAGAAGTTTGTCCGCCTTGGGCACGCGCTCCGCAACCTTCACCAGCCCTACGCGCAGCTCGATCTTGGCGAAGTCGTCGATTGAAATCTTCTCGTTCGCCGCCGGGGCGGCCGCAGGAGTCGCCACTGTCGGGACGATTGGAGTTGCACTCGTTTGCCCCGTCGGGACCGCCGTTGCTGCCGGAGCTTCTGCCGCCGGTGCGCTTCTCTGCTCCTCTTCCATCTTCTGCATCCTTTCAATTGCGCTCTTGTCGGCGCGCGGAAACACGGGCTGCACCTCGCCCAGTTTGGTGCCCAAAGGCAGTTGCCCCCAAGATAGTTCGTTCAGTGCCAGCTTCTGGATGTCCCCTAGTCCCATCTGCGTCCAGATTTTCGCAGTCGCCTCCGGCATTACGGGATGCGCCAGCGCCGTCGCGATCCGCAACGCTTCAGCCGCGGTGTAAAGCACCGTCGCCAGACGCGAGCGGCTATCTTCATCCTGTTTTTCGCCCAGCGCCCATGGTTCATTTTCGACAATGTATTTATCCACCGCCGCTACCAGCGCCCATGCTGCTTCCAGTGCGCGCGAAAATTGGAATTGATCGAACAGCGTTCCAAATTCGCGGATGGTCTTCCGCGCCGCATTCGCAATCGCATCGTCCGCCGCGGTTTTCGACGCCGCATGCGAAGGATACGGGACTTCGCCCTTGAAATAGCGGTTGATCATCGTAAGCGTCCGGCTGGCCAAATTTCCCAGTCCATTCGCCAGATCGGAGTTGTAGCGCTGCACCAGCGCATCGAACGAAAAGGATCCATCCTGGCCGAAGACGACTTCCCGCAGCAGAAAATATCGCAGCGCGTCCGCGCCCAATACATCGAGAATCGTTTCCGTGCGCACAATGTTGCCGCGCGACTTCGACATCTTGCTCTCTTCAAACAGCAGCCATCCGTGGGCGACAATCGCCTTGGGCACGGGCAGGCCCGCCGCCATAAGAAATGCCGGCCAGTACACGCAATGGAAGCGAACAATCTCCTTGCCGATCATCTGGACATCGGCGGGCCAGAATTTCTTGAACGCCTCCTGCGCCCCTGCGTGCGATGACCCGTAGCCAATCGCGGTGATGTAATTCGCCAGCGCGTCCAGCCAAACGTAAATCACGTGCTTGGGATCGTCCGGGACCGGAATGCCCCAGGTAAATGTCGAGCGGCTGATCGACAGATCGCGCAGCCCCGAGCGCACGAACGAAATTACTTCGTTGCGCCGCGCTTCCGGCCGAATAAACTCCGGATTCGCATACAGCGCAAGCAGCTTGTCCTGAAACGCCGAGAGCTTGAAGAAATAGTTTTCCTCGTGCACCGTCTCGGTGACGCGGCCGCAGGTGGGGCAAAGATCGCCTGGTTGAGCGCCGTCGACATAGAGTTCATCGGATACGCAATATTGCCCCGTGTAGGTTCCCTTATGGATGTATCCGTTGTCGCGAATCTTCCGAAATAATTCCTGAACCCGCTTCTTGTGCCGGTCTTCGGTGGTACGAATGAAGTCGTCATTCGAGATGCCCATCCGCTTCCACAACTGCCGGAACTCCGCCGATATCTCATCCGCGTACTGCTGCGGAGTTTTGCCGGCGGCCTGCGCGGCACGTTCGATCTTCTGCCCGTGCTCGTCCGTACCGGTGAGAAAGAACGTCTCCGCGCCCAGCAAGCGCTGCCGCCGCGCAATCGTGTCGCAAGCGATGGTCGTATAGGCGTGCCCGATGTGCGGGTGCGCGTTTACGTAGTAAATCGGCGTCGTGATGTAGAACTTCTTGCTCATCCAAATTCTTTCCGCTAAGTTCCTCAGCAAACTACTTATCGAGCGCTCTCCGCGCAGGTTTTCAGCGTCCCCGGCGATAAAACGTTTAATTCCTATCCACGATTCCTGGAAAGATAGGCTTCGACCGCGTCGCCCATCACCCTCTTTAGTGGCACACGACGTTCCGCGGCGATCCGTCGGCAGTCTTCATACTCCGGAGCGTAGTTGGTGACCGTTCCATTCATGCTGGCGATCTTGATCCGCACCTCGCCCCACGGCGTGTTGACACTTTCCCAGCGTCGCGCCAAAGTCTGACGCATCTCATCGCGCCGCCGCACGCCCAGCGTGGTCGTCTCAGTGAAGATTAGTTGCGTCAGCTTGCTTGCGTCTTCAGGTTTGCACAATATCGTCAGCATCATTCCCGGACGATTCTTCTTCATCTGCACCGGCATCGCGAAGGCATCGAGTGCGCCTTCTTCGAATAAACGATCCATCACGTATCCAAAGACCTGCGGATTCAGGTCGTCGAGATTCGCTTCCAACACCGTAACCGTCTCCGAAGCCGTCTTCGCGGCCAAAGCATTCGAGGCAGTCTCTCCAATCGTCAGCCGCACCACATTTGGATGCCCGGGAAAGTCGCGCGATCCCGCACCATAGCCTGACTTCTCAATCTTCATCTCCGGAAATGCCGTGAAGCGCGAAGCCAGCGTTTTTACGATCGCCGCGCCGGTGGGTGTGACCAACTCGGCCTGCAGTCCCGACGAATAAACCGGCGCCTCCGCCAACAACTCCACTGTTGCCGGAGCCGGAACAGGAAAGGTCCCGTGCGCGCACTTCACTGTCCCGCCGCCGACGTTCAATGGCGAACAAATAATCTCATCCACTCCCAGCGCCTCGGCCCCCACGACTGCGCAGACGATATCCACCAGCGCGTCCACCGCACCGACTTCATGGAAATGAACGCTCTCAAGGGAAGTATTGTGAATCTTCGCCTCGGCCCGTCCCAGCGCCTCAAAGATGCGGATAGCAGTCTTCTTCGCGGTCTCCGAAATGGAAGCTGCAGAAATGATCCCCCGAATCTCTGTCAGGCCGCGATTGTGAGAATGCTCGTGCTGGTGCGGCGCGGGCGCCCCCGCCCGCGAAACCTCGCCACGATCAGAATGCTCGTGCCCATGGGCATGAGCATTCGCGGCCGAGGGCGGCCGCGCCACACTTTTGCGCTCCCAATAATCCTCGCGCGGTAAATCTTTCTCACCGTCAACGTAAACATCCACTTTGGTGGCCGAAATACCGCTGCGCACTACCCGATAAATCTCCAGCCGTGCTCCTACGTTCAGAGCCGTGACCGTTTCTTCCAGCGTCTGCGGCGCGACTCCAGCGTCCACGAGCGCGCCCAGGAACATGTCGCCGCTCATGCCGGAAAAACACTCGAGGTAGGCTATGCGCATAGAAGAATCAATTCACCACGGAATCACGGAGCCACGGAGGAAAACCCAGATTCAATTCTCTTGAACTTGTTCTTCTCCGTGCCTCCGTGGCTCCGTGGTGAGGAGAATTTGACTGATTTTTCATCATAGGGAACCCAACACCTCGCGTCAAACCAGTGTCCGCCGCGCGCTCTGCTAGAATCACTGTCTTCATAAACAGTTCAGAGGGAAGCCTTGTATCGTCATCTCGAACACCGACTAGCCCGGCGCATCACGGAGTTCCTTCTGCGCCGCTACCCGGGCGCAAGCCTGCCCAGCGTAGTCATCGAACAGCCTCCGAAGGTGGAATTGGGCGAGTTTGCCATCCCGGTCTTTCCGTTCGCCAAGCCGCTGCGCACCGCGCCCCTGCGCATTGCCGAAGCCATCCGCGCCGAGATCGGTGCTGTCGAGGGCATCGCCGAAATGCAGGTCGCGCCTCCGGGCTATCTGAATGTCAAAGTTGATCGCGCGTGGATGGCTGGGGCTCTTGTCGCCGATCAGAAGCCGTCCGCCCAGATTCCGACGGGGAAAATTCTCGTCGAGCACACGAGCATCAATCCCAACAAGGCCGCGCACATCGGCCACTTGCGCAATGCCGTCCTCGGCGATACGTTTGTTCGGCTCCTGCGTTTCGCCGGGAGGGAAGTGGATATCCAAAACTACATCGACAACACCGGCGTGCAGGTTGCCGACGTAGTCGTGGGATTCACGCAGATCGAGAAAAAATCACGCGCCGAAATCGAGTCCCTCGCCCGCCAGCCCCGCTTCGATTACTACTGCTGGGACCTCTACGCCCGCGTCTCGCAGTGGTACGCGCAAGACAAAGAAAATCTGTTAGCCCGACGCGAAACCCTGCACGGCATCGAAGACGCTAGCAGCGAAATTGCCGAAATCGCAGAACTGATCTCTGCAGCTGTTTTGCGCCGCCATCTCGAAACCATGGACCGGCTCGACATCGAATACGATTTCTTGCCGCGCGAGAGTGAGATCCTGCACCTGCATTTCTGGGATGCCGCTTTCGCCAAGCTGAAGGACTCAGGTGTGCTTACGTTCGAGAATGAAGGCAAGAACAAAGGCTGCTGGGTAATGCGTCGCGCCGGAACGACCGCAACCACCGAGGGCACAGGAAACACAGAGGAGTCGGAGAAAATTTCCGAAGAAGACCAGAAGGTTATCGTCCGCTCCAACGGCACCGTCGGCTATGTCGGCAAAGACATCGCCTACCACATGTGGAAGTTCGGTTTGCTCGGCCGCGACTTCGGCTATCGCAAGTTCTATCGCTATCCCAACCAGCACGATTGCTGGATTTCAGCCATGGAGGGCGAGAAGGAGCATCCTCACTTCGGCGACGTTGCCGAGATCTACAACGTGATCGACGCTCGCCAATCCGAAGCGCAGAATACCGTCATCGAAGCCTTACGCGGACTCGGCCATCAGGAAGCTGCCGACCACTACACGCATTTCTCTTATGAGATGGTCGCCCTCACGCCGCGCTGCGCCGCAGAACTCGGCTACTCCTTGAGCGAAGAAGATAAAGAGCGTTCCTACATCGAGGTCAGCGGACGCAAAGGTTTCGGAGTCAAAGCCGACGACCTGCTCGACCAACTAATCGCCTCCGCCAAGAACGAAGTCGACTCCCGCCACCCGCAGCTGACCGATGCCGAGCGCCTCGCCATCGCCACGCAAATCGCCATCGGCGCACTGCGTTACTTCATGCTGAAGTTCACCAAGCAATCGGTGATCGCCTTCGACTTCAAAGAAGCTCTCAGCTTTGAGGGTGAAACTGGGCCGTACGCACAATACGCCGTAGTCCGCGCCACGAGTATCTTCAAGAAAGCCGCAATTGATCCGGATGGCTTCTTCCAAGATGTCGCCGGCAAAGTCACCCCCGAAGACTTTGCTGAGTTTCTGAAGGCCGATACCGAGATCTGGGAACTCTGGCTCGCCTCGGCGAAGACGTCTTACATTGTGGAGCAATGCATCTCGACGACCGAGCCGGCTTATCTCGCCAAGTACGCTTTCCAACTGGCACAACTCTTCAACACGTTCTACCATCGCTATCCCATACTGAGCGAGCCTGATGAGAAGCAAAAGCAATTTCTGCTCGCCACCGTGGCTGTCGTTCGTCGCGAACTAATTCGCACTCTGGCAGTCATGGGCATTGCCGTACCGCCGGTCATGTAGAAGAGATAGACTGTTTGGCGCAGGCCCTGCAGCCGCTTTTTACTAAAATCAAGAATGTCAGCGACTACGAACCCGCCCGAGCCCGGCCGTCCCTGGCTCCGCATCATCGTCCGAGGTTGGCTGATTTTTGTAATTCTGCTGGCGACGGCGGGGTTTCTCTACGAGAACATTTCGGAGGCCCGCGACCGCCGTTTTCACCCTATGCCCGGGCAACTCATCGACGTCGGCGGCTACAAAATGCACGTTAACTGCAGCGGCCAGGGAACTCCCGCGGTAATCCTCGACTCCGGTCTAGGCGATAGTTACGTTTCGTGGAGTAAAGTGCAGCCGCAGATCGCCAAATTTACGCGTGTTTGTTCTTACGACCGCGCCGGCCTTGGCTACAGCGAGTCCAGCCCGCGGCCACGTACAAGCAAAGTAATGGCCGAGGAGTTGCATATGCTTTTGCACGATGCCGGAATCTCGCCGCCGTACATTCTCGCGGGCCACTCCATGGGAGGATACAACGTTCGCCTGTTTCACAGCCTTTATCGGAACGAAGTGGCCGGCATGGTTTTGGTAGATTCTTCCCACCCCGAGCAGGAGAAGCGTTTTCCGCAGGCATTGAACGATTTGGACAAGACATGGGTGCGGGAGCAGGAATTTCTTGCGTTCTCGATGCCTTTCGGGATTCCTCGACTGCTGGGCTTCTGCGGGAACGATGCCCTGGTTCGCGCCGCCGATTGCAATTTTCACAGCGCGCGCGAGGGCCTGGCAGTACTGAAAATGTTTCCTGAAAGCGCGGCGCAGGCCGCCACCACTGGTTCGCTCGGCGATCTGCCGCTGGCCGTGATTTCTCACGATCCCGAGGTGCCCCAACCCGACGTGCCCGCCGACCTCGTCAAGCCCATGAACGACGCTTGGGGACAAATGCAGGACGAATTGGCTCACCTCTCCACCCGGGGCACGCGGACAATTGCGAAAAATAGTTCGCACTACATCCAGATCGACCGTCCCGAGGTAGTGATCGGAGCCGTCCGCAACATGGTGGATCAGGCGCGCCAGATTCAGTCTGTGCCGGAAGCAAAGCGCTGAGCAAACATTTTTGGACATGTGTCAAACTGAAAGGGCTTACACCGGTTGGGGCATCTCCCCCTGGAGGTCGCGCGGAAATGTGCAGAAATATCAAAACCCTTTTCAACTTCGATCCGCCAGTCAATGCCGAAGAGATTCGAGCGGCTTCGCTGCAGTTCGTCAGAAAAATCACTGGCTTTAACAAACCGTCGAAGGCCAACGAAGTTTCGTTCCTGGCTGCCGTCGATGAAATAGCCGCGATCTCTGCTCGCCTTCTCCATTCGCTCGAAACCACCGCGTCCCCGAAGAATCGGGAGGAAGAAGCGGCCAAGGCGAAAGCCCGCGCGGCGGAGAGATTCGGCAACTGATTTTGTCTAAACCGGGAGGGCCGATCCTCGAGTGATCTTTCGAATCAACATCTTCTAGTTACAATGAATTCAATAACTTAGCGGACGTGCGGGCAACTCGCGCCGGAATGGCCACATCTAAGTGATGGAAGGGCTGGGGGCCTGTCATTTATGAAGAGCCGATTTAGTTTTCCGGTCATATTAACCGTTGTAATTTTGTTGTTGGCGAGTCTCACGTGGGCAGCCCCTAAGCCGTCGAAGACGGCTGCGGAAAGTGTGCCACCGTTTCCCGGCACGCTGGTCAACGCCCGTTATGTCTACGTTACTAGCTATGACGGCGACGAGTTTAATATCAACCTGCTCCCCGAAGACCGCCAGGCCATCGCTACGGTGCAGGATGCAATGCAGAAGTGGGGCAAGTTCACGCTGGTCTACCAGCCGGGCCAGGCTGATATCGTGCTCATGGTGATGAGCCGCCCGTCGGAAGATGTTCTCGCGGTATACGACGCGCATGGCTGGCCGCAGAATCAATATCTGTGGCGCATGATGGGCCGCAGCGGATTGCAGAAGGGCGAAGCTCCGCTGGTCACGAATCTGGAGAAAGCTTTCGAGCAGACGCTGAAGCAATAAGCACGTCCACAGATGCGCGGACAGAGATCCGCGTCAGGGAACCCAAGTCTCTATCTCGATCTCTATCTATGCAGGCTTTAGTGCTTTTCGCGAACGCTTCGCGAACCGCTTGAAGTCACGAGCTGGTGTGATCGGCTTCACATTGCGGCTCGCACCACGATGCTAGCGTCGCGCCGTGGAGCCGCAAAGCAATCTCACCCCGCGAGGCCGGCTGCGCCCGCTGCAATTTCCCGCCACGATTCGATATGGGTGGCCGCCAGCAGTTGCAGGAGCGCGAGCAAGCGACGGGGGGGAAGTGAAGCAACTGCCAATCGATGTCCGTGGCTGAAGGGGGTGGGGAGTGAGAGTATCGAAACGAGCGAAAGTGGGCGTAGCCCACTTGACATATATTCCCACTAGTGTTATTTTTGTCCCTATGCCGACTTCTGTAGTCATCAAGAACACCGATTTTCGGTTGATCTCAGAATTCGCGCAGCCCGACGCGAAAAAACGCTTGTCGCTAGGGGAGGCTCTCGGCGGCGCCACCGCATACAACATCTACCGGAATAACCACGGTCAGCTCATTCTCGATCCGGTAAAGGCTGTTCCTGCCAGTGAAATGTGGCTTTACGAGAACCCGCAGGCCCTTGCCAGCGTGAAACGAGGTTTGAGGGAGTCCGCGGAAGGGAAGAGCGTTTATCGCGGCTCGTTTGCCAAACACGCCAAGGGGTAGGCGTGCAACGGAAAATCAAATTCACGCCCACGGCAGACGAGCAGTACTCAGCGCTCGAGAATGTGCCGTCGAAAGCCGCGATCCTCGAGCAAGTCCGGAAGGCCCTCGGTTACTTGGAAATAGACCCACGCCATCCCAGCCTTAATACGCACGAGTTCACATCCCTAACCGGTGTCAATGGTGAGAAAGTGTTCGAGGCGTACGCGCAAAACAACACGCCCGGAGCTTACCGCATTTTTTGGCACTACGGACCCGATGAAACCAAGGCTAAGAAACGAACTCCCGTGATCACCGTCGTTGCGATCACGCGCCATCCATAGCGGGCTTCGACTGTTAGCGGACTAGCTCTTCCTGCCCGCGATCATCAAACCCGCCCCGACGACAACCAGAACGATGCTCACGGCCGGCGGGATCTTCTCGTCGTCGTGGGTGGTAATGCCCACATGCGCGTCGCCGACGCTGACGCCGTGATGTTCGGAATGCGGAAAGGGAACGACGAACGAAAGTACCCCCAGCACCAGCAGTACAACTCCAACTAAGAGCAACGGCTTCATGGGATGGCCTCCAGAGAATCAGTGCGAACCTCAACCTTCACGCGATCAGTTGCGAGCGGATAGGATGCCGTTTGGACTATTAAGGCTGTCAGAATCAAAGACGTGACCCAAAAAAGATCACGGCCTCGGATCTACACGGGTCTCTGCCTTGACGCCTGCTTCGCGGAGGTCCGTGAAAATCCGTGCCCCGTTGTTCTAGCTTGCGAAGCTCTTCACGAACTCAACCAGGCTGCGCAGCGCAATTCCCGAAGGCCCTTTCGCGATCCACGGCTTCTGATCTTCCATCCAGGCTGTGCCGGCGATGTCGAGGTGTATCCACGGCGTGTCTTCGGCGAACTCTTTCAGGAACATGGCGGCGTTGATGGCGCCGCCCCAGCGTCCGCCGGAGTTGACGATGTCGGCGATGGTGGACTTGATGTTCTCTTTGTATTCGTCGTCGAGCGGCAGCCGCCACATTTTTTCGCCGGCCTCGCCATTCGCTTTATGGAGGCGTTCGTAAATAGCGTCATCATTGGCGAAGACACCAACATTCGCGTACCCGAGCGCGACTACGACCGCGCCAGTCAGCGTCGCGGCATCCACCAGATGAGTACAGCCGAGCTGTCGCGCGTAAAACAGACCGTCAGCCAGGACCAAGCGGCCTTCGGCGTCAGTATTGATGATTTCAATCGACTTTCCGGACATGGCAATTTGCACGTCGCCCGGCTTCTGCGCTTTGCCGGAGGGCATGTTTTCTGTGGCGCATACGATGCCGATAACTTTCACTTTGGGCTTAAGCATGGCGATGGCCCGCATGGCTCCGATCATGGTCGCGCCGCCCGCCATGTCGTATTTCATCTTCTCCATGCCGTCGGCCGGCTTGATCGAAATTCCGCCGGTGTCGAATGTAACACCTTTGCCCACCAGGCCTAGAACCGGTTTTCCCGGAGCACCCGCAGGTTCGTATGTCATCACGATGAGCGCAGGTGGTTCGTCGGAACCTTGGGCGACGCTCCAGAATGCGCCCATCTTCAATTCTTTGATCTTGTCGGCGCCGTAAACTTCGCATTTCAGACCGACCTCTTGGCACATCGTTTTGGCGCGGTCGGCGAGAATGGTGGGGGTCATGCGGTTGGAAGGCTCATTCACCAAATCTCGCGTGAAATTCTGTGACTCGCCGATGATCTGCGCTTCCTGCGCGGCCTTCTCAAGCGCGGCGTGATCCGCATTTCCGCCGGCAACGATGGTCAGCGCCTCAATTTTTTGGTCTTTACGGTCGCTGCGGTAGTAGTCAGGATCGAAGTTGCCCACCAGCGCGCCTTCAACGATCGCCCGCACCGCTTCCTCGGCCGGAATGCTGGGCGGCGCGATAAACGCGCAGCTCCGGATTCCGCGCGCCTTGAGCGTGCGCGCCGCGGCTCCCGCGATGCGCCGCAGATCGTAGCTGCTGAACTTTTTCGCTGAGCCCCCGCTGATCAGCAACAGGCGCTTGGCTTTCAGTCCGGCAGGCTTGTGTAACAAATTTGTTTCAAACGGTTTGCCAGTCAGTTCGCCGCTGGCCAGCAAATCGGCGGCAACGGACTGCACCGCCCCGTCGCTGGTGGCGAGTTTGAGTTGTGGCTTTTCTTTTTTCCCTGATTCGGACTGCTGGTTAGCGGTGGCATCTTTTTCAGACTGATCCAGAGCGATGGCCACAAGCGATTCGGTTTCGATTTCGGCAGGCGTAGAAAATGAGAGTGTAGTTTTCATAATCTTTAATAGAGCTTTTCGGGTCCATTCCAGTATCGTCGGCGAGGAGGGAATTGCGCAAGCCGCGACCGGCCGAATCGGCCCTGAGTCGAACATCGTAGGGATGGATTTCGCACTCCCTTATTTCTTAGGATGCGAGACACTGAAGGCGGACGAAGCGACGAGGAACTTGCCTTGATCGCCGTTCACCGGCTCCAGATCGAAAGAGTAGTCCCCGGCGTGTGCAGGGAGAGCCGCTCGCGGAAGTATCGGGAACTAACTGACCAGCCGATACGTACATCGCACTTAGGATGACGGTGTACGACCGCCTGCGCTATGATCTCATCCTAACAGCGAAAACAGAGGTTTTCATGAAGATGCGGTGGATGATTCTCTTTTTCCCCGTGGTGTCGGTGGTCGCAGTTTCCTTGCTGGTAAAGGAACACGCGGCGAATGCGCCGGTACCGCAGGGAGCTGCGGCTGCGGTGACTGCGGCTTCTGTCGCCAGTGCGGTCTCAGACAGCTCTGGCGCCGCGGCGATTCCCGACACCACGCTGGCTATCAATTCGGCACGGCCCATGTCGCAGCGCGTGGTCCACTATGAGATCGACGCAAAGTATGACGCCGGCAAGCACATCGTCGATGCCACCGAGAGGCTGACTTATCACAACCTGACGGGCCAGGCGCTCGATCATTTTCCGTTTCATTTGTATCAGAATGCTTTTCAGCCCAAAGCTACCTGGATTCGCGAAGCGAAAGTGGCGGGCAGCCGGGATGTCGCCTACGACAAGTGGGAAGACAAGGAATATGGGTCGGAAGAAATTAAAAGCCTGGAAGTGGTGGGCCAGGGGGATTTGACTTCGAAGGTGCAATACATCCAGCCCGATGATGGAAACAAAGACGACAAAACCGTGGTGGACGTGCACATTCCCAAGCCGATCGCTCCGGGCGAGTACGTGCAGTTCAAAATTGCGTTCCAGACCAAGTTCCCCGAAACGCAGGCGCGCTCGGGGTGGAAGCACGATTTCGTGTTGGGCGGGCAATGGTTCCCGAAAGTTGGCGTGTTCTGGCACGGAGCGTGGAACTGCCATCAATATCATGCGACGACAGAGTTTTTCGCCGACTTTGGCGTTTACGACGTCAAGCTCACGGTCCCTCAATTCGAAGTGGTCGGGGCGAGCGGGGTAAAGGTCGGGGAAGTCAATAATCCTGACAAGACGAAGACCCTCGCTTATCACGGCGATGACATTCACGATTTCGCCTGGACCGCCAGCCCGCGCTACAAGGTGAAAGAAGATGGCGTGTTCCCGGGGCAGATGGGGCCGGTGCAGATGCGCATTCTGATGCAGCCCGCGCACTGGAGCCAGGTCGGGCGGCACGAAAAAATTCTGCGAGAATCGCTGGAACAATTTGAGGGCCGGTACGGGCCGTATCCCTACAAGACCATCACGCTGGTCGATCCCGAAAGTGCGGAGGCCGGAGGGATGGAATATCCGACGTTCATTACCGGCGACACGAGCTGGTTCATGCCGGAAGGCGTGAAGCTGCCCGAGCTTGTGATTGAGCATGAGTTCGGGCACCAATACTGGTACGGCATGGTGGCGACGAATGAATTCGAAGATGCCTGGATGGACGAGGGCATCAACAGCTACTCGGAAGTGAAAGTGCTCGATTCGATTCTTGGCCGAAAGACCTCAGGCATAAATCTGGCCGGCATTACGTTGGGCGAGCGGGAGCAGCAGCGGCTGGGTTATGTCGGCGTGGCCGATTTGGATCCCATCGCTCAGAAGGCTTACGACTACTACAACTTCAACTCCTACGGCGGCGTTACCTACGGCAAGACGGCGAGCGTGCTGCTGACCCTGGAAAGCATCATCGGCGAAGACACAATGGCCAAGGCCATGCGCACCTACTTCATGAAGTGTCGCTTCACCCATCCCACCAAGGACGACTTCCTGAAAACGATTGAGGAAGTTTCGGGCAAGGATTTGAAATGGTACTTCGACCAAGCCATCGACGGCTCCCAAGTCATGGACTACAAGGTGTCAAGGGTCGAATCTTTCCCCGTGAACTGGTACGAAAAGAAGAAGAGTGCCATCGAGAAGGATGACAAGAACACCGTTTATCGCTCTTATGTCTGGCTGCAACGCAAAGGAGATTTCGTCATGCCAGTGGAGGTGGAGATCAAGTTCGACAACGGCGAAAAAATTCGCGAACACTGGGACGGCGTGAGCCGCTGGACGAAGTTCACTTACGAGAAGAAAGCCAAGGTGGAGTCGGCGGAGATTGATCCGGACCACAGAATTCAGATTGACCGCAACGATTTCAACAACAGCTACACAGCTGAGGCCAATGGAAAGCCAGCGCGGAAGGTAGGGAACTATTGGTTGTTTTTGACCCAATGGCTGGGGCAAGCACTGGCATGGTGGGCGGTTTAGAACAGTCTCAGGATTCGGCTTTCGGGCTTCGACTGCAAGGCAAGGCGACAAGGATTGAGGTAGAGACGCATGGCAGAGCATCAGAGTTTGTTGAGCGGCGGCTGGGACAGAGTGGCGCGCAACAAGCGCTACATCATCTGGTTCTATGTACTAAACGGGGCGTTGGCCTGGTTCGGCGCGGGTGCATTTAACCGGCAGGCTGAGGCGGTTCTGGATCACAGCCTGCAGGCAGACCGTCTGGTACATGGGTTTGACCTCGGCGTATTGATCGAGATGTTTTCCCGTCCCGAGTTTGGTCCGACTGTCGCCTCCTTCGCGTCGGCGTTTCACTTTGCTCTGCTCTTCTTCGTCGCGACGGCGCTGTTCCTGCCCGGAGTGCTGCAAGGCTACGCCTCGACCTACCGTTTGCCGCGAGAGGATTTTTTCCGTGCTTGCGGACGGAACTTGTGGCGATTTATCCGTTTGATGATTGTCGCCGGAATTGTAATGGGAGCGGTGGCCGGGGCGCTGTTCGGCATTCGCGCTCCGCTGTTGAAGGCGGCGGCGGAAAGCACGAATGAGTTGCTGCCGTTCTATGTTTCGATGGCGAGTTTGTGCGTGATCTTCTTGGTGATGACTACGCTGCGGATCTGGTTCGATCTGGCGCAGGTGGATGTGGTGCTCAGCGATCGGCGAGCGGTGCGAAGGTCGATCGGCACCGGCTTCCGGCACATGTGGCGGAACCTTGGAAGGCTGCTGGCAAGTTACGTCGTCACCACGATTGTGGCGGCGATTGTGTTGGTGTTTGGCCTGTGGGTGTGGATAAAGTTTGTTCCGCCGGCCAGCGTGGGTGGGGCGATCTTTGTCAGCCAGTTGATCCTGTTGTTGCTCTTAATTCCTCGCTTCTGGCAACGCGGCGTAGCGGTCGGCTACTATTTGCAGAATATGGTGGAACCGGTCGCAGTCCAGTCTTTCACGCCCGCGCCAGTGGCGAGTGAGCCTCCCACGCCTGTGATCCCGAGCACACCTCCGGAGACGCAAGGGGCGTAACATCGCAGGCAGAGAGTGATCTGCCGCTGGCGCGGTTTCGATCCACTCAAATGTTCAGAGTCGAGTGAGAGCCGCCATGCCCCGTACCATCGTCGAACCTTTCCGTATCAAGAGCGTCGAGCCAATTCACTGGACGACGCGGCCGCAACGCGAGCAACTGCTGCGGGCTGCGTTTTACAACCTGTTTCTTCTTCCTGCCGCGGATGTTCTGATCGATCTCCTGACTGACTCTGGAACCGGCGCCATGTCCACTCACCAGTGGGCGGCAATGATGGAGGGTGACGAGAGTTACGCCGGTAGCCGCAGCTTCGACCGTTTTCGCGATTCCGTTCAGGATATCTTTGGCTACAAGCACGTCATTCCCACCCACCAGGGCCGCGCCGCCGAGCGCATTCTGTTCAGCGTGATGTGCAAGAAAGGTGATGTCGTTCCCAACAACACGCATTTCGATACCACCCGAGCCAACGTGGAATTCGTCGGCGCCGAGGCTCGCGACATTGTGATTGCAGAGGGCCGCCAACCCAGCTTGCAGCATCCTTTCAAAGGCAACATGGACGTGGATGCCCTTGAGGCCCTGATCCAGAGCGTGGGCCGCGAGCGTGTGCCTCTGGTCATGCTGACGGTAACCAACAACTCCGGCGGCGGCCAGCCGGTCTCGATGGAGAACGTGAAAGCGGTCAGCGCAGTTTGCCGGAAGCATCGCATTCCTCTTTACTTCGACGCTTGCCGTTTCGCCGAAAATTCCTACTTCATCAAAACGCGAGAGCGCGGCTACGAATCGAAGACGCCCAAGGAAATCGCTCAGGAAATGTTTGCCTGCGGCGATGGCTGCACCATGTCGGCTAAGAAAGACGGTATGGCCAACATCGGCGGGTTCCTGTGCACCAATGACGACCTACTCGCGCAGCAGGAGAAGAACCTGCTGATCCTGACCGAGGGCTATCCGACCTACGGCGGTCTCGCGGGGCGCGATCTCGAGGCCATCGCGGTCGGAGTTCAAGAAGCCCTGCGTGAGGACTACCTCGAATACCGCATCGCTTCTACCGCCTATCTCGGGAACCACATCGCCGAGCACGGCGTGCCCATCGTGCAGCCGCCCGGAGGCCACGCCATCTACATTGACTCGCGGGCCTTTCTGCCGCGCGTTCCGCCCCACTGTTTCCCCGCCGTCGCGCTGGCCAACGAACTTTATCTCGAGGGCGGAATTCGTTCGGTGGAAATTGGCACGCTGATGTTCGGAGCCGCGGCGACGATGGACCTGGTTCGTCTCGCCATCCCGCGCCGTGTTTACACGCAGAGTCACATCGACTACGTGGTGGAAGTGATTCTTGCGGTGTGGGAGAAGCGCGATCGGATTCGGGGAATGAAGCTCAGTTACGAAGCCCCATTCTTGCGCCACTTTACTGCGCGGCTCGAACCGGTGGAAGTGGCTGTGCCTGCGCTCTGAGGCTGGTCGACAAAACGACAGTTAGAGTAAAACGATCGTGATTCCGCGATTGCCGCGGCCGAGGTCGGAATCGCTCTTGAGGTCGGCGTGCGATTGCAGAAGTTTCCAGGCCGTCTCATCTGATTTGGACCAATTCTCGCCAAAGATGCAGCCGCGAATCTGACCGTTATCGGCCATCTCCAGCAAACGCTTTTGCACGGCGATGCGAATGTCGCCGCCCGCGCCGGTCGATCCGTAACCGTGGATCAGCTTCAGCAGCTTCGCTTTCTCCTGGCGCGCTAAGGTTAGTTCGCGGTCCATGCGCTGCAGGGCCTCGTGGACCTGCGGCATGTCGGATTTGAGGTTTACGGTTTTCATGGCGGCCTCGGTGCTCGCCAGCATAAGCGAAATTTCGATGACTTTCTTCCAGTAGCTTTTAACCGCGCAGGGCGGCAGTCAACAAGCTAGAAATCGCATAAAACCGCTGAACGGTAGATTAATCCAGATCAATTTTTTTTCCGGACCATCTCGCTAAAATCTCTTGAATCAATAAGTTGCCGACCTTCGATAGGGCTCGGAGTCCGGCTAAATCTATGAAAGCAAATAACTTATCCGTAAAATATTGCGGGCAAATGACTTAGAGCACAGCGGATGCGGTAAGTGCTTTAGAATCAGATCCTGACTTGTAAAATGCTGCATTTGTTTGAGTTACCTTTCTGCTATTTATATGTCAAATAACTAATGCGTAAAGAAATTGTTGCAGGATGGGCGAATCGAAGTCAAGTGAATTCCGCGAGTGTCCAACCGTTATCTCAGCGGCAGACCTAAGGGGTCATTTCGGTCTTGAGTCGGAGGCTTTGAGGTCGCTGATCAGGCGCTGGAAGGCTTCCTGATAGGAGTCGTGGTTCTTCCAGTTGCTGAAGTCGGGGATGAAATACTCGCGAATCTCGCGGGCGGAGTCTTTGCCGGTGTCGGCGTCGAACAACTCCCAGTCGCGCAGGGTTTCGAAGGGCGCGAGCCGGATGGGGAACAGCACACGTCTTTTTAGGACACCCTGAGGGTCGCGCACCTCGCGCTTGCGGGCCTTGGCGATTTCCGTCTTCACCCACTCGCTCTCCATGCTGTGCGGCGACAGGATCAGCAGCAGCTTGTCGTGCAGGCGGATGGCTTCGTCGATGTGCTCGTGGAGTTTCTTGCCGCCTTGAACGTCGTGCGGTGCAAACCAGCAGCGCACGCCTTTGTTCTGCAGGTCGGCGTAGAGGCGATCGGCGAAGTCTTGGTCTTTGGTGGAGTAGCTGATGAAGCAGGAGTAGAACTGGATGGGACTTGCGACGAGCGACTTCATGTAGGTGATGAAGTCGTCGGGCACGCCCGCACCGCGCAAGAAGGCTTCCGGGATGTTGCCCTTCGAGCGGTAGATGGTGTCGATGCCGACGGTCGACGGGCCGTGATGCTTTACCGCCTCAAGGCCCTTCGTGTTGCTCAGGTCGTTGTTTGCGAAGATGGACAGGCCGATGTTCGCCCCAGTGAGGTCCGCCTCGGTGAGATTCGCCTCAGTGAGGTTCGCCAAATGGAGGCGGCCCTCCCTTAGGTTCGCGCCGGCGAGGATTGCTCTGGCCAGGTTCGCCCCGACGAGGTCCGCTTGGGTGAGGTCCGCCACGAGGAGGTTCGCCCCGGCGAGATCTGCCTCGCTAAGGTCCGCCCCGTGGAGGTACGTCTCGCGGAAGTCCGCCCCGCCAAGGTTCGCCCCACGGAGGTTAGCCCTGCGGAGGTTCGCCCCGCTGAGGTCCGCCCCGCTGAGATCCGGGCGTGTTTTGGCATTTGTATCTCTCCAGGCATTCCACGCCTTCACGCCTTCTTTCAACTTTGCGAGATGTTCGGGATTTGTCATCACTCCAGCCTGCTGGCCGCCCATCATACGCCGCTTTGCTGGTTTGGCATCGACGGTAAATTCTCGGGCGGGTGATTCGGCGCTGCGGGCTGACAGCAGATTCCTCGGCGATACGGCCGCCTTCGGAATGACAAAGCTAAAACTACCGTCGAATGGGGCGAGAGCAATTTAGCTATCGACACAGCGGGCGGGACGCCCTCCGGACAGCCGCCGGGACGGCGGCGCTACAAACCTACTTCTTCCGGCTTCGGATGGCTTCTCTGGCTTCTTTGGTCTTTGCTCGGGGCTTCGGCAAAGCAGGGCAGGCTCTCGGCGATGCGGCTGGCTCGGAGTGACAAAGCTAAATTGCCATCGAACCTAGCGAGAGCAAGTTAGTCCTCCACACGGCGGGCGGGGCGCCCGCCCCTTCGACAAGCTCAGGGCAGGCTCCCAGCCGGCGAGACGCCGGCGCTACTCAGTTCTTCCCCTTCGGAAGGGTGACGAGTTGCCTAGACGAGTATCTTTCTCGCGGCGCGTTCGGCCTCGGCCAAGCCTTCCTCGGTGAAGACCACTGACTTGGCGCGGTGGGTCGGATCGGAAATGAATCCCTTCTGGTGCAATCGATCCATGGTGTCCCAGTCGATTGTCTTCCACGCTTCAACTTCGTTGTGTAACGTGAGCCACAGGACAGCGAGCACGGCTTCCTCGACTTTTTGCTGGTTGAGTTTCATCGTCATTCCTCTAAAGGTGTTGACGTCGCCGGGCTTTGCCCGGCTGGACAGCCGGGGGCGGCTGTCCTCACATAAACCCATTTTGCGCCTAACTTTTCTTGCGTGCTGGGAGGATCGTGAATTTCTTGTTGCGGGGCAGGCGATAGGTTTCGAAGTCGTCGTGGTCGATGGTGAGAATCGCGCTCAGGGATTCGCGGGCGGCTAGATGAACTAACGTTGCATCGGCGAAATCCATGGGGCGATCTGCGTATTGTGTCATGAGTGCATTGACTGCCGGCAGTTCATCGTGGGTGATGGGTAGCATGCGGACCGCGCCGGAGCGCAGAAGAATCCAGACACCTTCGGCATCCGCAAGGTTGCGACGGGCAAGATGGAAAACTTCGGTGAGAACCGCTTCGGTGGTGAGCAGAGGAAGGCGGAATCGATTGTAGGCTTCAACGCAAAGAGCGTGCCATTCGTCGCTCCGGTCGATGATGGCCAGGAGTGCCCCAGTATCAATCAGGCCGGTGGGCACGCGACTCCTTGTCGTGCTTGCGGCGGATGATTTCGTGCACGAGTTCGCCTGCCCGGGAGGCGCGGCTGGGGTCGCCGCCTCGCACACTGCCGATGGCAGCCACAGCGCGTTGGCGGATCGCGGCCTGTTCCTCCGCATCGCTTAAGTTCCGGTCGCGGTGCGCCTGAAGCCATTCGGAAGCGATCTGCTCCAGGAGCGAAGAAAGGGACGTTCCCTGATTTCGGGCTTGCTCCTCCAGATCTGTCTTGAGATCTATAGCCAGGCGCCAACTGTAGACAGCAGTTTTCATGTAATACATTGTAGTGCATTGGTCATTCTCGAAGCAAGAATGGCTGTGGCTGGACAGTCGGAGGCGGCGTCCCTACAGGGCTGTCGGTGCTTATGCCTTGCGGCTCCGACCGATGGCGTCCCTAGCTTCTTTGTCGGCGGTGCGGCGGCGTTCGGTTTCGCGTTTATCCCAGAGTTGCTTGCCTTTGGCCAGGGCTAGTTCGACCTTTACTTTGCCGTTCTTGAAGTACATGCGGACTGGGATTAGGGTGAGGCCTTTTTGTTGCGTCTTGCCGATCAGCTTGCGGATTTCTTCTTTGTGCATCAGCAGCTTGCGGGTGCGCAGGGGGGCGTGGTTGTGGATGTTGCCGTGCTCGTAGGGGCCGATGTGGGCGTTGAGCAGCCAGAGTTCGCCGTCCTTGGCCAGACCGTAGGAATCTTTGAGGTTGGCGAGGCCGCCGCGGACGGATTTGGCCTCGGTTCCGGTAAGAACCACGCCGCACTCAAATTTTTCCAGCAAGAAGTAGTTATGAGAAGCGATCCTATTAACGGCGGCATCGCGCTGGCCGCTGGCGGTGGGCTCGCGGCGCGGGGATTTCTCCGGTTTTGGCTTCGTTTCGTGTGTGGACTGGCGGGGCATGAGAATTGAGTGATCGGGCCATTGAGTGATTGAGTCATTGATTCCACCTGTCAATTACTCAACGGCTTCTACCTCATCTTAGCAGCGAGAGTGAAAATCGGCTTCCGGCTTCCGCTGTCCGGGAGCCGAGAAGCGGCAGCCGGCAGCCGTTTGCTCTACAAGGACTACGACTAAAGAGTGTAACTGCCGTGCGTGCAATGAGATGGGGAGCGAGGAAACGCGATGCTATAATCGCTGCAAAAGCATTGTTCCTGTGCGTCGAGTAGGTCGCTGGAAACGCTGCCGTAGGCGTAGTAACTGCTTGTCAGCACTGCTTCTCCGGCGAAGACTTCCGGCAAAGATTCTGAGACGAGGATTGACGAATGAAACGTCTGATGCCTGCGGCGGTTGCGCTGCTGGTTCTGCTAGCCATACTGCCCGCCCTCCCAGGGGACAAGGCCAAGGCGATTTACGACAAGGGCCAGGACGCCGAGGCACGGGAGAACTATGAAGGGGCTTACAATTTCTACAAGCAGGCTTACGACCTGAAGCCGAAGGATTTGCGCTACAAGGCGTCGTTTGAGCGCTTGCGTTTTAAAGCGGCGGCAACGATCGTCCATCAGGGACAGAAACTTCGCGAGGAAGGCAAGCTGCAGGAGGCTTTGGCTGACTTTCAACGGGCGGCGCTGATCGATCCGTCGCTATTTGTCGCGCAGCAGGAATTGAAGCGCACGCTGCAGATGATTAATGAGGCGAACAATCCTCCGCCGCAGGCGGCGGGGCCTCCGGGCAGCTTGCGGCGCAAGATCAGCGAAGCGGGCGGACCGGTGGAGCTTGCGCCGATTTCGGTCGTGCCCATCACCGTAAAACTCACCGAGGATTCCAAGGTTATTTATCAGACGATCGGGCAGCTGGCCGGGGTCAATGTGCTTTTCGATCCGGACTATACCTCGCGGCGGATTAAGGTCGAGCTGAATGGAGTAACGTTGGAAGACGCGCTGCAGATTACGGCGCTGGAATCGAAAACTTTTTGGCGCCCGGTGACTGGAAATACGATTTTTGTCGCCCAGGACAATCCCGCCAAGCGCAAGGAACTGGAACAGAGCGTTCTGAAGACGTTCTACCTGCAGAACCTTTCGCAGCCCACCGAGTTGCAGGATGTGGTGAACGCCATTCGCGCGGTGCTGGATGTGCAGAGGGTGCAGCAATTGCTTTCGCAGAATGCACTGGTGGTTCGGGGCACACCCGACCAGATCGCGCTGGCGGAGAAGCTGGTGGAGGATCTGGATAAGGCGCGCCCGGAGGTGATCGTCGACATTGCAGTTTTGCAGGTGAGTAAAGACAAGTCTCGCACCCTGGGATTGAGCCCGCCGACCAGCGCCACCGTCACTCTGCAGAGCAATATCAACACGACTACGACTACCGGAACGACCACCTCCGGAACGGGCGCCACCGTCACGTCAGGCACCGGTACCGGGCTCGAGTTGAATACGCTGGGCAACCTGAATGCGACGGATTTTCAAGTGACGATTCCTTCCGCGAACCTGTCGGCGGTGATGGGCGATACCGACACGAAAATGTTGCAGAATCCGCAAGTGCGGGCGCTCGATAATCAGAAGGCGACGCTTAAGATCGGCGAACGCGTGCCGGTTGCAACAGGATCGTTCCAGCCGGGAATTGGCGGCGTAGGCATTAACCCCCTGGTGAACACTCAGTTCCAATACCTGGATGTGGGCGTAAATATCGACGTAACCCCGCACGTGCATGCCGACCGCGAAGTGACTTTGAAGATCACGATGGAAATTTCTTCGGTGGTGGGCCAATCGAGTATCGGCGGCATTAGCCAGCCGATCATTGGCCAGAAGAAAATTGAGCACGAAATCCGCCTGAAGGATGGGGAGTCGAGTTTGATCGGCGGAATCCTTGACGATTCGCAAACCAGGTCGTTGGCCGGTATTCCGGGCTTAGCATCGATTCCTATCCTGGGGTACTTCTTCGGTCAGAGGACGCAGGATCATTCACAAGACGAGACCGTGTTTGCGATCACTCCGCACATTATTCGGGGAACTACTCTGAGTGAGTTGAATCAGCGTGCGATTGACATTGGCACGGCGAACTCGATTCAACTGACGCATAGGCCTGCTGCGGCAGTTGCGCCCACCGGGCAGACTCCGAATCAGATTCCCGCTACGCAGCCGCCCGCAGGTCAAACCCCGAACCAGCAACCCAGCGCAGCTCCGGGGACGCAGGGAAGTGCGAACTTCCTGTTTGATCCGGGGCAGATTACGGCTGCGAAGGGGAACACTTTTGTAGTGAACCTATTAATCTCCGGCGCGCAGAATGTATATTCCGTGCCCGTGCAGTTGAACTACGATCCCGCCAAGCTGCAGTTGGTAAACATTTCGAACGGAGGTTTCCTCTCTCAGGATGGACAAGCTGTGGCCCTGGTGCATCGCGAAGATGAAACCACCGGAACATTGCAGATCACGGCCACGCGGCCGCCAGGCGCAGGTGGAGTTTCCGGCCAGGGGGCGGTGGTTACGATGACATTTCAGGCGAAGGCCAGCGGGCAAACTCCCCTTACCATCACTCGAGGCGGAGCGCGCGATCCCGGCCAGCAGGCTATTACGGTGAACGGTGCGCAGGCGTCGGTAACCGTGCAGTAGAACGTTTTGTGAAGAGCAGAAGATGAGCCTAAGTAGATTTCACCAGGGGCGGCGTACCAGATCCGAACGCGGTTTTACGCTCCTGGAACTGATTATTGCCACCACCATCCTGTTAATTCTCTCGACGATGGCGGTGCCGATGGCGCGCCTCAGCATCAAGCGCGAGAAGGAGCGCCGCCTGCGAGCCGATCTGTGGGAAATGCGCGATGCCATCGACCGCTACAAGATGGATGCCGACCGGGGAGCGTTTCAGACCAAAGTGGACAGTCAAAACTATCCACCCGACCTGGAAACGCTGGTTAAGGGCGTGGACGTGCAAGGGAAGAAAGTCCGGTATCTGCGCCGGATTCAAATCGATCCCATGACCGGCACCACCGAGTGGGGCATGCGGTCGATGCAGGACGATCCGGAGTCCGACTCCTTCGGCGGGCAGAGCGTATTCGACGTTTACACCAAGTCGCGGGACGAGGCGCTGGACGGCACCAAGTATAAGGATTGGTAAATGGCAAGCGGACTCAAAACGCGCCGCAGTTCGGGCTTCACTCTGCTGGAGATGATGATCGTGATCAGCATCATGGTGATCCTGATGTCGATTGCGCTGCCCATTTATAACCAGTCGGTGGTGCGTGCGCGCGAGTCCGTATTGCGTCAGGACTTGTTCGAACTGCGATCTCTGATCTCGCAATACACGCTTGATAAGCAAAAAGCGCCGCAGGGCTTGGATGACCTGGTGTCCGGGGGCTATATCAAAATCGTTCCCAAAGACCCGATGACGAACGAAGCGAACTGGGAAGTCGCGCAGGAAGACGTGCTGCTGGCCGTGGACCAGCAGGATCCGGGAATCAGTGACGTGCATTCGGCGTCGAGCGCGACCGGCAGTGACGGGACGGCGTACAGCGCCTGGTAAGCCGCTGCCCGTTTAAGCTTTAATTCTATTTCTTCCAACCTTGCATCGTTGAATAGTTCCACACTCAGCAAGTAACATCTATTCATGCCCGTCGAAACGGAACTCACCCAAGCCCCAGTCTCCATTCGAGCGCCGCGCGGAAACACCATCACCTGCAAGGGCTGGCAGCAGGAAGCTGCCATGCGCATGCTCATGAACAACCTCGACTCTGACGTCGCCGAGCGTCCGCAGGATCTTGTCGTTTACGGCGGAACCGGGCGCGCAGCGCGGAGTTGGGAAGCATACCGCGCAATTGTCGCGACCCTGAAGAATCTGGAGAACGACGAGACTTTACTGGTGCAGTCAGGCAAGCCCGTGGGCGTGTTCAAGACGCACGATCATGCGCCGCGCGTGCTCATCGCGAACTCCAATTTAGTTGGCCATTGGTCGAATTGGGAGAAGTTCAACGAGTTGGAGCGCGCCGGTCTCATGATGTATGGCCAAATGACTGCCGGCTCCTGGATTTACATCGGCTCGCAGGGAATTGTGCAGGGGACGTTCGAAACATTTTCGGCGGCAGGAGAGAAACATTTCGGCGGCGATCTTGCCGGCAAGCTGATCGTTTCGGGCGGCATGGGCGGCATGGGTGGAGCTCAGCCTCTGGCTGCGACTATGACGGGCGCAGCTTTTCTCGGCATCGACGCCGATCCGGAGCGCATCAAGAAGCGGCTGAAGACCGGTTATTGCGACTTCATGGTCACCACGCTGGATGAAGCCCTGCGCATTTTGAAGAATGCGGTGCGCAAGAAAGAAAATGTATCGGTCGGGCTGGTGGGGAATTGCGCGGACGTGATTCCAGAGTTGGCTGAGCGCGGCGTGGTGCCTGACATTCTCACCGACCAAACCTCGGCGCACGATCCGCTGAATGGATATATCCCGAACGGCATGACGCTTGCAGAGGCCGTCGAGTTACGGAAAGGCGATCCCCAGACGTATCAGGAAAAATCGCTCGACGCCATGGCGCGGCACGTGGAAGGCATGTTGCGGCTGCAGAAGATGGGATCGGTCACGTTCGATTACGGCAACAATATCCGCACGTTTGCGTTTCAGCGCGGAGTGAAGAATGCTTACGACTTTCCCGGGTTCGTGCCGGCATATATTCGTCCGCTGTTCTGCGAGGGACGCGGACCGTTCCGCTGGGTGGCGCTGTCGGGCGAGGCGTCGGACATTCATGTCACCGACGACCTGGTTCTGGAATTGTTTCCCGAGAACCGCATTCTGCGCCGCTGGATTGATCTAGCGCGCAAGCGCATCAAGTTTCAGGGTCTGCCGGCTCGCATCTGCTGGCTCGGCTACGGCGAGCGCGCGCAGTTCGGCCTGGCAATAAACGATCTGGTGAAGAAGGGCAAAATCAAAGCGCCGATTGTGATTGGCCGCGACCATCTCGATTGCGGCTCGGTGGCGTCTCCATTTCGCGAAACCGAGAGCATGAAAGATGGCTCGGACGCGGTGGCGGACTGGCCTCTGCTGAATGCGTTGCTAAACACGGCGGCGGGGGCGTCGTGGGTGTCGATTCACAACGGCGGCGGTGTGGGCATTGGCTATTCGCTGCACGCGGGACAGGTCACGGTTGCGGACGGGACCGACGAGATGGCCAAACGCATCGAGCGCGTGCTGACGACCGATCCGGGGATGGGCGTGATTCGGCATGTGGACGCGGGATACGACGAGGCGAAAGAGTTTGCGAAGAAGAGCGGCGTGAGGGTGCCGATGCCTTTTCCCGAGGGCTGAACTCGTGGCAGCAGACTTTATGATGAACCTGCTGGATAATCGATGAAAATGACCGAAGAACAGGCGAAAGAATATCTGAGAAATAGAGGATGTCGAAAGACCGTTTGGGAGGGAGGAAGTGACCGTCTTTTAAGTAAATGGAAGAAGTTCGTGGCGGAAGTTGAGAAGGGATATTGCCCCAAACGTCTCATCCAGGAATATTGGAACGACCTCGATACGCGTGAACTGATTCACGATATCGGGTGCGGTGACGAAGTCAACGAATGGGATAAGAGGTTTGCCATCATGCTCACAGCGAGACACATTAAGCACTGGCACACGGATAGAAACAGCGACTACGATTTCTGGAACTATGGATATCCGAGCAATGCAACAGGCTTCTTCTATGATGACGTAAAGCGGTATATATTGGGGCAGTCCTAGGTCGGAACCTCTAGAATCACTCCTCGACCAACGATTTTCCTCATCGCCCCGCCGACATCCGCAGGTACTCTCCCGGACGCGTAATCGCAATTCCTTCGATCTTCTTGCCGAAATAAGCGCGGAAGTGTCGAACATCACCCGTCAGCAAGTGAGTAGCCCGCGCTTCGATGGCGGCGAGGAAGATCGGCACATCTTTCTCGGGCAGGAAAATTCCTGGAGGAAGGGGCGTTTGTCCCGCTTCAAACAGATGAATCGCCCCTGACAACTCGGTAAGCCGCGTCCACTGATCTTCACCCGCGAGGTTGATCCTTGCTTCCTGTAATGCGTAGTGGGAACTACAAAGCGTCACGTTCCTGAGTTTCCAGAGGGGGAGAAGCCGCGCGTCGATCTTGTGCGCGGCAGAAAACAGAACGTTGGCGTCAAGAAACAGCCGGTCCATTTATTCCGGTCGCAGATGTTGAATCGAGTCCGGATCAAGGCCCAGCTTCCGCACCTCTTTCCTGGCCTGACGGTAGTCGGCTTCGTCGACAGCGTTGGACAGCAGGAATTCCGCTTTACGCTCGGGAGTGTATCGTTCGACGGGGACAACCATGGCGGGACGAATGAGGATGCCGTCTTCCGTTTCCTCGGCGATTACGAGGCTGCCCTCTTCAATGCCAAAGCGTTTGCGCAACTTTGCGGGTACAACAATCGCGCCTCGCTTTCCGACCCTTGCGGACTGCATAATTTAACCCCGCTGCCTGAATGCCTGATTATACTATAAGCCCGATATTCAGGCGCTCCCTCCAGCGAGCCAGAGCGTCTCGGCGGCTGCTAAACTGCCTTAGAGTGGGCTCACCCCGAAAACTAGCTGAGAGAATGCAGCCTTCGTTGCTGCTGGCCAACATTGGCCAGTTGCTCACGCTTCGGTCTTCTACAGGTACGCCCGGCCCGCGCCGCGGGCCCGACCTCAAACAACTCGGCATCATCGAAGACGGCGCGGTGCTGTGCCTCGGCGGCAAGATTGTTTCCGTCGGCACAACCAAAGACGCGCTGCGCGATCCCTGGCTGAAGAAGAATCCTAGGAAAGTTCTCGAGATCGACTGCGTGGGCAAAGTCGTCCTGCCCGGATTCGTGGATTCACACACACATCCTGTTTTTGTCAGCCCGCGGCTGGTGGATTTTGAGAAGCGCATTGAGGGCGCCTCTTATGAAGAAATCGCCGGGGCCGGCGGCGGCATTCGCTCGAGTCTGGAGGGTGTTCGCACGGCAGGGAAGCGAGTTCTATCGGAGAAAGTTCTGGCCGTACTCAACGATATGGCCGCTCACGGCACGACCACGATTGAAGCCAAGTCGGGCTACGGGCTGACGGTCGAGTCGGAACTGAAGTCGCTCGAAGCAATCCGCGACGCTGCTTCCCGCTGGCCGGGGACGGTTATTTCCACCCTGCTTGGGGCGCACGTAGTCCCAAAAGAATTTCAGGGTCGCTCACAAAAGTACGTTGAGCTCGTCTGTAAGGAGATGATCCCGCAGGCAGCGAAGCGGAAGCTCGCCCAGTTTGTTGATGTTTTTTGCGACCAGGGGGCGTTCACAGCGGAAGAGGCGGAGCAGATTTTTGACGCTGCCAAACAGCACGGACTCAGCGTGCGGGCGCACATGGGCCAACTTTCTGAGACATCGTTGCGGCCATTTTTGCGCTTCAATCCGGCGTCGTTCGATCATATGGATTACGTGAACGAAGACGACATCGCGCGGTTGGCCAGGCACGATACGGTCGCCACGCTGGTGCCGGGAGCGAATTATTTTCTGGGGCTGAAGGAATATCCGCGGGCGCGCAAGCTGATTGACGCCGGCGTCCCGGTGGCGCTGGCGACGGACTACAACCCCGGTACTTCGCCGACCTTGAGCATGCCGATGGCGATGTCGCTGGCCTGCACGCACATGAAGATGTCGCCGGCGGAAGCCGTAGCGGCGGCAACCATCAACGGGGCATCGGCGTTGCGAGTGGCAGACCGGAAAGGCTCAATCGAACCGGGAAAAGATGCTGACCTGGCAATATTTGCGGTCAAGGACTACCGCGAAATTCCCTACTGGTTCGGGGCCGACCGGTGTTCGATGACATTCATCAACGGAACGGTGGTATATCCGCACTGAACTTTCAGAGCAAACCGTCCGTATACAGTGAAGACCGATACTTGTCCGTTGCAGCGCGTGGTCGAGCTGCTCTTTTAATGACAATCAGCCATAAGACTGTCTAGTTGCAAAATGATTTCAAGCGAATAAGCTCCCGAGGACTCTATGAAGCGAATTCTTGCGGTACTCATTTTTGCGTCGGCGGCATTCTCCCTGGCAGTGGGCCAGCGCTTGCCCGAGGTGGCCACTCCAGAAAACTATAAGCTCATCTTCACGCCCAGCCTTGAAAAGGCCACGTTCGAAGGCGACGAGACCGTATCCATCCGGATATTGAAACCTACTTCCGAGATCACGCTGCACGCGGCCGATATTACTTTTGCGGAGGTAGCCATCACCAGCGGTGGAAGCACGCAGACGGCCAAGGTTACGCCCGAGAAAGATAAAGAGATGGCGGTTCTGACAGTCGAGAAGCAACTGGCAGCCGGACCTGCAATTATCCACATCACCTACACCGGCGTCCTTAACGACGAGATGCGCGGCTTCTACCTGGGGAAAGATGATCAGGGACGCAAGTACGCCGCCACGCAGTTCGAGGCTACAGATGCACGCCGCGCGTTCCCGTCATTCGACGAGCCTGACTACAAGGGCACTTTCGATATCACCGCCGTTGCCGACAAGGGGCAGGTTGCGATTTCGAATCAGAAAATTGTCTCCGATACGCCCGGCCCTGGCGACAGGCACACAGTCCGCTTTGCCACCACGGCCAAGATGTCGTCATACCTGGCGGCGCTGGTCGTGGGCAACTTCGAGTACATCGAAGGCGAGGCGGATGGCATTCCGATCCGCGTCTACAGCACTCCTGGGAAAAAGGAGATGGGGAAGTTTGCCCTGGAAGCAGCCGAACACGTCCTCAGCTACTACGATAAATATTTCAGCATCAAGTATCCCTACGGAAAACTCGATCTGATCGGCCTGCCGGATTTTTCCGCGGGCGCGATGGAAAACACAGGCTGCATTACATTCCGCGAAGTGATCCTGCTGATCGACGAGAAGCAGGGTTCCGTCGACTTGAAGAAGACCATCGCCTCTGTGATAGCCCATGAGATGGCTCACCAGTGGTTCGGCGATCTGGTCACGATGAAATGGTGGGACGACGTTTGGCTCAACGAAGGTTTCGCCACATGGATGTCAAGCAAGCCGGTCGAGGCATGGAAGCCGGAATGGAATTTCAGTTTGGACGATGTGAGCAACACGGGCGTGACGCTCAACACGGATTCGCTGGCGAACACGCGCCCAATCCACCAGGCTGCGGAAACGCCGGCGCAGATTACGGAATTATTCGATGGCATCGCCTACGGCAAGGCTGCAGCGGTGTTAAGAATGCTGGAGTCCTACCTGGGTGAAGAGACGTTCCGTGCGGGAGTCAACGCATATATCCAAAAACATCAATACGCGAACGCAACCGCCGGCGACTTCTGGGATGCGCAGGCCAAGACGTCGAAGAAACCTGTCGACCAGATCATGTCCACTTTTGTGAAGCAGCCCGGAGTTCCGATTATTAATGTGAAGTCGCAATGCTCGAGCAAGTCGACGACCGTAACCCTGGATCAGCGTCGTTACTACTACGATCGGGAAAAGTTTCAGGCAGCGAATGATCAGCTCTGGCAAGTTCCGTTGTGCCTGTCGTCGGCGGGCGGGGCTCAGAAATGCGAACTACTCACCAAGAGGCAGCAGACGTTTACGCTGGCGGGCTGCTCGACGTGGGTCTTGGCCAACGCCGGCGCCACTGGATATTACCGCGTGGGCTACCAGCCCGATGCGGTGCGGGCCTTCGCGAGTGACGCCGAAAGCAAGCTTTCTCCCGCGGAACGGATTACCTTGCAGGCGGACATATGGGCTTCGGTTCGAGTGGGGCGCGAGCCAGTAGGAGACTATCTCGCGTTGGCCCAAGGACTGGGCGGCGACCGTAATCGCGCGGTCATCGAAGATGTGCTGGGGCGGCTTAACTACATTGGCCAATATCTGGTGACCGATAATGATCGCGAATCTTATCGCATTTGGTTGCGGCAGTATCTGTCACCCATCCTCAAGGATGTGGGCTGGGAATCCAAGCCGGGCGAAAGTGACGAGATGAGAACGCTCCGGGCACGCGTATTCAACGCTCTGGGCCACGACGCCCGTGATTCAGAAGTACTGGCGCAGGCTCGCAAGCTCGCGGACCAGGCTTTGGATAATCCCGCATCGGTCGATCGCGAGCTGGCGGGCAGCGCGTTTGGCCTCGCAGCCTTCACCGGTGATCAGGCGTTTTATGACAAACTGCTGGCCACGACGAAAAATGCAAAGTCGCCCGAGGAATACTATATGGCTCTCCTCGCTCTGCCCCAGTTCGGCGACCCTAAAATGCTGCAGCGTACGCTGGACTATGCCATATCTCCGGACGTTCGTTCGCAAGACGCGCTGGGTCTGATCAGCAACGTAATGCAAAATCCGGCGGGCGAAAAACTAGCCTGGGACTTTGTTCTGGCGCACTGGGAATCTGTACAAAAAGCCGGCGGCCCATTTGCCAGTGCCCAGATCGTGGGCGCCACCAGTTCGTTCTGCGACGCGCACATGCGCGATCAGGTCGCGGATTTTTACGCGGCGCACAAGATAGAAGGCGCGGAGCGGACCTACCGGCAGTCAATCGAGCGCATCAACAACTGCGTCGATCTGAAGTCGCAACAGCAGCCACAACTTGCGTCGTGGCTGGGTCAGCACGGTTCTTCGGCTGGAGGACAATAGGCCCGCAAAGCCTCGCGTCAGCCGCGCTGGTACATGACCAGGTAGTGGGCCAGCTTCAACTGGCCCACTATCGGCTACCCTTCGAATGTTTTCCATTCGACTCATAGAGAATCGTCAACCGCTTTGTTGGCCTCGATCGAAGCAGAGCTTTGCTATAATCAACAACGTTCCGCACGCATTCGGCCTTTGAGCTGTTTTCCGGTTGGCATTCCCTCGACAATCGGCGTGAAGCGAACAATCCTCGTGCCCCGCGGTGGATGAGCGGGTCTCGAAACGTGGCCAGGTAGCTCAGGTGGTAGAGCGCAGCCCTGAAAAGGCTGGCGTCGGCGGTTCAACTCCGTCCCTGGCCACCACATTCCAAAGAACTTGGGCGTTTTCGCCCACTTTCTCCGGCCCAAGGTTCAGCCCAAGATACGTCACTGGATCGTCTCCGTGAGCAGGTGGGCCTTGTCTCCGAGCAGAACTTCCAAGAACTTGCCCTGTGCTTCGAGCCTAGATTCTTGATCGGACTGCGCATAAAGTTGCATGGTCGTTCTGACGTCTTCGTGACGCAGAATGCCTTGTACCGTTTTCGGATCACACTTCAGCTTCACCAGCGAAGAAGCCAGCGAATGCCGGAAGTTGTGGAAGCCGAAGCGGACTCGCTCGCCTTCTTTGATAACGCCGGCCTTGATGGCAGCAGGGCGCAGATACTTTTGGACCATGATGGAAGCCGATAACGGCTTCTTGCCTTTGAGCCGGAAGCTCGGGAAGACGTAATCGTCATCCTTCGCATAAGGAGTTCTCTCCCTCCACGCCATCAGAAAACCCGCGAGCACTGGATGCATGGGTACGGGTGCCTTGGAGGCTTTTGACTTGGGTACTTTGAATTGGGCCCAGACGTAAGCGCGCTTCACTTCGATCACTTGATCTGCAAAGTCCAGATCCATCCACATCAGACCGAGAATCTCCGACACTCGCAAAGCCGTCGCCGCATCTGTAAGAACCAAAGTGCGCCGCGGTTCGGGGATGTTCAGCAGAATCTCGAAAGCTTGCCGTGGATTCATGATCACTGCCGTGTAGCCACTTGTCGTCTTCTGACGAACCCAATTCATGGGATTAGCCGACTCGTCGCGAGGAATAAGCCCATAACGTTGCCCGTGTTTATAGACCAAATTCATCACCCGCCGGATTTTGTCCAGAGTTGGATTCTCCAGACTCTGCGCCTTCTTCACTTCCCTCAACCAATTTTCGACTTCCAGCGGCTCAATTGCCAACGGTGACTTCCTTCCGAAACGAGGAATCACTCTCTTGTTTAGAATCCGCCTGTAAGTCTCTGCAGTTGTGTATGCCTTCTCGATGGTTGCCTCTGACTGGTCTTCCTGCAACTCGTTTTGGATGTAATGCTGACAGAGCTGCCCGTACGTCGTTGGATTCCCGCGGAAGGGCTGATATTGGTTAGCGTTTTCCCTGAGACGTTGCCGATCTACTTCCTGCCACGCATCCTTCTCGCTAGGGCCGACATCTCGCACGAGACTGAGCACCGTCTTGTGTTCGACCCTCTTTCCATCGGATCGCGTTACCTGAAAGCGATAGACCCACGTTGGGCCATCCGATCTCTGTTCGATACGAACAGAGCCATTCTGATACCTGGCCATCAAATCCTCCTATTTGCTGGCTCAGGTGGCTGCAGAACGGAGTTTATCGCAGAGCAAAGATAGCGGTCTAGCTCTGAGAGTTTGAATCGCCATTCCTTTTTTTTCGCGCCACGATCCAGAGGGTACCCAGGAATTTTCCCGGTCCTCACTTTTTGAAGCAAAGCGCGACGTGTGATCCCGACAAAGGCTGCGGCTGTATCAGGATTAACGAACGGCTCGGGTTGGCGGACGGCTGGTAGAGCTGAGACAAGAATTGGATTGGCTGGCATAACTGCTCCAAAATTTCTTGACAATATCGCATCTGTACACATAAAGTCAATATGTAACGTTACCTTTTTATCTATTGTAGTCATCAAGAAAAGGACCGCATGGCAGAGAACGCCGCGTCACCGCAGCAGCCAGTGATCTCCATTCGCATCTCCGATGCTTTGCGCTTAAGGCTTGAAACCCTGAGGAAGATCATATCCCTCAAGAGCGGCCAGACTGTCTCGACATCGGAGGCGGCAAAGCAGCTTCTGGAGTCTGCCCGAGATGACCGTCTTGAGTTGGTGAACCTGCTCAGTGAGCCGACAGATTCCCTGCTGAGAATTCGCGGGAAGGCAGACTCAGGACTACCGCTTTCGCAGGCGGAATGGACCATAGTGGCACATTACTGTGCGGTGGGAGCAGAGTCATTTATGAACACCGCACAAGGCCAGATTTCCTACGAGACGCTGGCCGAAATCCTGGAGGCATTCCTTGCGGCCTACGCCATCGCACGTAGGCCGAAGAAGTCCCCATTGGACTTTGTATACCTAATGAGTCTCCCAGGGGACAAACAGGGCGGGGCAAACGCTGAGGACGTTGGAATTGATGACGTGCGCCGGGTGGTGACGCGCACCATTCAGATGCTGAGGAACCCGGCTCAAAAGCGGCGCAAACCGATCCTCGCCGTGCGGAATCTCTACCGGCTTCTCGATGAGGAGAAGTTCTCAAATATTGAGAAGCTGAACGAGGTGCTTTGGCCGCGCTGGTCGGCCCTGTGGCGCGTGTGCGCGCGCGGCCACTATTCCCTTCACCGAAAGCCCCTGCGGGAAAAGGCGCCTGCGGAGACAGACGACGAGGATTTTGAGCTTGCGGTGCAGCCAGCATTGCCCTCCTTGGAAGAGGGCGAATACCGCCTTGATCTGGTGCGGGAAGAGGGGAATGAATTCTCACCAAGTTTGCAGTTTCCCGGGACACTTGCGCCACGCTATCCGGTGTGTGGATATCCGAGGATTGCAGAGCTCCGAAGGCTGCTCGAAGAGCTTGATTTGGAGAGGGACCTTTGCCAATGGCAAGGGTACTACTTCTATGCTCACATGGAGATATTGGAGAACGACGAACGAGGAGTGTTTTTCTTTGCGCGTGAGAATGGAATCACGTTCGGATTCCCGATGGAGCACTGGCAATCGATCCGGAAGCTGTTTCGGCGCGCTTGGCAGGCTCCGGAAGTGCGCCGTCTGTGGGACGCGCTGGCTCTTGAGTATGGCGAATTGTAAAACGCGGTGCTTCGCACCGGAAGAAGGGTGGACACGTCACCCCCAAATTGGGAACTGCGAAGCGCCAGCCAGCGCTTCGATGTTTACGCAGGTTAACTTTCGTTGCGTCAACAAAATTCGTCACGCGCTGAGTGACCGCGATATCGAACAATGACGTTTGTTTGGGACAGGCGGCCCCAGCGCATCGATCAGGTAAACGCGTTGAAGCGCAAGACCTTGCTGTGAACTAACAATTCCGCAGTTTAATCGCCGCGGAATCAAGCGCAGTAGTGCAACAAGGCGGTTGATCCAATGAGTAATCCTCGCGCTCAAGCTAATCCCCAGTCCAGTTTGCCGTTCGGAGAAGAGGCGAAGCCCGGCTTCCGCACCAAGACTGCGGCCACGCGGCTGACTCCGGACGAACTGGCCGAGATCGAAGCTGCCGCCGAAAGCGCGGGGCAGGCTCTCTCCGAGTGGCTGCGCGGGACCGCTCTGTGCGCTGCGCGATTGCGGCCAGCTGATCCCGCCGAACTAGTGTTGGCCGAAGTCTGGGCGGTGCGTTACGCGCTCTTGAATCTCTTCCATGCAGCCTCTCAGGCGGCATCGGAAGGCGGACAATTGTCGCCTGATTCCGTCCTCAAGATTCGCGACCAGGCAGACGCAAGAAAGCTTCAGCAGGCACGCAAACTGCTTGATGACTTCTTCGCCCGCGAGGGCAAGGAAAGAGCTCGTATGCCATGAGTGCCATGCTTTTTCCCAGAAGCTTTTCGCTCTTGACGCCGTGGCTTTGGGTAGCCGCGATGTTCCTTTTGCTCCTGGCTGTGCGGAGTGTGTTGCAGAACCGGTTCTCACGTAAAGGGCGGGATGTGGAGACGATCGAATGGGGCCGACCTCGGCCAAGTTTGATCCAGAGATGGAGGATAAAGATGGGCAGAATCCGATTCAGACTGCCGAGATTTTCGCAGCGGGAGGTGCCAGAGATCGCGCCGAAACCAGCGCCATCAGTGCCCCCGAATGCTCCCGCCGATCCGCTCAAGAAGCCTACCCATCCGATGCTCGCGCTCTTTGGTTCGACCATCAGTGCGCCCGAGACCAAACCCAAAGAGGCGTTCGCCTGGGAGAAAACGAAGGGAATCGAATGAGAGACAAATTGCCAAGAACACCACTTGACGTTTGAGGAACCCTCGGTATGCTCACGATCTCGAAACCGCTGTCAGCCAGCCAGGCGCAGTCCTACCATGTGCGGGAGTTTGCCTCGCAGGAACAGAACTACTGGAGCCGCGATCAGCAGGGTCACAGTGAGTGGCAGGGCAGACTCGCCGCGCAGTGGGGGTTGCAAGGTGGCGTTGGTTCCGAACACTTTGCACGACTGAGTGAAGGCCAACATCCGCACACCGAAGAGCAGCTCGTACGGCATCAAGTTTCGAGAACCTATGAAGGCAAATTCGGCAAGGAGGTGACCAGCGCCGAGCATCGCGCCGGGTGGGACGCCACGTTTTCCGCTCCGAAGTCGGTATCGCTCACCGCGCTTGTGGGCGGCGATGATCGGGTGAGAGAGGCTCATCGGGAGAGTGTACGTGCGGCGCTTCAGGAACTTGAGCGATACACGCAGGCGCGAATCGGCAATGTCCATGCCCCAGAGACGACCGGAAAATTTATTGCCGCCACGTTCGAACACGACACCGCGCGGCCCGTAGATGGCTACGCGGCGCCCCAGCTTCATACCCATGCCGTGATCTTTAACATGACCGAGCGCGAGAACGGTCCCGAAAATGGGAAACAGATGCGAGCTTTGCAGCCCCACGAGATGTTCGTGTCACAGCGCTACGCCACGGCGGTCTACCGATCCGAGTTGGCTCTGCGTCTGGAAAAGCTGGGCTACGAACTGGAGCGCGGCAAGCATGGACAGCCGGAAATAAAAGGCTACACGAAGGAATATCTGGAGGCTTCCAGTCCGCGACGTGAACAGATCAAAGACCATCTCCGGGAACAAGGAATCGACGGAGCCGCGGCGGCACAGATAGCGGCCCACCATACCCGCGACCGCAAAGAACTACTGTCGCCTGGCGAAGTCTTACAACGGCACCGCGAGTTGGCCGCACAGTACGGGCATCAGGCGGACCGTGTCGTCGCACAGGCGCGCCAACATGGGCAATACCAGATACCGGAGCCAGAGGTTCAGGCGCAGCGGGCCGTGACATGGGCGCGCGATCATGTCTTCGAGAGATCGGCTGTGCAGGACCGCCGCGCGATCCTTGAAACAGCGCTGGTGCGCGGCATGGGAGAAACCACCTATGCCCAGGTCCGGCACGAGTTCGAGCGCCGGATCGAGGCTGGGGAGTTCCGCGAAGTCTCGCACGTTGGTGCTGGCAGACAGTACACAACCGCAGTGATGGTACGCATGGAGCGTGAGATCGTTGGCCGGATGCAGCAAGGCAATCGGCGCGACTACAGCGACCCGATGCTGGTCTCGCCGCAGATCCGCATCGCCACGGAAGACCGCCACCCGGAGTTGAATCCGTCGCAGCGCCGAGCAGTAGAGGGAATCTTTCTTTCGCGGGAGAAGATTGTCGGTTTGGATGGCATCGCAGGCGCGGGCAAGACAACAACTCTGTCCGTGATCCGCGAAGGCGCCGAGGCCGAGGGATACAGGGTGGAAGGTTTCGCGCCAACGTCCCGCGCGGCGCAGAAGCTCGGGGAAGCAGGCATGGAGACATCCACACTACAGAAGCATCTGGTACGTGGACAGCAGCCGGATAGCGGGGAGAAGCGGCTCTATGTGCTCGACGAATCCTCTCTGGCGTCGACCAGGCAGGTGCATGAGTTTGTGAACCGGCTCCATGCGAATGACCGTGTGTTGCTCGTCGGCGACCGTCGGCAACATGAGGCGGTCGAAGCTGGGCGCCCCTTCGCGCAGCTCCAGGACGCCGGTATGAAAACGGTGAGGCTCGAAGAGATCGTGCGCCAGAAAGACCCAGAACTGAAAAAGGTAGTCGAGCAGCTTGCTCGTGGCGAAGTACAGGAAGCTATACAGAATCTTGACCGGCAGGGGCGCGTCCATGAGATTCAAGGACACGCCGAGCGCATCGCGGCTATTGCGAAGGACTACGCAAAATCGCCGGAGAACACGCTGGTGATTTCTCCCGATAACCGCTCTCGCATCGAGATTAACGAGCGCATCCATGCGGAACTGCAGCGCAGTGGCCTCGTCAGCAGTCAGGAGCACTGCATTAGGACGCTGGTGCCGCGCCAAGACCTCACCGGCGCGGACCGCACATGGGCCGAGAGCTATGAGGTGGGCGATGTGCTGCGCTATTCGCGCGCATCGAAGGAGACCGGCATCGGAAAAGGCAAGTACGCACAGGTGAAGAGCATCGACTCTCCGAAAAACCGGCTGACAGTCGAGCTGCAAGATGGCACGCAGCGCACTTACGATCCACGCCGACAGCAGGGCGTCTCGGTCTTCCACGAGGAGATGCGGAGTTTTTCAGTAGGCGACCGCATCCAATTCACCGCGCCGGCCAACGACCTCAGAGTTGCCAACCGCGAGTTGGGAACCATCGAAACCGTCGAGGGAGATGGCCGGCTGCGCTTGAAGATGGACGGTGGTCGTGCCGTCGAGCTTGATACACACAAGCGTCCGCATCTCGACTATGGCTATGCCATGACCAGCCACTCCAGCCAAGGGCAGACTGCCGACCGTGTCCTCATTCACGTGGACACCGAACTGGGCGCAAAGGATCTGCTCAACAGCCGCATGGCCTATGTCGCTGTCTCGCGTGGATGCTATGACGCCCAGATTTTTACGAACAACGCACAGACGCTCGGGCAAGAACTCAGCCGCGACGTTTCCCATTCCAACGCGATTCAGCAAGAGCCAGTGGCGCACAAGATAGAACCACAAACCACGCACAAGAATCAGATCAGTCAGGGTTTCGGTCTGGGGCTGTAATGCAGCAATCCCGAAAGACATGCCCCGGATAGCCAGAGCATAGCCGAGGCCCGGCCAGTGTCAAGGCCGCGCTTCGCGCGCCGCGTTCGCGGTCACAGGAGCCTTGACACTGGCCTTTGCTCCTCGGCTTATTCTTCAGCTATCCGTGGTATGTCAAGTTTTAGCTGCAAAACCTCCCTTGGTATCCTCGACGCGATAGGTTCATCTAGGTCCGACTATAGGGAGCGCCGACATTCTAACCGGAAGGGGAAATCAGCTCGGTGTGCGGCAGCCGAGGCCAGCCACTTCCGTATCTTGCCAACCACGAGATGAGGAATCCGTAGAGCAGAGGCCATCCAGCGCCTCGGAGTGACCGACTCGGGCCGGCCTTACAGGTAACGTTTTCACGCGCGCTTTCCCCTCGCTTCGGATGTTGCGTCAAGACCGCAAATCGACTCCGAAAAAGAAATATCTGTTGCCCGGTTGAAACAGGACTAGACTTGCCCTACATCTTTGCACAACCTTCAGCGTGCCCGTCTAGAAACGGGCTCTTGTGCAAAGAGAGCGCTCTCGCCCAAGAGGCCGCGAATGCTTAACCCGCTCCAAATGTACTTCAAGCCTTCCACCCAGGAGATCAATATGGCGTCGAATGTTGTCCCAAGCCCATTTCTCAGATGCAGCATTCTAACAGCTCCAACGCTAGCCAAGGTCGCTCTGACCGTGATGCTTGCAGCGTGCATCTTCTCATCCCGAGCTCACGCGCAATTTACTCCGCTGGCGACTGGTACCGCAACCATGGACTCACTAACCCCGTCCTGCCCGACAACCGCCGGCTGGCTGAGCGGTGGCACTTGCAAGCACATTACCATCAGCAACTGCCCGAATACAGACGATCTGGGCGTAACAGTTAATTACGTGCCTCCCAGCGGAACGAGTAGCGGGACCATCGTTTTTTTCGGCGGGGGCGCCGGGACGTCTGCGAACACGGATTCCGGACAAGAAACGAGCTTCGCCGCCTCTTATCTCCTCGCGGGATACGCTACCGTGCAGACCGCCTGGGACGATGACTGGGAGGGTACCGACTCGGATGGCGACAGTGGATCGGATAGCATCCTCCAGGCGGCGTGTCGCCCAGCCACTCTTATGAGCATGATAAACAGCTCGTCGCTATTCCACCCGTCGGGAGCGATGTGCGCACAGGGAGCCAGCGCAGGTGGAGGAGGGGTAGCCTACGCTCTTGTTTGGTATGGCGCCAAGCTCTACTTGAACAATGCGGAATTGCTGTCGGGACCGCCGTTCAGTGACATCGAGCAGGCATGCAAGGTCCAGCATGTGTCAGACGTGACGATATGCGGCTCAGGCCAATATGGCTGCGATAACGAATACGGCAATACGGGCAATTGGAACAACTCACCACAGTTTATCGACTTCTACCTGGCATCCTTCCAGACGTGGATAGGCGGCGGTACTACGGGATCGAGCAGTTGTAACAATAGCGGTGGAACGACTACATCGTCGTCGGCCAACACAGCTTGGCTCGACATGAGCATCGTGAATCCGACAGGCGGCGACTTTGATTTCAAAAACTACACCTCTATGGCGCAGTGGGTATGTGCTGGCTCCGCTTCGAATTATCAGACAGGTACGTGCGGCAATGCGCATTGCCCCAACAATTCCGGTTCCCAAGGGGGAATTTTCGGTCAGGTGTTCTCGTCAACCGGCTACCACCCCTTGCATTACGCCTTCACAGGGATCAACGGCTGCTACCAAGAAGAGGGCGTGACAGGATCGGTCGCGTACACGCCGAACGAGACTTTGGCTTCGACCGCGATCCAAACCGACATGAAGACGTACTGCACTAAATAGTGAGGGGCCTATGACCTTGGTGGCCAGAGGGCGGCAGGGTGGAATCGGGCGGGTTCGCTATGATCCCGTGCCCGAAACGGCCGCCTTCTGAGGGCTGCCGCCACCGCTGTCGCTAATGCTCGCCGAAGCGCTGCGTGTGCCGGTTTTGATAGGCTTGAATGTCACCGTGATGGTGCAGCTTGCGCCGGCGGCTACCTGTCCTACGCAAGTGTTGGTCTGAGAGAAGTCGCCCAGATCTTTCCCGCCCAGCTTGACACTGCTTACAATCAGCGGGACCTTTCCGTAGTTCGTTACTTGTACCTGTTGTGGCGAGCTCTTCGTTCCCACCTTCTGGGAACCGAACACAAGGCTCGCTGGCGAAAGCGTAACCACCGTCCCAGAACCCATCAGCTCAATGACTTGCGGCTTGGTCGAAGCGCTATCGTTGATGGAGATTGTACCCGGCTTCGAGCCTTGTGAACCAGGGGAAAACGTCGCGCTAATATTGCAGTTCGCCCCCCGAGCCACACTGCTCCCGCAGGTTGAACTCATGGAGAACTGTCCGATAGCCTTCATCGAGGAGATGGTCAAGGTCTTCGTTCCCGTATTGGTGAGCGTGACGGTTTGTGGCGTGCTGGTTGTGCCAACCAGTTGCGCCTGAAACTTGAGCGGTGTAATCGGAGAAAAGCTAGCTACCCCTGTATTGAGCAAAACCGAGACGTTGCCGTACAAATACGATGGTATCGCCAGATCTGGTTTGCCATCACCATTGAAGTCTCCCACCCCGACAAACCGGTTTTCCCGCTCGGACGGATAATATACTGCAGACTGAAAAGTGCCATCCCCATTGCCAAGGAACACACTGGCGCCCGCAGGGAGGTCGAAGTTCACGGCGACAATGTCGGGCTTCCCGTCGCCATTGAAGTCGGCGACAGCAGCCCAGATTGGGTCGGAAGTGGGATAGTTCACAGCCGGCTGAAAGCTACCGTCGCCATTGCCAAGAAGCACGCTGACGTTCAAAAGGTCGCCGTTTACCACGACCAAGTCCAGGTTTCCGCCCTTGACGAGGCGCGCAGCGATAATCGCCGTGGGGTCTATTAAGGGATAGCTGCCAAAATATGTGAACGTCCCATCCCCGTTGCCGAGCATGATCTGTACTGAACTCTGTGAGGGGAACTCCAAAGTGGCCGCTACGTCGAGCCTCCCATCGTTGTTGAAATCTCCAAGGGCAATTGCGTTGTCCGAATCAGGCAGAGGTGTCTCGATGAATGGCTGGAACGTACCGTCCCCGTTGCCTAGCAGAACGCTGAGCACGTTAGGAGAGCCTCCGAGCGTCACCATGTCCAGCTTGTGATCGTTGTTAACGTCGCCGACCTGCACGCCGGCACGACCGGGCGACGTTGGATAATAGGCGGCCGGCTGAAAAGTTCCGTCGCCATTGCCCAGCAATACAGCGATGCTACTGGTGCCGGTCTCTTGCCGAAATAATGCAACCGCAAGATCAAGATTACCGTCCCCATTGAAGTCACCCACCGCTGGGACGTCGGGACAGTCGGACACGGCGTAGCTAACGGGCGGCCGAAACGTTCCGTCACCGTTCCCCAGCATGATTGTCACCTGATTCGCCACTATGCAGGTTGTAACGACCAAGTCCAGGTTGCCATCGTGGTTGAAGTCCCCCACGGCCGCTCCGTACGGCCCCGGCACAGTGGGCGTGATCGATCGCGTTTCAAATTGCGCCGCCGCCGACGCGCTGAAGCTGATCACACAAAGGGCAACCAACATCGCGCTCGGTCTCGCTCGACTTGGGAATAGCCGTTGTAGACGATTCACGAAAAACCTCCAGCGCTGTGGGAAGGCGTTGATCGGTCGGGCGCAGCCACAGGGGAAACTGCCTAAGAGCAGCCGCAGTACCCTAAGTTATCACCAAATCGCTACATCCGCTATTGCATTTGCTGTTGCTGAAGACAGTTCGAGATTAATTTCCCAACGGCTGGAATGGCCCATCATGCTGGCCACTCCGGCGCGCTCGCGCAATTCCGTGAGTAGCGCGCTGCCGCGTTGGTGTAGGTCTTGCTGGGATCGGAAGGATCGGCCCACACCGCATCGTAGACAATCTGGGCGCATCTTTTACGTCTATGTGGAGGGCCGGCCGCTTTGGCACAGTCCATGCGTTCCTGCAGGCGTTCATAACAGGCCTTGCAGATCGAAGCCGTTTCGGCTCCTTGCGCATGATCCGCCAGCATGCACACCACAGGCCAATTAGCCACTTCCGCATGCGCCGCGAAAAGCTGGGACGTGCAGACCTGGACGGGCGGCGCTACGGCGGGCTCCAGCAGTTGTAACAACAGCGGCGGAACGGATACATCGCCCTCGGCCAACCAAGCCTGGCTCGATATGAGCATAGTGAACCCGTCAGAGGCGACTTTAATTTCGGAACTACCTCTACAGCGCAGTGGGTATGTGCTGGCTCGGCTTCGAACGAAGGTTTCGCGCCGACGTCCCGCGCGGCGCAGAAGCTCGGGGACGCAGGCATGGAGACATCTACGCTGCAGAAGCATCTGGTTCGTGGACAGCAGCCGGATAGCGGGGAGAAACGGCTCTATGTACTCGACGAATCCTCTTTGGCATCGACCCGGCAAGTGCATGAATTTGTGAATCGGCTCCATTCGAACGACCGTGTGTTGCTCGATCGGCGACCGGCGGCAACATGAGGCGGTTGATGCCGGGCGGCCCTTCGCGCAGCTCCAAGACGCCGGCATGAAAACGGTGAAGCGAGACCGGCATCGGGAAAGGCGCGCACGCACAGGTGAGGAGCATCGAAGCGCCGACAAACCGGCTGACAGTCGAACTGCAGGATGGTACGCAGCGAACTTACGATCCGCGCAGGCAGCAGGGAGTCTCAGTCTTTCGGGAGGAGATGCGGAGTTTTTCAGTAGGCGACCGCATCCAATTTACTGCGCCGGCCAACGAGCTCAAAGTTGCGAACCGCGAGTTGGCCACCATCGAGGGCATTGACGAAAACGGGCGGCTGCGCTTGAAGATGGACGGTGGGCGCGCGGTCGAACTCGATCCACACAAGCATCCGCATTTCGATCATGGGTATGCCATGACCAGCCACTCCACCCAGGGACAGACTGCCGACCGTGTCCTCATTCACGTGGACACCGAGTTCGGCGCGAAGGACCTGCTCAACAGCCGCATGGCATACGTTTCTGTCTCGCGTGGACGCTATGACGTCCAGATTTATACGAACAACGCACAGACGCTCGGGCAAGAACTCAGTCGCGATGTGTCTCATTCGCACGCGATTCAGCAAGAGCCAGTGGCGCACAAGATAGAACCACAAACTACGCACACGAATCAGATCAGTCAGGGTTTCGGCCTTGGTCTGTGATGCAGCATTCCCGAATGACATGCCCCGGATAGCCAGAGCATAGCCGAGGCCCGGCCAGTGTCAAGGCCGCGCTTCGCGCGCCGCGTTCGCGGTCCAAGAGCCTTGACACTGGCCTTTGCGCCTCGGCTTATTATTCAGCTATCCGGGGCATGTCAGATTTCTAGTTCTACGAAACGGGCTTCGCCCCGAGTCGAAGCACTGCCGATGGTAGTTGTCGTCGTACACAACCCGACAGTGCCAAAAACTGTTGTCCAGTCGGAGGAGATCTGGCACTTGAGAAAGACGTGTTCAAACAAGCATTCTCTTACGAGCATGAGAATCATTACTTATATCAATCGGCAGAATTTATTAGGATTTTTAAATATGCCAGGCTAGCGCACCTCGTACGAGATGGGCTCACCGCACAATTGCCGGAGCCACCTGGATATCGATAGATGGTGGTGGGATCGTAAAGTCCTCCGCAACCTGATTTGAAGCTGACTACTTTAGCCCCCGCTAATCTGAACGACACTCACGCGTGGGTGGTCAGGAAGGCTTCGCTTCGTGGCTGACAGTAGGAATACCGGCAGGCAACGTAAGTAGTTACAACTGAGTGACACCAGCATAAATTGATTTCGCGCACGCCACGTTGCGGGTGCTATTGTTTGTCCAAGATACTAATCGTCTCAAGCGACGGATTTCGCGCAACGCGTGCCGGATCATTCTGGGCAGGAACTAGGTTTTGATTTTACATCAACCTCCCAAAATCGGGAGGCGACGGGCTCGGTAACCCTACTTTCCAGGAGGTGAATCCGTGGTTTTTCAAAACCCTTTTTCCAACGTCCGGTTCGCCGCGCTACTACTCGGCGCCCTAGCTACGTGTCCTGCCGCATTCGGCCAAGCCGTGACCGGCAGCGGAGTCGCCACCCAGGGTGCCGTCTGGAATAGTTCCTCAAATCTAACAAACTCGCAGGCGGTGTATTATGCCGATACGGTTGCAGGAACTGGAGACCCCTGTGTCAAGATCAACGCAGCAATGCTATCACTTCCGGCAACTGGGGGTATCGTTGACGCGCGAGGATTTCAAGGAAAGCAACCGTGTTCCGTTAACCCCTTCGTGGTCCCGACAAATATTGGCACAATCGTAGCATCCACAACTAGCGCGACCGTCACCAATACAAACCTCACGGCGTGGTCTTCTTCGCAAGTAGGAGGAGCTCTGTTTTGTTCGTCGCCGGCTGGAGTCTTTCTGGGAATCGTACAAAGCGTCGGTAGTGGATCCCTGACTCTCACAGCCAATGCCGCCTCAAATTGCGGCACCATCGGGACGCCGTCGGCGTATACTATTTCGGCGAAATCTGGCCAGCTATTGCTCGGGAATGCCACGTACTCTATTTCGGTACCATGGATCGTTCCGGACCGCTGGCGAGTAACTGGTTCGGGTCGCGGTACACCTTCAGGCGTGAACCAAAATGGTCTTTCGACCGTTGTGCTACGCAGAAACCGATTGCGGCCGACAAGCGACCTGAACATCGCCCTGAACATCGCCCTGAATTACAGATCATTGTCCGCCAACC
>CZKJ01000096.1_pt2 | contig 66745 bp, 58 predicted proteins | sample 1122331 | NCBI WGS metagenome assembly CZKJ01 (sample SAMEA3539301, study PRJEB10725) | soil metagenome | biome: tundra; feature: field; material: soil | place: USA | collected 2010-05 | depth 0.15 m
AGCGCGCGGCCGGAAGGCCCCGCGCCCGCCTACCGACCGCAGCCGCAGGCTCAGTCCGATGATGACGCCGAAGGTGAGACTCCAGTAAAAGCGCCGCCACCGCCAGCGCCCGCCCCAGCAGCTCCCAACCTGGGCACAGAGCGGCAAGCTCCAGGTGCAGCTCCTGAGACCAAGGCCCCGCAGGGTAACGAAGTTCCAGACTAAGACGCGAATTGCTAACTTGACGGTACGGTCGGGGTGATCAGTCGCACTGGCACGGGCGAAGTTCCGTACAGCGGAGTTGAACTGACTGGCGTGGTCCCGTTTCCACAGCCGCTGACATTCAGCACCGTCACGTACATGTTTCCGTACTGGTCGACCACGTTGATAAAGACTTGAAGAAAACCGATGATGGTGACGGGCGTGGTCGCTCCGGCTGTGAAGACGGTGCCTGCGCTGCTATCGTAAATCGGCAGGGATGCGATCGAGTTGCTGCTGGTAATTACGCTTCCGACAGCACTGGTTAGGAGGCTGCTCGTTCCGGCTTGAATCTGAAAGGGATAGTATGGCGGTTCGCTCCCAAACGACGTTCCTGGGGGTAAGAGCACATCCTGGCCACTCGTGAGGGTTGTGCTGCTGATTGTTTGGTGGATAAGGCACTGCACTCCAGTTGTGGTATCGGTTAGCCCTGGGTTCTCGCTGAGGTCCACAAAATTCGGACCCAAACTAGAACTCTGCACTCCGCACTGGTATTGCGTGGACTGGTCGCAGCCAGCGATGGCCTCCGCATAGGGGGCAGAGGAAGCGCACGCAGGTATCGCCGTCAACGCGGAAGGCACTTGTCCGGGAAGATACTCGAGGTTGGGCGTAGGTGGTACGGTTATATCCGTGCCTTTGGGGAAGTTTGCTTCCGGCGCACCGCGTGGCGTACAGGCTGATCCCGTGCCTGGATTCGTGCAGTCTGGCATCAGCCAAAACCTTTCGCCGATCACGCCTCCGCCAGCGACGGAATTCCCGCCGATGGTTAACGTTGCGAGCCCGGGTGAAAAGATAGTTCCGGTCGTCTGGCCAACGAGGCTGGAGCAGCCAGTGCCGCCAGTGCCGCTGCAGCCCCCGGGATGCAATGGGTCATAATTCGGCACGATCCATGGCTTCACGCATCGCGGCTGAACTGGGACCATGCCGGCGGGTGAAGTGCCAGAGCCTGAAGGATTGAAAGCTTCTGCCGTGGCGGTGGCGCTGACGGTGTTGCCGGTTCGGCCCCAGATGCGCGAAAAATATGTGGGTAGGTTTGACTGCTGCACTAGGACAGTGACCAGCGGATTTACCCCGAAGGCAGTGCCGGCCCAGGCTGAGCAGTCGCCGCCGGGCGACGAGGTATTACCCGAGTACGAGTAGGTCACTGTTACCACTGGACTCGTCGACGCGCCCGATATCGGATTCTGTGTAACCACTGTGTTTGCGGCCGGAGTAGCTAGACCGCCGCTGGGTCCACCACAAATCAGCTGCCAGGAGGCGGAGACATTGTTTGGGTCGCCTGTCAGGCCCTGCATCGAGATCGTTCTGGCTGCGGCCAGGGCTGCCGCATCTGCCGCTCGCTGCGCTTCTGCGCTGGCCTGATACAGCGTGCCGATATCGATCGACAGTCCCGCCATCGCGATGATGCCAACCATCGCCAGAGCCACCAGCGCCATGGTCACGCCCCGCTCCTTCGTGCGATCCGAGGCGCTGCGTCCCGGGCGTTGGATCAGTGGTGGTCGCATAGGTGACTCAATTCTCGTTGAAGGCCACAGTGGCAGTCGTGATACCGATGGGAAGGATAAATCCTCCGCCGAACAGGCCGGACACGCCACCAAATTTCCAGGTATATGGGTAGCTAATCTTAACTTGTGTATTCACTACGTAGGTCGTGTTCGCGCCAGAAGTCTGCGATGTCACGTATCCGCGATTGATGGTAAGGACCAGCGAGTTGCTGGGTCCCCCGCCGCCGGGGCAGGCTGCGGTCGAAGTCCAAGTGAGACCGCTGGACCAGATAGGTCGCTGCGTACTCAATCCGCAGTCGTTGATCTTTTCCGACAGTAAATAGTTATCCACAACCCAGAAAGCATCGACCACGGAGACAGGCGGGGGCGCGGTGTTCCCGAGGTCGTTAGCGGGATCGGCGGCGGCTACGCGGGCGCCTTCCCGCGCCGCGTTGGTCAGCTTCTGCTTGAGAGTGATCGCACTGCTGAAATCAAAAATTCCTACGACAAACAAAACTAGCAAAGGCAGTGACACCGCGAACTCGGCGATTTGGGAAGCGCGATCATCTCCGAAACCTCGCCAGAGTGCTGCGAACGCCCGAATTCGTCGAGGAAAAGGCTTCATCACTGCGTCTCCGACCGCATCTGCGCCTGTCCGGGAAGGGTGATCTTTTGCAAATCCAGGGAAGTGCATGGCTGCGGCCAGCAAGGCAAAGTGAAGTGGAAAGGATATTGATACTGGAGACTGACCAACGTGCCGCACGTGCCCGCGCCGCCGAAGGTGGTCGATGACAGCTGAACATTCGTCTGCACGCAAACGTTGCCAGTCGGCACGCTAGAATCGCATGGGACAGTGCCGCCCGGGCAGGATTGGCTCTGGCTTTTGCAGGCGCACGCAGCGGGTGAAGTGGTCCAAGGCTGGAGTTGCGCCGTGTTCAGATTCGCCGCTGTCATAGCGGAACTAACGGCGTTTACGGCGTTTTGTACAGGCGAGTTTGCGGCGGTGCAGGTCGCGCAAATCGGAGCTACCGCGGCCCGCGCCCCTTCGCGCGCCGCGTGTGTGATGGTGCCGTAGACGCGGAAAGCTTGTCCGAACCAGAAAATCGCCATCACGATCACGAAGAGCAGGGGCAGGATCATGGCGGTTTCCGCGATCTCCGAGCCGCGCGTATTGCGCGCCAGATTACGCCAGCGGATTGCGCCCGATTTCTGCATGGCTACCGTGCTCCCCACATCTTCCAGTTCAAGATCCCATACAACAAAGTGGTCAAAGCCAATGCTACGCCATAAGGGACCTTCAACGACTGCGGATTATCCAGCGAAACTTCGGCCCCGGGCATACGAAAAGTTAACATCGACCCCAGCAACCGCCCGATATTGCGCAGCGTTTCTATCAACCGCCGCTTGTAGATCACGAGCCCAAGGGCCATGATCCCGGCCACAAAGACCGATCCCATCAGCAAGTCGAGCAGGATTCCCGGCCCTACGAACGCCCCCAAAGCTCCGGCCAACTTCCAGTCACCCGCGCCCAGGCTGCGCAGGAAAACAAAGGGCAACAGCAGCAGCAAGCCCAGCCCGGCCCCCAGCAGAGAAGTCTTCAGGCCACTCACTCCGCTAACCGCTGCATTCGCCGCGATACCCACCAGCAGTCCCGGAACCGTCAGCCAGTTGGGAATACGACGGCTGCGCCAATCGGTAACGCCTGCCGCCACTGCCAAAGCTACCGCCAATCCCAGGACAACCGGCTTCAAACGAGCTCCGCCCGGCTGGGGAATGCCCGAGTTCGAGCCGCAGCTTGCGGAAGTTGTCTAAAGTATTTCATTGTCGACGACGCCGGACTTGCGGGGGAGGCCCTTAGTTCCTCGGCACTCAGCCGATGATCAGGCCCTGCTGCCGCGGATTTTCACATAGCCCGGCAGGGAAGTCAACAAACTAGCGCCGGCATCTTGCTGGCCCGAAAGTGGGCGGGACGTCCACTTCGAGAGCTGGCGAGACGACGGCGCTACGACTCTCGAAGAAAAGGCCCGGAACGTTGTCCGGGCCTTTCGAAATCACTTCCGTTTTAGCGGTTAAACGCTCCCGCGCTGTTGTGCTCAGCCACGATGCGCTTGGCGTTGTCGGCCAATGCCTTGGCCTGGGGCAGAAGATCCAAACCCTTCAACACTTCCGGATCCGACTCCGCCCGCACTTTAAGCCCTTCATCCTGACCGAAAGCATCCACGAAGATTTCGGCCTTGATGTTGGATCTGATCCAGTCGTTGTTATCTACCAGATCGGCCTGGGTGTAAGGAATGTTCGCTTCGTCGAGCGACTTGCGGAACTCCTGCAGAACCGCATCGTCCACTTCGAAGCTCTTGCTCGGATGATGATTCACGACGTAGCGCTTGGCGTAGTTGAAGAATGCGTAATGCTGCAGCAGCGTATCCTGAAAGTGGTTTCCCTTGACTGGCGGAATCACAACATCCGGCGTGATGCCGCCCCCACCGTAAACTGTTCGGCCGCTGTCAGTCAATTTCACTTCGCGACTGGCATTGCTGCCGGATTCCGCATCGCGGTTGTAATAATAATCGTAGAGCGAAATGTTGCTGTAATCGCGCTGAATGAGCCGTCCGCTGGGCGTGTAGTAGTGCGCCGTGGTGAGCGCCAGCCCGGTATTTTCCGACAACGGATAAACCGTCTGAACCAACCCCTTGCCGAACGTGACTTCTCCGGCGATTAAGCCGCGATCATGATCCTGAATGGCTCCGGAAACAATCTCCGCCGCCGAAGCGGTCAGCCGGTTTACTAACACGACCAGGGGATAGTCTTTTCCCCCGTTGCCATGTTGCGCCACGTAACGCTTCTCCGCCGATGCGCGGCCGTGATGCGAAACGATCAGTTGGCCTTTCTTCAGGAATTTGTCGGCTACGCCAACGCCTTCGCTGAGCAACCCGCCGGGATTTCCGCGCAGATCCAAAATCAAACCCTTGAGATCGCCAAACTCATCCAGAGCTCTCGAGACTTCTTCTTCCGTGGTCTCGTTGAACCCGGTCACGTGCAGGTAGCCGATGCCGGGGCGAATCAGGAAATGCACGTCCACGCTGTAACGCGGAATCTCGTCGCGTACCAGCGTGAACTCCATCGGCTTCTCCACGCCCTCGCGCGAGATGCTGATGTGTACGGTCGTGCCCTTGGGCCCTTTGAGTAAGTCGGCGACATCGCCGGTGCTCATGTTCTCGGTGGACTTGCCATCGACTGCGATGATCACATCGCCGGGATGAATGCCGGCTTTGTAGGCGGGTGTGCCGGTGAATGGGAAGATCACAATCACTTTGTTGTTGCGCGGTCCCACCGTCATGCCCACGCCGTAATACTTGCCGCGCTGGTCCTCGCGCATCAGCGCGTAAGACTTGGGATCGAAGAAATTCGAGTGCGGATCGAGCGCGTGCAGCATCCCGGGAATGGCCCCGTTATAGATCGCCTTATCCGGGTTGACCGGCTCCGCGTAATTATCCTCAATGACGGCATAGACATCCGTGAACTGCTTCAGGCTGTCTTTGACGTCGGAGTCGCTCGAGGGCGAAGAGGAGGCCTGCCCGGTGCGCTGGGCGAATAGAATCCCCAGAAAGCCGCAGGCGAGCAGAAAGAAAACTACCAGGAAGAGTGAGCGGCGAGAACTACGTGCCATTTTTAATATTTCCTTCGGTTGAGGGATCTCGATCTTCCCCGGCTACGGCGCTGAATAAACGTATTATATCATCTGCTTAGACTGCCCCGGACCGGGATGGTTACCATCGGTAACCAAATTTTCCCGGTCTCTTCTTAAGATGCGCGTGCGGGCGTTTTAGTTCCAGATCGCCGAAAATGAGGCGAGCCGGCTTCGCGGCGAGCGATCTCAAGTCCGGGGTCAAAATGCTGGGGCTAAAAGGCTATTGACCTGCGCCCTGAATCGCTATATTGTTTCCGCACCAAAACGTGCGGGGGCCCGTTTCTGGTGAACGCGCTCGCTTGGGAGTTGGAACGTGCCTTTTCGTCGAGTAGTCTTTGTCGCTTGTAGTGTCCTCTCTGTGATTCTTGCCGCTGGCGGCTTTCACCTCAGCACGGTTCGCGCGGGTGAGGGCTATCCTCCCATCACTCCGGAAGAACTGAAGATGACGAGCGAACCCCTCGCTCCCGGCGCTCCGGCAATCATCCTGTACCGTCAAGTGGACCGCGACGACAACGGAAAGACCTCGCATGAAGATAACTACATTCGGATCAAGATACTCACGGAAGAAGGCCGAAAGTATGGCAATGTCGAGATCCAGTTCGCCAAGGAACGCGAGGACGTGGTCGCTATTAAGGGGCGGACCGTAAAGCCTGACGGCTCCGAGGTTGCGTTCGATGGAAAAGTGTTCGAGAAGTCATTGCTAAAAGGCAGGGGCGTACGTTACCTGGCGAAGACGTTCACACTGCCCGATGTGGAGGTTGGCTCCATCATCGAGTATCGCTGGACCTACGATTTGAGCGAAAAGTATATTTTCGACTCCCACTGGATTCTCAGTCAGGATCTGTTTACCAAGACCGCTCGATTTTCATTGAAACCTTACAAGAACAACTACGTCCCGTGGACTTTGCGCTGGGTTTGGCAGGGCTTGCCTGGCGGGATCCAACCAAAGGAAGGGCCCGATCACATAGTGCGGATGGATGTCAGCAACTTCGCCGGATTTCAGACCGAGGACTTCATGCCTCCCACCAACGAATTGAAGGCGCGCGTGGACTTCATCTATCAACAAGACTTGTTGGAGAGCGATCCCGACAAGTTCTGGAAGAATTTCGGCAAGAAGCGGAACGGTCAACTGGAAAGCTTTGTGGGGAAGCGCAAGGCCATGGAAGAGGCGGTGGCGCAGATCGTTTCGCCGAATGATTCTCCCGATGTGAAACTGCGCAAAATCTACGATCGCGTGCAGCAGTTACGAAATAAATCTTACGAGCTGAGAAAGACCGAACAAGAGGAAAAACGCGATAAAGAGAAACCAGCAGAGAATGTAGAAGACGTTTGGAAGCGCGGCTACGGAAACGGCGTACAACTGACCTGGCTCTTCCTGGGACTGGTACGCGCTGCTGGTTTTGAAGCCTACGGATGCTGGGTCTCGGACCGAAGACAGTATTTTTTTACTCCCCAGACGATGCAAACGGGCAAGCTGGATGCAAATGTCGTGTTGGTCAAATTGGATGGGAGGGATGTTTATCTCGATCCGGGAGCGGAATTCACTCCTTTCGGCCTTTTGACCTGGTCGGAAACCGGAGTGACCGGATTGAAGTTGGATAAGGACGGTGGAATGTGGATTAAAACCACGCTTCCAGCCAGCTCAGAGTCGCGGATGGAGCGCAAGGCAAACTTGAAACTCTCCGATACTGGCGACCTGGAAGGCAAGCTTACAGTCACGTGCACAGGACTGGAAGCCATGTACTATCGTCTCGACGTTCGCCATGAAGACGAGGTGGCTCGAAAAAAATTCCTGGAAAATCGTCTGAAGATGCAAGTGCCCGCTGCCATGGAAGCAGAACTTGTAAACCAGCCGGATTGGAGCGGTTCGGAAACTCCCTTGGTCGCGGAGTTCACCGTGAAAATCCCGGGTTGGGCTTCAAACGCGGGGAAGCGCGTCGTTCTCTCTGCTGGAGTGTTTACAGGTGTGGAGAAGCACATTTTTGAGCATGCCAATCGAGTGCACCCGATTTATTTCGAGTATCCCTACGAGAAAGAAGACGACGTTACCATCGAACTCCCAGCTGGATGGCAGGTGAGCAGCGTGCCGCCTGCCCAAGCGAAGGATGGCCATGTCATCGCGTACAGCATAAAAGTCGAAAACGGTAAAGACACCTTACATTTGACGCGAAAGCTGACCGTGGACTTCTTAATGCTAGAGGCCAAGTACTATCCCGCCTTGAGGAACTTTTTTGAGGTAGTAAGGACCGGTGATGAAGAGCAAATCGTTTTGCAGCCCGGAGTGGCGAGCGCGAGTAACTAATCTTGGAACGAGGGCGGTTATTGGGATCGCGGTCCTGGCCCCTTTGGCGTGCGTGCCGAATGCTCTTGCCAGCGGCGACGCGCCCGCATGGATGCACGCGCTGGTCAACGCTCCACTGCCCACCTACGATGAGAAGACCGACGCCGTGCTCCTGTATTCCGAAACCAATGTCACGGTTATATCCGCCGACAAGATCAGGACCCAAGTCCGCGAGGCTTACAAGATTCTGCGGCCCAACGGCCGAGAACATGGCACGGTGTACGTTCACCTGAATCCTCAAAGAAAAGTAAGAACTCTGCACGGATGGTGCATTCCCGCGCAGGGCAAGGACTTCGAAGTAAGAGACAAGGACGCGATCGAGGCTTCGCCCGGCACCGAAGGCGGCGAACTGATCTCAGACGTGAAATTCAAAGTCCTGCACATTCCCGCGCCCGATCCAGGAAACATTGTCGGCTACGAGTATGAAACAGAAGAGCAGCCTTTCTTTCTCCAGGAGATGTGGCATTTTCAGGACCTGGACCCGGTCAGGGAGAGCCACTACTCGCTTCAGCTACCCGCGGGCTGGGAGTATAAAGCGGCGTGGCTGAACCATGAAGATGTTTCAGCGACTCAAACTGGTGGGAACCTTTCACAGTGGGTCCTTCATGATGTGAAAGGAATCAGAAGAGAACCGGAAATGCCGCCTAGAGACGGCGTCGCCGGTTCCATGATCATTTCTTTCTTCCCGCCGGGAGGCGGCGTTTTGAACGGGTTCGCAAACTGGGACGAGATGGGGAAGTGGTACACCAATTTGATCGGCGGCCGTATGCAGGCTTCGGCGGAAATCAAACAGCAGGTAACCGCATTGACTGCATCGAAGACCACGACTTTGCAAAAGATGCAGTCGCTTGCCACCTTTGTACAGCGTGACATCCGTTATGTTGCCATCGAGCTCGGCATCGGTGGCTGGCAACCTCATCCGGCAGCCGACGTTTATGCCCATCGCTACGGAGACTGTAAAGACAAAGCCACGCTGCTGCGTTCGATGCTGCGGGAAATCGGGATTGACACATATCATGTCGTGATCTATACCGAGCGCGGCGCGGTCACGCCCCATACGCCCGCGCACCATGGGTTTAATCATGCGATCCTGGCGATCAAGTTGCCCGAGGGCCTGACTGATCCCTCGCTGATCGCCACCATCCAGCACCCCAAGCTGGGCAGAATCCTCTTCTTCGATCCAACCAACGACCTCATACCGTTTGGCCAACTTCCCGGGTATCTGCAGGCCAACTACGGCCTCCTCGTAACTCCGGACGGCGGCGAGTTGATCGAACTGCCTCAGCAACCGTCAATGATGAACAGTATCCGGCGCTCCGCCAAGCTGACTCTGGATGCGAAGGGAACCTTGAAGGGCGACGTCCAGGAGGTGCGACTGGGCGAGCGCGCCTCCTCCGAGCGATGGCGATTGCGCACCGTAAGTAAAGACACCGACCGCATCAAGCCGATCGAAGAACTTCTCGCGGGCTCCCTTGGAAGTTTTCAAATCTTCCGTGCCACCCTCCTCAATGTTCAGCAGACCGATCAACCTTTCGGTTTCAACTATTCGTTTGAGTCGCCGAACTACGCCAAGAATGCCGGCAATTTGCTTTTAGTTCGGCCCCGTGTCATCGGCCAAAAGGCGGCGGGATTTCTGGAAACAAAAGAACCGAGGAAATTTCCCATCGAATTCGAAGGACCAGCGCGCGACACAGACACGTTCGAAATCACAATCCCGCCAGGTTACGTGGTCGATGACATTCCTCCACCGGTGGATGCGGATTACGGCTTCGCCAGTTATCACTCGAAGACGGTCGTGACCGGCAACGTGGTCGACTATACCCGCACGTTTGAGGTGAAGGAGTTGAGCGTACCCGTAAACAAGGCCGACGATCTGAAAAGGTTTTATCGCATTATTGCGAGTGATGAACGAAACACAGTAGTCCTTAAGCCTTCCCCATAACGGTTCCTTTGCCCAGCATCCGGCTCGAATTAACCTTGAATCCGACAGATACTTAAGCTCAAACATTGCCGCCTTAGCGCTCCCGCATTATGATGAGGCCATGAGTTTTTCCGAGACGATCTTTCTGTTCTTCCTGGCCCTGATCATATTCGGGCCAAAGAAGTTGCCGGAGATCGCCCGTCAGGCTGGACGTCTGCTTGCCGAACTTCGCCGCGCCTCGAACGAATTCAAGTCGCAGATCGAAACCGAGATCGCGCATCTGGAGGTCGAGAAGAAAGCGACGATTCTTCCTCCCGCCGGGCCGCCTCAAGGCGCGGTGGCTAGTCTGAGCTTGAACCCGGCTGCGAGTGAGGCCGCTCCGCAGGAATCGCTCGCAACTTTAGCCGCTCCCGCTGAGGCTCCTCTCGCCAATTCGAACGCGGCTGATTCGAATGCACCAGTCGCGAATGCAACCACCGAGACTTCCTCTCTTTCATCAGCCGCGGATCCGCCCGCTTCATCCGTGACGGACGCAGCTAGTTCTTCCGCTTTGCAGGATTCGCATGTTTGAAAATCTGACCGGGGCTTCCGGGGACGACCCGAAGCGCGACGCCATGCCCACCATGGGCTTTCTCGATCACCTTCAGGAGTTGCGTACCCGCCTGGTTTACTCCATCGCCGCCGTGGCTGTGGGCTTCTTCGCCTGCTGGTGGAAGGTGGAGAGCATCTACGAAATCATGCAGCGCCCCATCATGAAGGCTCTCAAAGACAATGGGATGTCGGAGAGGCTCGTCTATCTGAATCCCACCGAGCCCTTCAATCTGTATCTGAAGATTGCCGCCCTCGCCGGACTATTCCTCACCTCGCCGTTTGTGCTGTATCAGGTTTGGATGTTCATCTCACCCGGACTTTATCGCAACGAAAAGCGCTACGTCGTGCCCTTCATGGTTTCGACCATCGCGCTGTTCACGGCTGGCGGATACTTTGGCTACAAGGTCGTCTATCCGCAGGCGCTCGGTTTTCTGATCCACTTCGGGCGGCAATTCCAGCCCATGATCACCATCGGCGAATACACATCGCTGTTTCTCAGCATCATCCTGGGCATGGGATTAATTTTCGAGATGCCGATTCTCATTTTTTTTCTGGCGCTGATGGGCATCGTGAGCGCCGGCTTCATGTGGAAGAATTTTCGCTACTCCATTCTTGTTATTTTCATCATTGCGGCGATCGTCACCCCGACTCCCGACGTTTTGAACATGTGCATCTTTGCGGCGCCCATGATCGCGTTGTACGTCTTCAGCATCGGAATAGCGTGGGCTGTCCATCCCAAGCAGCATCGCGCTCGTAAGGAGAAAAAAGCTGCATAACCACCTGGCGAGTCGCTCGGCATTCATCCGTCGAGATTTATGCCGTGATTAGCAAGAGAATGATTAGCAAGAGAATGATTAGCAAAAGAATGATAGGCAAAAGAATTGCACTCCGAATTTTGTTGCTGTCTATCTCCGTTGCTTTGGTGGCGTGCGACCGCGACAACCATGCCAGTCCAGTAAAAGCGCAGACTCAACCTGCGGCTCCGGCCGCCGCATCCTCCGTCCCCAAGCTTTCACTTCCTCCCGACAACAGTCCGCCACCGACCATCGATTCCGCCCGCGCCATGCAGTACGTGAAGGAAATGGTAGCGTTCGGTCCACGCCCCATCGGCAGCGCAAGTCACAAGCAAGTCGAGGGGTTCATCACTTCCCATCTGAAGGGCGATGTTGTAGAAGCGGACTCGTTCACCGCGGATACGCCCGAAGGCAAATTTCCGGTACGGAACATCGTCGCGAAATTTCCCGGGACCCGCGACGGCATCATCGTAATCGCCAGCCACTACGATACGAACTATCCCTTGCGCAATACCTCCTACATCGGCGCCAATGATGGCGCCTCTTCGAGTGCGCTCCTGCTTGAAATTGCGAATCAACTGCGCGGCAGGAAGCGCGAAGGCTACAGCGTATGGCTGGTTTGGGATGATGCGGAAGAAGCGATGAAACCGGAGAGCGAACTCCCTTTCGAGAAAGACAGTTTGTATGGAATTCGTCACTTGGCGGAGAAATGGCAGGATGATGGAACGTTGAAGAAGCTCAAGGCATTTCTGCTGGCGGATATGATCGGAGATGCAGACCTCAACATCGATCGTGACCAGAACTCAACGCCGTGGCTGGAAGAGCTCGTGTATCAGGCGGCCTCTCGCCTGGGCTATCAATCTCATTTCTTTGCCCGCGACAACCAGGTGACCGACGACCACATTCCTTTTATGCAGAGAGGCGTACCGTGCGCCGACTTGATTGATTTTGACTACGGCTATAACAACGTTTTCTGGCACACGCCGCAGGATACCGTCGACAAGCTCAGCCCCAAGAGCCTGGAAATTGTTGGCAGCACTATTCTGGAGACGATCAGGCTTCTCGACAAGATGGAGCAGGTGCCGCCGAGGTGAGATGAGGCGGAGAGTACTCTCCGCGATCTCCGCGCCTGTCCTCAGCGCGCTCTGCGCTAAAGTCTTTTGCTCTTTTCCAGAAATTCATTTCTAATGCACCCGATATGCGAAATGTGAAGGCCATTTGCCTGTGCTTCATCTTGAGCGCCATCTGCTTTGCGGCAACGCCGCCCGCTGAACCCGACGACGCGGCCCGCATCATTCAGGCTGCCCTCCGACCCTCCCCGATTGAGAGCAACCTGCGCCGCCTCACCGACGAAATCGGTGGGCGCGTTCCCGGCACGCCCGCTATGCAGCGCGCGCTGGATTGGGGTGTACAGATGTTCAACGTCGCCGGTGCCGACAGCGTCCACACTGAACAGTTCACTCTTCCACACTCCTGGTCGGAAGGCGCGACCGAGATGACCGTCAGCGCCACGGGCACGGCGCTTGATCCCAAGCTCACGCAGATTCCAAAAGTCGACTTTCGCGTTCGCTGTGTTTCCATCGCATGGGCGCCCGCGCTGGCTCCGGTGAAGCATGTGCCGGTGGTCGACGTGGGAAACGGCAGTGCCGAAGAATTCAAGAAAGCGGGCGACATTTCAGGAAAAATTGTGCTTGTGCATTCGGTTGTACTCAAGACCTGGGACGATCTTTTCGCCGAATATACCAATGCTCCGCCAGTGATCACCGCAGCTTTGAATGGTAAGGCGAAAGCTGTAGCCTTTATCGCCACGCGCGAACACGACGTTCTTTACCGGCATACTAATTCTTTCGCGGGAGAAATCGACCGCATTCCGCAAGTGCTATTGGCGCGCGAAGATGGGGAACGCATCGGACGCCTGCTGGCCTCGGGGCATCCAGTTTGGGCTGATCTGAGCATTCCCAATCAGATTGGCGGCCCGATCAAAACCGCAAATGTGGTCGCGGAAATCAAAGGCAGCCAAAAGCCCGATGAATTCGTCATTCTGGGGGCTCATTTGGATTCGTGGGAACTGGGCACAGGAGCTCTTGATAACGGCTGCAATGCCGCGCTGGTGGTGGATGCGCTGCGCGCGATCAAAGCTTCCGGTCTGAAGCCGCGGCGCTCCATCCGCTTCATTCTGTTTTCCGGCGAAGAGGAAGGCTTGCTCGGCTCGCGAGCTTATTCCACTGCTCACCGGCCAGAACTCGATAAAGCGGCCGGAGTGATCATCTACGATGCTGGAACGGGCAAGACCACGGGATTCTCTACCGGCGGCCGCAAGGACGTGCTCGACACCGCGAAAAATATCATCGCGCCGCTGCGGCAGTTCGGAGTTACCGAACTAAAGACCGACATGGAATGGGGCACCGATCATTTCGACTTCATGCTGGAAGGCGTCCCGACTTTCGTCGCGGATCAGGAAGAGGCGAACTATCTGGAGAACTACCACGCTGTTTCCGATACGTACGACAAAGTAGATTTCGCGCAACTCAAGAAACACGTAGCCGAGGCCGCCGCCTTCAGCTTTGCGCTGGCGAATCTTCCGGAAAAGATCGGACCCCGTTTCACGCGGTCACAGATTGCAGGGTCCATGCGCGAAACTCACAGCGACGAAATGTTCAAGGCCTTTGGCTTGTGGGATGCTTGGGAGAGTGGAAAGCTGGGCCGGCAAAAGTAGTCCACAATCGGCAATTGCTTGATCTATTTCTGGATCATCTTCAACCTTTTCGCGATTGGCATGCTGGTGCTGGACCTCCGCGTCTTTCACCGCCGCGGTCGCGTCCGTTCTCGCGAGGCGCTCGCTCGCAGCGCCGTGTGGTTCACCTTGGCGGCAGCTTTTGCTGTGCTGGTTTTTTTCTGGCAGGGCCGCCAGGTCGCCATTGAGTTTATTACCGGCTACGTACTCGAACTCTCTCTCAGCGTCGATAATCTCTTCATCTTCCTCGTCATCTTCCGCTACTTCGCCGTCCCGGAGGAATACCAGCACCGCGTCTTGTTTTGGGGAATTCTCGGCGCGCTGCTCATGCGCGCCTCGTTCATCCTCGCCGGGATTGGCCTCATTCAGCGCTTTCATTGGATTTTTTATGTCCTCGGAGCGCTGCTCGTTTATAGCGGAATCCGCTTGGGATTCGCCGGCGAACACAAGGTCGACCCGTCAAGAAACCCCGTGGTGAAAGCTATGCGCCGCGTGATACCCGTGACCGATAACTACCAGGGAGGCAGTTTCTTTGTGCGCGGCTGGCAAGGGAACTCGGGGCTTTATGCTACGCCGCTGCTCGTGGTTCTCGCGGTGATCGAAACCACGGACCTGCTTTTCGCCGTCGATTCCATCCCCGCGGTCTTGGCTATTACGCTCAACGCTTTCATCGTCTATACCTCGAATGTCTTTGCCATACTAGGTCTGCGCTCGTTGTTCTTCGCTATTTCTGGACTGATGAAAGTCTTCCGCTTCCTTCACACCGGACTAGCGCTCATTCTGATTCTCATGGGATTGAAAATGATCGCAGCAGATTATTTCAAGGTGCCAACGCTGGTCATGCTCGCCGGGGTGGCGGGAGTGCTGACGGTTTCGATTGTGGCTTCAGTGCTTTTACCGAGACGCGACACCGCGTAATCATCGCACGTCCAGCCGCTCTGGACACAGGTTTGCGTGGTACACTTTCAACCGCAACAGCTTTCCCTCAGGAACAATCCTCCAGAAGAGGTGTACCCATGAAGCCCAGAGTGAGCTCTCCAGGCAAGTTCCTTGTCGTGGCAATCAGCGTATTGCTTCTCGGTTCGGTTGCTTGGGCCGGAACCGAAAAGGTATTACACACATTTACGATCACCGACGGAGAATACCCCTATGATGGCGTCATTTTTGACGGCTCAGGAAATCTATATGGTACAGCTTTCTACGGTGGCAGCACGGCCTGTAATGGAGCAGGGTGCGGCGTAGTTTTCAAGCTGGCGCCGGACGCAAATGGTGGATGGGCCGAGAGTACGATCTACACGTTCACAGGCGCGGCGGACGGCAGCCATCCCTACTCGCCTTTGATCTTCGACATAGCGGGCAACTTGTATGGCACAACCTTCGGTTACTACAGCGATGGCGGGAGCGGGTACGGCACTGCGTATCGCTTGTCCCCGAAGAGCGACGGATCCTGGAAATTTTCCCTCCTGCACACTTTTGGATTAGGAAACGATGGTGTGCAGCCGAACGGGCCGATTGCGTTTGACAATCAAGGAAATCTGTATGGGGCAACTTTCACTGGAGGCACCTCAAACCTCGGAACCGTTTTCAAACTAAGTCCAGTCGCGGACGGCTCGTGGGAAGAAACCGTTTTGCATTCCTTCATTGGCGGCAAGGATGGCGCATATCCGTCCGCTGGAGTTGTCGTGAGGAATGGCAAGGTCTACGGAACCACGGAGTCTGGGGGTATCGGCTGCAACACGGGCTGCGGGGTAGTCTTTGAGTTTTCGCCGAACAGCGATAGTACCTGGAAGGAGAGCTTCCCGCGCCGTTTTACAGGTGGAGTCGATGGCTATCTTCCATACGGACTGCTGTTCGACTCTTCAGGAAATCTCTATGGAGCGGCAGCTGGGGGGAACACGGCCTATTGCTATTCTGGATGCGGCCTCGTATTTCGCATGACGGAAAAACCCGATGGAGTGTGGATGTATACTGTGCTGCACAATTTCAACGGTGGCAATGGCGAGGCTCCGCAAGCGCTGATATTTGGCGCCGACGGCAATCTCTATGGCGCCACCGGCGGCGGAGGATTGGCAGCCGGACTCGTTTTCGAATTGAATCCTGACGCCACCTGGGCCGAAAGCGTGATTTACGAATTCGAAGGAGGGTCCGATGGGGGACAGCCCACGCCTCCGATGGTCATCGACAGTGTAGGTAATCTATATGGCACCGCACTGCATGGCGGCACCAGTGACGTTGGTGTCGTCTTTGAAGTCACCCCGTAAAGCCGTGTCGGAGGGCATTCAGGGTCAAGCGAAGCGGATCGCATCACCCTTGAACACCGAGTGCTTCAGAAGCTTTTTGTCATCGAGTATGGGATAGTCCGTGCGATAATGCGCCCCGCGACTCTCCTCGCGGGCCAGCGCGGCGCGAACTACTAGCGACCCGGCAAGATGAAGATTCGCCGCCTCCCACGCTCGCCGCGTCCTCGGATGCGCCACTCGCGGACCTAACGCCTCCAAATTCTTGAGCGCCTCCTGCATTCCTACCCGCGTGCGCACGATGCCTGCGTCCTTCCACATAATGTCTTGAATCTGCCCAATCAGTTCTTCGATTCCCGCGTCTACGGGTCCGTTCTGCGACGCGGCCTTCTTCGACGCACTCGCTGAATTCCGAAGTTGTTTCAATTCCTCGCGCATAGCTTTTCCCGCACGCGCCCCATACACCAGACCTTCGAGCAGGGAATTGCTGGCCCGTCGATTCGCCCCGTGGACGCCGCTTGCCGCCGCTTCGCCTGCAGCATAGAGCCCAACCAGGTTTGTCTTGCCATCCAGATCCGTTCGCACTCCGCCCATCGCGTAGTGAGCCGCAGGACGAATCGGGATCAAATCCTCGGTGATGTCGATGTTGTATTGCAGACACGTCGCGTAAATTCGTGGGAAGTGTTTCTGCACCTGGCTGGCTTTCAGATGTGTAACATCGAGGTACGCATAAGCATCCTTGACGTGACTAACCTCCATTTCATGCATAATGGCGCGCGCTACCACGTCGCGCGGGGCTAGTTCGGCCAGCGGATGATATTTCGCCATGAAGCGATCCATCTCAATGTTGCGCAGATATGCACCTTCGCCGAGCAGCGCCTCCGACAGCAAAAATCGAGGAGCTTTCTTCAGAAAAAGCGCCGTGGGATGAAACTGAACGAACTCCATGTCGCTGACTTCCGCACCCGCGCGGAACGCCATTGCGACGCCGTCCCCCGTGGCCACTTCGGAATTAGTCGTATTGCGATAAAGTTGCCCCATGCCTCCGGTGGCCAGCAACGCTGCGGAGCACATGACCTGTTCGGGCAGACCTTTCTCACTGAGCAGAGAAATGCCCGTTACTTGTCCACTATCGATTTCGAGTCCCGTGGAAAATTCGAATTCCCGTATGGAAATATTCTTGAGCGTCTGCACCTTGGCGTAAAGAGCCCGCAAAATCTCGCGCCCGGTTGAGTCGCCTTGCGCGTGCAGGATCCGGTTGCGGCTGTGAGCGCCCTCGAATCCAAAGACGAGTTTGGTTCCACTCCGATTAAACTGCGTTCCCCAGGCGATCAACTCCTCGATGCGCTGCGGCCCTTCTTCCACCAGAATTTTTACCGCCTCCGGACGGCAGAGGCCGTCGCCGGCAATCAGCGTATCTTGCAGGTGCAGAGTGACTTCGTCTTCGTCGTTAAGCGCGGCCGCGATGCTGCCTTGCGCGGACCGCGTATTGGACCCAGTAACTTCTTTCTTGTCCAGCACCAGCACGCGTCCCGCACTCGCCAGTTCAATAGCGGCGCGCAGGCCAGCAACGCCGGCCCCAATCACCACAAAATCGGTCTCGGCTGGAAGACCCTTCATAGACGGCAAATGTTAACACTTCCTGGGCCAACTCCACCAAACCGCGCCATCTCATAAGTTATTATGGAATTCCATGGCGCAAGTCACCATCCACGTCCCGCCCCGTCCCTACCAGGCACGGATTGAGAACGGCTTGCTGGCGCGGGCTGGCGCTTTGCTGGCGGAACTGCTGCCGCAAGCCAGCAAACTTTTTGTGGTCACGGTTCCTCCGGTCCGCCGCCGTTGGGGCGCCAAACTCTTAAGTTCGCTCGCCTCCGCTGGTTTCAAGCCGCAGGTTTTGCAGATGCCGGATGGCGAGCCTGCCAAGAAATTGGCGAACATTGAAACCTTGGCCGAAAGATTAGTTCGGCTCGGCGCCGACCGCAAAGCCGTTCTAATCGCACTCGGCGGAGGCGTGGTCGGCGACGTCACCGGCCTGCTAGCCTCCCTCTACATGCGGGGCATCGACCTGGTGCAGATTCCAACCACGGTCTTGGCCCAGGTGGATGCATCCGTCGGCGGCAAAACCGGAGTGAATCTTGGGGCAGGGAAGAATCTGCTGGGAACTTATCACCATCCGCGCATTGTTCTCATTGACCCGGAAGTCCTGCACACGCTTTCTGACCGGGCTTATCGCGCTGGACTCTACGAGGCCCTCAAATGCGGCATCATTGGGGATCTCGATCTTTTCTTGCGCTTCGAACAGAAACGCTCTCAGATCCTCAAGCGCGATCCAGTCGAAGTTGAGGGCTTGATAGCCCAGAGCGTCAAGCTGAAAGCCGAAATCGTTTCCGCCGACGAGCAAGAGGGCGGTTTACGCCGCGTTCTTAATCTCGGCCACACCATCGGTCACGCGCTGGAGGCGGAAACGGGCTACCGTAGCCTGCTTCACGGCGAGGCGGTTGCCTGCGGATTAATTGCCGCGACCAACATCGCGCTGACCGTCGGCCGCACGGATAGCGTGACCGCCGGCCGCATCGCCGATGCCGTACTCAGCCTCGGCCGTTTGCCGGAGCTCAAAGTAAGCGCCCGTAAGATTCTGGCGCGCCTGCAGGCCGACAAGAAGACGCAAAACGGAGCCGTACATTTTGTGCTGCCCCGGGAAATCGGAAAGGTTGAAATCGCTTCCGATGTGCCGGACAAAGTCGTCATCAATGCGGTCGAAGAACTGCGCCGCTTATCCCACGGCGGCTGGGTGTGGAAGAAGTGAGCCGAGTGGCTGAAACCGAAAGGTCGATCGTTGTGGGTGCCGCTCCGGAAGGCGCTAACGATGCTCGCGCCGCCTCGCGAGCCGTCCGGGAGATGTTCACCTCGATTGCTCCCCGCTACGACCTGCTGAATCACCTGTTGTCATTCAACGTGGATCGCCTGTGGTGGCGGCGCACCGCTCGCACCTTCGCTCATCTTTTTTCCCAGCCTGACTGCCGCATCCTTGACCTGTGCTGTGGCACCGGCGACATGACCTTCGCCCTGCGCAAACGGGCAAGGAACAATCGTCCGCAGATTGTAGGCGCCGACTTCTCCCACGCCATGTTGCAGCGCGCCCGGTCGAAGTCTCTCGACAAGGTCGAGGAAAACAGTAAGACCGCAATACCTCGCTGGATCGAAGCCGACGCCCTGTGCCTTCCTTTTCCTGGCCAGCACTTCAGCCTTGTCACCTCAGCCTTCGGCTTTCGCAATCTGGCGGATTACGATGCCGGCCTGCGCGAGATTGTGCGCGTGCTAAAGCCTGGGGGGGAGTGCGGCATCCTCGACTTCAGCGAACCCAAGGGCCTGATGGGCCACTTGTACCGCATCTATTTCAAGCAGGTCTTGCCGCGTGTGGGCACCATGATTTCCGGCGTACGCGGCCCTTACGAGTATCTCCCCAATTCGGTGAAATGTTTCCCACAACCGCAGGAGATGCTGCACCGCATGCGCCAGGCCGGCTTCCGCGAAGCCAGTTGGACTCCTTACACCTTCGGCATCGCCGGCCTGTATCGCGGGAAGAAATAACATTTGGGACGCAACCAGGCTTGCCTTATTTGGCGGACGCACTCTGCGCCGATACCGGCGCGCTCTTGAAGCTGTCGGCGAATGCGTCGGCAATCGTATAACGAATCACGCTCTCATACTCGCCGCCTAAGAATGTTCGCAGCCGGTCGGTATTCATAATGTACTCACCGGTAATGTAAGGCAGCGCATCCGGCGGAATTGCCGAAATCCGCTGTTTCCATAGAAACTGCAGCACCAGCCGCATCGCCCATTTGCCTGGAACCCGTACCAGTTTCGCTTGCGCCATCTCAATACACCGGGCGAAAGTAATAGGCTCGCCGCGTCCAGCGACATTGAGAATCGTCAACCGTTGCGGCTCCGGATCGCGGTGCATAATGTGCGCCAGCAAACGCGCCATATCGTCTACATGTACGAACTGAATCTTGTTGTCGAGGTACTGTTGCCCGCGCGGCAGCATGCAGGGCAGCCGTTTCCCCTCGCTGCGCATCTTTTCCGCCCGCGCGCCTTTGCCGTTGGGCGTGCCGCGAAACGCTCCCAAAAGGTAGTTTTCCACGCTGGCCCCGGCAAAGATATGCGGACGCAGAATGTATACGCTGCATCCGCGCAGCGCCGAAGAACGCTGCTGCACTACCTCGTCACACTGCTTCTTGTGAATGGCATAGGGCAGTGTATGCGCCGCCCTGGGCGACTCCTCCGTAGCCGGGGAGGGAAGGTTCGGTCCATATACTGAAACGCTGCTGGGAAAAATGAACTGTTTGATCCCCGCATCGGTGGTGCGATTCGCCTCGGTAATGGCTTCCATCACGCGAGCCGTACCGGCGACGTTGATTTGCCACATACGCTCCTGGTCGAGCACGCCCGAGCGCACCGGATCAATTACAAACGCAAGATGCACCACCGAAACCGGTCGTGCGTCGCGCAGCAGTTCGTAGAGAACTCGAGTGCAGGATTCATCGCCCAGATCCATGCGCTCGAATTGCAACGGCAAATCGGCTTGGGGTGGACTCACGTCCACCCCAATCACCGAGAAATCCCCCAGCAGCGGGAGCAGCCTGGATCCCAGGTTTCCCGCTATGCCGGTGATTACGACGACAGGTTTCGTGCTCGCCATCAGTTCGGCTTGGAGGGAGGAGCCGGTTGCGCCGGAGGCTGCGACGGCGAGTTTGCAGCCGGAGGTGCGGCTTGCGGCTGTGCCTGGGGCTGCGTGGGAGGAGACTGCATATTAGGACGCGGCATGCGCGGCGGCATCGGACGCCCTCCCGGCCCGGTTGGTCCCGGCGGTCCAAAATACGCTTCATTGGTATCGGTGTGGTAAGAATTGGTGTACTTGTCCATCATGTCCTTCATTCGGTCGCTCTTCAGCTTATTGTGGATTTCGGTTTCTAGCTGCTCGTCCAACGGTAGAACCGCGTTGCTCACCACCTTGTAAACATAGTGGCCACCATTGTCGGTGATAACCTGTGAGACCTCGCCCTGTTTCAGATCGAACACGGCCGCGTGCGCCGGAGGCAGTCCCGTCCGCCGCACTTTAGGCAAATTGACCGTGGGCGAATCCATTTTCATGTTGGCGGCTTCGAACGCCTCTTTTTGCAGCTTGGTGAAGTCCTCCCCCGCGGCTGCCCTTTCCCGCAGACTCTCGGCGAGTTTCGTCAGATCCTGTTCGCCCTGTTCCTGCTTCGCTTTATCGGCAGCTTCCTTGGCTTTCTGCTGCTCCTCGGTCAACTTTTCTTCTTCGTTGTTTTTCTCCGGAGTCTCCTGCTTGTAGCGCGGAATGAACAACCGGTCCAGAGAAAATTGCTCATACGCTTCAGGATTTGACTTGTAATAGGCATCAATTTCTTGCGGTGGAACTTTGTCTGCCTCCTCCTGCACCGAGCGCTGCAGTTGCGTGGTCAGAATCTGCATCTTGGCAACCTTCAAGGTCTGAAGATACTGCGGACTCTTGTCCAGACCCTTGGCCTTTGCCGCCTCGGACATCGCCATGAACTTGGGAAGAGCTGAGGCCAGCTGGCGTTTTAACTGCGGCGTGATATTCGGCGAGAGCCCGCTGGCGATCTTCTCAAACTCCGCACGAGTGATCGTGGTCTTGCAGTCTGCCGGTTTCTTCGCACGGGACACGGGCGCTTTGCTGGCGCCGGCCTTGGAGGGCGCAGCTGTCGACGTCGCCGGGCACACGCCATAAATCGTCAGCACTACCGCACTCTCCGGCACTTCCGCGGCAGGCGGCGTGCCCGCGGGCCCGGCAGCACTCGGAGCCTGGCCCGGACCCGCCGGCGCCGGAGCAGGCGTTTGCCCCGGTTGCGCTTGTCCCCAAGCCATCGTCCCTAATAACACACACAGCAGCCAACTCTTACGCATACAAGATTCCTCCAGGATTGGTACATCAGGAAGTTGGGAAAACTCGAACCCAACATCGTAGCATAGAGGCCGTTCTAAGTAGTCAGTGGAAGACTGATTTTGGCTCTTAACTTCGTGGCCCTTCGTGTCCCTTGTGGCAAACGAATCTGCCTTTCCTCCTTGCGCTGATTCTCTTGGCGCAATTCCGCGTTAGCGGCGATAATCCCATCATGTCCGGGACGCCGGCCCTCTACTCGCCCAATGCCATGCGCGCCGAGAAACGCGCGGTGGCGGGGAACTCCGTGCTTGCCGCCCTCTTCATCACCGGCGGCAAGATCGTCGTCGGCGTCACCACCGGCAGTCTTGGCATCCTATCCGAAGCCGCACACTCTGCCCTCGATCTCATCGCCGCCTTGCTCACATATCTATCCGTTGGAGTCTCCGACAAGCCGGCTGACGCCGACCATCAATATGGCCACGGCAAAGTGGAGAATTTCTCGGCCTTCGTGGAGACCGGTCTGCTTCTGCTGACCTGCATTTGGGTCATCTACGAAGCCATCGTGCGGCTATTCTTCCGCCGGGTTGAAGTCGAACCTTCCGTCTGGGCTTTCGCCGTGATGTTGGGCTCCATGGCTGTGGACTGGTGGCGCTCCCGTGCTCTCGGCCGCATCGCAATCAAGTATGAAAGCCAAGCCCTAGAAGCCGATGCGCTCCACTTCTCCACCGATGTGTGGTCAGCGGGCGTCGTCGTCTTGGGATTGGGCCTGATCCTCGCGGGCCGCGTCTATCACCTGGATTGGCTTCGCCTCGCCGATCCCATCGCCGCGTTGTTCGTCGCAGGCGTGATCGTTTCCGTCAGCTGGCGGCTGGCGCGGCGCACTATCGACGCCTTGCTCGACGCCGCTCCCGCCGGAGTTCGCGCCCAGATTACAGACGCCGTCTCGCGCGTGGATGGTGTACTCGAAATCGGCCGCGTTCGCATCCGCCGCGCGGGCAACCGCTACTTCGCCGATCTTGCCGTCGGCCTTGCCCGCACCGTCACCTTCCAGCGTTCCGAACAGTTAGTAGAAGCCGTTACCGCCGCTGTGCGCGGCATTCTCCCCGACGCCGACGTCACCGTGCAGCCCTTGCCCCGCGCCCAGCGTTCGGAAAACATTTTTGACCGCATTCGCGCCGTCGCCACTCGTCACAACCTGAACGTCCACGACATCACCGTGCAGGATTTCGCCGGCCAACTTCACGTCGAGCAGCACGTCGAACTGGATGAACGCATGTCACTCAAAGCTGCCCACGATCAGGTGACGGAACTCGAAGCCGACATGCGCCACGACGTTCGCGAAATCGCGGCCATCCTAACTCACATCGAGAGTGAGCCCGCCACCATCGAGAAGCCGGAAGAATTGGTACGCGACGCAGACCTCGAGCGCCACCTCAAAGCCGTCGCCACAGAGTTCCCCGAAATTCTCGACGTTCACGAATTCGTCATCACCCGTGTCCGCGGCCGGCTCTACGTTTCCTGCCACTGCACGCTGTCCGACGATCTCTCACTGGCCCGCGTCCACGATATCCAAACCGAACTCGAGATCCATTTCAAGCAGGCTGCCCCTGAGCTATTCCGCGTGCTCATTCATCCAGAACCCAGCACGGACAATCGCAGATAATAACGAGACTCACGAGGGCAAGACTTTCAGGGAACCGCCGCGAGCACAAGAAGGAGCATCATGACCAAAGCACGTACGACCTGGATCGATCATCAGCGTTTCAACGGAATCGCCGACAGCGGCCACACCATCGTCGTCGACGGCGACAAGGCCGCCGGCAACAGTCCCATGGAACTGGTTCTTATCGGCCTGTGCGGCTGCACCGGCTATGACGTTGTATCCATTCTGCAGAAGAAGCGCGAGCCTTTTGCCAGCCTCGAAGTCCGCGCCCAAGCCGAGCGCGCCACCGACCCGCCTTCGGTCTATACGGAAATCAAGCTGATCTACCGCGTCGGCGGGAAAGTATCTCGCAAGGCCGTCGAGGATGCGGTCCGCCTTTCGAAAGAAAAGTATTGTTCGGTCTCGGCCATGCTCGACAAGACCGTGAAAATTACCGCCGAGATTGAATACGTAGACGCGTAGAATAGTCTAAGACTCATGCCCCTAAGAATTCTCCTGTTCACCCAGCCCGGCTGCCTCACCTGCGAAGTGATGAAGATGCTTCTGGAAGCGAAAGAAATCGTCTACGAAGAACGCGATATGAGTCTCGACGCCGCCGCCCGCGTCGATCTGCTCGAAACCTATCACAGCCGCAGCTTGCCCACGCTGGTGATCCTCACGGCATCGGGAGCCGAAGTGATTGAAGGCTTCGACCCCGATCGCCTTGACCAGTTCCTCTCGGCTGCCTGATGATCGAAGCCATTCGCGAGGCATACTATTTCGAACCGAACCCGCCAAAGCCCACAACCGCATCCCCTCCGCGGATATTTTTTTATCGCCTCCGCCGCATTCCTGTGGGGAGTCTCCGCCGCCCTGGGTCGCGCTGTCTTTACTGGAAAGCTGGTGCTGGGCAGCGCCGTTCTTCATCCCATTGATCCCCTGATTCTTTCGCAGGCCCGTACCACATTCTCGCTGCTCGTGCTGCTTCCTCTTCTTGTTGCCACCCACGGATGGAAGCGCATCAAGCTGCCGGCGCGCGATCTCGCCTACTGCTTTATGCTGGGCACGCTTGGCGTCGCCGTCTCGAATTATTTCTATTACGTTGCCATCCAACGAACCAACGTGGCCACCGCCATCATCGTGCAATACACCGCTCCGGTGTGGGTATTGCTCTACGTGGTCGCGCGACGCCAACAAAAGCTCACTGCACAAAAAGTTGCCGCAGTCGCGTTGGCAGTCACCGGAATCGCTCTGGTCATCGATATCTTCGGAGGCAAGTCCGGCTCCGCACTTCATCTCGATCCCTATGGCCTCATCGCCGCGCTGCTGGCCTCGTTCTCCTTCGCTTTCTACAACGTCGGCGGACACCGCATCCTTGCCCGCCACGACCGCTGGCGCGTACTCGTCTGGACCCTCACCGCGGCCGCGGTCTTCTGGCTGGTCGTCAATCCTCCGTGGAAGATTGCCGCTGCCCACTACGCTCCCGCGCAGTGGCTGTTCCTGTTTGTTTTTTCGATGATTTCGGTGCTGGGAGCATTCTCCCTTTACTTCCTCGGCCTGCAGCATCTCGAGCCCACCCGCGCCATCATCGCCAGTTGCCTCGAGCCTGTCTTCTCGATTCTTCTTGCTGCATTGCTGTTGGGAGAAGTGCTGCGTCCAATTCAGACCTTGGGAATCGTCTTTGTGCTCGCGGCCATCGTGATCGTGCAGCGCCAGGATGGCAGTGTAATGGCGGACACAGTTATGGTCGAACCGATGGAGTAGAATCGGGGTCCAGGTCTTTACTTTTCATCTTTTCCGCGTGCAGGCATCCTGTGGCTTCAAGGCTTGCATCTCACGCTTAACATCGCTGTCTCGCCTTAAGCTAAGTTTTTTTTGAAATCTTTCACAGGAGGTCTAGAATCTTCGTGGAAATGATTAGGCTGAGATCCATGGCACTGATGGCCTTATGCGGGATGATCATCCCATTGCTCGCTTTGGCGCAGACCTCTGGCACAACAACGACGCAAAACACCCAGACTCCGGCGGCCACGCAGGACCAGAAAGCACCCCCACCGCCGCAAGACCAGAACAAGCCCCAGCCTGGCTCGCAAAATCAGCAGGCGTCGCCTCCTGGCGAACTGCCGGATGCGCCCTCCAGCAGCAAAACAGAACCTTCCCTCGGGGATCTGGGTTTCCCCGCCTCTGCGTCGCAATCCAACGCCAAGGAACAGGCGCTGCTTGACAAGCGAACCCACATGCTGAAGATTCATCAAAGGATGGGTTTGATCACAACCATTCCGCTGATTGCCACTGTTGCCACATCTCTCAACGCCGGGGGAAAGAACACGAGCACAACCTCCCGCGACCTGCATGCGGCTCTTGGCGGCGTGACGGGAGATTTGTACTTTATTACCGCTTACTATGCAATCCGCGCTCCTCGGGTGCCTGGAACTGAAACCCGTGGGCCGATCCGCTTCCACAAGGCCATGGCTTGGATTCATGGCCCTGGAATGATCCTCACACCAATCCTGGGAATTATGGCCTTCAATGAAAAAAGTAACGGCGAAAAAGTTCATGGCATCGCCTCGGCTCACGGGCCTGTGGCCATTGTCACGGCCGGAGCTTATGCCGCAGCTCTTTTGTCGGTTTCGGTAAAGTTCTAAACTCGCATCTAACATACCCATGACCCTGCGAACCCTTACTCTCTGCCTGCTTTTCCCACTTTCCACGCTCGCTTCTGCCGCCGACAGCCAATGGATTCTTCAACAAGGCACCCTTACTTACCACGTGTCTCACCCTCTGCATCAGAGCGAGGGCGTCAGCCATGAAGTGCGGGGCAAGGGACTTTGTCATGCCGGACAGTGCGAGTTTCTGATCGCGGTCCCGGTGAAGTCATTCGATTCCGGCGACAGCAATCGCGACCTCCACATGATTCAGGTCACGCGCGGCGCGCAATTTCCCATGGTTACCGTGCGCACGCGGTTGCCCGAATCCGCCTCCACCTCGGCCACCATCCAGGCCGATCTGGAGATCCAGTTCGCCGGCCAGACCGCACAGTACAAGCAGGTTCCATTTCAACTGGTAACGCAAGGAAACCAGATCCGCATCACCGGAACCGTTCCCGCCACGCTCACTGACTTCAAAATCGACCCGCCTTCGCTGCTCACGATGCCGGTAAAAAACGAAATTCCCGTGCGCGTGGATTTGACCTGGAAGCCGCAATAATCCCTGCCTAAAGAATTTCTCCAGAACTGCCGATGGTACTAGTGGACTGCAGTCTCATAACCGGGGAGGGCTCCGTTCATGCCAGCGCGCCTCGACAATCCGTCCAGCATCCGGCGTCGTTAATAGTTCAACCGATCCGAGTAGAGATTAGTTGTTTCTGATCCTTGATGTTTGAAAGCAGCACCATCATTAGGAGAGTTCGCTTTGATTTCTCTGAAGAAGTATCTGGACATGCAACCAGACAAACCGCTTCCTCCCGAGCCCGCCGTGAACGATCTGTTCCTGATAGTGCTCGAGTCCTATCGCGCCGTGCTGCTGGCCATGGGAAACAGCGGCGTTCGCGCCTGTCCGGCCAGCGGGTCGGACCTGCAGCACGCTCTGGCCAGCCTCGAGCGTCCCCTCTTCGCCAAGCTCACCGTCCCGCTGCTCAAGGAAACGGAGACTCAAGTCGAAGAACAACTTCGGCAATGGGGAGAATGCACCGCCGAATATTTTCAAAGCAAAGCCAACGAAGTCAAGGAACTTCTCCTGGTGCTCGCGCGCACCGCTGAGTCGATGGGGGAACGCGATCACCGTTACGCCAACCATTTCAGCGAGCTCACCGCCCAACTGCACACCATCGCCGACCTCGATGATCTGACAGAGGTTCGCTCGTCCCTGGTGAAACAGGCGACCGAACTGAAGACTTATGTCGATCAGATGGCGCAAGACAGTCGAAATTCGGTCGCACAATTGCAAACCGAAGTCTCCACCTACGAGACTAGACTGAAAGCGGTTGAGCAGCTTGCTTCGCAGGATTCGCTAACCGGCATCGCGAATCGCCGCAACATCGAGGAGCGCATCGAATGGCGCATTGCTCGCAAACAAGAATTCTGCGTAGTCATCCTCGATCTGGACCGCTTTAAACAAGTCAATGACAACTTCGGACACCCCGCTGGGGACAACCTGCTGCAGCAGTTTTCTCAGGAGCTGCGTTCGAACATCCGCTCCACCGATCTCGTCGGTCGCTGGGGCGGAGACGAATTCATCATGGTTCTGGATTGCGATCTGAAACTTGCCAAATCCCAGTGTGAACGCGTGGAAAAATGGGTGTTGGGCGAGTACACCATTCCGGCGGCGAAGGGCTCAAAAGAGGCGAAGTTCAAAGTGCATGCTTCCATGGGTCTTGCGCAATGGCAGGCCGGCGAAACCCTGCAGCAGCTGATCACGCGCGCCGATTCCACCATGTACCGTGAAAAGGAACAGGCGCACAGCCAGAAGGCGTGATTAGGAGTGAACGTCACTCCAGCTCTTTTCCCTTCGTTTCCGGCAATTGCGTCGTCGTCAGCGCGGCCAGCAGATATCCCGCAGCGCACAAACAAAATGCCCAACCCAACCCTTTGGCCTGCCCCACTCGCCCAATCACAAGTGGCGCAACCGAGCTCATCGTTCGCGCGCCGTTGTAAGTAAAGCCCAGCCCACGCGCCCGCAGGCTGGTTGGAAATATCTCGCTGCCTATAATTCCAGAGCCCGAAAATAACCCGGTCCCGAAGAATGCCACGATCGTTCCCAAAACCATGAGCATGGCCGGGGACCGCGCCGCAGCATAAAGTGGAATCAGAAAAGCTGCCGTCAAGCTATACACAAGAAATGCCTTGCGCCGTCCAAAATGGTCTGCTGCCCATCCGAAACTGGCATAACCCGGAAACATCCCAAACAGATTCAGCACCACCAGCAGCGTAGTCGTACCCATCACCCCAAAGCCGCGCCCACCCTGCGCCACCGGCAGTGACAAATATGGCGGCATCCAGGTAAATAGCCCCCACCACGCAAACAGGCAAAAGAAATTAAATAACAGCAGTGCTATCGTTGCCTTCAGGTAAGGCGCGCGAAAGATCAGCGCAAAGCTTCGGTTCTCCGCTCCAGCAGCAGCCGTTGGTAGCTCGGACATTCGATCGCCGGATTGATCTTGGGTGGCGCCACGCTTCAGCGCTGCGATATGCACTCTATTTGCGCTTGGGACTTCAGCCCCTGATGTTCTCCGCTCTTGCCACATCTCCGACTCGGGCACCCCACGCCGGATCCACAAGGTCAACAGCGCCGGCAAGATTCCCACAAAGAAAACGGCGCGCCATCCGAAGTACCGTGCCACCGGTCCCGCTACCAGCGCCGCCGCGGCAAAACCGATGGCCCACGAACTCTGCACCATAGCGATTGCCTTGGCGCGAAGCGCCGTAGGCCAAGTCTCGGCCACCAGCGTCGCTCCCGTATTCCATTCGCCGCCCATGCCCAGCCCCAGAACAAAGCGCGCCGCCGCCAGCATGGCGATGCTGGTCGCCAGTCCCGACGCAAACGAGCACACCGAATACGTCAGGATGCTCGCCATCAGCGCCCGCTTGCGCCCAATGCGATCGGCCAAAAAGCCGAACAGAACGCCGCCCAGGCCGGAAGCCAGCAGCGTCAGCGTGCCCAGCAGCCCCGCCATCGGCTTGCTCATGCCTAGATCGCGCATCAGCAGCGCCAGCACCAGCGCGTAAAGCATGGCATCGAAGGCATCGAGCGCCCAACCCAGCGCCGCCGCCAGCAGCGTTCGCCGCTGCCCTGGTGTCGCCTGCCGAATCAATTGAATGGGACTAATCTGCATGCAGGCGGATTGTACGGGGAGCCGGGGATTTGTCAATTCTCGATTTTGACCAAATTGTCATCCTGCGCAAGCGTTCTTTGCACCGCCAAGAGCCTGCCCCGAGCTTGTCGAGGGAATCTATGTAGGTCGCACGAAGCGTCACGTTCCTTTGCGACGCATAACCGCATCTCTCTTTCCAATTCCAGGCAGCAGACCGCGTTGCTTTACTTCTTAGGTACCTCGGCCTCATTTGACAATGTTTTGACTTCCCGAGCCGCAATTCTCGGTTAGGCTCGACCTATCATCCAGACAGTTCGATATGGACGTGCCTATGAAATTCCAGCGCCCTGCCGTGCTTCTTGCTTTTCTCCTGACATTCCTTACTCCTTGTTTCGCCCACCACATGGCGGTGGTGGTCAACAAGGAGAACAATGTCGGCACCCTCAGCGCCACGCACCTCTCCCGGATTTTCCGCTCCGAGATCAAGAAGTGGCCGGATGGCAAGACTGTCGTCCTCGTCCTGCACAAGGACTCCGCCGGTGAAACCGAAACGCTGGAGCGCTTGAACAAGATGAGTGATAGCGAATGGAAGGCCCTGATCGCCGCTCACAAAGATTCCATCGTGATGGCGGACTCCGACGCCGACGTGCTCAAGATTGTCCAATCCACGCCCGGCGCCGTCGGCCTGGTGGACGTTCGCTCCGTCGACAACACCATCAGCGTCATCCGCGTCGACGGCAAACTGCCCATGGAATCAGGCTATTTGCCCCATTAGCGTCGATCTGCATCCCTGTGTATCCCAAAAACCGGCGTTAAGCGCATAGACAAAGCCCCTCACACCCGTTTGTGATGCCGGTCACGGCAGCCGTGACCGCCTCCATCGACAATGTCTCAACAGAGCAGCTCCAAGGAGCAAGCGATGCAGACCTATAGGCTGGTCCATCTTATCCAGTATCATTCCGACAACCTGGCCGCAAGCCTCCTCGGCCAAGTGCAAATGTCCGAGCGTGCCGGATCCTACCGCAACGTATCTCCAGAAGAGTTGAAGGAACGAGTGTTCGAGATCTACCACCATCTGGGTGCGTGGTTGCTGGACAAGAGCGAAACCGATATCGAGGGCCGGTATATGGCAATTGGCGCCCGTCGCGCCGAGCAAGGCGTCCCTCTGAGCGAACTCGTCTGGGTCATAGTTCTGACCAAACACACACTCTCGAAATTTGTCGAAGACGTGTCGGTTCCGGGCCGTGCTGCGGACACATCCGAGAAGCAGGAATTGTTGCAGCGCGTAGAGCATTTTTTTGACCTGGCCATACATGCTGCCGTGGTCGGCTACGAATGCGCCAGCCCAAAGCGCGTGCCTTTCGCAAAGCCAATAACCAGGATCGGGAATAAGGCGCGAAAAGCCAGCTAGCAAGCGGGTGCGGTCCGCCCCGTCAACAGCGCCACTAACTTCATGCGCGGGGATGGCAAACTGCCGATGCAATTAGTCTATGTGCCGTGCAGTTGCGGCAAGAGGCTCTCTTCCCACTGCTCCGCACCTGGAGGAACGGAGCCCTTGAGCAAGCCAACGAAAGCGTCTAGCGTTTTGCGAGCGTCGCCAATTAAGTAATAAAACGCTTCCCAGTTATCGCTGTCCTCGCCGTCGTGATTCGGAATCACATATTGAAACTGCCACGCCCCTTGCAGTTCGCGGTAGGCACTCGAGGCGCGAGTCTCCACGTTTTCCAGGTCCTTGGCCGACAGGTCGCCTTTCTGACGTTGTGTCCGCCGCAAGAGCTTGCGCCGCATGACATCGGTAAGAAATTCATGAAGTGACAGGTTGCGCTCCGGCGCCTTCAGGTAAGCGATCTCGTCCCGCGAAAGCGGCGAAAGAAAAATACTGAGTCGGTTCACCCCCACCAGACGTGGGTGTGTCTGCAGTGCCCGACCCACATAGGGATTTCCCTCGAAGAAGACATCGCCTCGTCGAAGTAAAGACTCGAGTTCCTCCATATCCAATGCTTGCAGGTCATCACGCGCCTCCACTACGGCGTATCGATGCTCCGCCCGCAACGCTTCAACCTGGTCCCGCGTGCGAAAGTGATAGTCCACGCCATCAAGTTCGCCGGGACGTGGAGCGCGGCTGTTAACCAGCACGAGCTTGTGAAGCTTGGAGTTCAGGTCAGGATAGAACTTGCCAAGAGACTTGTAGAGCGGACTCTTCCCGACACAAGAAGGCCCGCTGAGAATTACAAGACGTCCGCTCTTGTCAGGGCTCATGATGGATTGCCTCGCAGTAGGAAGGCGTGCATCGCGGAACTGTCAGCGATCAGAGACACCGATCCGCAGCAAATGAAAATATCTTCGCGCCTTCTTCACATCCCTTGCAATCTGCTCGCGCAACGCCTCCACGGACGGAAACTTGATCTCGTCCCGCAGCCGGTCAAGAAAACAGATTTCAACTTCGCTCTCCGGCGTCAGTTCGATGGGATGAAAGTTCACCAGGTGTGTCTCGATAGCAAACGAATCCGCCCCAAACGTCGGACGATTGCCCACATTCGTCACGGAATCAAAGCGGTCCGTGCCCACGCGCGTGCACGTGATATAGACGCCATCCTTCGGCACAAGCTCTTCGTAGCGGGCCAGGTTGATGGTCGGTACCGTGTACTTCGAGCCATAGCCCCGCCCGCGCCCCGGAGTGCTCAGTATGCAAAACGGACGCGCCAGGAGATGCCGCGCCCGGCTCACCCGTCCCTCGCCAATCAGTTTTCGGATATGACTGCTGGAAACCGGCTCACCGCGCAGCTTCTGCTCAGGATAGACCTTCACTTCGAAGCCCATCTCCTGACCCAACTGCGCCAGCATATTCGTGTCACCCGCAGCCTTGTGCCCGAAGTGGAAGTTGTAGCCTTCGTGTACCTCGCGTGCATGAAGCTTCTTCTTAAGAATGCGCTCGGCAAACTGCCGCGGCGTCATCAACGAAAGATCGCGCCCAAAGGGCAGCATCAACAGCGCGTCAATACCCGTGGCTTCGAGCAAACGCAGTTTCTCGGGTACGGGAGTAAGCAACTTCAATCCGGAGTCCGGCCGCAGTATGCGCGCCGGGTGCGGCTCAAACGTTACCGCCACGGCCTTTGCGCCGGTCTGCCGTGCCCGCCGCACAATCTCCCCTAGCACGAGCGCGTGCGCCCGGTGTACGCCGTCAAAATTACCCACGCTCACCAGCGCCGGTCCAAACTCCGCCTGAACATCGTCGAGTTTGTGATAAACCTGCATGATCAATCGCTAAGAAGAAACACTTAACCGCAGAGGCCGCAGAGTACGCCGAGAAATAAGCAATTCCTAAATCTTTGATTCTTGAATTCTCCGCGCTCTCCGCGTCCTCGGCGGTGATAGCTTTAGATCTCAAACTCCAGCTTCATCCCGTCATACGACAAACGCACATGCGAAGGCAACGTGGCATTGGTCGCCTCATGCCCCAGATCGTGGCAGATGTGCGTGAAGAACGCCCGCTTGGCTTTTACCCGCTCCACAATGCGCAGCGAATTCTCCACCGTCGAATGCGTGGGATGCGGCTTGTGCCGCAGCGCGTCCAGAAAAAGGATGTCCAACCCCTCCAACTGATGGAACGACGCCTCGGGAATTTCGCTGTGGTCCGTAAGATAGGCCGCGCTTCCAAAGCGGAAGCCGTAGATCTCCGTCTCGCCATGAATCAGCCGCACCGGTTCGAAGCGCGCCCCGAAAAGCTCCACTGCACCATCAATCGGACGCAACTCCAGTAGCGGCAGCCCACCGTATTTGTAGTCCGAGTCAAAGATGTAGCTGAACATCTTCCTTAGGAAAGCCGCCGCATCCGGACGCGCGTAGAGCGGCAACCTCCCCGGCTTGTGGCGGTAACTCAGCGGTCGCAGATCGTCGATACCCAGGATGTGGTCGGCGTGGGCGTGTGTGTAGAAAACGGCGTCCACGCGCGCGATGCCCTCGCGAATCGCCTGCGCGTAAAAATCAGGCGTCGTATCGATGAGCACAACCTTACCCGCATATTCGAGCATGATCGAAGGCCGAGTGCGCCGGTCGTGCGGATCGATCGAGTGGCAAACCGCGCAGTCGCAGCCCAGTGTTGGCACGCCCATCGACGTACCGCTGCCCAGCACAGTAAGCGTCGCCTTCATGCGCGAGCCTCTATGGTCATCGTCCGCCGGTTCCCGTGGCGGCTCCGGGCTGCGGCGGTCGCGACAGCGCATTGGTCACTTCCACGTAGGCCATGCGCACCTCGTAGAGGCTGTTCTGCAGAAAGTTTTCTTCCGTGGAAGTCAGGTTGCCCTTGGTTTTTTCCGCCAGCAGCGCCAGCGTATCGATGGTCTGGCGCGCTCCAATGATGTCCATGTGCGGCTGCTCGCCCTGCTGGTGCATCAATCCCAATTGCATCATTGCCGTCATGTACAGTGACGCCATGAAGCGCTCGAACGTCATCTCAAATTCTTTCGCGGAGTGCCCGCTAAGTTCCACCCGCGAGTCCAGCGCGTCCGATGACTCCCGGTAAGCATCGGCCTGCGCCTTCTGCTCGGCAGCCGTGGGCATCGGAGGCACTTCTGGCGCTGCGCCTTCTGCGCCGATTACTGGAACAGCCGGGGGCGTGGCTGCTGCTGGCGCGGCGGCCTTGGGCGCTTCTGGTTCCTCGCGAACTTCCTGCCGCAACTCTCCGTCCTCCGTGAACAATCGACGGTCGGTTACCGTGAAACCTGATTCCTGTCTCTTCTCAGCCATAGCGAATGTCCTTAGTCTGTCTCTTTAGCAAGATATTGGGGAAGCTTTTCCTCGCGTCCTTTGCGAGTCTTAGCGACCTTTGGTCAAAAGCTTTGTCCTTAGACTTTGTGTAGCGCCACATCCTCGGCCTGTCCTAGTGCCACGCTTTCCAGCGGCAGTTGCGCCACGGTCGCCTTCACCGTACCAATCGTGACCTCGCGCCCCGGCACTCCCACCTCGCGCCGAATGTATCCCAAGGCAACAGTTCGTTCGCCGGATGCCGCCTGCACAACCGCGACGCTGGTGATCTCGCCCACCTCTTTTTCGCCCGAAATAATCTTGTCCCCCGCCGCAACCTGCGACGAGCCTTCCATCAAGAAGCCGGTAAATTTCCGATGCACATTGCCCCGCGAACGAATGCGCTCCACGATCTCCTGCCCAACATAGCATCCCTTGTTGAAGTTGAGCGCACGCATCTGTTCGGTCTCCTGGGGCAAATCGCGTTCACGAATATCGAAGCCATAGAGCGGGACGCCAGCCATAATGCGCTCCAGCTCCAATGCATCACTGCCTATTGGAGTCGCCCCAGCCGAGATAAGCGCCGCCCACGTCTTCGAAACATCCTTGGGGGCGAGCCAAAGCTCGTAGGATTCTTGCGGCGCATCCTCTCCGCGTATCACCGTGCATTCCAAACAGTCGCAATCACAGTTGCATTGAGCAGCATGCGTCTGCAACGGCTGCAACTCCGGAACTGCAATCCCTGCGGCGTTCAGCGTGGCGCGTGACTTCGGTCCCGCCAAGCCTAAAGCAGTCCAGCTCTCGCTGATATCCGTCACTTCCACGTCGTCCATAATGATGTAATGGTCGAACGTGGCGATGATTTTCTCGAGTTGGCTGCGATCTGTTTCTACCTCAAGCGTCTCGCTCATGTTGTAGACGTTCATATCGCCGAGGATGCGGCCCTGTGGGTTCAGCAGGAAAGCGTATACACCGTGCCCAGCCGCGAGATCGCGAATGTTATTCGTCACCATGCCATTCATCCAGCGCACGCGGTCCCCGCCCTTCAGCGAAAGTCTGGCCCGGAAGCCTAGGTCATAAACTCCGCACCCGTTCAGCAGCGCGGTGAACTCCTCCTGGGCATCGGAAAAGTGCGCTGCCGTCGTGGCTCCGCGGTAATCGCCCTCGCGGACCGGTGGCCCGTCGTTCGCCATCTGCGCGCGAAGTGCGTCTTGGAGTGGGCTGCGAAACATGGGAATATTGATTATAGCGAACGGCTGGGTAATTCACGCCGATTCGCGTAGGCGGAAACCTATTCATTCGCCGCGGCTTGTGTTAAGTTCTCTGCCGTGGACCCGCAAGAGCCCCCCAAGAAACGCATTGCCGTCATTCCCGGAGACGGGATCGGGCAAGAGGTCATCCCGCAAGCTCTCAAAGTGATCCGGGCATCCGGGGCCGATGTCGCGATGAGCGAATTCGACTGGGGCGCCGACCGCTATCTTCGCGACGGCATGACCGTTCCTCCCGACGGCTTCGCCATGCTTGGCCGCGACTTCGATGCCATCTTCGCCGGCGCCTTCGGAGACCCCCGCGTCAAGACTAATATTCACGCCAAAGAGATCCTGCTCGGCATGCGCTTCAAGATGGATCTCTACGCCAACGTTCGCCCCGTGCGCTTGCTCGATGCGGCGCTATGCCCATTGAAAGGCGTCGAGCCGAAAGATGTGGATTTTGTTGTCATCCGCGAAAACACGGAAGGTGTTTACACCGATGCCGGCGGAGTCTTCAAGCAGGGCACGCCAGACGAGATCGCAATCCAGGAAGACATCAACACGCGCAAGGGCGTGGAGCGCATCATCCGCTATGCGTTCGAGTACTGCGAGCAGCACCCCAAACTCGACGGATCGTCGCGTAGCCGTGTCCTCATGGTCGACAAGTCGAATGCCATGACGCACGCCGGCGGCCTGTGGCAGCGCATGTTCAAGGAAGTGAGCGGCGAGCATCCGCAGATCACGGCGCAGCACATGTACGTGGACGCGTTGTGCATGCAGATGGTGCGCGACCCGCGGCCCTTCGATGTGATCGTGACCAATAACATGTTCGGCGACATCATCACCGACCTCGCCGCCGCACTGCAGGGCGGCCTGGGCATGGCCGCCAGCGGCAATATTCATCCCGGGAAGACATCGATGTTCGAGCCGGTGCACGGCTCAGCGCCGCCGATTGCGGGCAAGAATGTGGCGAATCCGTTCGGCGCGATTCTGACCGCAGCCATGATGCTGGCGCATATGGGGCTGACGCGGGAAGCGGAGAAGATTGAAGCTGCCGTCCGCGAAGCCGTGCGGCAGAAAAAGACTACGCAGGATATCGGCGGAACACTCGGTACGCGGGAAGCGGGGGAGTGGGTGGCGGAGCGAGTTACTAAGCGGCTGTCATCCTGAGCGGAGCGAATCGATTCGCGTAGTCGAAGGATCCCTTTCGTAGTTCGGGTTAGCATCGGCGCATCATGGCGTTCTCACAATGCAGCGCGCTGCCGAGGGCAGTAAAACTCCCTTGCGCCGTGAGAATTCCTGGGCGAGTTGTTGCAAAGTTCGGCGTGCAAGCGTCCTCCCACGCTGCACCTGGTTCGCTGTCGTCGGACCGTCTGCTCCGCTTAGAATGACAGTTTGCGGCCTAGGGCCTACTCCCCACCAGCAGCGCCAACTCCCGCCACTTCCAATGGCAATCCACATCCACAAATCCAATTTCCCGCAACCACTGAAGCTGCGTTTCGAGATCCAGCAGCTTGTTCGAGGGATCTTCGGTTTCGCCCGTTTTGCCGATGTGAGACAAGAACTCTTCGTGCAGTTCGCCATAAAGTTCGCGCTTCCGCTCGTGGACGAGATGATGAATCGCGAAGCTGGAAACGACGGCGTCGAACTTGCCCAGCTCCGGTAGCGGATGATCGAGATTGTGGCTCACGATTGTGACCGAGGAATCCCCCGCAAAGCGCTTACCCGCAGCTTCGAGCATGGCGGGTGAAAAGTCGACGGCTACGGCTTCCACTCTCGATGAACTCTCGTCGCCGTTTCCCTGTCCAGCCAACGCAGACTTGACCAGCGCGAGCAATCGCCCGTCGCCGGTGCCGAGATCAAGGACGCGCCGCGCATTCGCCGGAATGAATTCCAGGAGCGTCGACTCGCCTTCACTGCGGTGAGGAATGGAATCGGCGCGGCCTAAGTAGTCGCTGGCGTGGCCGCTGCACGTCCAAAGATTGACGGGAGCATTCGTGGGCATGGCTTGTCCTTGATTGAGGCCGGTTCGTCCTTGAAAAGAGTATAGGGAAACAGCGTAGACTCGTTCCTAATGAATACCGTTAAGCTGCTGGGCGCTAGCTTTCTGAGGCCGCTTTTGGCGGTTGTGCTGCTGCTGGGGATGAGCCGTGCGGCTGGGGCACAGGTGCAGAATCAGGCGTCGCAGGAAGAGCAGAAACAGCAGCAAAACCAAAATCAAAACCAGGCGGACAAGCCTGCCCTGAGCGGAGTCGAAGGGAGTGTCCGCCCCACACAAGCACCTTCCGCCCCCGCTACAGAAAAACCGGAGGTCAAAATTACGCCACGGGAGGCGGAGCAACTGTTCCACTCCGTCGACGAAATTCTGGCGTTCGATAGCAAGCAGACTGGTCTGCCGATCAAAAAGCAAGTCAAGCGGCGCCTCACTAGCCGCGATGAAGTGGAAGGCTACCTTACCAAGCACATGAAGGACGAAGACGTAAAGCGGTTGCAGCGATCCGAACTGGTGTTGAAAAAGTTCGGGCTGCTGCCGCGCGACTTCGATCTGGAAAAGCTGCTGGTGTCGCTGCTGCGCGAGCAGGTCGCCGGCTACTACGATCCCAAAACGAAGACCGTGAATCTTCTGGATTGGGTTCCCATGGAAGAGCAGGAGCCGGTGATGGCGCATGAGTTGACTCATGCCCTGCAGGATCAGGCGGTCGGCCTCGACAAATGGATGAAGCGCGGCGAGAAGGATTTGGGCGAAATCAGAAGAGATCCCACGCCCGCCGACATTGAGAACGATGAGATGGACGATACACGCGAGGCCGTGGTCGAAGGACAGGCCGAGACTGTGATGCTGCAATATGAACTGACGCCCGTAGGCCGCTCGATCCTCGATTCTCCCGACCTGGTAGATACGATGGAATCGCAGATGGCCAACGGCACTGACGATTCCAAGGTCTTCAAAGATGCTCCTATTTTCCTCAGGGAATCGCTCACCTTCCCCTACAGCTACGGCTTGAAATTTGAAGTGAAGTTGCTGGAAAAGGGCGGCAAAGAAAAAGCCTTTGCCGGAGTACTGGCGAATCCTCCACACACCACGCGACAGATTATGCAGCCGGAGACTTACCTGGCAGGCGAGCAGATTCCGCCTATGCCCGTGGTGGAATTCAAACATGACTTCAAGGACTACGTGAAGTTCGATATCGGCGCGATGGGCGAGTTCGATGTCGCCGTGCTGATCGAGCAGTACGCGGGCAAGAAGTTGTCGGAGCGGCTGTATCCGGAGTGGCGCGGCGGCTACTATTATGCGGCGCGTCCGAAGGGCAATACTGCCGCGCCGCTCGGTCTGATGTATGTATCGCGCTGGTCGAGCGCGGAAAAAGCATCGGAGTTTGCGGAGATTTATGCCCGGTCATTGGCCAAGAGATATAAAAAAGTTGAGGAAGTAGCGGATCATACGTCCGCGCAAGCGGCGGCGGAGCATCCCGGGTACAAGCTCGATGTTCTGCAAGGCCGGCACGCCTGGACTACGGAAGAAGGCACGGTCGTCATCGAAGAGCAGGGGGATACAGTGCTGGTGAGCGAAAGCCTGGACGCGGCCACTACCGAGACGCTGGAGAAGGAAGTGTTTAAGAAGTAAATGTGATTGCCGATTGCCGGCGGGATCACTCTTTCTTAGCGGACTTTTCCTTCGATTGATTTTCTTCCGCCTCTCCAAGAAAATGCCTTACCTTGGCAGTGACCGCAAACTGCTTTCCGCCCCGCTCGACAGTCAGCTTGCGCTCCTGGCCGGGCGTGCCTTCCAGCAGAGACCACACCTGCCCCATGGTGGAGTCCGGAACCGGAATGCCATCAACCGCAACCAGATGGTCGCCGGCTCGAACGCCGTCGTCGCCTGCGGAAACCGAGGGCTTACCATCGAAATCGGCGACGCCAAGAATGGTGTACTGCGTGTCGTCCTCGGGCCGCAGAATAAGCCCCACGACATCGAAGTCAGGAAACTTGAAAGTGCTGCCCAGATCGAAATAGACCGCCGAGTGGGCATAATCGAGGCCGATGCGGTAGTTCATCAGCGCGTTCGTGCCGATCAGGCCAGCGGTAGCCAGGCCCCCCCGCTTTTCGAAGAAGGCCATTGCGTCCTTATCCAAAGCAACTACGGCCACGTCGGTGAGGTAGAGCGGCCCATACTGAATGCGGTCGAGTCGCATCAGTTTCCATTTCGTCTCGCCACCTCCGCCCCACATATTGGCAGGGCCCACGGCTCCAGTCATGTGCGGCCAATCCGCATGGGCGGCTGCCAGCTTGTCGAGTAATTCTTCTGAAAGAAAGCTGATGGAAGACCCGACATCGAGACCAAGGTTGTAATTCTTGTTTTCAATCCTGCTCGGAATCTGGATGAGGCCATCCGCATTCACCAGCATCTTGCTCTTCACGCCCTTGAACTTCAGGCTCCCGGGCGAGCCCATGCTGAACTCGCGGTCGGGAAAGTTAATGAACACGTCGAAGTTACGCAGCACAGGGGAAGGGAGCTTGATCTCGGCGCTCATTCCCGGAGCCATGACGGAAGCCGCGTTCGCAGATTTAAGCGGGATTCTGACTCGCTTGATGGCCGAGAGCGGGATCTTCATTTGGCCGATTGTGATTGCAGCGGGCGGTGGCGCCGAGCATTCCTTTTCGTCGCACGTGATGGTAAGTCCCATCAGCGTCGCCGCCCGGCGCGACATCCAGACATCGGTATCGCCGCTGTCGACCCAGCCCCGCACGCGCTTGGTCGAGCCCTCGGGCAGCGGCAGGTAGACGTCGATGACGACACGGTTGTGATCCAGCGTTACGGGAACCGTAACGGACTTGGGGCCGGGCTCGACCTTGGAGCCGTTCTGAGCGAGAGCTGAGGCTGCTAGAAGAGTCAGCGCGACAAGTGCGGTTGAGAATCGCATAAGAAGATTGTAGCGGGTCGCCGGACGCAGCCAATAAGAACCACACAGCGAGCTTGCTATAATCACGAGTTTGACCTATGCGCGCAGAACTTTTCTGCAAGCGAGCTCTTTTGGAGGATGGGTGGCACAAGCGGAGATCGGGATTATCGGCGGCAGCGGGCTTTATACCATGCCGGGTTTGACCAAGGTCAAAGAAGTACGTGTGAAGACGCCATTTGGCGCGCCTTCCGACGCCTACGTTTGCGGCGTGCTGGAAGGCCGCAAGGTGGCTTTCTTGGCGCGGCACGGGCGCGGACACCGCCTTCTTCCCAGCGAGCTGAATTTCCGCGCAAATATTCACGGGTTCAAGCAGTTGGGAGTTGACAGGATTGTTTCGATCTCAGCCGTGGGCTCGCTGAAGGAAGAACACAAGCCGCTGGATTTCGTGATCCCGGACCAATTTTTCGATCGCACCCGACATCGAGTGGACACTTTTTTCGGCGGCGGAGTGGTGGCGCACATCTCTTTTGCCGATCCTGTATGTGGAGAACTGGCCCGCGTGGTGGAAAGCGCTTGCGAGAAGACCGGAGTGAACGGCAGACAGGGCGGAACTTACTTGTGCATGGAAGGTCCGCAATTTTCCACCAGGGCGGAATCGAACGTGTATCGCGGCCTGGGCATGGACGTGATCGGCATGACCAACCTGCAGGAGGCGAAGCTGGCGCGCGAAGCGGAGATTTGCTATGTCACGGTCGCCATGGTCACGGATTACGATTGCTGGCATCCGCATCACGATTCAGTCACCGTGGATCAGATCGTAGCAGTGCTGGTGAAGAATGCGGAGAATGCGGCGAAAGTGGTGCGCGAAACCGTAGCGGCCCTGCCGCGGGAGCGCTCCTGCAAGTGCGGTTCGGCACTGGCGCACGCGATTTTGACAGATCATAAGAAAATTCCGCCCGCGACGCGGAAGACGTTGAAGCTGATAATCGGGAAATACGTGAAGGGCAGTGGCCAGTGATCAGTGGTCAGTGAGATCAGTTATCCGAAGAATTCTACCGGCCACTGACCACTAGTTCGAAGAAGGGAAGCAGCGTTCACGATGAGTATTGTGGTCGTAGGATCGGTTGCATTTGACGACATCACCTCGCCTTCCGGCAGCGTGAAAGGCATTCTGGGTGGAGCTGCGACCTATTTCTCCCTGGCCGCCAGCTATTTCACTCAGGTACGCATGGTCGCAGTCGTAGGCGAGGACTTCAGCCCGGAGCATGAAGATGTTCTGAAGAAGCGCGGTGTCGACACCCGCGGCATCGAACGAGCGGCCGGCAAGACTTTTCGCTGGGGCGGGTCGTACGCCGAAAATCTCAACGAGGCCAAAACTAATTTCACCGATCTGAATGTGTTTGAGAAGTTTCAGCCGCGGATTCCCAAAGAATACGAGGATACGGAGTTCCTGTTCCTGGCCAACATTCAGCCGACTCTGCAGGCCAACGTGCGGCGGAAGATGAACGGCGTGCGCCTGACGGGATGCGACACCATGAATTACTGGATCCAGGGTGCGCGCACCGAATTGGCTGAAACGTTGAAGCTGGTCAATGTGTTGCTGATCAACGATACTGAAACCAAGATGCTGGCGGATGAGAAGAACCTGCCGCGGGCCGCGCAGAAGGTGCTGGCCATGGGGCCGCAAGCACTGGTGATCAAGCACGGCGAATACGGCGCGACAATTTTCTTTCGCGAAGGAGCATTCGGAGTTGGACGTCATCCCTTTCGCGCGCCAACCCTGCCGCTCGATGAAGTAAAGGATCCCACGGGCGCAGGCGATTCCTTTGCCGGAGGGTTCATGGGCTACGTGGCATCGCAGCCGGAGTTAAATCGCGACGTGCTGAAGCGGGCGCTGTTCTACGGAGGAGTGATGGGGTCGTTCGCCGTGGAAAGTTTTGGCACGGAACGGCTGCAGTCGCTGACGCGCGAAGAAATCGACGCCCGCTTTCAGATTTTCCGCGAACTTACCCACCTCGAATGAAGCCGCAATCTTCGCCCCCGAAGGCGCACTCCGAAATTGAGATCGTGCGGCTGGTCTGGCTGGCGATCTTCATCTCGGTATTTTCTTTTCTCTCCTACTACCGGCATGGCGATGTGCTGCTCTACGGCGATGCTGTGGCGCACATCAACATTGCACGCCGCATCTTTGATTCGAAAACTCCCGGGCTTCTGCAGTTAGGAACGGTGTGGCTTCCGCTGCCGCACCTGCTGATCTTGCCGTTCATCGTCTCGAAACAAATGTGGCAAAGCGGAGCGGGCGGCTCCATTCCGTCGATGGCGGCGTATGTGCTCTCTGTGCTGGGTATATTCCGCCTGGTGCGGAGTGCGTTGAGCCGCAACGGAGAAGAGCAAGCAACGCCAGTGGGCGCGTGGGCCGCGGCAATCATCTATGCCGCGAATCCAAATCTGATCTACATGCAGGCAACGGCCATGGGAGAGTCGCTGTACCTGGCTTTTTTTATTTGGGCGATCGTGTATTTCGCCGAATTTGCCCGAGGAAATGCGAAGGCCCTCACCAAGTGCGGCCTCTGCCTGGCTGCGGCCTGTTTGACGCGCTACGACGGATGGTTTCTAGCGGCGCTCCTGATGGTTGGGGCCCTGATTGTGTATTCGCACCTTTGCCAGCGACGCGAGAGTGGTGTGCCAGGATTTACGAACCCGCCGTCGCGAGGCCAGATTATAAAATTTCTTCTAATCGCGGCTGCAGCGCCCATTTTATGGCTGGCATATAACGCGGCAGTCTATCGCAATCCGCTGGAGTTCGCGAATGGTCCCTACTCGGCGAAATCGATCGAGCAGAAGACCGCAACGGTGAATCCGGCGAAGGGCAATCTGTTGGCCGCCGGTTCTTATTTTCTGAAAGCGGCCGAACTGAATGTGGCTGAGTTAAGTTGGCTCGGGCGGCTATGGTTGGCTCTGGCCCTGCTGGGAAGTTTGGTAGCAGCGCATTCTGGGCGCGGGCGCGTAGCATTGCTGCTGTGGGCGCCCACGCCGTTTTACGCGCTATCCGTAGCCTACGGAAGCGTCCCAATTTTTGTGCCAACCTGGTGGCCCCTCGCACAATATAACGTTCGCTATGGCCTGCAACTGCTTCCGGCATTCGCGGTATTTGTACCCATGGGTGTTTCTTTTCTGGTGCAGTCGGCAACGAAACTACCGCGGTTTGAGGCGTCCTGGCGCCGTTGGACGGGCACTGCGACTATGTTGGGAATTTTGCTGCTCGCGGCGGCGAGCTATACCGCGATCTGGCGCACCGATCCGATCTGCTATCGGGAAGCCCATATCAACATGAAAGGCCGCGTAGCGCTTGACCGCCAGCTCGGCGAGTGGATCAAATCGCTTCCCCCGAATTCCACGCTGCTGATGTATTTAGGCGAGCACGTCGGCGCTCTGGAGCAGGCCGGGATTCCCTTACGCCGGACCATCAACGAGAGCAATCATCGGGTATGGAAGCACCCGGTCGATCCGGAAGGGTTGTGGGAGCGCGCTCTGCTGGATCCCGCATCGTACGCGGATTATGTCGTAGGCTTCGAGGGTGATCCCGTATGGACGGCGGCTCGCGACCACCACCTCACGGCTTTGGTCGAAATCCATACCACTGGGCAATCGCCAGCGGCGATTTTTCAAGGTCGGACCCTGCTTCGCGCACCGGGCAGCACGCGGTAATCAGGCAGGTTAACGCTGCACCCGCTGGAGCGCCGCGCGCAGTGATAAAATCCGGCCATCTCAAGGTTTCCGGACAGAAAGCCAATCCATGAACTGGCAGCACATTGTCGACTTGCTCCACGGAGAGATGGCCAGCGGGATTGTTGCCACTTCTTTGGCGCGATTAGTGCTGGCAGCGCTGCTAGGCGGAATCATCGGGCTCGAACGCGAACTGCGGCACCGGCCCGCAGGTCTGCGCACCAATATGTTTATCTGCTTCGGTGCAGCGCTGTTCACCATCCTTTCCGATGTTTTGGCGGTCGAACACCTGGGCGACCATACTCGCATTTCGGCACAAATTATCCCGGGAATAGGCTTCATCGGAGCGGGATCGATTCTGCACACGCGCGGCCTCACAACCGGCCTCACCACAGCTTCGACTTTGTTTGTGGTTGCATCGGTGGGAATGGCTACCGGTGGAGGCCTGTACCTGACGGCGGTTTTTGCCACCGGCTTGGTCCTCATCGCACTATTTTCTTTGGGCCACATGGAGCGGACTTTCAACCTGAAAACCTTGCTTATCAGCTACGAAGTCACGGGCGCGAGCGTCGAAGAAATCACGCAGGAGGTCAACCGCATCCTGGAGCACCGCCATCGCATGATGCAAAACGTTTTGAGTGGCAATACAGGCCGGCACGTCCGTTTGCAGTTTGACGTGTCGGGATGCAACCGCGACCAGAACGAATTGCTGCGCGAACTGAAGGCGTCCACGGTACTAGGCGGCGTGGCTTCGTTGGGCCCGGTGGAATTAGAGTGAGCCTTCCGTCTGCGGTGATTTCGTTTGTGAAGGCCAGCGCGTGCGGCAATGATTTTCTGCTGGTCGATGCTTCGATTCTCAAGGGCGACTCCGATCTCGCGGCGTTCACGCAACGCATGTGCGATCGGCACAACGGGGTGGGGGCAGATGGCGTGGAGTGGATGTATCCGCACCCATCGGCGGATATTGAGATTCGCCTGATCAACGCCGATGGCTCGCCCGCTGAGATTTCCGGGAATGGTACCCGATGTGTTGCCGCTTACGTTTGCGCAACGCAACAAAAAGAGAGGATTACCATTCAGACCGGCGCTGGCCTGAAAAGTTGCGTGCTGACCGGCCGGAGTGAATCCGAGTACGAGTTTGAGATTGCCATGGGCGAGGCCGCCGTGGGAGATGAACTGGCTGTTAAGCTGGTCGCGGGAGAGCTACTCGGGATCCCGGTTTCGATGGGGAATCCGCATTACGTTTTACTCGTATCGGAGTTTGCCGAGAACTGGCGGACAAGGGCAACAGAGATTCAGCGGAGTCCTCAATTCACGCACGGCGTGAACGTTGAGATGGTTGTGGTTGATGGAAAGCACGATGTGCGAGCGCGCTTTTTTGAGCGCGGAGTGGGAGAGACGCGGTCGTCGGGCACAGGTTCGTGCGCGTCGGCTGTGGCAGTTCTTAGCTCCGGGAAAGTGGAATCGCCCGTGCGCGTGCACGCTCCGGGCGGCACGCAGACGGTGCGCCAGGAAGGAAAGCTTATTTTTCTTCGTGGCGCGGCGCGCTTGGTGTGCCGGGGAGAGTTCTTCTGACTTAGGTCGTTAATCGATCCTTGCACCGCGATTTGCTCCTGACCTCATCTGCGCGGGGCAAGCGTTTTATTTCGAAATAGATTTCTGACTGCATGTCCTCACCTTTAGCACCGCGCGTGAAGCCGCCTGCCCTTCGACCGGGGGATACGGTCGGCATTGTCGCGCCAGCCAGCAACGTTAATCGCGGTGATTTGGAGGCTGGCTGCGCAGGACTGCGCCGCGCCGGCTATCGCCCATTTTATTTTGACTCTATCTTTGATCGGGATGTTTACTTCGCCGGATCGGTAGAACGCCGGGCGCGCGAACTGGAAGCAATGTTTGCGCGCGAGGACGTGAGAGCCATCGTTTGCGCCCGCGGAGGCTATGGCTCGAATTATCTTCTGGAAGCGCTGGATTTGGAGAAGATCCAATCGAATCCCAAGATTTTTGTAGGCTATAGCGATCTGACCACTTTGCTCACGCATTTTTCCGATGTTGCTGGATTGGTAACCTTCCACGGGCCAATGGTAGCGAAAGACTGGGCTCATGAAGACGGAGTCGACTTGCCATCCTGGCAAGCGGCACTCGCTGCCGCCACGGCATGGGAAGCCAATCTGGACGCGGCTTCCGGAGTCATTGGACTGGTGGATGGCTCAGCCGAGGGAATTCTTTACGGCGGCTGCCTTTCGATCCTTGTGGCTTCGCTGGGCACGCCGTACGAGATTCGCACGGAAGGAACAATTCTGTTTCTCGAAGACGTGGCCGCGAAGCCTTACCAGATCGATCGCATGCTGATGCAGTTGAAGCTGTCGGGGAAGTTGAAAGACGTCCGGGGCATTGTTTTTGGCGAGATGCGGGATTGCGTCCAGAACACGAACCAAGGATACAAACTGGAAGACGTTGTGCTGCGGATCGTGGGCGGATTGGGAATTCCAGTAGCCTATGGCGTGCGCTCGGGGCACGTGACGGCTGGGAATATCACGCTGCCGATCGGAGTGCGCGCCGGGTTGACGGTGCGCGATGGGCAGGTAAAGCTGGAGATTTTGGAAACGTCCGTCACGACGGCATTGGCCGATTAACATCGACGTAAATTATGGACGACAAAAAACACATTCATCTGATCGGAATCTGCGGTACGGCGATGGCGTCATTGGCCGGAATGCTGAAGCAGCGCGGCTTTCGCGTGACCGGGTCGGACGCGGCGGCGTATCCTCCGATGTCCGATTTTCTCGCGGAACTTGGAATCCCGGTGGCGCAACCCTTCGACGCACGCAATCTGGAGCCTGTGCCCGATCTGGTAGTCGTGGGCAACGCAATTTCGCGGGGCAACGCCGAACTGGAGCATATCCTCGACCAGCGCATTCCGTTTTGCTCACTGCCGCAACTGCTGCACGAGGAATTCTTGCGTGGCAAGGAAGTGCTGGTGGTCGCGGGAACCCACGGCAAAACCACGACCACCTCGATGCTGGCATGGATTTTTCATACCGCGGGAATGCAGCCGTCTTTTTTAATCGGTGGCATCGCGGAAAACTTTGGCTCTAGCTTTCATCTCGGACAGGGAAAACATTTCATTCTGGAAGGCGACGAGTACGACACGGCATTTTTCGACAAAGGGCCGAAGTTTCTGCATTATTTTCCCGATGCGGTGATTCTCACCTCGGTCGAGTTCGATCATGCCGATATCTACAAAGATCTGGATGCCGTGGAGACCGCCTTCAAACGCCTGGTAAATCTGATCCCACGGCGCGGGCGAATGATCGCTTTCGATGGAATGGCCGGCCAGACTGCGGAAAGTGCCAGCCTCGAGCGCTGCTTAGGCAATGCTTTCTGTCCAGTGGAGCGCTATGGCACAACTGCGCGCGCGAACTGGAAAATCGCAAACCTGAAATTGGACGCCGTCCGAACCGCGTGGACGGTGTCGCGCGAAGACCACCCCTGGGCGGATTTCGAATTCGCCCTGGCCGGCGAGTACAACGTTTGGAACGCAACTGCGGCAGCGGCGATGGCTGCGGCCTACGGCATCTCGAAAGAAGAGATCTCGGCGGCCCTTAAGACCTTCAAAAGCGTAAAGCGGCGGTTGGAAGTAAAAGCGCAGGTGAATGGCATCACAATTATCGACGATTTCGCCCATCATCCCACGGCGATCGCGGGCACTCTGAAAGCGTTGCGGGCGCGTTATGCCGGCGCGCGCTTGTGGGCAATTCTGGAGCCTCGCTCAAATACCTTGCGCCGCCGCGTGTTGCAAGCTGATCTAGCGCGAAGCCTGGCGGTCGCCGACGAAGTCATCGTCGCGGGCGTATTCCGCTCCGAGGCTGTACCGGAAAACGAACGGCTGGAGTTGCCGGAACTGGCGGCGGATATTCAGAAACATGGCAAGCGGGCCCGGTTAATTGCAAACGCCGACGAGATCGTCCAGCGGATTGCCCCCGAGATGCGCTCTGGCGACATTGTGGCGATTCTTTCCAATGGCGGATTCGGCGGAATTTATGAAAAGCTCCCGGCGAAGTTAAGAGCCCTGGCGGGCGAAATTGGCAGTGTGGATTCGGCGAGTATGGCGGGAAACCGATGAAGCATTTTGACTTGAGACGCACCCCGGCCCATCAGATTATCCTGGTGATTCTGGTTCTGTGGGTAACTCTGGCGAGCTCTAGCGCCACGACCCACTACACCATCGCACTCGCGAATCCCGAGCAGCATCTGGTGGAAGTTCAGATCATTTTGCCCGAAGGATCAGCGCAACGGGAGTTGCAGCTTCCAGTCTGGAATGCGCTCTATCAGGTCCGCGACTTCGCCCAATACGTCAACTGGGTGCGCGCCAAAGATCGCGCCGGGCATCCGCTCGGATTGCGCGAGTTGAACCAGAGCCGGTGGCAGATTTCGGGCGCAGAGGCCGGCGCAGTTGTGGAGTATCAGATTTACGTCGATTCCTTCGGCCCATTCGGCGCGCAACTCAGCTCGCATCACGCCTTCTTCAATCTGGCGCAGCTTCTTATGTACCCGGTGGACGCTCGAAATGAACCGATGGAAGTGCGCTTTGACCGTGTTCCCGAGGGATGGCATATCGCCACGCCTCTGACGGTTTCGCAGGATGGGAGGTTCAGCGCCGAAAATTATGATCGTCTCGTCGATTCTCCAGTCGAGATCGGAACGTTTCGAGAGTCGGATTTCGACGAGGGCGGCGGACATTATCGTGTGGTGGTGGACGCCGAATCCGGCGACTACGATATGGAAAAGATCGCCGCCATGTTGCACAAGGTCGTGGCAGCGGCCACCGGTTGGATGGACGATCGGCCCTTCGAAAGTTACATGTTCCTTTATCATTTTCCGCACGGGCCCGCGGGCGGCGGCATGGAGCACTCCTACTCAACCGCCATCGACGTAAATGCGGATATGCTGTCCCGCTCTCCGGAAGTGCTGGCCTCGGTGACGGCGCACGAATTTTTTCATCTGTGGAACGTGAAGCGAATCCGTCCCCAAACCCTCGAGCCGGTGGACTACACCAAAGAAAATGACACGCGGGCGCTTTGGTTTAGCGAAGGATGTACCAGCACCGCCGCAGATATTATTCTGTTGCGCGGCGGCCTGCTTGACGAACGCCACTTCGAGCAAGCACTCGCGTCGGGAATCGGCGAACTCGAGCGGCGCCCCGCCCATCTCACGCAATCGGCAGAGGAGTCGAGCCTGGACGCATGGCTCGAAGGCAGCGCGTACTACCGCCGTCCCGAGCGCAGTATTTCCTATTACAACAAAGGCGAACTGCTTGGCATCATTTTGGATCTCGCTGTGCGCGACGCCAGTCATGGACAAACGTCTCTGCGGGAAGTCTTTCAGTGGATGAATGAAAACTACGCAAAGAAGGGACGCTTCTTCCCGGATTCAGACGGCGTGCGCCAAGCCGCCGAGGCCGTCACCCATGCGGATCTAGGCTGGTTTTTCACGAAGTATGTCCAAGGCGCGGAAGAGATTCCCTGGAACGATTTCTTCCGGTTTGTGGGCCTGCGTGTGATCGAGCAAAAAAACACGACGGCGGATGCGGGCTTTGCGGCCTCGCGAAACTTCGATGGCCCCATGACTGTCTCGGCAGTGACCGCGGACGGCGAGGCCGAGCGAGCCGGTCTGCGCGTCGGAGACACGATTGTGGAAATCAACGGCAAGACAGCGGGACAGGAATCCTCTGAAGAACTGGTGGGGCTCGCCGCGGGCGACACGATCACAGTGAAGCTACGCGGGCGGCGCGGGGGCGAACGCGAATTGAAATGGAAGGTGGGTAGCCGCGAAGAGATCGCTTACGAACTCAAAGACATGGAGAATATTGCCGCGGAACAGCGAGCGCGCCGCGCCGCATGGTTGGAGGGCGAGGCGCAGGTTCCGCAAACGGCACACTCGCACTAGAGCACATTCACACGACGGGGCACACTAAACAGCGGCGAACTCAAAATGATCCGCACCATCGCGATGCTCGTCTTCTGGGGACTAGCTGCACCCGTGGCCGCCCTGATCGGATTCCCTTGGACGTTTATCGTGGGCAACGTTCGCCTGCTCTACCGCATGTTCATGTTTGGGTGTCGGAATGGCGTGCGGCTTACCGGTGTCCGCGTACAAGCCATTGGGCTCAACAAACTGGACCCGGCGCGCACCTATATCTTCATGTCGAACCACGTCTCGAACCTCGACCCGCCGATCATCACCCCGCTCATTCCGAAGCGCACTTCGGTGATGGTGAAGAAGGAATTGCTCAGCTATCCGATTTTGGGCCGCGCCATGCGGATGGGGTCGATGGTGCCAGTCGATCGAGGAAATCGCGACGCTGGCATCGAGTCCGTACGCGCCGCCAAGCAGGTCGTGCAGCAGGGTCTCAACATGACGATCTATGTGGAGGGCCATCGCTCGTTCGACGGAAAGCTCCTGCCCTTCAAGAAGGGCCCGTTCTATCTCGCGATGGAATGCGGAGTGCCGGTGGTTCCGATCACGATCGTTGGTACCCACGATGTGATGCCCAAGGGTAGATTCGCCATCAAGCCGGGAGTCGTAACCGTGATTTTTCATCCGCCCATCGAGCCCAAGGATTTTGGCGATCGCGAATGCTTGATGGAAAAAGTCCGTGCGGTGATCGACAGCGGGCTGCCGCAGGAAATGCAGGAGCGCTTCAATAGCCACGAGTTGAAGAAGTAAGCGCTATCCCTTCGGAGTCTTCGCCCGCAATGCGCGCGCCATCTCCGGCAGTTTCGAGAGCAGCGCGGAATACTTCAGCCATAACTTGTGATCCACGGCGGGGGCACCGCTTACCAGCGCACCCGCGGCAATGTCGTGAGCCACACCGCTCTGCGGCGTGACGATGGCGTCGTCGCCAACCTTACAGTGCCCGACCACGCCAACCTGCCCAGTCAGAATCACACGTTTTCCAATTTCCGTGGACCCGGCAAGCCCTACCTGCGAGCACAGCAACGCATCTTCACCCACCTGTGATCCATGGCCGACCTGCACAAGATTGTCGATCTTCACGCCGCGCCGGATGCGAGTCTCGCCAACGCTGGCGCGGTCGATACAGGAATTCGCCTGCACCTCCACGTCATCTTCAATAACCACGGGCGCCGGCTGCGGAATCTTGTGCCAGCGTCCCTCCGGAGTCTTGGCGAAGCCAAAGCCATCAGACCCGATCACGACTCCGTTGTGCAGCAACACATTGTTGCCGATGCGGCAGTTTTCCCGGACCACCGCGTGCGCGTGCGCGAAAAAATTGCTACCGATCTTCACTCCGCGATAGATCACCACCTGCGCCAGCAGCACCGCGTTGTCGCCAATCTCAACACCCTCATCCACCACCACATAAGGCCCGAGATGCGCATCGCGTCCAATTTTCGCCGAGGGATGCACCACCGCAGTCGCATGCACTCCCGGCTCATATCGCAGCGCCGGATGAAAGAGTTCGAGCGCATGGGCAAAAGAAAGATAAGGATCTTTAGCCCGCAGCATGGCCGTCGGAATAGCAGGGAAGTCCTCGGCCACAATCACGGCCGACGCTTTGGTAGAACGCGCCGCCGCAGCATACTTGGGATTGGAGACAAAAGTCAGTTCCCCCGGCCCCGCCTGCTCAATCCCATTAAGGCTGGTGATTTCAATATTGGGCGAACCGTTTTCAAGCCGCAAGTTAAGAGCGGATGCGATCTCTGCAAGTTTCATGATGGATTGTGAAATGACGAATAAATCCTACACTACAGATCACGCTTGAAGGTGGCGTGACGCCGGTAGGCTCGTGACGAACACTGAGATCGTGTCAATCATCGGGGCGACGGGATCATTGCACAACGAGCGTGAACGTAAGACTATGCGTGAACGAAGCTCCGCTCGCCGTCACAGTAATTGGGAAGCTTCCAGTTGGCGTTCCTGTGACCACGTCGAAATTAACGCTGCTCGATGATCCTCCGCCCGGGGCAGGAGTCGTCACCACAACCGGGATCGTGGCCGTCGATGCCAGATCGTTTGTTGCCAGTTGGATCGACAGTTGGCTGCCGCTCATATATGTTGTTTGGCGCTCAATCCCGTTGAACAGCACGGCGGAAGAAGAAACAAAGCCGGAGCCGTTAACTGTCAATCCCTGCGACGGTGGGACGGAGCCAGCTGCCATCGAACTTGGAGAGAGAGTTGTGATCGCAGGTATGGGATTATTCGTCGTCGTTCCTACCGAATTTGAACCGCCCCCGCAACTGGGCAAAGTCACCAGCAGAATACAAATGGACAAAACGATCAGACCGCTCCTGCGTTTGCGCCCCGATGCGCCGATCAGGCATGTACCGATCAAAATAGCCCAGCCCTGATTTGTCCACCACGGTATGTGGTTAGCTGCGGAAGTCCCTCTGCTCAGATGTCCTAGAGCAGTAGTGTTGATCGTGAGCGTTATCGAACCACCACCAGTGACCGACGTAGGACTGAATGTGCAGGTCGTTTCCGCCGGGAGCCCGGAGCAAGCAAAATTGCTCACCGTTCCGCTAAACCCGTAAAGATCGGAGATATACACGGTCATCGGTTGAGACTGACCCTCGCTGATTGTGAGAAGGCTGGTCGATGGACCCATCGCGAAATCAGGAACTCCGATCAAAACAGAATTTTGACTCCCTCCTCCGTAATAATTCGCATCACCCGAATATGTTGCCGACACACTCTCTGCCGCATTAATGATGATCGTCAGAGTAGCCTGAAGCGCAGAATTCCCGCTAGCGTCGGTGATTGTTGTGTAGGTCGGAGTGCCGCTAATCGGAGCCGGGTAGCCACTGAAAGTGATCGTTCCCGTGGGAAAGAGATTCTTGACGCTCGTGTCCACAATCGCGGTCAATACAACGCTGGATCCCGCCGTTACATTTTGCAGATTCGAGGAAACTGTCAGCGACATGGGATAGAGAACTGAGACAGACAGCGGTGGTGTAGTCGGGCTCGCGCTGTAATTGGCATCGCCACTGTAGGCAGCGGTTATGCTGTTGGTTCCGGGAGACGAGAAGGTCACACTAAGACTTGCGTTAAGCGAGGCGATCCCTCCGCCGGATGAGCCGAAGTATTGAGTTGTTCCCGGCAGCTTCGTCCCGTTCGCGTAGAACGTTACCGTTCCCGTGGGTGCGACTCCTGAACTTTGCGATTGGACAGTCGTCGAAAATAGAGACGGGCTTCCCACCGTCATCTGCGTTAGACCCGCGAGCGGGAAAATCGTAGTACTCGTGGGCACGATGATGAGCGGAGTGGTCGACGAACTCAGGTTGAAGTTGTTGTCGCCGGCGTACTGCGCCTTCACCGAATTCGTTCCGCCGGAGAGCTGAACCGTCTGGTCTTCGAAATATCCATAACTATTCAGCAAGTAAGTGCCGGCGTCGAGAGTTGTACCGTTGTCGGTCAAGGTAACGTTGCCGGTAGGACACGCGGTTTGGTTCGTACCGCTGACGGGTGTGCAAGTTGCGCCAGATGAATTGGCCACGCTGGATCGCAGCAGGTAGGGCGAGCCATAGACGGCAGTGGTCGTATCGCCGTTCACGATGTTTCCGTTGCTGTCGAACGTCACCAGATAGACCTGCGGCTGGCTGTTCTCTTTGCTCACCGTTACGCTGATCGGGCTGGAATCGCTCGGCCCGTAGGTCCCATCTCCATCGTAGTGCGCCGTCAGAGAATAAGTGCCGCCCGGCAATAGCTCGCTCGTCCCCGTCACTGTTCCGCTGCTCAGGTTGAATCCCGCGAACGGCTGGTTGTTAGGTCCACCGACCAGAGAGATCTGCCCTGAAGGCGTCCCGCTCCCACTCTGCGGCTTAACCGTCACGCTGAAATTCACCGCTTGTCCGTGGGTCAGAGTCGTCGGCGTAAGACTGTTCAGCGTGGTAGTCGAGGGCAGGGAACTGACCGAACTCCACTGCGTCACCAGATTGTTCGCATTCACCGAACCCAGGCCGGTAGCCAGATCGTAACCTGTGCCTGCGCTGTACCCGCTTAAAATCCCATATTGATCGCCAGCCCCTGTAGTGCAGTTGGGCGTACCCGGGACGCAGGGCATTGCGTTCGTCCCGGACGTTACGTCATTAAATATGCAACTACTCGCAGGCCCGGTACTTGAGTTGCAACTCGAGGCCGATTGCTTCGCGGCGAGTTTATAGAAAATGTAGTTCGCGTTGCCCTGACGCTCTCCCGTCTTCTGGTTGACGAGGGCCATGATCCCGGCAAAGGCAGGCGATGACACCGATGTGCCACCGAAGCCGAGAAAGTACGAATTGGATGTAAGATTGCAAGTGCCGAATGTCTGATCCGACTGACAGATAACGTAAAAATTCCCCATGAACCCATTACTGGCAAAGAGCGATACGTCAGGGATATCGCGCTTGAAATCGTTGGGAACGCCGGTTCCCGTCTGCCATGAAGGCTTGGCATAACCTCCGCTGCAGCTTGTCACTGAATTTCCGCTAGGGGTCGTACAGCTACTTGCACCGCCACTACCGCCTATCGTCCATACCAGTTGAGAAAGACGCGCGTCGTTACAATTCGTCTCTGGATCCGAACTCCATCCGAACGACGCTAGAATGCCATTTGTGCAGGAATCATTCCACACGATCTCTGGAATGTAGCCCTTCGCGGAAGCCTCGGTCGTGGTTGTGTTCGTTATGTTCCAATAAGTTGTCGGACTCACGGCGTCGTCGAAGTCGGTTCCACCGACTGCCACGTTGTAGGGAGTCGAAGCGTATCCGCTTATCGCAAATCCCCCCTGTGCGGGTTGTGGAGTGTATCCCTGATTGAAATCGCAACCCGCCGACCCATTATCTCCAGCCGCAATAAATACCGTGATGCCTTGCGCGGCTGCCTGCTGCCATAGCTCACTGAAGAATTGATTACCGCTCACGCCAAGGCCTAACTCGCAATAGCCATAGCTTTCGCTCATCACCGGTGCCAGATTGTTGTCGACTATGTAGGTCGCCGACAAATCGATCCCGGCGGTGGTTTCAGTCGATTGCGAAATCACAAAGTCGATAGTAGCGTTGGGCGCTACCGCCCCCGACCATTGCACATCGATATCAGCCTCGGACTCGTCCGCTTGAATCCCTGGATCCGGACCATTCAGGATGACATTCACCGTGTTAGCGGGAAAACCATTGGCCACCAATCCGAACATTGTCCGGAAATCAGTGACGTCCTGTAGATTGATATTAGTTTCACCGACAATTGCGATTGTCTGGTTTTGGCCACTCATTCCCGCATTCCAGAGTGGAAGTATGTTGTAGATTGTTGCAAGGTCGTAGGCCCCAACCGCGTAACAGTTGTTATCTAAATCACAGCCGCCTGGATAGGTGAAGAGCGGGTTTACGGGGCTGATCTTGCCGGTCGCCTTGCTTCGGACAAACTGCCCGAGGGTCCGGTTCATCGGTTTTCGTGGGAAGTTGTTGAGCGACACAAGACCCACCACGACCGCCGTCAGCGCCGCCGGAATCTGCGGGTCACTCGAGTTGGCCCAGTCTTGTTCACCTTTCACCAGATACTTGTGGATCGTCGTGTGAAAGGCCTCCTGCACCTGGCTGGCAGAGCCGGAGAATTCAATCGTATTTCGGCCATTGGCGACGCCAGAGACCTGAAATCCGTGCGATTGCAGCCACGAAGTAATTGTCTGGATGTCGGTGTCGGTGGGGCCGAATTGCTGGCCGAATTCCGCGGGCGTAAGCCACTTATGATAGCTGGACGAAGATTTGTCCTGCTGATCGCCCAGAAGCTTCTCGAGAGCGGCTTCCTGCTGCGGACTACGCTTCAAAACTAGAAGCATGCGCTGCATGGAAAGCGTCGCCGGTGCCGTCCCTAGATCGAATTCCGGCCGCGCCAACGGATGGGTATTCCCCTTGAGAATTGTCAGTTGCGTTTCATCGACGGGCTGTGTGATCAGCGCGCCCGCCGCCGCCTCGCGTTGCGCGACACTCCTCTCCTGCGCTAACGAAGCGGATGGAAACTTCGTCGCCACAACGGCCACAACTATGGCGCAAAGAACTGGAGAGGAGAGACGGCAGAGAGCTCGCATGACTTCGGCACCCTTAATGAGACGTAGCTTCGCCCGCGGAGAACGGATAGGGTAGGAGGAAGGAAGTGGCCCGATCCATCTCGCCGCGCCGCACGTACTGCGTGCGCGGGACCAGCCTTTTTATCCCAAGTTCCCACGAATTGCAACATCATTCGTGGTCTCGCGGCGGTAAAGTTTAAGTTTGACAGTCTCCATTCATGATGGCGTCATCCTGACCGTAGCCGTTCTTCAGGCGGAGGGAAGAGCCTGCCCTGCATGCACTTCCGATTTTCTCCCTTTCGTGCAGCTGATGGGATACTGAGCCACACCGAAAAATGGAGATAGACATGAGGAAGCAGATTCTGCTCGGCATTCTTGCGGCACTGACTTTGACCGCCTGCGCTGCGGCCCAGACTTACACCGTTACTGACATCGGAGTTCTGAAGGGCGACACCGAGAGCAGCGGGTTTTGGATCAACTCCAGCGGGGCAGTCGTGGGCTGTGCCGATACCGCAAATAGCGAAGGCTACCCCTGCACCGGAACCGGCGCCGGCCAGCACGCTTTCTACTGGACCAAGAGCGGCGGCCTCAAAGACCTGGGCACTTTGCCCGGCGGCAACATCAGCGGGGCCATCGGCCTCAACGATGCCGGTCAGGTGGTGGGCTACTCGAACACCAGCACCGGCCTTCTCACGGAATACAACTTCATCGCCTTCGAGTGGACATCCACCGGTGGAATGACGAATCTTGGAAAGCTTTCCGGGGGAAATTCCAGTTGCGCCTTCGAAATTAATTCCACAGGAGTGATCGCCGGCGACTCGTTCGTAAGCTCAACCGTAGTCGACGCGGCGAGCTGGACCGACAATAAAATCAAGAATCTCGGCGGATTGTCCAAGGGAATTTTTACTGCCGCGCTGGCCATTAACGATGACAGCGAGATTGTAGGGGAATCGGTTTTTGGCTACGGGCCGCCATTTACTTCTCATGGATTTCAGTGGACCTCGGCGGGCGGCATGAAAGATCTGGGAACACTTTCCGGCGGAGACACCAGTATGGCCAACGCTCTTAATTCCTCTGGCATCGTCGTCGGGCAATCGAACTCAGGATCGGTGCTGGCCTGGCACGCCGTCAAATGGGATGCCAGCAATAAAATCGACGACCTCGGCACTCTTCCCGGCGGCACTTACAGCGTCGCCTTCGGCATCAACGACAGCAGCGAGATCGTAGGCTACGGAAATATTGCGGACAACGCCGCCCATGCCATGCTGTGGACCTCGACCGGCGGCATGCAGGACCTGAACAATCTCATCCCCGCCAACTCCGGCTGGGTGCTGATCAACGCCAACGCCATCAACGCCTCCGGCCAGATCACCGGCTACGGAACCAAAGGCGCCCACAACCACGCATTCCTGCTAACGCCGTCGAACTGAGCGCGGGTGAAACCGTTACCCTCCTGACTCGAACCTTGTTCGCGTGGCCTGTGAATCTCTGACCGTAATAAATCGGACCGGGACCCTCCCTGCGAGGCCGCGCCGGAGCGCTATTTCTGTTCATTTGGGGTATACCCCCCACCCATCTTTTTTTCTGAAAACCTTGCTGGGCGCGGGGTTTGCAAAAAAGTGTCCGCAAAATACGTCTTCTAAAAGAGTTAGAGGCAAAGTACGTTTTATAAAGGACTTAGGCCCGTTCTTACTCAGACTTAGTATCCCGTCGTATCCCGTCAGTGCTTCGACAATGATGACGTGATTTTTGAGCGAGGGCAAGGTTAGATGTCACAACGAGGCTGTGGAAGGTTCGTGACCGGTGGAGCCGCATTCCTTTAATCCCATGCGCAAAGGACGAAATGATGAGCACGGGCCGTCTCAACCCGGCCCATGCAGCATCGTGTCCCACCCGCCGAAAATGGCGGCGGGATGGGGCGGCCTCGGTCGTGATGGCGCATGGGCCAGCCCCCAGTTCAACTTCTGCAAATTCGACTTCTCTGCTAACCGCGGCCGAGCGGTGTTGTATCGTTCGCGCCAATGGGCTAGCACTTTAAGCGGACATCCGCAAGCGTTTAAATCCGCATCCCGTCCGGGCCGCGCGTTAACCGTACGTGAGGTCGGTGCTCTGTCCGACTTCGATAATATATCCGTCAGGATCGCGGATGTAGCAGCGTATCTCGCCGTACTTGGGGATCGGCTCCGTGATGAACTCGGCCCCTCGACTTTTCCATAATTCATAGCACGCTTGAATATCGGCAACGCGGAAATTCATAAAGCTGTTGATGTGATTCGGGTCGGGGACGCTCAGCGTTACCGTCGGCTTATCCGGGGTCGGCCCGCCGCCAACGTTCAGAATCATCCAGATATTCGCAAGCTGAAGGTACCCAGGCGCGTTGCCGTCACCCAGGCTCAGAATGCGAGCGCCGAAGACCTTTTCGTAGTAGCGAGCCGATCGCTCGATGTCGACGACGGTGAGAAAATGCGCGATGCTGATTCCCTCTCGCGGGGGCATCTCATATCTGTAGTCCGATTTTTCCTCTTCAATTGAAACGTTCTCGAGCAGCAACGCACTATACATACGATAGGCCGCATTTTGATTCCAGAAAGCAGATGTTAAGAAAATCTTTTGACAAGGAGAATCTCGATGAGTGTCCCTGGTACCTGGAACTCTTATTATGACTGGACGTGCAGCGGAAATTACGCACACGATACAGTAACCTTCAACGCCGATGGAACATTTTCGGACTCACAGGGCGGATCTGGCAAATGGAGCTCCCATGACGGACAGATCCTGCTTCAATACAACAACAGCCTCCACACAGCCTACGAAGGGTCAATTGTGGATAATGCCATCGTGGGAATCAGCTCGACATTCTCTGGCTTAAGCGGTTGCTGGTACGCAATTAAAACCACAGCCACGGCCAAACCTTCCGCAGAGCGGACGCAGAAGCATAGTATTTCCGGTGAGCCACGCAAGTAACCGAATTGGGGCCAAGCTGGGAGGCAGTGGCAGCCGCAAATTTGATAGACCACCCGACAGCCACCGCCGGGTGCCCCATTTCTCGCGTTCTTTGCGAGAAGTGGGGCTTTTCGCTGACAGTGTGCTGGGGTCGCGGTGAGCCGGCCTTGCGTTTCTTGCGACGGCGGCAGGCGATTTACGGGCCTATTTTGTTTGTCATGCCATACGGCCTGCTTTGCACAATGCCGCATCGTCCGCCGTAGACTATCCGCGATTGCATTCCATGCTCGCCCGGAGCCTGCTGCTTGAGACTAAGAACCCCACTTCTCGCAAGGAACGCGAGAAATGGGGCACTCGGCCGAGGCTCGGTCCTCTTATGAGAGAGCGCTGCAACGCCCGGTTCGAGCGCGGAGATCCTTCGCTGGTGCTGGCCGCTTTGAAACAAACCTTCGCCCATCGGCTGCTACGAGAACTTCGCGCCAAAACCGGCGCCCAGACAGACGCGCTTTGGAGTACACCCGTCGCCGTGGGACATGTTTGGCAACGCCGCTTCTACGATTTCGTTGTTTTTACCGAGAAGAAGCGCGTGGAAAAGCTGCGCTACATGCATCGCAATCCCGTTCAGCTGGGTTTAGTTCTGAAGCCCGAGCAGTGGTTATGGAGCAGCTTCCGGCATTACGCCTATGGCGAACGCGGCCCGGTTCTGGTCAATGAGACCCAAAAAGCGGAGCTTCACATCCGCAAAATCTCCTGATCCCATCGGCATCGCGGCCCACCCGTGAGAACCGCCACGGGTGGGGCATCCAGTTCGTGCTTGCTCGGGGAAATGCCTCGGCTGAGCCAGCCCCCTAAGGGTTTCAAACTGCACCACCACCCAAAATCGTGTCATAATGACTCCCGCCACAGGAGCTATTACGATGAAGCATCTTTCTTCTTTCTGCGCAATGGTTGCGGCTTTCGGGGTTGCGAGCACGTGCCTGCTTGGGGCGTCTGCTTTCGCCCAAAGCCTGGAGTCCACCTACAACGGCCACCGCATCATCATTCCGCAATCGAGCATTCCCGCGCCCGGCCGCCATCACACGAATTATTTTTACGTGGATTCCGACCAGCCTTCGCCCAGCGGTCCGCCTGCGGGGGTGGAAACTCCGGGCTCGATCGCCTGCGTTTACCAGTTGGTAAGTGGACCGACGGGATGCCCGGTCGCCACCAGCACGGCGGTGCCGACCGGCGGAATAGGAGCAATCGGCATTGTTGATGCCGGAGATTATCCCACCGCCGCCGCCGACCTGGCGGCCTTCTCCAAGTATTACGGCATCCCGGCCGCCGACCTCACCGTGACATGGCCGGGCACGAAGCCTCCGGTGTATTCGGAGTGGTTGACCGAGGAGGCGTTGGACATCGAGTGGGCGCACGCCATGGCTCCGCAGGCCAAGCTTTTTCTGGTCGTATCGAAATTGCAGAACACCGACCCCACGTGGGCAGCCGTGCAGCTGGCCGCGAAGTTAGTCGCTGAAAACGGCGGCGGCGTGGTCAGCATGAGCTGGGGCGATCCGGAAGTGGCGAAAGAAACCAGCTGGGACAAATTCTTTACTACGCCGGGAGTCGTCTACTTCGCGGCATCGGGCGATTCCGGCATCGGAGTGAGCATTTATCCCGGCGCCTCGCCGAACGTGGTGTCGGTTGGAGGCACATCATTCACCCGCGACCGAAACGGCAACTTCGTCAGCGAAATTTACGGCGGCGGCGGGGGTGACATCAGCCCGTATGAACCCATTCCCAGCTACCAGAGCGGCATTGCAAACATCGTCGGCACGCATCGCGGATATCCCGATGTGGCCTCCGATTACTGCTGCGCCGGAGTTTATCTGCAGGGCGGCTGGCTCTCGGTGGGAGGCACAAGCTGGGCGTCGCCCACGTTTGCCGGCATTGTGAACGCGGCCGGCAACCGGCAGCAATCCAGCCTGGACGAACTGACGTGGATGTACGGCGAGCTGGCCAACTCCATCGAATACGCCGCCGACTTCAACGACATCACCAAGGGCGCCAGGCAATGCACTATAGGATGGGATGAGTGTGCGGGCATTGGGTCGCCGCGCACTTACGCGGGTAAGTAAAGAAACCGACTTAGAAGGTGAAGTTGGGATGCCCGACTTCTCGCATCTTTTGCGAGAAGTGGGTCTTTTAATTCTTCGACTCAGGGCAGGCTTTCTCGGAAAGTACACGAGAAATGGGGCCCCACCAGCCCCCACCCGGCGAGTTGACGAAGAGGGGTCGAGCTTGGCTCGACCGGACAGCCGAGGGCGGCTGTCCCCACATGAGATCCTCCGCTTCCATCAGCCGTTGGCCGCGCCACGGTAGCGGCCGACCAGTCCGGCTTGGCGGCCTAGGGATGGATTTGTCGGGCTTTCGTTGATGGGCTGGACTTTGTTGTCCTGGGCGGAGCGGAAGCGCAAGAGAGCCGCAATGTTGCCGACGTTGTCGAACTCGGGATCGTCTTTCACGTAGAAGAGTTCGACGTCGTAGCGGATGACCCAGGGCAGGATCGCCTCGGCGACATCGACGACCTCGCGGGTTTCGCGTCCGCAGATCGGACACATGCTCACCAAGTGGGCGTCGAGGTGACCGCAACCGGTACACTCGACCGCCTGCGCGACGTAGTTATCGCCAATCAGCAAGGTTTGTATTTCGCCCATCTCCAGGGAGCGCAGAACGCGGCGCAATCCGGTGACGCCGCGGCCATGGCTGCGGGCCTGGCTGATGGTTTCGTGAACCGCCTCGGTGGAGCGGCGCTGTTGCCAGGCGGAGAAGATCCGTTCGGACTGGCTGCGAATTTCATCGCGGCTCACGTGAGCCACCTCGGCGGAAAACCGGCCCAGCAACTTCTGTGCAGCCTCGGGATGCAATTGCGGGGCGAATTGCGGCCAGTGACTTTCCTGACAGCCCAGAATCCACTTTTCGAACAGGCCTTTCTCCAAAGCATCCTTCAAGAAGTCGGCGACAAATTTGTAATGCTGGCGGGCTTCGTCGGCGACGCGGCGCTCGGCATGGCCTCCGTCATAACCGGCGAAGCCATCGCCGCGGCCACGGCGGGAGAGTGGATGAAAGAATCCTTCGCGCTCGGTTAATTCTCCGAGACGAAGGTCGAACATGCGGGCGCGATGACGATCTACGAGAACCACGCCCAGGCCGGGAAACGCTCCCAGCAAGTGAGCCAGGGGCTTCAGGCGGAAATGCCGATCGACCAGAAGTTGCGTGCCGCTGAGTTGTGCGGGCAGATCATACTCGCGCCAAAAGCCTTGCGCGGAACAGGCGAAGACTGCCTTGGCATGCGCAGCGTTGCCGCGCAGGTCGTGCGACAGCCGCACGATGCGATCGAGATCGGCGCGGGCGGACTCGCACTTGTCTTTCTTATTAACCTCGGAACCTTTTTTATTACCCTCGCAACCTTTACTTTCCAGATGGCGCAGAGCTTCGCGCGCTAAGTCTTTGGTGAGGATGGCTTCTTCCTTGTGGGCTTTGTTACGTGGCGCTGTGGGCTGGAAGTAGAAGCTAAGGGCGCTGTTCGCCTGATCTTCAAATTGCGCTAATTCCTGAATCTGTTCGCGAGTGATCATTCGAGGTCAGTTCCTTTCGTTAAAATTTGATTTATGCGATGCCGGTATTGGCGAAGCGCCCTTTGAACTGGCCGACAAATTGGGGCGATTTGCGCAGGTGATCGCGCGCGGCAGAAATGGAGTTCAACACGCGGTCGGGCGGAATGCCTGTGATGGCGGAGATTTCGTCGACCCCGAAGCCTTCGATGGCATGCAGGATGAAAGCCTCGCGATGGTCCCGGCCCACATCGCGCAGAGCGGCGGCGATGAGGCGCATCATTTCGCGGGAGCCGACGATTTGTTCCGGCGTGGACACGCGGCCGTCGGCAATGATGGTTTCTTCGGTGATGGCTTCGTCAGGCTGATGGAATTGCAGTCCGGGCTCGTCGCTGGCCTTGACATTCTGTTTGCGCGCGGATTCTTCCAGGCGTACGGCGCTTCCGTTCGTGCCTTCGGGACGGGATAATTGATCGAGCGCATCGAGCGCCAGGCGGTAAAGCCAGGGCTCGAGCGCGAGCCGCTCCGGTTTTTCGCGGCCCGGATTTTCTCCACCACTGCCGAGCGCAGCGGCGATGGTTTCGTCAATCACTTCGTCTTTGCCGATCGAATCCGGCACAATCTGGTCGGCGATCTCGCGGAAATAAATTTCCCGTTCCACAAAGCGTTCCAGGCGGGAAAGATTTACGTTGACGTAGGAGCGTACATCTTCCGCCGAAACCATCACGGGAAACACGACCGCCAGCGTGTCCTCGAAGGGCACAGAAACATTCTTCCGCGCCGAGCCGTCGTTCTGCCGCCTCGTCCACTTGTGCGTGGAGCGTAATAATTCTTTGTGTTTGTTGACTTGTTGCAGCAGGTCTTCGAATGCGGTCTTCACCGCGGCGGAAGCGGTTGCGGCGGTGGTCTGCGCTGCCATTTGTCCGGATGGAAGACGCAAGTTGAGAGAGACGCTAGTACCCTCGCGCGCAGAGATCTCTTCCACCATGCCTTTGAGATGAATCAGTTCCGGGCGGAAGACTTGCAGCCGCTTTCGCAGTTTTTCGATTTGATGTTGGATGTCTTTTTCTACGGCGGGAGTTTTGTGAAGCCGGTAACTGATGTGGACGTTCATTAGCACCTCAAGCTTGCAAACGAAGGACGCAAACCAGTGCTTTCTAGGACGATTGTACACCCGGTCGACGGACGGCAAACCGTGAAATAAAAAGTCTAGGTTGGCGTTTTGCCGCTTCGGAACTCGGTCGCGGGACAGGATTGTCAGGACAAAGGCATTTGCAGCAGGCCACGGTGCCAGCTATGATCCGTGAACAATGAAACTGGCAAAAATCTTGCTGCTTGCGTCTCTAGTTGCTTCGGCCTCGGCTCAAACTCCCACATCAAAAGAAGTTGAAAATGTCTATCCTGATGCGCACGCGCTGTATCTCGATTTGCATCAGAACCCTGAACTCTCTGCGCACGAAACCCAAACCGCGGCGAAGTTGGCCAGCCGGTTGCGCGGCCTCGGCTATGAGGTGACCGAACATGTCGGCGGCACAGGGGTTGTTGCCATCCTGAAGAATGGCGCAGGGCCGACCGTGATGCTGCGAACCGAGCTTGACGCGCTGCCGGTGGAGGAGAAAACCGGTCTTGCTTACGCGAGCAAAGTACGCACCAAAGATGATGCCGGGCACGATGTCCCGGTGATGCACGCGTGCGGACACGATCTGCACATGGCATCGATCCTGGGAACGGCCACCATCATGGCCCACAGCAAAGATACGTGGCACGGAACCCTGATGCTGATCGGCCAGCCCGCCGAAGAGATTATCGGCGGGGCCAAGGCCATGCTCGACGATGGCTTGCTCACGCGCTTTCCCAAGCCCGACGTGGCCGTGGCCTTGCACGTGGGCAACATACTGCCCGCGGGGGAAGTGGGCATTACTCCGGGAGTTTTCAATACCAATGCGGACTCGCTGCGTATCACAATCTACGGCAAGGGTGGACATGGTTCCGCGCCGCACACGGCGATCGATCCCATTGTGATCGCTGCCCGAACCATTCTGGCGTTGCAGACGATTGCTTCGCGCGAAGTGAAGCCGCAGGAAATGGCGGTGGTCACGGTGGGCTACATTCAGGCCGGCACCAAGAACAATATTATTCCGGACCAGGCTGAGTTGGGGCTGACGGTACGCACCAACAAACCGGAAGTGAGGAAGCAAGTGCTCGCGGCCATTGCGCGGATCACCAAGGCAGAGGCCGAAGCGGCGGGTGCGCCGCGTCCTCCGACGATTGACCGCTATGAAGGTACGGACCTGGTATACAACGATCCCGCATTGGCGCAGCGGCTGCGCGGAGTGCTGGAGTCGGCGCTGGGCAAAGACAAAGTTGTAAATCAGGAGCCGATTACCGGCTCCGAGGATTTTTCTTACTTCGTCGAACAGGGAATTCCCAGCTTCTACTTCAGTCTTGGGGGAGCTGACCCGGAGAAGTACGCGCAAGCCAAGGCTGCCGGGACGATGCTGCCGTCAAACCACTCTTCGCTTTTCGCGCCCGATGTAGATCCAGCGCTGCACACCGGCATTGCGGCGGAGGTGGCGGTGCTGAGGAATCTGCTGAGTGGATCGGCTGAGGAGCTGCGGAAGACGATGGCGGGGGGATCGGCGGTGCCGTAAGTATGTAGCGGGCCGGTTTCCGGCTTTACGACTATTCGTGAACTGGCTCTCTTATCGGTCATAAGGGCGTTTCTCGGTACTAATAAGCGTTTTCGGCGAAGAGCCGAACTTGATCGTCATCATCCGTAATTTGGACAGCAGCTATTCGGGTTGCGCTCCGCTACGAGCCTCGACCATTTCCCGGCGCTCAGGCTTATCGGCGCGCTCCGCAACCTTAAGCAACTTTCGGAAATAGGTCTGCGCCGTTGAACGATCGCCGGCCAGCTTGGCCCCTTCAGCTGCTCCGTACAGCGAGCGAAAGCGGTGTGGCTCCTTAATCAGCGTCGCTTCAAATTCCTTAAGCGCTTCCGAGGGACGGTTCAAATCAAGCAGTAGGTCGGCCAGCAGTTCTCGTGCCGGAGCAAGCGGCCCCGGTGTGACAACGCTCTTTTCGGTCTTGTCTTCCTGTTCCGCCGCCGCGCGCATTCCGGTAAGAGCGCCCTGGCTATCGCCTTCAGCAAACGCCAGCCATGCGGATACTTCCTGTCGCTGAATTTCTACCTGGTTGGCCCAATACACCTCTTTCATCTTTGTCAGTTTGTCGCGCATCAGCTCTAAAGAGTCGATGGCTGCGAGCGCAGCGGCCCGATCTTTCAAATGCGCAGCTCCAAGGCCCCGGGCAAAGTAGGTGATCGCATCGGTGTACGGAAATGGGCTGAGGAGCGGCTCCAGCTTTGCTGCATCGGACCAGGCTTGCCGTTCCAGACAGTATCGGGCAGGAATCGCCGCGCGCGCAAAGTATGCCGCGGCGGGACTGGCCGCTCCGGTGTTCGGAGATGCCGGATCGAAGCGAGCGAAACTTTGAACGGCCGATTCCACTAGGCGTTTCGCGGCGTTGTCCTGGGCGGTCTGCAGGTAGGCGTAGACCATGTAGTCGGTGGCGTGCAACTCTTCGGGTGTCTGACCCGCGGTTCGTGCGGCAGCCGCTGCAGGTATGTTGGCGTCGATAGAGTCTTGCCAGTCCCCAACTCGTGTAAACGTATGGGATGGCATGTGCAATGCGTGCGGCGTCGAAGGGGCAATCTCGCTATAGCGCTGTGCCGCTCCCATCGCCCGCGGAGCCAGCGGCGGAACGTCGTAGGCATGAATAATGTAGTGGGCTAGTCCCGGATGATTTGGATACTGAGCGAACAGACTTTCCAGAATCGCCCCGGCCTTGAGTTGCTTCGCATACGTCTTATCCCCCGGATCGGCATCGGCGGCCAGAGCCAGTGCATAGAAGATGGCTGCTTCCGTGTCCTCGGGGTGAGCGGCACTGAGAGCCGCCATGGCGCTTTCATGTCCCAGCTTCCGTGACTGCTGATCGGTATTAATGGTATCGGTGTACAGATGCGCGACGGCCTCGACATAGGTACGTTCACGCTCCGTCTTCGGAGCGGCAACTCGCGCCTGCTTGACTGCTTTGAGTCCCTGCTCCAGTTGTTCTGGGGACTTCAG
>CZKJ01000182.1_pt2 | contig 63343 bp, 68 predicted proteins | sample 1122331 | NCBI WGS metagenome assembly CZKJ01 (sample SAMEA3539301, study PRJEB10725) | soil metagenome | biome: tundra; feature: field; material: soil | place: USA | collected 2010-05 | depth 0.15 m
TCGAAGGCGGAGCCTGGTCGAGCGCGCGCAACAACTCCTCCCGGGAAACCGTCGCTGTGCCGCGCTTCATCACCACAATCCCACCCGCGTAGTTGGCTAACTGCGCCGCTTCTTCCGTGCTAGCCCCGGCCGCCAAAGCCGCGCTGAACGCAGCTATCACGGTATCGCCCGCGCCGGTTACGTCGGCGACCTCGTCCGACCCGAAAATCGGAATGTCCACTGGCGCATGTCTCTGATCGAAGGCCGCCATGCCATCGCGCCCCCTCGTAATCAGCAGCGACTGCAGCTGCATTCGTTCCATAATCTGTTGTCCGGCCTGCGCCACCTTCTCCCAATCCTGCCCGATGCGGATGCCCAGTGCCGCTTCCACCTCGGGTTCATTTGGAGTGGCCGCAGTCGCGCCCGAATACTCCAGCAATCGGTACCGCGAATCGAGGATCAAGGGCACGAGCACAACCCTCCTTCGTCCCGGCTGGCGCAACGCATTCACGATTGCCGGACTCGCCGACCCATATCCGTAATCGGAAACCAGCAGCGCATCGGAGGCGTGCAGATATTCCCGCGCCGCCAGAAATAACTCTCGCGTCAAATGCCGGTTGGGAGGATTCTCGGGTTCGCGATCCACACGCACCACTTGCTGGCGTGTATTGTGAGTCATGCCAGCGAGAATGCGCGTCTTCGTGACCGTCGTATAAGTCTTGTCCTTCAGCACCCCACTGGTTGGAATACGCTTGTGACGAAAAAACTTCGTCAGCATTCGTCCCGGCTCATCGTCTCCAATGGCGCCGACCGGCAACACGTTCACTCCCAGGTCCGCTAGATTGTTGACGGCGTTGGCGCCTCCACCAGGCAGCACAGTGCGTTCGCGGTGCTTCAGGATCAGCACCGGCGCCTCGCGCGAGACCCGCGAGATTTCTCCGTATACAAATTCATCGGCTACCAGATCCCCTAGCACTGTGATCGTGACCGTAGGGAACGCTTCGATAATCTTCCGTAGCCGATCCACTTCTTTCAAATGTTTCGTCATCAGATATAAAGTGCTGTCATCCTGAACGAGTGTTCTTTGCGCAGTGCAGTATCTGGGCGAGCCGCGAGTCCGGCTCGCTTCCTTAACCCGCTGCCGTCACGGGCATTTTCTCATGAGCGGGGATGCCTCTCCTCGATCACGCGCAGGATGGTATCCACAGCGTTAGCTGCGTCGGCGAGTTCCATCTTGACCGGGACAACCGCCATCGGCGCGAGCGCGTCAAGATATCCGCCCAGGTTGACCGCATCTTTCTCCGTGGTAATGAAGCCGCCCGCCTCACTGCGCTGCCGGAGTTCCAGCAAGTCGCGGACATCCTTCTCCGCGTAGGCATGATGATCGCGGAAGAAAGCTTCTGCGATAGGATCAACGCCAGCCGCTCGCAACTGCAGCAGAAAATTCTGGGGCCGCGCAATGCCACAGAACACCACAGGTCGAGGTGGAATACTCTGTCCAGCGTTTTCGGTCACGATGCCCCGCCGCACCCGCCATACCGTCTTGCCCTCCAGCGGAAACGATTCCGGCGAAGATCCACTGGTCAGGACCACGGCATCAGCACGCTGCAACGCGCGCAAAGGTTCCCGCAACCGTCCTGCTGGCAGCAATCGATCGCGCGCATCCTCAGGCGTCACCAGCACGATATCGAAATCGCGCCCCAACCCGCGGTGTTGAAACCCATCATCCAGCAAATGAATCTGCGGACCGAATCGCGCCTCGGCAAACCGCCCCGCCTCATACCGATTCTCCCCCACGACCACCGGCGTCTGCAGCCGCCTTGCAATGAGCAACGGCTCATCGCCGAAATCCCGCGGCAGCCCCCCGGGATCCACCAGAAGTACTCCGCGAGTCTGGCGCCCGTAGCCACGCGAAAGCACATCGAAGCGGATTCCGCGCGCCTTCAGCAACTCCCCCAGCAAAATCACAAACGGAGTCTTCCCCGAACCTCCGGCTGAAAGATTTCCCACGCTTATCACAGACCCTTGCAGCGTACTCGCGCGCAACCAGCGGCGGTTGTACAGCGCGTTTCGCGCGCCGGCCACACTGCCGTAGATGGCTGACAGAGGATTCCAGTTCATGGCTTCGCCAGCAGTTCCTGCAATTCGCCGGCGGTGCGCGCTGTTGCCCCAATCTGCGATCGCATGGTTTCAGCGGCGCGCTGTCCTAAGGCTTTCCGTTCCGCATCGTTCGCAAGCAAATCCAGAAACACCACCGGCAACTCCGCCGGACCGACAATCCGCACCGCATCCCGGCTCTGGAATAAGCTCACGATGTCGCGGAAATTTTCCGTGTGGTTGCCGACGACGATGGCCACTCCATGCTGTGCCGGTTCAATAATGTTGTGTCCGCCGCGCGGCACCAGGCTCCCGCCCACCAATGCGATATCGGCCAGCGCATACAGTGCGGCCAACTCTCCGATTGTATCCAGCAGAAAAACTCCGCCCGCCAACGACTCACCATTCCACACGGATCGCCGGCAGAAGCGAACCGACCTCTGCTCCAGCAGCGCCGCCACGGCAGGGAACCGTTCCGGATGCCGCGGCGCCAGAATCATCACCGCGCGCGAATGTTGTACCAGAACATTCTCAAATGCCTTGAGCAGCAGCGTCTCTTCTCCATCGACGGTGCTCCCGCATACCAGCACGGGCCCGGCGCCGCTCGCAGCAATCGATGCCCGTACACTCTCGACAATCGCAGGCGTAACGGGCGCAGGAATATCGAACTTCAAATTTCCGCTAACCCGCACGCGTTCCGGCCTGGCTCCGATATCCTGCAGCCGCGTGGCATCCTCAGGCGTCTGCGCAAGAAACATATCCACGTTCGCCAGCAGCTTTCGCATCCATCCGCGGTATCGCCGGTAACGCGGCCACGAGCGGTCCGAGATGCGCGCATTCACCACCGCAATCCGCGCGCCGCTGGCATGCGCCAGCCTCAGAAAGTTGGGCCAGAACTCGGTCTCGGCAATCACCACCATTTGCGGCCGCAGTGCCCGGAGATACGGACGAATCGCAAATGCGAAATCCATCGGGAAATAAAACACGTTGGCCTCGCCAAAGCGATTGCGGGCCAGCGCCTGCCCGGTGTCGGTGGTCGTTGAAATAAAAATTTTAGACTGCGAGCGCCGCTGCAGTTCGTCTACTAAGCCCGCAACCGCCAGCACCTCCCCCACAGAAACGGCGTGAACCCAAATCACCGGCTCGTGCGCTCTCGGCAATTGAAGCCGCGCAGGCACTCGCCCCAGTCGCTCCGCAAATCCCTTGCGATATTTGCCATGGCGCGCCATCTGGAAGAGCCAGTAGGGCAGGCTCACGAACATCCCCGCGGCCAGCGCCACGCTGTAGAAGAAGCTATAAAGGGAAGTGATCAAGTCCCAGCCATTCTAAAACCTTCGTGCACCTTCGTGCCTCTAGTGGCTGAAGAATTCAGAATTCCAAACGGATGAATGCTGCGATAACTCTATAATCAAAACCATGCAGCGAATGTCGAGGTTCTGCCTTTCCCGCGTTCTGGTGGTCTCGTGCGCCGTCGCAGCGGTCGCGGTTTCCTTAGCCGCCAAGGACTTCGTAAAGCCCGTCGCGCATCCCGCCAAAACCTATCCCGCCCACGACGACCACACCACCGACAAAGTCGCCATCGCCGCCGACCCCTTCGACGCTCCCGACAAGGCAAAAATATTCTCCGTGAACTTTCACGAGCACGGATTCCTGCCCATCTTTTTCATCGTCACCAATGACGGCGACCAGCCCCTCTCCATCGCCAACATGCAGGTCACACTGACCACGGCCAGCCGCGCCAAGCTCACCCCCATCGCTCCTGAAGATATCTTCCGCCGCCTCGGCAATCCCCATGCCAACACGCATCCCATCCCCGTTCCCATCCCGCAGAAAAAAGTAAAAGGCGCCATCAGCCAGAAAGACCGCGACGAAATCGAATCCTCGCAATTCGCCGCCAAAGCAGTCGAGCCCCACACCACGCAATCCGGATTCTTCTTCTTCGACGTCGAAGACGTCCCCGCGCCCCTGGAAGGCGCACACCTCTACATCACCGGCGTCAACGACGCCAAAGGCACCGAGCTGATGTACTTCGAGATTGGGATGGGGAAGTAGTTTCGTGTGGCGCGGGCGCCCTCGCCCGCGTCTTTCTCTGGCGAGATTGCGGGGCCCTTTTCTTGCCCAAACTACCCCAATCCAATAATTCCCTTGACTTCAACTCCTCACTCCTGCAATCCTATTCCTCTACGCATTTGTTCTTTGACATATAAATAGCAATAAGATAACTACCGTGAATGCAATAATTTACGGTCGGGCCTTCTGATTCTAAGGCACTTAGCCGAGGCGGGACGAGCTAAGTCCTTTGAACGTAATAATCTGCGAGTAAGTTGTTTGGTTTTAATATTTAGCCGCGTAATTATCCCTTTGACAAACCGGAAAGAAAAGCGTAAGGTTAATGAAGGTCGAGGTTAACCCGATGCTAAGTCTTTCCGACACTCCGCAATTTCAAGATAAGGACAAAGCCCGTGAGTTCCTAGAGAACTTGCGCTGGCCGAACGGCCCTGTCTGCCCTCACTGCGATTGCACGACCGCCTACAAGCTGACCGCGAAGCCGAACAGCAAAAGACCCGTCCGCCCCGGCGTGTGGAAGTGCAAAGACTGCGAACAACAATTCACGGTTACGGTCAACACGATTTTCGAGGATAGCCACATTCCCCTGAACAAATGGTTGCTGGCTATTCATCTTCTCTGTGCGTCCAAGAAGGGGATTAGCTCCCATCAGCTTCACCGCATGTTGGGTGTGACGTACAAGTCTGCGTGGTTTATGACCCATCGTATTCGCTACATGATGGGTCAGTCCTCATATCAGAAAAAAATGAAGGGCGTAGTTGAGGCGGACGAAACGTACATCGGCGGGAAGCGCAAGAACAGCGGCGGAGTTGGCCGTCCTGATTCCTACAGCCACAAGCAGCCAGTGTTCTCCGTCTTGCAGCGCAATGGTGACGTGCGTTCTTTCCACGTTCACCGCGTCACGGCTGAGAACCTAATCGGCACACTACGCAGCAACGTGGAAGCCGAGGCAACTGTGGTAACGGATGGCTACTCTTCTTATGACAGAGTGGGAACTAAGTTCGACCGTCACGAAGTAATCAATCACTCCGAAGGCGAGTATTCCCGCAAGGCGAAGGATGGCTTCGTTGTTCACACGAACACGGTGGAAGGTTTCTTCGGGCTTCTAAAGCGCGGTTTGACGGGCACGTACCATCAAGTTGGCAGTCACCACCTGCATCGTTACCTTGCAGAATTTGATTTTCGTTATAACGCTCGGAAGATCAGCGACACAGACCGCACGTTGCTGGCTTTGAGCCAAGCAGAAGGCAAAAGGCTACAACTGCGGGACTCAATAAGCAGCCGTACTGGCGCATCGGAAAGAGGCAATTAGACCTCTTCGAGCCAGAAAAGCCGCTCTCCCGTTGGTTGTGGCGCAAGTTGATGCACGACAAAAAATAAGGCCCGCGCTGGAACGCGGGTCGAATGATTCCGTCACCCCTGTGACGAAGGATAAGTGTATCATAGGGGGCTGCCGCGATGCCACGCCAAACAAAACGCGCTTTCCGCGAATACAAATTCAAAATTGACGCATTCACACCGGACACCATTCCTATGTCTCGGTTAGCGGAATACCTCTCTGATCTCGCCGTCCTTCTTGGCAATCGAGAACGAGTGCATTTCAATCGTATCGAGAGTGGGAGTACAACGCCTGTCATAAGGATTGAATGGGAAGCGGAGCCAAAGGTGCGCGAACGCTTGCACAAGGTAAAACTGAAAGAGGGACCAGAGGATGTCTTGAAGGCGGACCGCGAGATCAATCGAAAATTGGCACAGGACAATGCCATTGGCGTTCTGCAAGACCCAACAGGCGGAAAGGTTCTTCAATTTCCCGGTAGGGAATTGCTGAAGAAGTTAATTTTCGGGCCAATCACGCAGGCTGGAGTATTTCAGGGAGTACCGATTAGCATTGGCGGCGAACGTGATCCTGTACCTGTGCATTTGGAAGACGGGAAGGATAAGCACATCGTTTGGGCAAGGCGCACGGTCGCCAAGGATATTGCCCAGTATCTGTTCACTGCTCCGATTCGAGTTGAAGGGTTGGGCAGGTGGATTCGGCACGCGGACGGAGAGTGGGAATTACTTGAGTTTAAGGTAGTGAACTACCAGCTCGTTCAAGATGGCGACATTCGGACAAATGTTACCGAACTCCGAAATATTCCCGCCGATTGGAAACAGCTTGATGATCCCCTTGCAGAACTAAATGAGATAAGGCAGGGTAGAAAACCACAATAACGCAATGGTTGGAATCGACGAAACAACGTTGTCGCTGATCTTGCATCCAAAGGCTCGTCCACCGCAGGACCCGGCCACAAAAAAGCCGGTGGATCGAGTAGAAGATCGAATAGAAAAACTTCTGGAAGACCTCGACGCGGACAATGAGCGTATCGTTCTACCCACTCCGGCGCTTTGCGAATTTCTGGTATTGGCTGGCAAAGATGGTCCAGCATATCTCGACAAAATCAGAACTATGAAAACGTTTCTGGTCAAGCCGTTTGATGAGATGGCGGCGATTGAATTGGCTGCCATCGAATACGAAGCAAGAGGTAAGGGGAGCAAACGGGGCGGGATTATAGCGCCTTGGACTAAGGTTAAATTCGACCGCCAGATCGTCGCTATCGCCAAGGTGAATGGTTGCAAGCAGCTTTATTCTGACGACGGCGATGTCATCAAATTTGGGGAGAACGCCGGGTTAGAAGTCATCTCTACGTGGAAGTTGCCTCTGCCGCTGGCAAAACAAATCACGATGGAGTACGAGGGAACACCTGATGAGCCGGAAGATAAAGGCACCACGGGAAAAACTTAAAATTCCGCTCGACTTCAAGCAGACGGTGATGGCCGCGCTAGAGACGAAGCCAGAGCGCCGCAAGAAAAAGCGCGGTAAGAGACCCCCTAGGTCGTAGGTTCTGGTTCGCCAACCATAGTCGGATATTCCTTAGCGAAGAGGTCAAATATGGTGCGTGGAGACGCGAAGGACAAACGCAAAGAAGAACGCAATAACGAGGCAGAACAACCAAAGTGGTTTAGTGGATTGCGTGTGCTTTGGGTGATCGGCGCCGTTACGTCCCTTGTCCTAATTTGGGCAATCGAGCAGCCTGTTTTTGTTCCATACCCGCATCTGCAATTGTTCTTCAGGGAGGTTGCATTCGCCCTACTGATTGCGTCCGTTTTTGGTTTAACCATTGACAGAATACAACGGACAGAGTTCATAAGACTGGTCACAGACGAGCGGAATAAACTGAAGCGAGACGTGTTTCTTTACGCCTACGGCAGCAACTTGCCTGACCAGATCCGGCAAGAGATTCGCAAGAGCATCTTGAACCAGTCTTTTCATCGCTATGATTTGACAATCGACTGGGAATTTGCTCTCGCCCAGAATGACCTCTTGAGCGTGAAAAAGCGCTACCGATACTTTTTATTCAACAACAGCACCGAAACTTTGTTGTGGCCGTTTGTCTTTATTCAAATAGGGGCAGACATCCCGGGAGCGAACACTTCGACATTTGAATGCCTTCGGATCACTCGTGGGCATGACACGACCACCTACACACTAAAGAACAACAAGGAACTGAAGTCTGAAACTCCAGAGGGGCAGCCCCATACTAGAAAAATATCAACGGACATTGAGATCAACCCTCTCGAAAGGGTAGGGATTTATTACGAGGTCAGCCAACTGCGAAGATCGTTTGGGGAGGATAAATACAGTTCTAGAGAGTCGGTGGTGGGAACCACAAGGGTAATGCTCCGCTTCCCCGCGGGTTTTGATGTACAGGTCAGCTGCAAAACAAAAGCTCTCCGGCCTGATCCTGATGATGATCCCCCGCTGAGGCATTCTCTTACGTGGGATGAGGGAATCTTGCCTTATCAGGGAGTAACAATAAGCTGGTCTAAGAAAGAAGGACCAAAACCGGCGGCGGTGGCACTGGCGGAGCGAACAGAAGCCGCGGTAGAGGATAGAAACTGAGGCGAGGAAATGCCCCCGCCCCAATGTTCTTAGTCACTGTCTGTTGCCTTCATTTGATTATTTCCTTCTTCCAGAACATCAACAATATTCTGGATGCAAAAAGGTTGACGTTAGATTCATTGGGGAGTCTACTGAGTTGCAGCTTAATCGAGGTTCTCTCTAGTTGTCAAGAGAATCCCCACCGGGTCGAACCAGCTTCCCAATCTCCCTACTGCACCCATGCAAGCTAGTCTCCAAATGGTAGCCATCTTTGATAGACACCCCAAGAGTACGAAAGTTCCGGCAAACTGGGTACAAAAAGACCGCTGCCATGCGACTCAAGGCCGTGTCCTTCAAGCATCTATTTTCTCCATTTTACCAGATCGGCGCAATCCTGCTTATCCATTAGACTGGAGTTTCAACACGTTAGACTGGACCGGGGAGAAATGGCACTTTTGAAGGTATTTGGACACCTTCGCTCAATGTTACTATGAGAACAGACAGGCTGGTGAGCAAAAAGTTGCAAGGTTTGTCAAAGGGATAATTCCGTTTAGCCGGACTCAGGCCGATAGGGGCAACGGCAACCCCTTGATTCCAGAGATTTTACCGGATTGATCCGCATTTTTTTTTGATCCAGATCGCGGTCCAACCACTCCCAGTTGGCGAGTAACCACTGCCGTATAATCGCCCAATATGTCGACCACCGCCGGCACATCCGTCGCCGCTCCCACAGCCTACGAGCCAGTCATCGGCCTCGAAGTACACGTGCAACTTCTGACGGCGACGAAGATCTTCTGCTCGTGCTCCACGCGCTTCGGTGCTGCGCCGAATACGAACGTTTGCCCCGTCTGTCTGGGCATGCCGGGTGCCTTGCCGGTGCTGAACCGCAAAGCGGTCGAATTCGCGACACTGGCCGCGATGGCGCTGAACTGCCGCATTAACGAAACTTCCATCTTCGCGCGCAAGAATTATTTCTATCCCGACCTGCCCAAGGGCTACCAGATTTCGCAATACGACAAGCCGCTGGCCGAGCATGGATTCATCGAAGTGCCCGCGTCGAAGACGGAGGACAGAAACCAGGAACTGAGAACTGAGAACCGAGAACTGAGAACTAATAAAATCGGCATCACCCGCGTGCATCTCGAAGAAGACGCCGGCAAGAGCCTGCACGAGGGGTTTCCCAACTCGGACGAAAAAACCGCCATCGACCTCAACCGCACCGGCGTGCCCCTGATCGAAATCGTCAGCGAGCCCGACATCGCCACGCCCGACGAGGCTTACGAATACCTGACGCGCCTAAAGGAAATTATCCTCTACACGGGGGTCAGCGACTGCAACATGGAAGAGGGTTCGCTGCGCTGCGATGCCAACGTCAGCATCCGTCCGCGCGGACAGAAAGAGTTGGGCACGAAAGCAGAAATCAAGAACGTAAACTCGTTCCGCTTCATCCGCGAGGCGCTGGTCTACGAAATTGCACGCCAGGTGGAAGTGGTCGAATCCGGCGGCAAGATTACGCAGGAAACCCGCCTCTACAACTCGCATGAAGGCAAGACCTACAGCATGCGCTCGAAAGAGCAGGCACACGACTACCGCTACTTTCCCGAGCCCGACTTGCTGCCGTTAGTGGTGGACGCGAAGTGGAAGGCCGAGATCACCAAGACCTTGCCCGAACTGCCCGAAGCGCGGCGCGCGCGCCTGGTGAAGGAATATGGCATCACCGAATACGACGCGCGGGTGCTGACGGTTTCGAAAGCACTCGCCGACCAGTTCGAGGCGGCGGCGAAGGCAGCGAAGAATCCCAAGCGCGTCGCAAATCTTGTTCAGGGCGAGCTGATGGGCCGTCTCAAGGCCAAGGGTGCGGAGATCGAGCAATCTCCGATTTCGATGAAAGGAGTAGCGGCATCCGCCGACTTGGTGGAGAGCGGCGCCATCTCCGGCAAGATGCTCAAGGACCTCTACGATCTCTGCTTCGAGCGCAACCAAGATTTTCCCGAGATCTATGACGAAGAGGGACGCCCGCAGCAGTCCACGGATACTTCCGCACTAGAAAAGATTGTCGATGAAATCATCGCCGCGAATCCCAAGCAGATCGAACAATACCGCTCCGGCAAAAAGACCATGATCGGATTCTTCGTCGGCCAGGTGATGAAGGCGTCGAAGGGCCAAGCCAATCCGCAACTGGTGAATGAGTTGCTCACAAAGAAGCTGGAGTGAGCCCATTCTCCACGGCTAAGAATGTGACTTAAGTACCATCTCTATTTGTGACTTCCGCAATCTAATTTCCGGGCCCAGCACTCGTTACGATGATGCCGGGCCTGTCTGTTCCGGGCTGACCGTTCGCGAGCTGTCATGAAAATCAAGCTGGACCGCATCATCAGCGTTGCAACTCTTCTAGCCGCGGTCGTGGCCATTGCTCTGGTGTTGAAGAAGCCCACGCCTGTGGCACAGCAGCCGCAGGCTCTGGCCGGGATTGCGGCCAGCGCCCAATCATCGAACGCGCAACCAATCAGCCAGAAAAGTGACCAGTTCGAGCCGGCCGCGCAGCAAGTGCAGCCCACGCAACAATCACAGCCCAGCGGCGGATATTTCGCAGCGCCTCAGGCCGCTCAGAATTCGCTCGCACCACCAAGCCCAAAAACTGAAGCGCATTCCAACTCTGACGGAATTGGCTCTGCCATCAGCCAAATCCTGAGTGCGAGCGCGGGAGGAGCGGCAGCCTTGACTCCGGATTCGGACGTGGGCGCCGGAGCTCCCAATATCAAAGATCAGAAGGTCGATTTTGACGGAGATACCGTCCATGGGCGTTTTCTAACAGAGATTGCGGGGAAAGACGTCTGGGTCACAATTTCCGGGCACATGGGGCAGAAGGACGGGTACGCCACGTTCGAACCCACCGAGTTCAAGGTTGGAGACATGGAAGTGCCTGTGTCGCTGGTGAATCCTGCGCTGCAGCGGAAACTCGCCGAGGAACGAGATCGCCTCAAGCTTTCGGACCCCGCGGGCACAAAGTAGAAAACGACCGAACCGGTGACGCGGCAGAAATAATCTGGCGAGGCTAGCCTAACCGCCCACTGGCGGTGGCAGCGCGTTCTTCTCTGCCACTTTCGCATACCATCGGCCTGATTCTTTGATGGTGCGTTGCTGTGTTTTGAAATCCACGTAAGCCAGACCGAAGCGCTGGCTGAAACCTTCCGCCCATTCGAAGTTATCCATCAGACTCCACGCATGGTAGCCGCGAACGTCCGCCCCGTCGGCGATGGCGCGCGCAAGCTTTTGCAGATATTGCCGGTGATATTCAATGCGGCGATTGTCGCGGATCACCCCGCTGGCGTCCGGACCGTCGTTGTAAGCGCACCCGCTCTCGGTAATTTCAATTACCGGCCGGTTGAAATCGCGAGTGATGCGCATGACCATGTCATACATCGCCTGCGGCCAAATCTCCCACCCCATGTCGGTTTTCGCGCCTTGCTCGCCACCCACCATCTTCACCGGAAACAACCACTGCTGCGTGTGCGAGAGCCGCTCCAACGCCGTGGGTGCGGACGCGATCGTGCGGTAGTAGAGATTGATGCCGATGAAATCGAGCGGCGCTTTCATCCTTTCGAGATCGCCCGACTTGATCCCCATAGCAGTTTCCGGCAGAAAAGCCAGCGCCTCTGGATATCGTCCGTTGAGCGCAGTTTCCAGGAACCACAAGTTGGTCATGGCGTGAGCGCGTTCGGTTGCCAGCTTGTCGTCTTCGGAGTTTGTTGCCGGCTCGCACGCCGACATACTGAATGCAGTTCCCACCCGTGCAGCGGGACGAGTCGCTTTCAACGCTCGAAAACCGGCGCCCTGAGCCAGGTTCACGGTGTGGGAAGCGCGCAAGAAGTCGACGAGGCTTTTGCGTCCGGGAGCGTGTGTGCCTTCGAGATGCCCCAAATCGACAAGCGCGGACGGTTCGTTGAACAGCATCCAATCGGAAACGCGGTCGCCCAGGGCGCGCGATACGAGCTCTACGTAATCAGCAAAGCGAGAGCACGTATCGCGATTTGGCCAGCCTCCTGAGTCTTCCAGAATCTGCGGTAAGTCCCAGTGATAGAGCGTGATAGACGGCCGGATTCTGGCTTCCAGCAAGGCATCGACAACCCGGCTGTAATAATCGAGGCCTTTCGAATTCGCGGGGCCTGACCCAGAGGGTTGAATGCGCGGCCACGAAATCGAAAAGCGGTAGCTGTTCAAATTCATTGCCCGCATTAGCGCGATGTCTTCGTGCCAGCGGTGATAGGAATCGCAGGCTGCGTCACCGGTGTCGCCATTCTTGATTTTGCCAGGAGTATGCGCGAAGCGGTCCCAGATCGATTCGCCCTTGCCGTCCTCTTTCCACGCGCCTTCGATCTGGTAGGCGGCGGTGGCCGTGCCCCAGAAAAAATTCTTAGGGAACCTGATCTCGGATGAAGTATCGAACGGTATGTTGTGGGAACTGGAAAGCGGCGCGGAGTTCGCCGTGCGCGTTGCGTTCGACGAAACGCTGCAGCCGGAGAATAAACTCGACGGCAGCGCGGCTAGCGCGCTTGCAGCGAGAGCCGAGCGCGCAAATTCACGGCGTGTCAGGCCCAAAGTAGAAGCAGGCTCCTCAAGGAATGGTACGGCTGCGATCGATTAATTATGCTTGATCAACTTTCCGGTCTTCTGCCCTGTCAGTGAGTTGTACAAAGTCTCCAGGAACACATCTTCGTTCACGAAGTCTCCCGAGTACTTCTTCCACGGGTCCAGCAGCTTCGCCTGCTTCATCTGGTCGAGCGTCTTGCCCTCTTTCAACGCCTTCTGCACCACGTCGCGCGTTTCCTTCAGCATTCCAAGATAAGCCCGCACATCGTCGAGGTTCGAGACCGGGCCGTGTCCTGGAATCACCTTAACATCTGGCGGAAGTTGTGAGATGACCTGCTGCACCGCGTCGATCATGCCATTGATGCTGCCGCCGCTTTCCACGTCGATGAAAGGAAAGCCGTAGGTGACAAAATCGTCGCCCATGTGTACGACATTCGACTTGGGAAAGAAGATGATGGAGTCGCCGTCGGTGTGTCCGGCGGGAAAATATAGGGCGCGGATGTCTTCACCGTTCAGGTGCACGGTAACATCGTGATCGAAGGTGATGATGGGCAGAGCCTCATGAGGCGCGGGTTTCATGTCCATGTGTATTGAACCGCCATTGCCCCCGCCTCCGCCGCTTTCCAGACGCTTGCGAACGTTATCTTGCGCAATGATGAGGGCTTGCTTCTGGAAGTATTCATTGCCGCCGGTGTGATCGGGATGGTAGTGCGTGTTGATGATGAAGCGCACGGGCTTGTCGGTGATGCCTTTCAACGCGGCCTGAATCTTCTCGGCCAACGGGGCGTACTGGTCGTCGACGATAACGATGCCGTCGTCGCCGACTGACGCACCAATGTTTCCGCCCGCACCTATCAGGATGTAGACAGTGCCTGCCACTTTCGATACCTTCATCTGTACTTTGCTGAAGTCTTGGTCCTGAGCCGCGGCGCTGATAACAAAAATACAGGCGGCGAAGAGAATCCACAGTTTGCGCATGATGTCCTCGGTTTCATTTGACCCACGGGCTGACATTCTACCGCAATGGCTACGGTACACCGCACTGCAAGAATCAGCGCCAGTCGCGCAAGAGTTTTTCCAGGATGTCGGCGGTGGCGCTAAGTTGGGCCAGTTCGCGTGTGGTCATGGTTCCGAGATGCTCCGCGAGATACACGATGCGGCGCTGGCGCCCTTGCTGAAGAAGGTCGGTTCCTTTGGCGCTGGGGCGGATGCGCACGCGGCGCGCGTCGTGGGGATCGCGAGTGATTTCAATCAGGCGGCTGCGCTTGAGTCCGGCGACGATGCGGCTCATGGTCGGTGGCTTGACCTGCTCGGCGGCAGCCAGCTCGCCGAGCGTCTTGGGACCGGCAAAAACCAGAACCGAAAGGGCGGAGAGTTGCGCGGGGCCTACGCCGGAGGCTTCGTCCTGCTTGCGCACGCGGCGCAGCAGGTGGATGGCGGCGGAATGAAGGCGGTCGGCGGCCGCGATGGTTTCGGGGCGGGGTGCGATATTTTCGGGCTTGACTTTTTTCATCGAATATAGTTAGCTATGCTAACTAATTTAACTTGGGAGGTCAAGACATGAACGCAGTTGCAACCGGAGTCGGAATTACCCGCCTCGGCCAGATCGCCATCAATACAAAAGATGTAGACCGCGCGGCGTCTTTCTACCAGGATGTGCTGGGACTGAAGCTGCTGTTCAAAGCTCCGCCTGGGTTGGCGTTCTTCGACTGCGGCGGGGTGCGGCTGATGTTGGGCCGGGCGGAGAAGCCGGAGTTCGATCATCCCAGCTCGGTTCTGTATTTTGCCGTGCCCGACATTCAGGCGGCATACGGGAAGCTGAAAGAGAGCGGAGTGCGCTGTGAGGACGAACCGCACATGATTGCAAGAATGCCGGCGCACGATTTGTGGATGACGTTTTTCCGCGACTCCGAAGGCAATCTGCTGGCGCTGATGAGCGAAGTGGCGCGATGACCGGTTGGCCGTCCGCGGCATCCAGGGGCGATTTCGATTGCCAATTGCGGGCTGACGATTGAGAATTATCGCGACAGGGCATTCCTTGAGGCAAGCGCCGCCAGCACTTTCCGCGTCGGGCTATGGTAGTGCGTGGTTTGCGCTATGCGTGGCGTTCGCGCTGCACATCTTTGACGAAGCGACGACGGGTTTCCTCGCCGTATATAACCCAACCGTGACCACTTTGCGCGAGCGCTGGGGCTGGTTTCCCATGCCTACGTTTGAGTTTCGAGACTGGCTGGTTATGCTGATCGTAGGTTGCGGACTGCTGTTCTGCCTGACTCCGGTGGCTGCGCGTGGAATGCCCGGACTGCGGCCGCTGGCGTGGATTTATGCCGTCATCATGTTTCTGAACGGGATGGGGCACACGCTGTTCTCGATCCTCGGACACACGGTGGCTTCCGTGACATTCCCGCGTCCCGCGCCCGGGTTTTATTCTTCTCCATTTCTGTTCGCGGCTTCGGCGTGGCTGATGGTCCGGTTGCGGCGCACTGCGCGCGTGGATTTCCAACTGCCAACCGGCGATTGAACCGACTCATCGATGGGGTGCGCTGCACTGGCTGACCATATCGTCGATGATCGCTTGTAATCCTGACTCATCGTCAAGCTCGGGAACGGTTCCTTGTTCCACTCCCTCTGTGCTTTGGCAACCATCCACGCGGTACACGCTTTTGGAAGTGGTGACATTTTCATAGAAGAGTTGTCCCTGGGCCGCGGAATTGTTCTGACACCAGGATGCGTTGCAGCCGGGAGGCTTGCTGCACAGCCAGCCCGAAATCGATGTTTTGGGGTAAGAGAAGCTCGAGTCGGATTGATCGCCGTCCACAATACTCATGTTCTTCCAAGCCGAGTATTGGGATTGCGAGATTCCATCGCCGAGGGCACAAGCGTTCTGGCCAGATGCACCGGTCCATGTCGAGATTGAAGTCTCGTTGCCGTCGACATAGATCGGGGAATCGGGCCACGAGCCTTCTTTCCCAGTCAGACAGTCATTGCCAGGGCAAACGGTGATTGAACTTGAGTTCGGATTGCAGCCCATGGATACGTCGCCCAGGACCGGTCCAGACTCTAGTTCAACATGGTTAAGATACTGGGAAGCTCCATATTCGGCGAGCGAATAGGCGACGGCAGCCGATCCGGCGCTCGCACTCTGGGCGCACATTCCTCCGCCGTTATAGACGTTCTTCTGGTTGAGCAGCCAATCCATGAGGGTTGCCGGACGGCAGGCAGCGCTCTTCAGGCTGGAGCCGGTTCCATTTCCCGTCTCTTCCCAAGGGGTTTCCCAAATCACCTGCACGGATTGAAAATCATGAGCAGGAGGGCCGTAGGCTCGCACATATTGTGTGAAGCCGACGGTAGTTCCATTGCCGCTGTTGAAAAATACGACGGTTCCGTCCTTGCCGCCTGCATTCACCACGCCGTAGGTGAAACCGATGTCCAATGTGTCAGGGCAACTGACCGTGCTTGCATGGCAGGCGGTTCCAGAGTCAAAGCCGTCCGGGCAAGTAACCGATTTCACCGGATGGTTCACCTTCCCGAGGGGCAGTGGGTTCGATTGGGCATAAGCCGAACCGGAACCGAGAATTATCGATAAACAGATTGCTGCAAGAGCGGCGAGCGCCCAGTTCTTCATAGTGAAAGATCCTTTTCTGAATGACCGCTGGCGCGCTTGTTCAAAAATCGGGAAAGAGCCCATGCCCGCCCAGGGTTTCAGGAACAGCGCGTCACGTTTTGGTCAGGCACCTTCTAGCCTATAAGGTCGACGACTCAGGTGGAACATCTGGAAGGTACATTTCTGACTTTGCCAGATAATGCCCGCCCGATGCGGGACGCGGCGCTCGCGGGGCTGCTATCATCTTTTGCGGAGCATTTCTTGGAGCGGCAGCATGGAAGACGAAGAACTCGAAGAAGAGATTCCTTATATTTCCGGATCAGGAGAAGGACTTATGGAAGAAGGACCGACTTTGCATGCCAGCGCGCGCCGCGATGAAGACATCGCGCTCGATCTGATGAAATTTGTAGCGATGACTACGGGATATGGACGGACTACGTCATCCGGCGTAGGGTTTCAGGGCACAGGTTCGGCGTCGAAGCCCGACGAATATGCGGCGCAGTTGCTCGAGTTATATGGAAAGTGCAAGGCGGCGGTGGGAGGAAAGAAGTAGCGAGTACCGAGGACTGCGTTTGCATCAAGGCCTCGGGCGTTCCGCATCGTTGGACATCTCTGCTTTCGATCCGATTCCGTGGACTGCGTAGAATATCTCTTCGCAGAGGGAACACTGCGCCCTGGCCCAATGGCCGGGTTGGAGAATTGCGTATTCGCGGGTTCGCCTTCGGCATGCGGCTGCCAGATCCGTGCAGTAATTCTCGGGATCGTGCAGTTGTGCGTCTCGCTGTCCGAACAAGAGGACAGGCAAGAAAAGACCGCGGCTCGGAGCCGCGGTCTCACTTTAAAGCCAGCGCCAGTATTTCTAGCGGCGGCCTTTCTTGGCTTTCTTCTTTGCTGTTTTCTTGGCCGCTCTTTTCGCGGGCTGCTTTTTCGCAGGCTTCTTTGCGGCTTTCTTCTTCGCCGGTTTGGCAGGCGCTTTTTTCTTAGCGGCTGGCGCCTTCTTCGCAGGTGCTTTCTTTGCCGGTGCCTTCTTTGGAGGCGCTTTTTTTGTGGCCGCCGGCTTCTTCGGGCCTCCACCGCCGCCGGCGGGAGCAGCGGGCTTGGGTGCGGGTGGTGGTGGAGTAGCGGGAGTGGCGGGCTCGCTCACATCGGATTCGGGCACGCCGGCTTCTTCTTCCTCCTCCTCTTCTTCTTCAAAATCTTCTTCGAGCGACTCGCTGTAGGCACCGCTGTCGCCGAATTCTTCTTCTTCATCACGTCCGTAGAGTGTGGGATCGTAGAAACTCATTGCTCCTCCTGATCTTATTTTTGGCCTCCGGGCGCAAGAACAAGCGCGCAAGGCTGCCGGGTACGGGAAATTAAAAGACCACCAGAAACTCTGTGCTGGAACGGCGCGCGATTATAGCACGACGTTTGTCGCAGGCTGCAAGGACCGGGATCACATCCAGCCCGCATAATCCTGTTATCACACGGAGCGGCGGAATGGAAGAAGATTCGACAACGGCCGAGAAAGAACTTGGGAGATTCGCAGGCTGAGTGCGGGAAAGGAAAGCCGGGAGCCGGTAACAACGGCTTCCGCCTGGGGTTGCGGCCTCAATCTAACTGGTTCTACTTCTTGCCGCCGGTGAAGGGCAGGCCTGGGAGAACCTCCGTGCCTTCCTTCTGTACGCCTTGCAGTGCTCCAGGATCGAATCCCAGGGCCTGCAGGACGGTGGGCGCCACCTGGCGGGTTTCCACCGTGCCGGTGTAGTGCTCGGTGAATAGCTGGGGTTGGAGACGATCAGGAGCACGTTGCGATCGTCATAGGCGAAGCCGCCGTGCTCAGAGACCTTGGCCTTGCCGCCCGTGTAAACCACGCCCACGTCGGGTGTGACGATGATATCCGGTGTACGCGAGTCGGTGAGAGGGCTGGGGAATGACAGCTCCAGAGAGTTGCCGGCAAAGATCTCGCCGCCGCCGAAGAGGGTTCGGTTGGCCGCGAGGGTAGCGACGTCAGCCGTGGTCTGGCTTTGGTCGGTTAGCCACAGCAGGGAAACGTCGTCCTCATCCGCCTGAGCTACCGGCAGGCCGGGTCCAACGCCGCCGGGCGAAAGGATTTGGGATGGCGGCTGGTCGCTAGGGTTGTCGGCCGGGATTCGCAGCAGGGCGCTGATGTCGATGGGCGACTGGCCGTGCTTGGCGGTGATGACTATCAGGGTGGAACCGTACAAGTTCTGTTTCTTCAGTTCGCGGACGAACTGGCCGATGGAGGAGTCGACGAATTCGATTTCGCCTAATAGTTCGGAGCTGGGAGTTCCGAGGGGATCGACGTATCCGCCGGTCTGGCCGATCGAGGGCTCGACCAGCTTTTCGCCGACGCTGACCGCCTGGAAATTGGCGCCGAACAGCATTGGCACCGGGGCGGCAGCCGAGCCGTCGTGGGTTTTGCCATCGATTTGGTTAAGGATGGCCTCCACGTGCAGCTTGTCATAGCACTGGATGTTAGCGAAGCTCGTGGTCCAGTCGGTGGTTGAAGTGGGGTCGGGGAGAACATGGCAACTGGGTACGCTGTAGCCTTTCTGGGTGAGAGGCACGGCAGTGGAATTGATCTCGGGACCAAAGAAATCATTGAGGCCGGTCCCGCTGGGACCGTTGGTCCACTCGTAGGAGGGATGCTTGTCGGTCCAAGCAGTGTAGCCGCCGTTTTGCTTGACCACTTCGAAGATAGTGTTCACGCGCAGGTAGCTGTGAGGGTAGACCGGCGAGCAATTCCTGGTGGCGTCGCGGGGCAGGTAGTCGGTATCGATGCCGCCGCCACCATTGATCTGGGTGAGGTCTACGTCGATTTCCTCATCGTAGCCAACCTGGGTGCCGATCACACTGGGGCAGAGCGTAGGACCGCCGATAATGCCGTAGGGCGTGGTCGCATAGGGCGGCGAAAGCTTGCGGTCATAGCTGACGTCGTAATACATGCCCGCGCTGCGCGGCGTGGCGCCGGTTACGATCGCCGTGAGGCCGGGGAAAGAGTCGGATGGACGGGGAGTGAGAGCCTGTAGGTAGTGAACTCCGTGGTTGCTAAGTGCCGCCAGCTGAGGACAGTAGGGCGCGCCGTCATTGATGGTGCTGATGCCCTTGGAGCAGTTGGCGAAGTCAAGAGAATGCATGCCGTCGATGCTGATGAGCAGCACATGCTTGATCGGGTCATCGCCAGGGCTTTGCGCGAATGCTGCCGAGGCCGAAAGCAATAAAGCCAGAGCGGACACGCCGACTCCGAGTGTGCGAAAGAACTTCATGGATTTCCTCCGTGGGGATTTTGAGAAGCTGTCTCAGAACTAGCAGAGCAGGATCAACGGCGGGTTACAGCTGGATTAAGGGCGAGTGAAAAACGGAGTAGAGCTGTGGATTTTCAGCTGTGCTCACCCCTGCGGTCGCGGGCGTTTACTGAAGACGATGCTCACTTGTCCGAATCGATTCGATGCACAGAAAGCGCGCTCCACGGCAAGCGCCGTGAAGCGCGCTGAATGTTTGAAATAGGGAAATGCCACATTACTTCAGGGTCTTCACAAAGTCGGCGACGGCTTTGGCGTCGTCGGCTGAAACTCCGCTCAGGGCTTTTTTGTGCGGTGGCTTCCTGGCGTCGTTGCCTTTAGTGAGCAAATCGGTGATCTGTTCGGCGGTGAGGCTGGTTCCTTTCAGCGCGGGACCGACTTTGCCTTGGCCTTCGGGACCGTGACAGCCGGCGCACTTTGCTTTGTAGGTAGCCGCTCCGTCTTGTGCGACGGCGGGCAGAGCTGACGATGCAGCGAGCGACAGGATGACGAACAAGACGAGCAGATTGCGGATTGGCATGAAACCTCCTTCGGAGTGGAAATTTTGGTTGCAGCGCAACTGCAAGAGATTGTAGCGCCGACCGGCGCCAGATGGAAAACAAGTCACCCAGTTTTCGAGTGCCAGAACTGAGGGACATGGCGGGAAGCCAACGGGAAGTCTTTAGCGGGAGGGTTCGACGACCAGGATCATACCGGGGCGCAGCGTGGCGACATTCTGATTGTTGCGCTTGAGTGCGGCGACCGTGGTTTTGTAGGTGGTGGCAATCGAATACAACGTTTCGCCGGACTTCACCTTGTGATGCAGCACGCTGGCCTGCTCTGAGGCATCTTCATCCGAAGGATTCGCCGATTTGGCGGCGGGAACTTTGGAGGTGGCGACCGGTGCTCTCTTCGGGGAATGCTTGGCCGGTCTGCCAGGCGCCGTCGACGCCAGTTCGCCGGTGGGTGTAACCGGCAGGTGCAGGGCGAGCATGGTTCGTCCGTGCAGGCTGTCGCCGCGCAGGCCGTTCCAGCGGCGAACCATCTGCGGGGAAACGCCGAAGTTCTCGGCAACGGCTTGCACAGTGTCGCCCTTGCGAACTTTGTAGCGCGTGATCCGGCGAGCATAAGTGGCCGTATCGCTGACGTGCCTGCTGGGCGCAACTGGAATAATTAGCTTGGCATCAGTGGGAAGCTCTGTGCCCTCGAGATGGTTCGCTTCGGAAATTGACTTGGCCGTGGTGCGGTAGTTGCGCGCCAGCGACGCCAGGGTGTCACCAGAATGTACTGTGGGATAACGCCACCACAGGCGCATGCCGGACGGAATGGCGGCGACTGCGGTTTGATATTGCTGTTTCGTCCCAGCAGGCAGATGGAGCTCGAACGTTCCTTCCTTGGGAGTGCTCAGACGCAGAAGGCTGGGATTCAATTGCTGCAGTTGAGCGGGAGTTGCATCCACACAGTCGGCAACCAGCCGCAAATCTACAGCATAGTTGATGGTGACTGAATCAAAGGCCGCGGGCTCGTCCATCGATACGTCATCAAAACCGTAGTGCGACAGATTCTTGGTCATGATGGTCACGGCCAAGATGATGGGGACATAATTGCGGGTTTCCTTGGGAAGAACGTTGCGGCGGTAGAGTTCCCAGAAATCGGCGTAGCCTGTGCGCCGGACTGCGGCCTGTACCGTACCTGGACCTGAGTTGTAAGCGGCCATGGCAAGATACCAGTCGCCGAACTGGGCATATAAATCTTTAAGATGGCGAGCTGCGGCGCGAGTCGACTTCTCGGGATCCTGCCGGTCGTCGACCCAGGCGCTGCGCTGCAGGCCGTAACCCCGGGCGCGACTCCCCATGAACTGCCAGATTCCGCGGGCGCCAGCGCGAGAAACGGCCAGCGGCTGGAACCCGGATTCGGCCTGCGCCAGATAGATTAGATCCTGCGGAACGCCTTCCTGCTTGAGGATCGAAACCATCATGTCGTGGTAGCGGCCGGAGCGGGCGAAGGCGCGCTCGAAAGTTCCGCGTCCACGGTTGGAGAAGTAGCTGATATAGCCAGCGACCTGGTCGGTCATCATGAGCGGCAGGTCGGAGTGGGTTGATTTCATCTCGGATTGCGCCTTGGCCCTTACTCTCGGGTCGGCGGCTGGCGTGATGCCGTTGGTCTCATCGATGGGCGCGGGTTCTGATTTCTGTGCGTCCGAGTCCGGGGCTATGTCACCGAGATTCAGGTGGTTCACGCCTTCCGTAATCTGGTCAAATTCCTTTTCCAACCGGTCATCGGAGCGAATATCGAGGTTGCTTTCCAGCAACGCATTGAAGGCATTATCGAAGTCCTGTTTGGCGGCATCGGTGTGGCCCGCCCGGTAGTCCGACAATCCAGCCTGATATTCCTTTTCCACGCGGGCGACCAAGTCTCCAACTGGATCGGAAGCGGGCCTGAGTGTTGCAGATTCGGGATTGGCCTCGGCTGTAGGTTGAGCCTTCTGCTCGTTCTGCGTACCCGGCAGTGGCGCCGCTGGCTGAGTTCGCTGCGGAGCGGGAGCGACCGCTTTCGCGGTTAGCGGCGGCGGCATTCCGGGAGGCACCACGGAAAGCGGCTTCTGCGCCGTTTGGCAGGAGGAGCCCACCAAAACCAGCCCAGCGAGCACCGCGATCCGCATTTGGAGTTTTGCAACTCGCATATTTCTCTAAGAGATACGGATTGCTCCCTTGGTGTTAAAGTCCGGTGAATTCTACCAAAAATCGTACCTTGCAGTCGCGCCCGGGTCAACGCCGAAAAGGGATGTTGTCCGTTACTTTCGGCACCGCGCCCGAGGTTACCCATGGGCTCTGTACTCAGACGGCGGAAGCCGCGTAAAGGTTTGAAGATGATCTGAAGAGACCATCAAGTCCCGGCTCTTCTCAAGTCGACAGGGCGGGTCAAACGCGCCAATAGTCCGGGCGCCAAGTCTGGATTGCCTTTTTGATGTCAGCCCGGGAGAGTTTTTCTGAGAGCGCCCGCTCGGCCAATTTCGGTACTTCCGCATCCGAGGCGAAGCGGAGAGCGATGAGTTGTCCTTCGGTTAACTCCGGAATGCGCGAGCGCAGCGGCTCGGAGCACAGGATACTCAGGCGCAGCCGCTCTTCCAGGCGGATGACGCGGTCCTGCACTTTGAGCGCATAAACGCGAATTTTCAGGACCCCGATGACGGCGGCCACGAAAATCACGAAGAATGAACCCGTGTGGAAGCTGGGGTGCCAAAGGAAGTGGATGGCGCCACCGAGTGCGGAGAGCACGAAGACCGGCAATACGATAAAGTGAAAAAGCGGATCCCACCGCACGTGATTGGCGAGAGTTTGAGGCTTCTTTTCGGCCATGACGAAGTGCTCCTTGCAGCGGACGTGCAAGTGTAGCAGAGGAACAGTTCTCAGTTCGCGGTTCTCAGTTCTCTGCATTTGGGAAACGAAGAGCCGGGTCGGTTTTTTTTTGAGAACTGAGAACGGAAACTGAGAACAGGCAAGCCGCGAAATCGAATCCTTTGTTAGCGAGAGGAATCCAAGGCAACCATGAAAGCCATCCAAGTGAAACAAGTCGGTGGACCGGAAGCGATGGAACTGGCGGAGTTACCGGTTCCCCAGCCAAAGCCCACTGAGGCAGTGGTAAAGCTGGCAGCCTCTGGGGTTAACTTTATCGACGTTTACTTCCGTGAGGGACGGTACAAAGCGCCGCTGCCCTTCGTCCTCGGGCAGGAGGGTGCGGGCGTAGTGACCGAGGTTGGCGCGGAGACGAAGTCGGTCAAGGTGGGAGATCGTGTGGCTTGGACTGGGCTGCAGGGGGCGTATGCCGAATATGCCGCCGTGCCGGCAGACCGGTTGGTGCCGATTCCGCAGCGCGTGAGTGAACAACAAGCTGCTGCCGCCATGCTGCAGGGTATGACGGCCCATTATCTGTCGCACGATACGTATCCCCTTAAGCAGGGTGAGACGGCGATGGTTCACGCCGCGGCCGGTGGCGTGGGACTTCTCTTGGTGCAGATGGCGCACAACATAGGCGCGCGCGTGATCGCAACGGTTTCGACCGAGGAAAAAGCCAAACTGGCGCGTGGGGCGGGCGCGCATGAGGTGATCCTGTACACGCAAGCCGACTTCGAAGTGGAAACTAAACGGTTGACTGGCGGCAAAGGAGTAGATGTGGTTTACGACTCGGTGGGCAAGACGACGTTCGAGAAGGGACTGAACATCCTGCGGCCGCGGGGGATGATGGTGCTATTCGGTGGTTCGAGCGGGGCGGTTCCGCCATTCGATCTGGTGGCGTTGTCGCAGAAGGGATCGCTTTACCTAACCCGGCCCACGTTGGTGAACTACATCGCCACACGCGAGGAGTTGGTGGCTCGGTCGGGCGCGGTGTTTAGCATGATGGCGACGGGAAAGCTCAAACTGCGCATCGAGCATACCTATCCGCTGGCCGAGGCGCAGCAGGCTCATCGGGATTTAGAAGGACGGAAGACGACCGGGAAGCTGCTGCTGATACCCTAGGTCTGAAGCGTTAGGTCTCCAATCAAAACTAATTGCGATCCTGAGCAGCGTCGAAGGCACCCATACTTTCCGTCAATGGCATTGGCGCTGCCGACGAACCCATAGGTCAGAAGAGTGACAACTGTTGAGCAGCCGCAACCACAAGGAACAACCATGAAAGCAATCCGCGTGCAACGAACAGGAGGGCCGGAGGTGATGGAGCTCGTGGAGGTTCCGGTTCCGCAGCCGAAGCCTGCCGAAGCGGTGGTGAAGGTCTCAGTTGCGGGGGTGAACTCGATTGATGGCTACTTCCGCGATGGCAGGTTCCGCACGCCGCTGCCGTTCATCCCCGGCCAGGAAGGCGCGGGGGTCGTGACCGCTGTGGGAGCACAGGCCAAAACGGTGAAAGTGGGTGACCGTGTGGCGTGGAGCGGAGTGTTGGGCTCGTACGCCGAGTTCGTGGTGTCGCCCGAGGAGCATCTTGTGCCCGTGCCAGCGTCGATCAGCGATGAGCAGGCTGCGGCGTCGATGGTCCACGGCCTGACCGCTCACTATCTGGTAAACGACGCGCACAAGCTGAAAGCGGGTGAGACGGCGCTGGTTCACGCAGCGGCGGGTGGAGTCGGGCTGTTACTGGTCCAGATGGCGCGCGCGATCGGCGCGCGGGTGATTGGCACGGCTTCGAGTGAGGAGAAGGCCCGGCTGGCGCGCGAGGCCGGCGCGGATGAAGTGATCGTTTTTACCCAGCGCGATTTTGAAGCCGAAGTGAAGCGTCTCACAGACGGCAAAGGCGTCGAAGTGGTGTACGACGGAGTGGGTAAGGCGACTTTTGACAAAAACCTGAACGTCATGCGCCTGCGCGGGATGCTCGTGCTTTACGGCATGTCGAGTGGACCCGTGCTGCCGGTGGATCCGGCGAAGCTGTCGGAGAAAGGGTCGCTCTACATGGCGCGCACCACGCTGGCGCACTTCACCGCTACCCGCGAGGAATTGCTGGCGCGTACCAGCGCGCTCTTCGGCATGATCGCGGAGGGCAAGCTCAAACTCCGGATTGCGAAGACGTATCCGCTGGCAGACGCCTCGCAAGCGCACCGCGACATGGAAGCCCGCAAGATAGCGGGCAAATTGCTGCTGATTCCGTAGAAGAGATCTGCCGTCACATCAGACGGAGGTTGGGAAAATCTTGAGTATAGCGACTGGCGTCGCGGGTCATCAGCCTGTCTGCTTTGAGCAGTGCATGCGCCGCGATTAGGAAGTCCGCCGGCAGACGCTTTGGCGAACCTCCACCGGAGCGCCGTCGCCGAATGGCATAAGCCGCGAAGCTTGTTGCGGCTAATTGCCAGACATCTTCTCCTAGGTCGAAATCGACGGCGATGCTCATCTCCCTCAGCAATTTCTGAACGCGCTGCGGATCGCCTGTGGGAATGGCCGAAAGCTCGACGAAGACTGGCCCGCTTACTACCAGCGCTCCCTCTGACCGAACTTTCGATAACTGAGCGGCAATCGTGACTGCCAACGGTCCCGCCGACCAAAATAGGGATAGGATGTTCGTGTCAATGGCCGTTCTCATTCGTAGTCTTTATCGCTACGCATATCGTCGATCCAGGCCTTTATCCCCTCTTCACCGCCTGGGAATGGGCCCAAAATTCCGATGAACTTCTCGAAGGGGTTGGCTTCCGAATGTAGCGGACGCATCACGGTGCGACCTTCCTCCACCACAAACTCGACGCGGTCGCCAGCTTCCAACCCTAGGCGTTTGCGAATCTCTTGCGGGACGGTAATCTGGCCTTTGCTGCTGATTGTACTGGAGTTCTTCATCTTTACTCGCTAACTTTACAGTAAAGATAGCAGTCTTTACCGGCTGGGTCAAGTAGTTTCCGGTTTCTGCTTTCGTGAGTAGAGCCATGCATAGGCCGGAACCTCACGCGTGGGATCAAGCCGCGAATCGGCAATCGGCGGCCCTGCTGTCATCTCCAGGGGAATAACTCCCGCCCAGGTGGGGAACGAATAATCCTCTTCATCGTCAATCGGTGGCCCGACGCGCACCTTCGCGGAAAATTCTTCGATCGGCACACGCAGCACAGACGTTGCCTTGAGTTCTCGTTCATTAGGCTGGCGCGAGTCGGCCCAGCGGCCGGGAATGATGTGCTCGGAAAGAAGCCGCAAGGCCTCAATTTTCTCCTCCGGATCATGCACCAGAGTCGCCGTCCCGAGAACAACCACCGAGCGGTAGTTCATGGAGTGATTGAAAATGGAACGGGCCAGCACGAGTCCGTCGAGCAAGGTTACGGTCACGCAGACCGGCACGCCCTCTTTCATCTGCCGCAACATGCGGCTGGCGGCCGAGCCGTGAATGTAGAGGCTGTCGTTCTTACGCCCGTAAGACGTGGGGATGACGAAAGGCTGACCGTCGACGACAAAGCCGACGTGGCACAGAAAACCCTCGTCGAGAATGCGATACGCGGCTTCACGATCATAAACAGCACGATCAGCTTCGCGGACCAGACGGGTCCGCGGCGTGGGCGTATAAGGTTGGGACATTGGGGAGCGACTCCGGCAAGCGCCAAGGATGGGTGAAAGAAAAGTGTAACACCGGGAAGCGGGCGTCGCCTTTCAGGCTCATGCCAAGTACAAATACCTACAGCGGAGTCTGGACTCCGTGAGATCACGGAATCCAGACAACGGCCGATTGAGGGCAGAGACTTACCAGTTAAATTTCAACGCAAACTGGAACTGCCTCGGATCGTAAGCGGCAGTGGCCTGGCCCGCGTTGGTAAAGAGCGGGCTGACGGCGGCCACGTTGTACCGGTTAGCGATGTTAAACATATCGGCGATCAACTCCATGTTGAAGCGCTCGCCGAAGTAGATGCGCTTGGCGATGCGCATATCGTTGAAGATCGTCCAGGGCTGTATTCCGGCGTTGCGCCCCAGGTTCCCGTCGAGAGCGAGCAGCGGGTTGGGACCGGCGAGCTGAGCCAACGTGACATCGGCAAAACACGGCTCTTGAAAAAAGCCGGTGGGTGAGTATTTGGACGGCACGGTCGCATAGCCGCAATTGTTTGTGGCTGTCCCTGACGGCACGATGTTGGGACGGCTGGTCAGGGAGGATTCTTGGAGGTTGTCGCCGCCGCTGGTGATGATGTTAAATGGCCGGCCGGAAGCAACCTCGATGATGGGAGCAAGGGTCCAATTACTGAAGAACTTGCTACCGAAGCCGTCGCCGCCAAGCTTGCCGGACTGGTAAACGCCGCTGAAAACAAAACGGTGGCGCTGATCGAACAGCGAATTGGAACGATCCAGGGCAGGATAGAAACTATCCTGGGGAGTGGTTGTGGATTGCAGATCCGTAGAATCGTCAATCGCGTGCGACCAGGTGTACGAAGCGAGGAATTCGTAGTGGCGGCTAAAATGCTTGCGAAGGTTGGCACTGAAGCCGTGATAGACGGAACTGCCGTTCGAGTAGTTGGCGTCCATGTCGCCAAAGGGGACGCAACCGCTGAGGGTGGAAGGATTGCAGGTTGCATTGAGCCCGGCCACGCTCAGATCGGCAACGGCGTCTGCCACACAGGTCGGGAAGGCTGTGACCATCGAGGCGTTCAATCCGGAGGGCCGGAACACGTTGGTCAACGTGGTGGGGACGTAGAAGGGCAGTGCACCGGGGAACGCACCTGCGAGCGGGCTTGCGCCGCAAGTTGTGATGAATAGGGGGTTGGTTGACGCAGGGTAGGTACCTGTTGCTACCGCCGCCATCCAGTTCTGCGTCACCAAATCGCCGCGGACCGGGCTGGCGTTGATGGGGCGGTTCAGATGACGTCCACCGTTAAAGTTGTAGGCAAGACTCAGAGCGAAGCCTCCGCCAAGATCGCGCTCCACGCTGAAGTTGGCCTGCTGGGCGTAGGCGTAGACAAAGTTCTTGGCCTGCGGATAGCCGAAAGGCTGGAACGCCAGCGGGAAGGGAAATGGAGCATACGGGGCCGGCGGGTTGGTCAGATATTGCTGGCCGAGGAACAGGATGTTCGGCTGGTTCAGGGACTGAAATTGCTGCTGGTTCGCCTGATAATAAAGCTGGCTTACGGGCATGCAATTCGCATTTCCAAGAGTCCCAGTGAAAATACTGGCGCCATTAAGGTTAGTGGGATTGAATGGGGTGGAAGTGGCGCTGCAGGGCGTGCCGCCGGGAAATGCTAACTGCCCGCTGGAGGAGCCGTCGGAAGCATCACCCAGGAAGTAGAGACCCAGCAACGGGTGGTCGTAGAACATGCCGTAAGAAGCGCGGAAGACGGTTTTGCCGTCGCCCTTGGGATCCCAAGCTACGCCGAGGCGAGGCTGTATGTTGTTCTTGTCGGTCTGAATACCCTTCTGCAATCCCAGGTAGTTGTATCCCGCCAAGGCAAGTGCATCCGGCGGCTTGAACTTAGGCGGGATTTCCACGTCGTAACGCACGCCGTAGTTCAGAGTGACGGTGGGGCTCACGCGCCAAGAGTCCTGCCAGAAAACGCCGATTGGGATGTTCTTGAACGAATCGCTGGGGCTTCCGATGCCCTGAATGAAGTCTTGGGGGATGCCCGCGCCATAAGCCTGCACCGAATTGAGTGAAGGAAAAGGTTGCGGAAACGGACTGATCGGGCCGAAGTCGTACACACCGCCGTAGTTCACGGTGAAGGTTGCGGTAAGGGGCAGATAGTTAAAGTCCGCGCCGAACTTGGTATTGTGGCGGCCGATAGTCCAGGAGAAGTTGTCGGTGAACTGATAGCGCTGTTCCACGCGCTGGATGTACGAGTAGGGCTCGCGCCCGAAGTAAGCAAAGCCCGGAATATTCACGGCTGGGTCAGAGCCGCCGGGAATTTGAGTGTTGTAGTAATAAGAAAGCCCGCGGCGCGCATACTGGAAGGTGAATTCATTCACCTTGTCGTTGCCGATGGTCCAAGTGTCTTTCAGGACTCCCGTCACGTCGCGGTAGGTCTGTTGAGAAGTTCGCGAGTAGGCGTTTTGCCCGAAGGGCTGATCCTGGCCACCGACTTCGATTCCCGTGACCGTGCTGGGGCTCACGTTGACGCGCAAAGTCAGGCGATTATTGTTGCTGATGTTGTGGTCGAGGCGCAGCGAGTACAGGCTGGTGCCCTCGAAAACCGGAAAATTTCCGGCCTGCGACCCCAGCGTTTGATACGAGGCGGGAACCACGCAGGGTGGCCCCGCGCAAGTCGTGGGGAAGCCGCCAACGCCGGGAAAGCCGCCCGTCATCGTGAGCGGCCACGCCCCGGTCAAGGCCATACCCGATGAAGCGCCCAGAAGCTCTTCGTAAGACAGAATGTTAGGAACTCCGAGCGCCCCGAGATCCGCAGCCGTCAATCCTTGCAGGAAAGTTGCCTGCCCCTGAGTTGTCCAGATAGTGCCCAGCGGCAGAGGGAGCAATCCACCTGCGGTGGTGGACGTGTCGAAATTCTGCAGTTGGTAGTACGCCAAGTTGCTTGCCGGAGCGATGTCGGAAAAACCGGTCTCATGCCGTCGCGTGATTTCGTAAGAGAAATAGTAATAGGTCTTGTCCTTCTTGATCGGACCCCCGAAAGCGGCGCCCGCTTGCACGCGCGTGTAGGCGGGATTCGGAACCGTGCTGAACGGGTTCACTGCCTGGAAATTCCGGTTGCGCAAATAACCGAACACGTCGCCGTGAAAGTCATTCGATCCCGAGCGCGTGATAATGTTGACCACACCGCCGGCGGCGCGACCGTACTCAGGCGCGTAGTTGTTGGTAATGATCTGAAACTCCTGCACGGCCTCTTGTGACACTGTGGAGCGCACGCCGTTGGTGGAGTTGTCAGTGGCGTCGGCGCCATCCACATTCACCAGATTCGAGCGCGCGCGTTGGCCGCTCATGTTCAGCCCGGAAGTGGGCGCTGCGCCGAGGTTCGGGGCGTTGTCGCGGACCACCTGGGAATCCGTCAACGTGAAATTGATGTAGTTGCGGCCATTGATCGGCAAATTGTCGATGCGCTTCTGTCCAATTGTGTCCGTCGTTGATGTGCGCGACGTCTCTACCAGTTCCGCCTGGGAGCTGACCTCGACCACTTCTTTGCCAGTAGCCAGCGCGAGCGCAACTGGAAGTTCCACTAGCCCGCCCACGGTGACACCGACATCCTTGGCTTCAACTTTGCCGAAGCCCGCGGCTTCCACCTTGACGGTATAAGTGCCCGGGGGCAGCTGTCGAGCACTGTAGCCTCCCTGGCCGTCGCCCGTGGCGCCGCGTACCAGGCCTTTGTCGACATCGCTTACTGTGACCGTGGCGTTGATCACCACGCTGCCCTTGGGATCCTTAACGGTTACGTGCAAGTCACCGGTAGCTACACCGCCCTGGCTGAAAGCAACGGAGGAAAACAACAGGACGACCATTGAGATGGAGAAAATTTCCACGCTGCGGATTGCGATCATACGGATCATAGAGTCTCCCTTGCGTCCGACACTCTGATAGTGGCGGCAGACAACTCCAACGGCAGATGGCCGAAATGCCCGAGATTTTCAGTGTGATTAGGTCCCGCTGGTTTTTACACCAGAACGGGTAACGAAAACAAGGCAGGAATGATCGGAGGTAATGCGGGAGTAACCCGAGAGTCCGCTGGGGCGCGACAGGCCGCACTAAGCTTGGCACAGGCACCGAACGCCCGCATTGTGACTTATGTCACACATCGGTGGCTACCCATCAGCTTCGCGCCGACAGGCGAACTGCCGCGGCCGGATTCTGCAGTCGCCCCAACAACATGGCCGAGCCGCTGACTTGCTCATACCGGTCGATTACGCGCACCGCGGCAAACGTGGAGTGCGGCCACGCCAATGCCACGTAAATCCGCGCCAAGGCCACGGTAGTATTATGACGAAGCAGGAGTGCGTGGTCCACCAGTTGCTGCGCCGCTTCGGCAACTCGCGGATCGCCGGTGGCCAGAGCGGCTTCGCCCACGCGGACCAGCAGCGCGGCATTGCTTCCCGCGACCTGGACGTAGCCTGCCATGGCGCGCAAACGCACCCGACGGACCAGACGGAACTGAGCCGCCGGCAAGCGACAGCGCAAGTAATGGTCCTCGGCCGGGTCGATCAGATTGCGGAATGCCTCCACATCGATCGGACGAATGGTTGCGGCTAAATGGGAGCTTCCCTTGGCCTGCAGGCTTCGGGACACAGCCAGGCGCAAAATCACGCCCAGCGCAACGAAAGCGGCGATGACAAGGACGATGGCCAGATTCATTGTTGGAGTAAACGCTCCAGTTCCCGGTTCCAGAGCTCGAGATTGTGCTCAGGCAAAGGAGCCGCAGACGTAGTGACACTCTTCTGGGGGACGAGGAGGTAGTAAAACCAGATCAGGACGCAGACGTGATACGTGGCCATGTTTAAGAAATCTAGGATGTAAGTTTTCTGCCCGAAGAGCCAGCCAGCCATAAGAGCCCAATAGGCCAGATCCAAAGAGGCCACAATCCCAAAGCCGATTGTGATTCCAAAAACAGTCCGCCCCCAACGCAAGTGGAAGTGGGCGGCGAAAATAAGAACGAAAAGAATGAGCCCACACTGGACCACACTTAAGCTTCGGCCGAGGATGCGCGTTGCGGAAATGAGCCAGAAGGGCGTGGCACTCGCATAAGCTGCGATGATCGTGGCTGTAAATACAAGAATGGCGCCGACGCCACTGACCAGAGTCTTACTCAATTTGCCGAGTGAAGGATAGCGGCGGAGGAGATGAGTGAAAACTTCGCCTATGACGAGGAGTTTTATGAACACCTCGACGATTAAGAAAGAAAGGTAGCTCCACCAATAAGTCGTGTCTGAGAACCTAGACGGGTTAACATCTATTGCATAGATGATTCCCTCTCCTAAGGACTCAAAGACTGCATAACAGAAAAAGGCAGGGAACTCCTTGTGAAGCCCCCGCTTCCACATCAACAGGGCAAGAAGGGCCAGGAGAGCATGGGGCCCGATCCACAGGTAGTGCCACAAGAGTGAATGAGGCTGCAACATGACCGTTGCCGGGCACTATATCGCAATACACTATCGTCGGCAACAAGATCGTGGGCCGTGTCCGTTTTTCGTAACTTCCTGTGAATCGACTAAGGCCTGCAGGAGGCTTGGCCAGAACAATTACCGCCGCCGCCGCCGCCGTCAGCATGGGCCACAGTGGGAACTACCAGTGTATTGAGGAACATCAGAGCTGCTGCGACGATCAGTAGCGCGCGTTTCATGTTTGTTTTCTCCTTGTATTAGAAAATCGAACTGTGATACTTTCATGTCTTCCGGCCTGCCGGAAAGAGCACGCTGGGCCCTTCGTTGTTCGGAATTCGTAACAAATAGTGGTAAGAGCATGACGCTGAAATCCGCTCTGCAAGATCTGCGGGAAACTACCCTGGCCGCCGTTTCCGGACTGCTCGCCAAATTGGCTTATTTAGGCTCTTTGCGACGCCGCGAAGGTAGCTACAAGCATTGGGGCTTGTCGCTGATTTATGGGGAGGACTCGTCGGACCGCGCTCTAAAGGCGGCTCACACAGAAGTTCTGTCCAAAGTGCTGCGGACCCCGATCTCCGAACTCGAAGAAGACTTGCACGAGTCCAGCCAGGCTGGCCAGGAAACCGCGAGAACTTACATCGCAGGCATGCAAGAACAATTCACCCAACTGCTTCCTTCACCGCAAGACGCGGTCTCCGCACGGCATCTTAATTCAGTACTGATTGCGCTTTCGGCCCTGGAGAAGAACCGAAAGCCTGCCACTCGGTCAACTTCATAGCCACCCCGACAACCTGTCCGATGATCTCCGCTTCCTGAGGATGGCGCAGGACTCGAATTTGCACCGGCGAGAGCGGATGAGGCTGCAAGATCAGGTCATCTTTTCGCATGCTGCACCAGCAGCACGTGTGCCCGTCGCGAGTTTCCACGAAATAGATGGGGCGTTCGTACTCGGACCGCCAGGATCCCTCGGCAACTTTGCTCTTCTCTTCATCGATCTGGATGAAACTGCCGGGCGGAAGAATCGGGTACATGGTGAAATCCTGCGTGCCGATGTAACCGTAGGTAAAGTCGCTATGCGCGAATTGAGCGAGATAGGACAGCGGCACCAAACCCCACTGCTCCACCATGCGCCCTAAATTGGTGGTGCGATGCTCGTCAAAGCCAGGATCCATGCGGATCGGCACTTGTACCGAGGATAGTGCGGACAATGCCTCAGAGACATGCGATCGCGGGGGAGCAATCATGCCGAGATCCGCTGCCATATTGTTCAAGTCAACGCCGTACCATGCCAGCAGTTCCCGCAAATCGCGGCGATAGATTACGGCCAGCGTGTAGAGCCGGAAAATGCTGGGCAAAACACCCTTGGTCTCTATGTCAGACAGACGGCTCGGCGGGATCGAAAACTCCTCGTTGCGATGCTTCTCAGCCATCCGCGCACTGGAGAGTTCGATGTCGCGCATGGTTAAGCCGAGCTTCTCGCGAAGGGTGCGAAGACTCTTACCGGCCGGTAGCATGGGAGGCCTCCATAGAATATAAAGTGAGGGAGATCACCAAAGTGCCCGCCATCATAACAGGGAGCGGCGTCTGTGTCATGATTTTGCGAAGAAAATTTGGCCGACCAAGTCTTGTTACGAATTCCGAACAAACTTTTCCCCGCGTCCTCACTGGCGAATATCGCATATTGCAACTTGATGAAAGCGTCCGCCTTGCAAGTGCGGAATGCCGGGAGCGGACGGCTTTGTTCGTTTTTCGTAACAAGCATCCCCGGAAATTGCAAAATCGCATCTTTGAGCTTCCGGTTCCACGCTGGGAATTCTGCGGTCCCCGGGGCATCTCTGCCTTCACTGCCATGACATTTGTCACGACAAATCCGTGATGAACGGCACTGGCGCCCCACCCGAAAGTCCGCAATGATGCAAGCACCGAGACAGAACGAGCCTCGGTAAAGCGACGGCGGAGATGGCCAACATGATCGCGACTCTCGAAGAAACGCAAAGCCTGCAGCGGGCAAATTCCGGAGCGGTTGTAGCAAGTCTGGAGGGTGTCAGCAAGAACTATGAAGAAGTTCGCGCTCTGCGCAATGTGAACTTCACCGTGCGTGCGGGTCAGGTGGTCGCTCTACTCGGCCCCAACGGGGCAGGCAAGACGACGGCCGTGAAACTGCTGCTGGGGCTCATCCAGCCCAACTCCGGCAGGGTTCGCGTCTTCGGGGGAGATCCCACGAACCCGCAAAATCGCATGCGCACCGGCGCCATGCTGCAGGTGGGCAAGGTGCCGGAGACGCTGCGGGTGCGGGAGCACATTGATTTGTTCTCCAGCTATTACCCGAGACCGCTGCCCCTCCAGGAAGTGCTGGCCGCCGCGGGCCTGGAGAAATTGCGCGACCGCAAGTTCGGCGATCTGTCGGGCGGCCAGAGACAACGCACCCTATTTGCTTTGGCCATCTGTGGCAATCCCGACCTTCTGTTTCTCGACGAGCCGACTGTCGGGCTTGATGTTGAAGCCCGTCGCGCGCTCTGGGAAGAAATTCGTCACTTAGTCGACTTCGGAAAAACTGTAGTTCTCACCACGCATTATCTTGAGGAGGCCGACGCTCTCGCCGACCGCATCGCTGTAATCAATCAGGGCGAGATCATCGCCGAAGGCACGCCGGCAGAGATCAAGTCGCAAACCAGCGGCAAGCGGATCCGCTGCGTCACCGATCTCAGTGTGGCCACCTTGCTCCAAATTCCGGGTGTGACACATGTCAAGCGAGATCGCGAAGCGGTAGAGGTCCATACCGGTGAGGCGGAGTCTGTCGTTCGCATATTGCTGTCGCGCGATTCCTCCCTTTCCGGATTGGAGATCAGCAGTGCGGGACTGGAAGAGGCCTTTCTCTCCCTCACCCGGGACAATGGCGAAAACGGAAATCGCCAGCACTGATCCTTCATTCCCCTGCACGGCAGGCTTTAGAGAAACCGAGGAAACCACGATGAGTACCACTGTAGCGGCATTGAGCAACACGCGGATCGAGCGCTCCATCAACCACACCGCCACCATTTATCTGAAGGAAGCCAAGTATGAGTTTCTGAAGAACCTTCGCTTGCGCGTCTACACAATTTCGGTGATCAGTTTTCCGCTGATGTTCTACGTGCTCTTCGGGTTGGTGTTGAATGCCAAAGAAGCGATCGGTGGCACCGGGGTTCCTACCTACCTGATCGCAACCTATGGCACGTTTGGAGTGATGGGAGCTTCGCTGTTCGGAACCGCGTCGGGCCTTGCTGCCGATCGCGGCCTGGGATGGCTGCAAGTGAAGCGGGCCAGCCCCATGCCGCCTTTTGCTTACTTCGCGGCCAAGGTTGCTCTGAGCATGATGTTCAGCGCTATCGTCGTTTCGCTATTGCTGCTGCTCGGCATCAGCGTTGGCGGAGTGCGCCTACCGCTCGCGGAGATGGCAAAGCTAATCGGAACACTCGTGGCCGGATCGCTGCCATTTTCCGCCATGGGATTGGCCATCGGATACTTCGCCGGGCCAAACTCGGCCCCTGCCGCCATTAACCTGATTTATCTGCCGCTGTCGTTCTGCAGCGGGTTGTGGGTGCCTTACATGTTTCTGCCAAAATTAGTGCGGCAGATTGCGTTGGCACTTCCGCCTTATCACTTGTCACAACTCGCGCTGGGGATTGTAGGAGCGGGACGTCACGAGCCGGCCGCAACGCATTGGGAAGTTCTATTCGCCTTCACGCTGATTTGCCTGGGCGTCGCGCGTATCGGCTTCCAGCGCGACCAGGGAAAGCTCTACGGCTAGGAAAGGCTATTGCATCGGCCAGTCCGTTTCCGGCGGACAAACCGGCGGGAAAGGTAAGGCTCTTATGAGCACTGACGTCAAGAAAGGCTACGGATCGACAATAGTGCTGGTTATTCTAGGCATCCTTGCCCTGTATGGTGGTGCACGCTGGCTTTTGGTGCTGATTCCCGCCGCGGTGCTGATCTGGTATGTGGCTGCGGCCGGGGTATTCAGGAGAAGCCGGAACTAAACCAGATCGACGATAATAGAAGATCAAAGTTCAAGATGTTCGAAGAAATAAAAATCAGGAAGAGGCAAATCGAGAATCGCGCTGAGGGCGCGATTATGCTATGAGGCTTTTGCCCAAGAACAGCGAATATACCTGGACGATGTATTCCGTCCTATACTTCGGGTTCTTCTTCCTGGATCCCATCGAGAGCCATGCCAGCGCGCGGGTGTGGTTCTTCACGTTGCTGGCGACGGCCGTTTTCTTAGTCCTCTATTTCGGCCTCTTCTGGGTGAGGCGTAGGCAGGCCCTGCTGCACCTTGCGGCCATGGTTCTGCTCGGCGTGGCTTTTGCCAAGTACAACGGCGGCGCAACGACTTTCTTCATCTTCGCAGTGGCTTGCGGTCCCTTTATCGTGGACACCGAAGCCGATGGCATCAAGATTTTGTTGACGGTCGAGGTCGCTGCGGGGTTGACCTGGTGGGCCTTCCATCTCAGCGGTTGGTTCTTGCTGTTCGCCAACGCCCTTGCTTTCGTGATCGGTGCCAGCAACATTCATTTCGCGCAGCGGAATCGGACCAACAAGAAGTTGCTTCGGGCTCAGGACGAAATCGAGCACCTTGCCAAGGTGGCCGAGCGCGAGCGCATCGCCCGCGATCTGCACGACGTGCTCGGACACACGCTCTCGGTCATCATCCTGAAATCCGAACTCGCCGGAAAGCTAATGGACCGCGATCCTCAACGTGCCGGCAACGAAATCCGCGAAGTCGAACAGATTTCCCGCCAGGCGCTCTCGGAAGTTCGTGACGCCATCCGCGGCTATCGCTCGCACGGACTGGCAGCCGAACTTGCGCAAGCCAAGTCCACGCTCGAGACCGCAGGTGTGGCTGTGAGATGCGAGGCCGCCAAGGTGGCCCTGCCCCCACTGCACGAGAGCGTGTTGTCGATGGCGGTGCGGGAAGCCGTCACCAACGTGGTGCGCCACGCTCACGCTCACACTTGCAGTTTGCGTCTGGAACAGCAGGACGGTTCCTGCCGCCTCGAAGTTGAAGATGACGGACGTGGCGGCTTCCCGGGCGAGGGCAACGGACTCCGCGGCATGCGCGAGCGCGTCGAAATGCTTGGCGGCTCGCTCCACCGCGACTCTCAAGCCGGCACCAGAATTACGATTACCCTCCCACTCCAGGAAGTCACGCCGAAAGCCGAGGGGTGCACCGATTGAATCCCACCTCAAAGGAAGGCCGTAAGACCATTCGCGTCGTCCTTGCCGAGGATCAGGGCATGGTGCTCGGCGCTCTGGCCGCTTTGCTGGAGATCGAGGGCGATATCTCCGTTGTGGCTCAGGCGCATAATGGCAAAGAGGCGGTGGAGGCGGTGCTCGCACAAAAGCCCGACGTTCTCATCACCGACATTGAAATGCCGCTCATGACCGGACTCGATGCCGCTGCGGAACTCAAACGCCGACGCACGGGCACCCGCGTCATCATTCTCACAACCTTCGCGCGCGCAGGATATTTACGGCGCGCCATGGAAGCGGGAGCATTAGGATACCTGTTGAAAGATATGCGCGCCGAGGAACTTGCCGACGCGGTGCGCCGTGTTCAGCAGGGACTGCGCGTCATCCACCCCGATCTAGCCACTGAAGCCTGGGGAGAAATGGACCCGCTCACCGATCGCGAACGCCAAGTCCTGCGCCTGGCCGGCGAAGGCATGCAAAGCGGAGATATTGCCGCGGAACTAGGCCTCTCCGAAGGCACGGTACGCAACTATCTTTCCGAAGCCATCAGCAAGATGGGCGCCTGCAACCGCGTCGAAGCCTCAAGAATCGCGCGGACTAAAGGCTGGCTCTGAGACCATGCGATTGGGAAAGGGAAATTCCGCTCCTCTCAGAATCTGAGTAAATCCGCCATGAAGTTCTAATACTATAGCTCCATGCCCTCCGCCTACATCCTCGGCATTGAAAGCTCTTGCGACGAAACCGCCGCGGCTGTGGTGCGTTCGGGAGAACATCTCATCTCGAACGTGGTGGCCTCACAGATTGCGACACATCAGCCTTACGGCGGCGTAGTGCCTGAGCTAGCATCGCGCGAGCACCTCAGGGCGATTGTTCCCGTCGTCCGACAGGCGCTGGCTGACGCCAATCAGACCTACAGATCCTTGGACGCAATCGCAGTCACGCAGGGTCCGGGCCTCGCCGGAGCGCTGCTCGTGGGCATCAGCTACGCCAAGGCGCTGGCCTTTGCACTCGACAAGCCGCTGATTGCGGTCAACCATCTCGAAGGTCACATCCACGCGGTTCTGCTCGAAGAGCGCGAGAAGGGTAATCACGAGCTGCAATTTCCGGTGCTGGCTCTGGTGGTGTCAGGAGGACACACACACCTGTATCTCGCGGCGCAGAAGAACGAGGGTTGGACTTACGAAAACATCGGCCACACTCGCGACGATGCAGCGGGCGAGGCTTTCGACAAAGTCGCAAAACTGATTGGCCTGGGTTATCCCGGTGGCCCGATCATCGACCGGCTCGCGCCGCATGGCGATCCGGAAGCCGTGAAGTTCCCGCCCGCCCAGATTAAGCACCGCGATCGCCGGCAGCGCCGCGAACAGAAAGAAGTCGACAATAACAATGATCGCCCGCGCTTTGACTTTTCCTACAGCGGCATCAAGACGGCCGTGCTGCGTTACGTTGAGATTCACGCCATGCGTGAGTCCATCGAGGTCCGCCGCAAGGCGCTGGCGAACATTTCGCAGCCGAAGCTCGAAGATTACCTTGGGAATTGCGACCGCCAGACTCTCGATTTGGTCGCCTCATTTCAGCGTGCGATCGTCGACGACCTGGTGGGCAAAACTCTGGCGGCTGCCCGAGCCTACGACGTAGCTACTCTTTTCGTCACGGGTGGAGTGGCGGCCAACAGCGAATTGCGTAAAACATTTGAACGGAGAGGCGCCCAGGAAGGGGTGCCGGTTTGCTTTCCATCGCGAGCCCTGTCCACCGACAACGCCGCCATGATTGCCGCGGCCGCCTACCCCAAATTTTTGGCCAAGGATTTTGCCTCGATGGATTTTTCAGCCGAAGCGAGCCTGGTGCTGCGCTAGTCCGAGGTCACAAGAAACCGTAGCGGCGAAGATTTCGAAACGCCGCTAAATGCCTGCGCCCTGGCTGTGGCTTTTCCCCATGATGGCATCCAGTGCCTTTTCCAGCTGGCTCTGGATATCGATATCCTTGTAGATGGCGAAGTTGGCACGCTTTTCTTTTTCATCGAAGCCGCTGGCCCGGCCGGCAACAATAATGATGGGAATTCTTGAGGTCTCTGGATTCTTTTTCAGTGCGGTGATCAGTTCACTGCCTGACATTTTTGGCATCTGCATGTCGGTTACGATCACATCAGGGTGAACCCGCTCAAGAATCTGCAAGGCCTCCACGCCGTTGGTGGCGGACTCCACCGCAAAGCCACGCTCTTCCAGAGAGCGGCATACGGTATAGCGGATCAGCATGGAGTCGTCGACCACCAGCGCTACGGCAGGCATAAGTTTGCAACGTGGGGAATGCACGCCCCCGGCCCGCAGATTAGCAGGGTGCTTCCTCCAGGAACAAGCAGGAATGCGGCACCCATAGTTACGGTGGTGACTCGGCGTGTTGCGTTCCACTACGAGCTTGTCTACGATTCCTGGGTTTCGCCTTCAACGCTCTCTTCGATACTCATATCCCTGAGTTCGCTGGATTCAAAAATCTCGCGGCACTCGAGGCATTCCACGAACTCGGCATCTTCGTCGCGGCTCACGATTTGCACGCGCGGGTGCTTGCAAGGTTGGCTATTCGCGTCTTTCGGCTGGGAGAACGGCTTTGAGGTCATAAATCCGGAAACGTCGCCCTCTTGAATACGTGGGGGAACGATTCGCGGGAATTTCCGGTATTTTAGCCTCACTTTGTCAGTTGTCAAGGGCCTGTTGATAAATTTTAGTTTCATAGACTGAGACCGAATCCGCGAACATTTTTGGGAAGCTGACAGAATTCCGACCAAAATAATCGCCAACCGGTAAACCATTCAATCGCTAATAGTTACCATTCGATCAAAATTCTCCCTGCTGAGTGCAAGCCCTTGCGTTATTTCGGACTTTGGACGTAGAATTGAATTGCGATGGAAAAGGTCGCACTTAAATCCGACTTAATGGGTCGGGTTTAGAATGTTTTGATCGTGACGAGATGCTGAAGCTAACCAAGAAGGCCGATTACGCGCTCATGGCCATGAAACACTTGGCCGATCATGCCCAGGTAGGTACGGGCAGCGCCAGCGCGAAGGATGTTGCCGACTCCTTCGGCATCCCGCCTGAGGCGTTGGCGAAGATACTGCAGCGATTGGCCAAAGCTGGTTTGTTGCACTCGCATCACGGCACCCACGGTGGGTACAGGCTGGCGCGCGCAGCCCATACGATTTCGGCGTTTGAAGTGATCCAGGCCATCGACGGACCGCTGTTTATTACCTCCTGTGTCACGGTTCGCGGGGAGTGCGGCCAGAGCGACCGTTGCAACATCCGCGAGCCCCTCCGCAAGGTGAATGAGAGCATAGAAGCCGTGTTGAAGCGCATCAAGATTTCGCATATGAGGGAAGAGCCGGAAACAGCCCCGAGCGCCGTAAGCAAGCCGGCCGAACTGGTGACGATCGTCTAAGCGGTAGATGATAAAGATTGAGGATAGGGCAATCAACAAGGTAGGAGACGCAATTATGAGCACGGACGTAAGAATCCCCCAGGAACTTGGAGTCACAAAGCACGCCACTCCGCAGGGAGTGAAGCTGCCCATCTATATGGACAATCACGCCACCACCCGCATGGATCCGCGGGTGTTGGAAGAGATGCTGCCTTACTTCATGGAGAAGTTCGGCAACTCGGCCAGTCGCAATCACTCGTTCGGCTGGGCAGCCGAGGAAGGTGTGGAAACGGCGCGCGAACGCATCGCAAAGCTGATCGGCGCCACCACCAAAGAAATCGTTTTCACTTCGGGCGCAACCGAAAGCGACAACCTCGCCATCAAGGGCGTGGCCGAAATGTACCGCGAGAAGGGCAACCACCTCATCACCGCGGTCACCGAGCACAAGGCCGTGCTTGATACCTGCAAGCGCCTGGAGAAATATGGTTATCGCGTTACCTACCTCCCGGTGCAGAAGGACGGCCTGATCGACCTCGACGACCTGAAGCGCGCCATGGATGACAAAACCATCCTGGTGACCATCATGGCCGCGAACAACGAAATTGGGGTGCTGCAGCCTATTGCTGAAATAGGCAAGCTGTGCCACGAGCGCGGCGTGATCTTCCACACCGATGCTGTGCAGGCCATTGGCAAAGTTCCGGTGGACGTGATCAAGCAGAATATCGACCTCATGTCGATTACCGGCCACAAGATCTATGGTCCTAAGGGTGTAGGCGCGTTGTATGTTCGCCGGAAAAACCCGCGCGTACAGCTTTCCCCTGGCATTGACGGCGGCGGCCACGAGCGCGGCATGCGCTCCGGCACGCTGAACGTTCCGGGCATCGTTGGCTCAGGCAAAGCTTGCGCCATCGCCTCGGATGAGATGTCTCGCGAGGCAGTTCAGTTAGGCGGTCTTCGTGATCGCTTGCGCGACCGCATCATGAGCCGTTTGGACGAGACTTACATTAACGGTTCCATGGAGCATCGCTTGCCCGGCAACTTGAACATCAGTTTTGCCTACGTAGAAGGGGAGTCCTTGCTGATGGGCATCAACGATATCGCGGTTTCCAGCGGTTCGGCATGCACCTCCGCGACGCTCGAACCATCTTATGTATTGAAGGCTTTAGGCACGGGCGACGACTTGGCTCATAGTTCGATTCGTTTCGGCATAGGCCGCTTCAATACCGCTGCCGAGGTCGATTACGTGGCCGACCGCGTTATCGAAACCGTCGAACGCTTGCGCGAACTTTCTCCGCTCTACGAGATGGCGAAGGAAGGCATCAATCTAAAAGATGTTAAGTGGGCGGGCGAGTAAAAGCAGTACCGAGTACCTAGTACCGAGCAAGCCGCGAAGGGGCGGAATGTGAAAGCCCGGCACGGAAGTGCCGGGTAGGTCAGATGGAACAGAACGAGTCCCGATAGGGACGGCACAGGATTCCAGAGGAGAAACGAATGTCATACAGCGATAAGGTAATCGATCACTACAACAATCCCCGCAACGTCGGCTCGATGGACAAGAGTAGCGCCGACGTGGGTACGGGCCTCGTCGGCGCACCCGAGTGCGGCGACGTCATGAAGCTGCAGATCAAGGTCAATCGGGAGACCAACGTCATTGAAGAAGCCAAGTTCAAGACTTTTGGTTGCGGCTCTGCGATTGCCTCGTCGTCGTTGGCCACCGAGTGGGTCAAGGGCAAGACGGTGGATGAAGCCCTCACCATCAAGAACATGGACATCGTGAAGGAGTTGTCTCTTCCTCCGGTGAAGATCCATTGCTCCGTGTTGGCTGAGGACGCTATTCGCGCGGCGATCGGCGACTGGAAGAAGAAGCAGGAGAGCGCGAAGCCGGTTGCCGCCGCGGTCGCGCAGTAAGCTCCCCGTCTGCGCTTGAAAGGACGAGAGGGCACAACTCAGGGGAAGGGCACGACTTCGTTCGGGCCGTAAGCGTCCCGTGCAGGACGGCTTTAGCCGCTGAGGCACTGCGTTAGGAATTCGATGACAACGGCAACGGAACAAACCGCGCAGCCATCCCAAACCTTGCTAGGCAAGGGCATCCAGGTGACCGAGAAAGCCCTGGTCAAGGTGCGGAGTGCGATGGCCAAGGAAGGCATTTCGCCCGAACAGGGTGGACTGCGCCTGGGCGTGCAGGGTGGCGGCTGTTCCGGTTTAAGCTACAACGTTCGTTTCGATACGCAGCCACGCGAACGCGACCGCATCTTTCAGTTCGGCGATGTGCGCGTCTTCGTGGATCCAAAGTCGTTTATCTACCTGCACGGCATGATCCTCGATTACCAGGAAACGCTGATGCAGCAGGGCTTCGTTTTCGTGAATCCCCAAGCCACGAAGTCGTGCGGCTGCGGCACTTCGTTCTCGGCTTGATAGTTTGGCTCGACTTGGATTGTGTGGCGCGGGCACTCTTGCCCGCGAAGGTTTGCCAGGCGCGACCGTCCTCGCCCAGCACCTCAGCGCCCTGGGCTTGCACCGGTTCAAGCTATGCTTGGGTTGTCGTGTTTGACAGGAAACGTAGGCTGATATGACCAATTCATCCTTGACCACGATTTCCGCGAAGCCTGCGCCCGAGGAAACTCAGTCGTGCTGGTCGTGTGGCACCATGCGCGCCGTGCACTTCTGCGACGCTTGTGGCAAGGTTCAGCCTCCTGCGCCGGTGGACTACTTTACGTTCTTCGGTCTGTCGCGAAAGTTGAATCTCGATGTGGCGGCGCTGGAAAAAGATTTTTACGATCTGAGCCGCAAGCTGCATCCCGATCTCAATGCACGCGCCGGCGGCCAGGAGCAGGAGTGGAGCCTGCAGCAAAGTTCCCTGCTCAATGATGCTCATCGCACCTTAAAAGATCCGATCAAGCGAACGCAATACCTTTTGAAGCTGGAAGGCGTGGAACTGGAAGAGCAATCGAAATCTGCCACCGAACAGGCGCGATCGACCGGACAAGTCAAGAAGCAGATCGTCCCACCGGATTTGCTGGAAGAAGTTTTTGAGTTGAACGTGCAGCTCGAAGAATTGCGCTTGCAGAAGAAAATGGGCGAAGACGACCCAGCCCTGATTGAAGAGATCGGCCGGCAAAAGCTTGAGCTCGAAGACAAGCACGCAGCGCTGCTAGACGAATTGCACGCTCATTGGAAGACTTGGGATGGGTTGATTGCGCGCGAGCAAGCTGCTGATGTCGTCTCGGAACATGAACGCAAGCAGGCGCTCGACAAAATGGTCGACTTATTGAACCGCCGCAACTACATCCGCAACTTGGTGCGGGATGTAAACGAGGCTTTGGGAGAATGAAGTCAGAAGTCAAAAGTCAGAAGGCAGAAGTAAGAGTCCAAGTTGTTACTTCTGCATTCTGACTTCTAACTTCTGCATTGGAACTATGGCATCTGATCGCATCGTCGGCATCGATCTGGGCACCACGAACTCCCTCGTGGCCTTCATGCAAGGGGAGAGCCCTGTCGTGATTCCCGGCGACGATGGTTTGAATCTCGTGCCTTCCGTTGTCGCGCTCGACGAAAAGAATCAGCCAGTCATTGGCAACGCTGCACGCAAATATTTGGCTGAAACGCCGGAGCGCGCCGTTTACTCAATCAAACGCCTGATGGGACGCGGCGTTGACGACGTTCAGGAAGAATTGAGGTTCTTCCCATTTCGCCTTGCCGAAGACCTGCAAGCGGGTGAAGTGCTGCGCATCAACCTTGGCGAGAAAACCTTTACCCCGCCGGAAATTTCGGCTCTCATTCTTCGTCAGCTTAAACGCAATGCCGAGCGCTTCTTCGGAGCGGCGGTCACCAAGGCAGTCATTACCGTACCCGCGTATTTCAACGACGCGCAGCGTCAGGCTACGAAAGATGCGGGCCGCATCGCAGGCCTTGAAGTCTTGCGCCTGGTCAACGAACCTACGGCCGCGTCGCTCGCCTACGGCCTCGACAAAAAGCAGAATGGCATCGTTGCCGTCTACGATCTCGGCGGCGGGACATTCGACATCTCGATCCTCAAGCTGCACGACGGGATCTTCGAAGTCATCGCCACCAACGGCGACACCCATCTCGGCGGTGATGATATCGACAATCTGTTGATCACAATCGCCCTCGACGACACGCTTGGCGATCTCGGCCTCGACCTTCGGAGAAACGACCTCCGCCGCAACGCCGAAGCCGTGCAAGCCATTCGCAAAGCCGTGATCGAGGCTAAGATCGGACTCTCGTCACAGTCCTCGGTGAAACTCGAGGTCGAATTGCCCGGTGGCGAACACTACCTGCGAGAGATTACACGCGAGCAGTTCGAACAGCTCATTCAACCCATCATCGACCGCACGATCGGACCCTGCAAGCAGGCCCTGAAAGACGCCGGCCTCAAGCCCGAACAAATTGACGAGGTAGTCTTGGTCGGCGGTTCCACACGCATCCCCAAAGTTCGCGCCCTCGTCAAAGAACTGTTTCACCGCGAGCCGCACACCGACTTGAATCCCGATGAAGTTGTCGCGCTGGGTGCGGCAGTGCAAGCCAATATTCTCGGCGGCGGCTCCGTGGCCACGGAGAACATGCTGCTGCTCGATGTCACGCCGCTGTCGCTCGGCATCGAAGTTGCGGGTGGCGTCACCGACAAAATCATTCTGCGCAACTCAACCATCCCCGCGTCAGCGACGCAGTTCTACACCACCCAAATCGATGGCCAGGCTAACGTCGCCATTCATGTGCTGCAAGGCGAGCGCGAGTTGGCGAAAGACTGCCGCTCGCTGGCGCGTTTCGATCTCAAGAGCATTCCCCCGATGGCTGCTGGAATGGCGCGCATCGAGGTCAAGTTCCTTATCGACGCCAACGGCATCCTGCACGTTTCGGCGCGCGAGCAGCGCAGCGGCAAGGAAGCGGAAATTCAGGTCCAGCCCAGCTACGGCCTCACCGACGAGCAAGTCGAGGGCATGATCCTCGACTCTTTCGACAGTGCGGAAGAGGATTTCCGGCAGCGGCAGGTCATTGAAGCGCGCAACGAAGCTGCCATCATCCTGGCTGCGCTCGAAAAAGGCAAGAAGAGTCCGGCCTGGGGACACCTCACCACCGACGAGAAGAAAAAGATCGCGAAGATGGAGAAGTCCTTGATTGCGGTAAAGGCCGAAGACGATTACCAGGCCATCCGCAAAGCCATCGACGCGCTCAACCAGGGCACAACGCGTTTAGCCGAGTTGATGATGGATAGCGCTGTCTCCACCGTGCTGAAAGGTAAGACCATGGACGAGGCCGATATGGGCGAAGGCCCCACGGCGCCGCATCCCATGGCGAAAGCGGAGTTTGAGTAAACGGGATTGAGTAATTGGGTAATTTAGTAATTTGAAAACCCGACGTTTTAAATTACCCAATTACTCAATCTCCCCCAGAGGAGCATTCATGTTGGAAGAAAACAATCAGGGCGCCGGCACAGCCACCGAAGAAGCTCCCGGCGAAAACACGGTGCACATTACGTTCCTGCCCGAGGGTAAGACCGTGCAATTCGAGCACGGCAAGCTGCCCTACGAAGATCACGGCAAGGAAGAGTCGATTCTCGACATCGCGCTGAACTATGGCGTCACGCTCGACCACGCCTGCGGCGGCAATTGCGCCTGCACCACCTGCCACGTGTGGATCAAAGAGGGCGCCGAGAATCTTTCGCCGATGGACGACGATGAAGCCGACCGCCTCGACATGGCCGCCGACTTGCAGTTAAACTCGCGTCTCGGCTGCCAGGTGCAGATCACGAAGCCGGGCAAAGTAGTCGTCGAGATCCCCGCCTGGAATCGTAATTACATTTCGGAAGAACACCACTAAAAACAGTTTCTAGTTTCTAGTTTGCCGTTTCCAGTTTCCAGTAGTTCAAGAACTGGAAACCGGAAACTAGAAACTGGAAACTTCAACAAGGAACTCCCCATGCCAAAACCTCTCACCTGGGAAGACGCCGAAGACATCGGCATCCTGCTTTCCGAAACTCATCCCGAGCTTGATCCGCTCACCGTCCGCTTCACCGATCTGCACCGTTACGTCACCGGGTTGCCCGACTTCAAAGGTGATCCGAAAACCTCCAACGAAGGCAAACTGGAAGCCATCCAAATGGCGTGGCACGAGGAATTCCAGGACCGCACACAAAGCTAGCGGACTGTCCCGCCACCGCTCTCGGTCTTCGCAAACCTCGGGGGGGACCGCTCCGTCGAGCCCTAAGTTTTTACATTTTGGTGACAAATGTCGCCGAAGTCGGACTTAACCTACCGTAGCTGCTGTTCCAGCGGGAAACTAAAGAGCTTTCGCTCGCGGCCACCAGCATCTCTCTCCGTACCAACTGCAAAGGGCACGGCATTCTGGCCGTGCCCTCTTTTTCGCCTAACTGTTGGCCTACCCCACCGTCGCCGGAACCGGCTCTTCCACGCTGGCTTCGCGCAGAAACTTCGCCGCTTCTTCCGGCGGCGTGGGATTAATGTAGAAGCCCGTGCCCCACTCGAATCCAGCCGTCTTGGTCAACTTCGGCATGAACTCCATGTGCCAGTGGTAGTGATCGTTGGTCGGGTCCTGTGCCGGCGAAGTATGGATCACCAGATTGTACGGCGGATTATCCAGCACGCGATCGGCCTTGGTCAGCAGCGTCTTCACCGCTTTGGCCAGGTTCTCAAACATGTGCGAGGACGAGTTCTCAAACGCCGATTCATGCTGCTTCGGCAGAATCCAGGTCTCGAACGGGAAGCGCGGCGCATAGGGAGCGATAGTCAGGAAGTTCTCGTTCTCGGCCACCACGCGGCTTCCGTTCTCTGTTTCCTGCCGGATGATGTCGCAGAATACGCAACGCTCCTTATACAGAAAGTACTGCTTCGCGCCTTCCAGTTCCTGAACCACGTTAATGGGAAGAATCGGCAGCGCGATAAGCTGCGAATGCGCATGCTCCAGCGACGCTCCGGCGGCCTCACCGTGATTCTTGAAGAGCAGGATGTACTTAAACCGGCGGTCCTTTTTCAGATCGAGGATGCGGTCCCGAAACGTCCACAGCACGTCTTCAATCCGCTTTGGAGGCAACGTCGCCAGGCTGGCAGTGTGATCGGGCGTCTCGATAATCACTTCGTGCGCCCCAATGCCGTTCATTCGGTCAAACATGCCCTCGGCCTGGCGGTTCAACGTGCCTTCAATCCCCAGAGCCGGGAACTTGTTGGGCACCACGCGCACCGTCCAGCCTGGTGTATCCCGCTGCGAGGCTGGCCCACCATTCGAGCCCGGACGGTAGGCTTGAATCTCAGGCGGCGTCTTGCCTTCGTTGCCATAACAAAAAGGACAGAATCCGCCCTTCAACTTCACGTTCTCCCGGGCAAAATCGGTGGGACGCTTCGCTCGATCCGTGGAAATAATTACCCAGCGGCCAACAATAGGATCTTTTCTCAGCTCAGGCACTCAAGGACCTCTTTATTAGGATAGACGCGAATCCTCTATTCTAAGCCGTCAGGGAGGAATTCCGAAAGAGCTCGATCTGCGGCCGGCTGGCTTTCGAATGGTCATAGTATACGCTGACCACGTCGAAGCGCCACTGGCACGAAGGTGGGAGCCGGCGCAGATACTCCCGCACCACGGCCGCTACTTCGCGCCGTTTGTGGCGATCCACTGCCGCTTCTCCAGTCTTCACGTCGCGCGTGCTCCGGGTTTTGACTTCGACAAAGCAGAGAACATCGTCCTCCCAGCCGATCAGATCAATCTCGCCGCGGCAACGCGGCGACCGGAAGTTTCGCGCCACCATCGTATAGCCCAATTTCCTGAGGTGAAAGTAGGCGGCTTCCTCGCCCCGGCGCCCGGTCCGCTGGTGAGCGGGGCTCTTGTCGGGCGGAAGGGTGTGCTCCGCCAGCCAGTCGAGAGTTCGGACGGCTACGTGGACGAGGCGACTGGAAAGCATAAGGGGAGACCTGGCAGGCTGCGGAAAAACTCGGGTTTTGGCTGGCGCAGCGGTTCACCGCTGCGCGACCCCCTCGTGGATAGCATTTTTTCTTCTAAGCTCTGCCCCGCTCGCGTATTCGATCTTGATCAAAAAAAAATTCCAGATCTTGCTCGCAAATCTATGATTTTGGAGGAGTTACAGGGAATCGATTTCCAAAAATCCGCGTAAAATATTGAAAAATAAGAATTTGCGGGCAAAATATTACAAGCAATGGAGTTAGCTCCGCGATGGAGGGGGAGCACAGCCGAGTTGGATTGCAGAGTCGCATTGCTTTGACTTGATCGGACTCTTTTGTCTCGACCATGATGGGCCGATTCTTGAAGGCGGGCAAGGTCAGATGTCACATCGGAAGTGTGGATTCTGCTTGCGTCCAACGCTTTCGCAGAGTGCGCGAAAGGATCGGGCGGTCGCGGGTGGGTCTGTCCCTCAGTCTCCAGTTCCATTAAGCGCGGCAGTCTGTGGGCTACCGCCGGCGTTGTCCGGAACATCGACCAATGCACTGAGCGTTCCTGTCCTTTGCGGCGTGAAGGTTACCGTGATATTGCAACTCGCTCCGGCGTTCATCGAATGCCCGCAGTTGTTGGTCTCGGAAAAATCGCTGGAGTTGTTGCCGCCGATGTAGATGAAGTTCTCAAACTTCAGTGACGTTTTCCCTGTGTTGGTCAGTTGAATGATTTGCGGAGCGCTCTTGGTTCCTACCTTTTGTTTCGCGAATGTTAGGTGGGCGGGCGACAGCTTGACCACGGTGCCGGTTCCCAACAGCTCGACCACCTGCGGCTTCGAAGACGCGCTGTCGTTGATGGTGACGGCACCCGTTCTCGTCCCTTGCACTCGCGGGGTGAAGGTCGCAGTGATCGTGCAATTGCCGCCGGGTGCCACGCTTCCCTGGCAGGTAGTTTTCGCTTTGAATTGGTTGCCGCTGAAACTGACAGATGAAATAGTTAACGGGGACGTTCCATTGTTCGTGAGCGTTGCTATCATCGGTGCGCTGGTTGTGCCGATTAGTTGCGTCGGGAAAGTCACGGGCGTAGTGGGAGAGAAGCTGACCACTCCGGTATTGAGCAGGACGATCACATCGCTGGTTCCGGAATCGGGAGTGATTATGTCCGGTTTACCGTCGTTGTTGACGTCTGCCACCGTCACGTAACGGTTAATCTGGCCGGTATTCGTGCCGCCGTCTGGGTAATACACGCCTGTCTGGAACGTGCCGTCACCGTTTCCCGTAAACACGGACACTCCGCTGGTGAACTGAAGCAAGTTCGTGGCTACCAAGTCTTGCTTGCCGTCTCCGTTGACATCGGCTGCGGTCACCCACAGCGGGAAGGTTGTAGCGTAACGGACTTCGGGCTGAAACGTCCCATCGCCATTGCCGAGCAGGACACCCACCGACTCCCCCTCGTTTTCCGCAACCGCGAGATCGAGATTGCCGTCGCCTTTGAAATCGGCAACCGTGATCGATTGCGGGCCTGCTGCGACGCTTTCGATCTGGCCCATTTGAAAGGTTCCGTCGCCGTTTCCCAGCAGGATCTCGATCTGGTTGATTCCTCCAAATTCCTCCGCCACCGCCAGGTCCAAGTGGCCGTCGGTGTCAAAGTTACCCACTCCGATGGCAAACGGCGTCAGCGAAGGCGTGGTGATAATCGGAGGCTCCTGGAAAGTTCCGTCGCCGTTGCCGAGGTAGATCGCCACACACTTGCACGTCCCAGTGCTGTCCGAGAGGTTGATGGTCGCGATGTCGAGCTTTCCGTCGCCGTTAAAATCTCCCGTCGTCAGGAAAATTGGATCTGGAGGCGTACTGTAGTTCACTGCAGGCAGAAACGTTCCGTCGCCTTTCCCCAGCAGCACGCTGAAGTTGTCTGTGTCTTCATTCGCCACCACGAGGTCAAGGTTGCCGTCGCCATTGAAGTCAGCCGTGGCTACCGAAATCGGCCTGGTGCCTACGGAGTAGCTGACTGCCTTCTGGAAGGTGCCATCGCCGTTTCCAAGCAGAATCTGAAGCGTGGTACCAAAGGTCTGCTGCCCTTCCGCCGACGCGACCGCGAGGTCGAGCTTGCCATCGTGGTTGAAATCGCCTATCGCCACGGAGAAAGGGAACAGAGCCTCGGAGACTCCGCGGGTCTCGAATTGGGTGAGGGCGGACGCGAAGACGGGCGCTAGAAGAAAAGACAGTAGAACGATTCGACCGGTGTGCCCGAAATGAGCCAAGGAAGACTCCAGAAGCGCGGATTAGCGATTAAAACGGTGTACCGATCGCGCGAGCAGCGACCATTTGGGGGGATTGACTACCGCAGAAGGATAGCACCGCCGGTTCTTCGATTCTACACAATTTCTATTCCCGCGCGTGGCCCGTCCAAACTCCGCCCATTGGACTTCGCTCAGGGCAGGGTTTGGGCGGGGATTCTTCAGAGAGGATGTCACATCCTAGCGAGTCGATTCGCAACCGCCCACCGTGCAAGAGTTCAAGATTGTTTCTTCCAAACGCTATCCGTGTGCCGAGTCCGAAGGCGCGAAGTGTGAAGAATCTTGCAACATTTCTGGAGGCATCAACGAATTCCCGCGTCCAGTGCGGATTTCACTTGACATTGGCTACAGGCGAGTTAGGATTCGGTCCCATGTGTATTTGCGTCCTCCACGAAGAAGTCGCGAAGCACATTCTGCCGAACCACTACTCTGATCAACTCAGTAAACTCTCAGGAGGAACACAGTGAAAAAAACGATTTGCGCGATTGCATTAGTTGGATCGCTGTTTACAGTATCTGCGTTGGCCCAGAATACCCGGACCAAGGGCGTACCCTCTTTGGTAAAAAGCACAGGGACGCTAAAAGGACATTTCCCCACAGGCGCTCCGGCACTGACTCCACCCTCTTACTGCGCACCAGTTTGCTTGTTCTACGGTGGCGACACCAACCCCAACTCACCTGACGTAAATGGTTTCGCGAACGAGAATACTCTGCTCGTTCCTGCAACCCAAGTTTATGGCGCCTTCACAGTTCCTGCCGGTCAGACGTGGACCGTCTACGGCTTGTTCATCAACACCATCGCAGACGGCTACGACGGAATCGATCCGACCGAGTCGACTTGGTCGCTTTCCTCTGGGATTAGCTCTGGCAGCGGCGGAACCACCGTCGCTTCCGGCACTTCCACTGCCGCCGGCACCAGCTTCGTACCGACCGGACGAGTGCCCTTCGGTTTCACCGAGTACACCCTGAAGGTCAGGATTACGCCAACCGTTTTGTCCGCCGGTACCTACTGGGCAAATGTCACGCCACAGTGCACGGATAGCGGAAATTCAAGCTGCAGCATTTCTCAGTTTTTCTTTGATAACACGTTCGGCTTGAATCGCTACGGCCCGCTCGAGCCGGCCGACGAGGGATTCTTCAACTCCTCGTATTTCGGCTTCGACTATGCCAATGACTGCACGGTTTCCTCCACTGGATGCCAGGCGCTTTCATTCGGCATCATCGGCACCGGTGTCGCCGACTAACTCATCAACTCACCGGCTCTGCCGGCGAATCATGGGCCCGATCTCAAACCGCCTCCGGGTTGAGATCGGGCTTTTCTGTATCCTGCCTGGCCCCATACCGGCAGGCTTCCAACGGGTTTATAATCTCGAAAGCTGTTCCGCATTGCATGACTGATCAACTTAGAAGAAAACTACAGGAAGAAGTCGACGCGCTCGAGCACGAGCTGGTTCACGATCTCCCCAAAGAGATCAAGCGCGCCGCGGCACTCGGCGACCTCAGCGAGAACGCCGAGTATCACATGGCCAAGCAACGCCAGGAATTCGTCAAGGCGCGCTTCCGCCAGCTCGGCAAGCGCCTCGCCGATCTCTCCCTGACCAACATGAACAACATCCCCAAGGACAAGGTGGGGCTCGGTTCCACCGTCAAGGTGTTCGACAGTACCAAGAATGAAGAAATAGAGTACAAGCTCGTGACCAGCGAGGAGTCGGACGTAGGCGCGGGCAAGATCTCGACCACCTCGCCGATTGGCCGCGCCCTGCTCAACAAGAAAGTCGGCGATGAAGCTACGGTGATCACACCCAACGGCAAGCGCGAGCTGGAAATCTTGAGTCTGAGCACCGTTCACGACGAGGCCGACCCCGAAAAGGCGGGCGCCTGATGTCTGTTTCGTCGTCAAACAAATCGTCGTCAAACAAATCGTCGTCAAACAAATCATGGACCAGCGCGTTTGGCCGCGCTTGCGGCGTGCTGCTCGATACCATCGTCCGCTGGCTTGCACTCTCACGCATCAATCCCAACGTGCTGACGTTCATGGGACTGGTGGTAAATACCTGGGCTGCGATTCTGTTCGGGTCCGCCACGGCCGCCACGCAGAAGCGCATGTTCTTTCTGGCTGGGCTTGTGATTATCTTTTCTGGTTTCTTCGATCTGGTGGATGGGCAAGTGGCGCGTGCCACGAACCGGGTTACGCGCTTCGGGGCGTTCTTCGATTCGGTGGTCGACCGCTACAGCGACGCCTCGCAATTCCTGGGGCTGCTGGTCTTCTACGCGCGCGGCGACCGTTTCTTCTACGTAGTGCTTACCGCCTTCGTAATGGTCAGCGCCATCATGGTCAGCTACACGCGCGCCCGCGCCGAGTCGCTCATCGGATCCTGCCGCGTGGGCTTCATGGAACGCCCGGAGCGGTTGGTACTGGTAATTATCGGCGCGCTTTTCAACCGCATGGCGCCGGTATTGTGGATTATCGCGGTGCTTTCAACCATTACCGTGATCCATCGTATGCGCTACACCTGGACCCGCACCCAGGACGCCCCGCCCGCGGTTGCTGCCAAAGCGGGCCACGCCGCGTAGCGAGTTCCCGGTTTCCTGGCAGAGCGATGCTAGACTATTCAGTCGTTTCACTTCTTCTGGGGACTTTTCTTGCCTACTGATCCTGTTCTTGTTGTTCATGGCGGCGCCTGGGCCATGCCCGATGACATGGTGGAGGCCCACCTGCATGGCGTGAGAAACGCGCTGGCGGCGGGTTGGCAAGTGCTGCAGCGCGGCGGTCCAGCGTTGGATGCAATCGAGGAAGCCGTAGTCATCATGGAGGACGACGAAACCTTCGATGCGGGGCGGGGAAGTTTTCTGAACCGCGACGGCCGGGTGCAGATGGATGCGCTGATCATGGACGGCGCTACGCTGCGGGCCGGAGGTGTAGGATGCGTCGAGCGGTTGCGCAATCCAGTGCGCGCGGCGCGGAAGATTTTGAGTGAAAGTCCGCATGTGTATTTTGTGGCGGAAGGCGCGGAACAATTCGCCGCGGAGCATGGCGTTGCCCTCTGCAAGAACGAAGATTTGGTGATTACGCGCGAAGTGGAGCGCCTGCGCGACTATCAACGGGATGCAGCAGGCCACGGGAACGACCTGTTCGCGCCTTCGATTTCGCACGATACGGTGGGAGCGGTGGCGCTGGATCGCAACGGCAATATCGCGGCGGCGACTTCGACCGGCGGAACCCTGAATAAGGCTCCCGGACGCCTGGGCGATTCGTCGCTGATCGGGTGCGGCTGCTACGCCGACAACCTTAGCGCGGCCGCCTCCACTACAGGTTGGGGCGAGCCGATTATGAAGCTCGTGCTCGCTAAGTGGACCGCCGACCGCGTTGCGGCGGGAAATCTTCCCGAATGGGCGGCACAAGAAGCGATGAATTATCTAAAACAGCGATTGAACGGTCATGGCGGCATCATCGTGCTGAACGCGCAAGGGCAAATCGGCATCGCACACAACACGCCGCGCATGGCCTGGGCGTGTAAGACGGTGAAAAAAGAAGAATACGGTATCGAGCGCGGCGCAATGTGATTTTGCGCTGGCAGGTGCAAATGAACCGCTTCGCCCGTTGCCCAGAACATAGATCTGAGACTTCGCTTTTGAAAGGGCGGGGCTTCAGCCGCGCCGCAAACATCCCGTAAAAATCAACAGCGGCTCTAGCCGCCGGCGGCACATGTCCAAGAGTTTCGCAACCTCGATCATTGAAATTCTGCGCCAGCAAGGGTTTCAAGCCTACCTGGTCGGAGGTTGCGTGCGCGATCTTCTGTTGGAACGCGAGCCCGCGGACTTCGATGTGGCGACCAGCGCCACCCCCGCGCAGGTGATGGATATTTTCCCCGATACCTACGCCGTCGGTGCGCAGTTTGGCGTTGTTCTGGTGCCGCTGCCAGAGATGCAATTCATGGACCGGGGCGAGAACGTTATGCCGAAGGCCCATGCCGTAGAAGTAGCAACCTTCCGCAGCGATCTCGGATATTCCGACGGGCGCCATCCGGATCATGTTCGATTCAGCCAGGACCCGCGGGAGGATGTGGCCCGCCGCGACTTCACAATCAATGGCATGATGCTCGATCCCTTGTGCGGAGAAACGAACGGCGATGTGCTCGACTTTGTAGGCGGGCGGAAAGACCTGGAAGCAGGCATCATCCGCGCCATCGGCGATCCGGAGCGGCGTTTTGCCGAAGATAAGTTGCGTATGTTGCGCGCAATCCGTTTCGCGGCCCGTTTTGAGTACGCCATTGAACCGGCCACACTGGCCGCCATTCAACTTCTTGCTCACGACATTCAGATAGTCTCCCGCGAGCGCGTGCGCGACGAGCTTACCAAGATGCTCACCGAAGGCCACGCTCGACGAGCCTTCCTTCTGCTCGATCAAACCGGGTTGCTCAAAGAAGTCTTGCCCGAGATTTCAGCAATGAAGGGAGTTCAACAGCCGCCCGAGTTCCATCCCGAAGGCGATGTGTTCGCGCATACGCTGCTCCTGCTGGAAAACTTGCCGCTTCCTTGCCCGCCCACATTGGCCTGGGGCGCATTGCTGCACGATGTGGGCAAGCCCGCGACATTCCGCGTGGCGCCCGATCGCATCCGTTTCGATGGCCATGTTGATGTCGGCGTCAAAATTGCGGAAGAAATCTGTGACCGTCTGCGGTTCTCCAAACACGACGCGGCCCAAGTGCTTTCTCTGGTCGACAATCACATGCGCTTTGGTCATGTCACGCGCATGAAAGAGTCTACCCTGAAGAAACTCCTGCGCTTGCCCGGTTTCGATGAACATCTCTCCTTGCACCGCGCCGACAGTTTGGCCAGCCATCGCAATCTGAGCACGTATGCCTTCCTCCAGAAGAAGCTCCATGAGATTCCGCCGGAGAAGGTTCGCCCCGCGGCGTTAATCACCGGAGACGACTTGATTACAGCCGGTTATGTCCCGGGCCCAAGGTTCCGCGAGATTCTGGAGGCCGTGGAAGATGCTCAACTCGAAGGGCGATTGCATTCGCGCGAGGAAGCAATTGAGTATCTTAAGAATGCGTTCCCGCTTTGAGTGAGTGGTCTCGCTGAAGGTCACGTGCCATCCACTGGAATGCTAGAATCGGAATCTCTGCTGGAGGAATTGTCATGGAACAGGCTGGCGCAGGACTCGAAAAGATTATAGTGGGCTCGCTGCGCCGCGCACCGCAGGCCGAGGCCCCATTGCTCGCCTGGCCGCTGGTTTGCGGGTCAGCGGTAGCCGAACGGACGCAAGCTGTGGCGTTCGCCGATGCAGTTCTGCGTGTCGAAGTGCCCGATGCTGGATGGAAACGTGAGATGCAGAGCCTCGCTCCACGGTATCTCGCTACCCTGAATCGTTATACCGGCCAAAAAGTTGAGAGGATTGAGTTCGTGATTCGGCAGGGGAAACAGGAATGAATCGCAGAGTGGGTCGCAGAAAATGAAAGTCACAGAAAAAGACGTGACCTACGTCGCCGATCTCGCCAACCTGGAACTCTCCGGCGAGGAATGTGTTGGCATGGTGCGCGATCTGAATTCGATTCTCGATTACGTCGAGATGCTCAACGAACTGGACACATCGAACGTCGAACCGATGGCGCAAGTATCGGACCGCTACGGCGTCGACGAATCGAAGCAGGGAAGCGAGAGATTTGCTTATGCGAATCGCGAAGATGTACCTGAGGGACTGCGCAAATCCCTGTCTCAGGAATCGGCGCTGGCAAACGCGCCAGACGCGGACGGCACGTTCTTCCGGGTGCCGAAGGTGATTGAAAGATAGTGGCCAGCCTGCGACGCACGGCTTCACTGTCTACTTACCACTGATTTTAAGTCTTCCATGGAACTGACCCAACTCACCATCGACGCCGCTCGCTCCGCCGTACAGGAGCGCAAGACCACTGCGCTCGCGCTCGCCGAGGCGCACTACGCGCGTATCCAAAAAGAGGACGGACAAATCGGCGCGTATCTTACTCTTTGCAAAGAGCGCGCTCTGGAGCAAGCGGATCGCATCGACCGCATGGCCGCAGAAGGCAAGCCTCTGCCGCCGCTGGGTGGCGTGCCAGTTGGTATCAAAGACGTGATGAGCACGCGCGGCGTGCGTACTACGGCGGGATCGAGGATTCTCGGCAAATACATTCCACCTTACGATTGCACCGCGGTGGCGCGCATGGAAGCTGCCGGCGCGGTGATTCTCGGCAAGACCAACTGCGACGAGTTTGCCATGGGTTCATCGAATGAGAATTCCGCGTTTCATCCCGCACGCAATCCTCGAGATTTGAATCGCGTGCCCGGAGGATCTTCCGGCGGTTCGGCAGCGGCCGTTGCTGCGGACATGGCGGTGGTCGCACTCGGTTCCGACACAGGCGGATCGATCCGGCAGCCGGCGTCCTTCTGCGGCGTAGTGGGATTAATGCCAACCTATGGACGCGTCTCCCGTTACGGACTGATCGCCTTTGCCTCCTCGCTCGATCACATTGGACCGTTGGCCAAGACGGTGAAGGACGCAGCTACTGTGCTGCGTACAATCGCCGGCCGCGATCCGATGGATTCGACATCGGCCGACTTACCGGTACCGGACTATTCTGCCGCTCTTGAAAAGCCCGTGCGCGGGCTGAAGGTGGGTGTAGCCAAAGAGTATTTCGGAGACGGGCTGGACGATGAAATCCGCCATGCCGTGGAATCGGCGATCGACAAGTTAAGAAGCTTGGGCTGTGAAGTGGTGCCGGTTTCGTTACCGCACACGCCCTATGCGATTCCCACCTACTACCTGATTGCAACCGCGGAAGCGTCTTCGAACCTCGCCCGCTACGACGGTGTTCGCTACAGCTATCGCGCCGCTGGAGTGAAGACGCTCCAGGAAATGTACCGCCGCAGCCGTGATGAGGGATTCGGTGCAGAAGTGAAGCGCCGCATCATGCTCGGCACTTACGCGCTGAGTGCTGGTTATTACGATGCGTATTACCTGAAAGCGCAGAAAGTGCGCACGCTGCTCGCGCGCGATTTCGAGGAAGCCTTCCGCAAAGTGGATGCAATCGTCACGCCGACGAGTCCTACGGCAGCGTTTCGGCTAGGCGAGAAGTCGGATGATCCTCTCGCCATGTATTTGGCTGATATCTACACGGTGACCGCCGACCTCGCAGGTATTCCGGGGATTTCTATTCCATGCGGCGTGACGAGAGAGAAGCTGCCAATCGGGCTGCAAATTCTCGGCAAGCATTTTGACGAAGCGACTATCTTGCGAGTGGCGAACGCCTACGAGCAGGTGGCTCAGATTGGCTCGTAGTACCGCTCACCGGCGCAGGCACGGCAAAGCACTTTCTCTTCAGTGCGAACTTCTCTGCGGAAGTTGATGCCTTCGCCGCATGCTTCACACACCACCCGCTCACCTTTGTATCCCGGAAAGTCTTCAGGCGGTAGATCGACTTTTACCCACTGTGTGGTGAAGAGGTCATCATCTGTGATCTCGCGATAGGCCAGCATCTGCTGCTGATTCTTGTCTGCGATTTCAGGATGCATCTGGCGGGCAAGAGCCTTCGACGATTCTTTGGCCGCGATCCGGACGGCTCGGCCAGTACTCACATCCACAAACGTCGCCGCAACTTTTCCCCAGTCGCGAAACTTTAACGCACGCTTGCCCAAACGGCAACCCGTGACCACGGCGACTGCATCGGTGGCGCAGCGGTCGATTTCGACGAAGGTGACAAGCCGCTTGCGGTCTTCCTTATTGCCGCGCGGATCGTCGATGCCGAGTTTGACCAGGCCCAGCATCGCCAACCGCACACCGAGAACTTGTCCGGCGCAAAGATGCCCGTGGGCCTCTTCGGCATCGCGTAGATATTCGTCGAGGGATTTCATTCGAAGCTGTCAGCTTTCAGCCATCGGCTTTCAGCTTAACACTGCAAAGCTATTTCCTCCGCCATCGAACACCATCTTTTGTATTTTCGATGACGATGCCTGCACCCGTGAGTTCCGCGCGCACAGCGTCGGAAACCTTGAAGTTGCGGCCGCGGCGCGCAGCCTCCATCTCAGCGATTTTCTTTCCGATGTCGGGGTCAGAAAGTTGACCGGACTGCACCGCCTCCCGCAGTTCCGCGCTAATATCCTTCTCTCGACCTTCGCTCGGAGCCCAATCGAAAACCTCCTTCATCTTGCCCCCGTCGTCATCTTTGAGCACGGCGAAAATCTCATCGAATTTCTCCAGAGCCATGAGCAATGCTGGCACGTCATCTTGCTTGATTCCATTCGCATCGAGAGCGGCGTTGGCGTGGCGCACCATCTCGAAAAGTGCGGCCTGTGCCTGCGCCGTGTTCAGGTCGTCTTCCAGAGAGGCCCTCATCCGGTCGATCGTGTCTTTCGCCAGCGATTGCATTTCCGCGTTGCTGCCAGACGCAAAATTATCGGAGGCCAAACGCTGCCGGAAATTACGCAAACGTTCAACCGATACCGCGGCTTGCTTCAGCCCGTCAAAGGTGAAATTCAACTGATTACGATAAGGTACCGACGTGAGCAGATACCGGATCGACGAGGGCCTATGTCCTTTCAGCACCAGGTCGCGCAAAGTGTAGAAGTTTCCCAGACTCTTCGACATCTTCTGGCCCTCGACCAGCAGGAAGCGGACGTGAAACCAGAAATGGGCGAATGTCTTCCCCGTGAGTGATTCCGATTGAGCGATCTCGTTTTCGTGATGCGGGAAGACCAGGTCTTCTCCCCCGGCGTGCAGATCAAACGTCTCACCCAATTCCTCCATTGACATGACAGAGCACTCCAGGTGCCAGCCGGGGCGTCCCGGCCCGATGGACATATCCCAGAAAGCCTCGCCCGGTTTCGGTGCTTTCCAGAGGGCAAAGTCGCGTGCGCTGTCTTTGTCGTACTCGTCCAGATCGACGCGGGCGCCGTCAAGCATCCCGCCGAAATCTTTCTTGGAAAGTTTCCCGTACTGCGGAAAGCTGGCGATGCGGAAGTAATAGGAGCCGTCATCGGTACGGTAGGCAATATCTTTCTCGACCAGTTTCGCCACGAAGTCCACCATTTGCGCGATGTGTTCGGTAGCGCGCACCAGAGTGGGCTGCTCGATGCCGATCAGGGCAGAGTCTTCCAGAAATGCCTTCTCGAACTTCGCGGTGTATTGCTGAACGCTCACTCCTTCTTGAGCGGCGTTGCGGATGATCTTGTCGTCTACGTCCGTAATGTTCATAACGTAGCGCACGCTGTAGCCGGATTGGCGCAGAAATCGCTGCAGCATGTCCACCGCAATAAAGGTCCGGAAGTTGCCGATATGGCCGTAGCCGTAGACGGTCGGTCCGCAGGCATACATGCGGACTTCACGGTCGCGAAGCGGATGGAATTCCTCGACCTGCGAGGACATGGTGTTGTAAAGGCAAAGGGCCATAGATGGTCGTGCGCTCAGAGACGAACCCTTAATTCTAGGGGGACGTGCGAAAAAGGGTCAACTGGCGGGTGTGGCGGCGGAAGATTGTGAGGGTAAGGCATTCGTATGCGTCCGCAGGCGGTGTTGCACGAGAAAAACGTAATGCAGCGCGGAAATAATCGTGAAAGCAAATGTGGCGCGCAAGAAGACGGTGCGGGTAATCCACACCCACCGCTGTGGCCGCAGACAAAACAGCATGACAAAGAAAACGGCAGAGATCTGCGAAAAAGTGTTTGCCTTTCCGAAAATACTGGGTTGGAAGTTGCGCAGTCCCGCGATAGCAAACAGCACCGCACTGGCCGCCAGGATAGAAATATCGCGACTGAAAACCAATACCGTAAACTTCCACGGAATCCGGTGCAAGACGGAGAGCACCAGAAACATGGTGCTCAACAACAGTTTATCCGCGATGGGATCGAGATACTGGCCGAGTAAGGTCTGCTGGTGCAGTTTGCGGGCCAACAACCCGTCCAGGCCGTCGCTGAAGCCGGCAATCACGAACAGGGCCAAAGCCCAGAAATAGCGGCCCTCGACCAGCTCGATCACAATAAAGGGAACGAAAACCATGCGCAGCATCGTCAGTTGGTTGGGCGCGGTGAAGATTTGCGAAAGCTTCATGCTGGTTCCTTTTTTGCAAGGTCCGGGCGCACCGCCTTCGCCTCACGATCGCCCGTGCTGCTTGCCAGCGGAGACCCCAGCATCGCCGCCGGATGGAGACTAGTCTTCGCCGAGAAGCGCTGCGAAAGCGAAGGTAAATTCCCGTCGGGCAGGTCAAGTTCCACGCGTTCAATCCGGTGCATCGGAAAGAAAACGACAGCCGGACTGAACGATTCACCGTCTTTCACCGTCACCACAAAATCCTCAAAAGAGGCCAGCTCAATACCGCTCAGGCTAAGTCCTTCCGGTGCCAGCGACAGGATCATGCCCCAGAATTTGTCTCGGGGATTGCCCAGCGTCACCACAACCATAGCCCCAGGCATGAAAGGATCGCGGGCGGACGCCTTTGCGCCAGCGCTCTCTTGATCCCGCCGATTTGTCTCTGGCATGTAACGATTGTCGCCGCCGGAGCCCGGACTTTGCAACTGGCAAGCGCGGTGCATCTGGGTTGTGAGTAACGGAACCCCGCAAAAAGCCACTAGGCGCGGCTAACGCCTTTTCTTGGCCGCCTTCCGTTGCGCTCTCTGGTACTTCTTCATTGCCTTGCGTTGTTTTCTGGCCGCTTTCTTTGAAGATTTTTGCTGTTGCTTGGCGGCCTTCCGGGCCTCGCGTCCATTTTCTCCGATGCTTTTGTTTTCAGTCTTGCCCGGCAGTGACCATGCAACGCTCGAGGCGAGCAACAGTAATAAGGCCGTAAGTCGCTTCATTGACCTCTCCGAAAAGAATATCCTTCAGCGATCTTACACCGAAGTTGCGCACAGGCTGCTACACAACTTCATGTTCCTGCGAACCAAAGTGCGAACCGATTCGTCAGGAGAGAAGTAACCGGGGTCTAGGATAAACTCTTCATGGCAGATCGAAAGTGTAAACATTAAAATCTTCAGAGGCCGTATAGAGCACCCCGTTCACAACCGCGGGCGCAGAGAGTACGGACTTGCCAGTTGTGTAACTCCAAAGTTCTGCGCCAGTGGCGGCGTCCAAAGCGTACACTTTATCGTCGTAAGAGCCGACATATAGCACTCCGTTCGCGATTGCGGGCGAAGAGTGCACAACGCGGTCCGTGGTATAGTTCCACAGCTTGGCGCCGGTGGAGGCTTTCAGTGCGTATACATTGAAGTCGTCTGCGCCAAAGTAGACCACACCATTCTCGACTGCCGGCGAAGACAAAACCTCGGTTCCAGTGTTGAAGCTCCACAACTTGGCGCCCGTGGCGGCCTTCAGAGCGTAGAGATTCCCGTCGCGCGAGCCCACATAAACCACGCCGTTCACCACCGCAGGCGAGGACTCTATATTGAGCCCGGTCGGGAAGCTCCACAGCTTGGCCCCGGTCGCCGCATTTAGAGCGTATACGTTGTGATCCCAGGAACCGATGTAGACCACTCCGTTTCGGGCAAATCAGCAAAAACAGGGCGGAAGAAAAGGGGGAGTCTTGTCTCGTCGTGCTGCACAACGACAATGGTGCGGGGCATGCGGTTGTTGTTCTCGAAGACAATCGGATCTTCGACTCTGAACAGAGGTTCAATGAGAACGGCGGCAACTTCTACGCACAATGTATGGGCTTGGGCTGGAAAATAGATCACGTATTGGTGTTCAGGAAGCTGACGACGGCGTAAGAACTTCACCCTTACCCTTCGTCGCCTCTTGTTCTTTTTTCATAGTATGTTCAGCACTTTGCGGAAAAACTCGGTAGTGGGCTAATCAGTCACTAGCCCAGTACCAAAAACTCTATTAACTTGTTTCCTCATCCGTTACTACGACCGCCCGGCACTGGAGCAACGCGATCAATATCCTCACAGACACTCTCCTCCAGCCGCCGTTTGGCAATCTCTGCCGCATTACGGGCGGAAAGACGAGTTCCAAGAGTTCCAATGTAAAGTGGTCGTCAACGACCAAGTCACCCAGAAGCGGGTCCGTGATAATCAATTCCGGCCCCTGGTCCCCACGACGGACCGTCGCCTTCGTCACCCGCAATCCGTTGACCCGAAGGGCCACTTCCCGAGCTGCTGCCATCCTTCAACAACCTACTGTCCGCTCTGCGCGATTAGGTACGATCGCCCTTATGTCGCGCCGTAGAGTCATCAGAGACCACATGAGGGCAGATGCAGCCGAAAATTACCCCAGCTTGAAAATCAGGTAGATGTAACCGATCAGGCCGACGATGAGAGCCAGCTTGATGATCCACCAACAGATTTTATGCATCGTCTTTCCAAACAGAGTCCCGATAAGGATGACAAAGAAAACCAAAATGCCGCGAGTGGAGTGCCACGCAGGAGATGTACAAGGCAGTAATCGCCGCCGCGAACGGAGTTGGAATGAACGACAGGATGGACCCCGAACTACGAGATGAAGAAGTTCATCGGATGGAGCAGGAAA
>CZKJ01000020.1_pt1 | contig 57719 bp, 47 predicted proteins | sample 1122331 | NCBI WGS metagenome assembly CZKJ01 (sample SAMEA3539301, study PRJEB10725) | soil metagenome | biome: tundra; feature: field; material: soil | place: USA | collected 2010-05 | depth 0.15 m
GATCTAGGCCAAAAGCGAGCACGAAAGCAGGTTGCGGAGGACTGCAGCACGCCAAAAACTAAGTTTTTCCGCAGCCACTTCAGCCGTGCCACCCAGGGCCAATAGAGACAAGGGCTTCAGCCGGGGTGCCCCATTTCTCGCGTCCTTTGCGAGAAGTGGGCAAGGCGCGGCCGACTCAACTCCGCTCGTTCACGCGACAGACAGCCATTTAGGCCTTAGCGGAGAGGTATCTCTACCTCAGAATAACTGCCGGGTGTCGCGGCATTCACGGTGGCGGCGATCTTCCGAACGTGGCGCTGCACGATACGCCATTGCGAATTTCCAAGCACTACTATCGCAATGGTGCGGCCCTTCAAATTCTGCTGCGCCGTTATATTCTTATCGGTCGTCAAGAGCACTCCAAATCCGGCATCCTCTGCGGCTTTCAGCAGCTCCCCGTTAACCAGCCTGTCCCATCCGAGATCCTTCGCTTGGGTGACGGTGTGGCCTTCGAGGAACGGGATAAGCGGCGCGGGCGTGCCCTGATCAAAGAGAATGCGCATCGGCGGAAGCCGGCGAATGGCTGGCGGGTGGCGGAGCATCAAGGCTGCGCGCCGCAAAGTCGAGCACGGCGACAATTTGTTCCCGCGTCACGCCGAACCACTCCATGATTTCCTCTATACTTGCGCCGGATTCGAGGTTCTCAAAAACGGTGGAAACCGGCATACGGGTGTCCTTAAATACCCACGCGCCACTGCGCTTGCCGGGAATACTCTCCACGGCGGGACATTGTGACCAATCGAGAGTCGCCATGTTTCTTATCCTCCTCTCAATCTTAACCTTTTACCACGGCGTCACGACAGCACCAAGCAGGGAAAGATCAACCGAAGATACCTAACTCCCGTGTTCAGCAACCACGGTGAACTTCACCCCAAGCGCGCGCAGGACAGAATTGATGGTTTCAAAGCGTGGGTGCGCGCCTGCACTCAGGGCTTTGTACAGGCTCTCCCTGCCCAGTCCTGAGTCTTTGGCAATCTGCGCCATGCCACGCGCCTTGGCTACGTCGCCAAGCGCTGCCACGAATACATCGGGGGTCGCGTCTTCGGCAGCCGCCGAAAGATATTCCGCAATGACCGCATCGTTATCCAGATATGCAGCGGCGTCGAATGCTTTGTAAGTTGTTTTCTTCTTTTGCCCTCGTGGCTTCATGTTCTCCGATTGTATCCGAGTGGATACTATCATCAAAACCCAATTCCGTCTCCTGTGCTATAGTGACACTAGGTAACACCTTAGAACACCCACCATGCCGAAACCCTCCACCACTAGCCTGAAGCTCGATGACGAGATCAAAGAGCGCGTACGCCGTCTCGCCTCGGCCCGCCGCCGGTCGCCGCACTGGCTCATGCGCGAAGCCATCGAGGAGTATGTGGAACGCGAAGAGAAGCGCGAACAATTCCGGCAGGACGCGCTAGCTGCTTGGGCCCATTACCAAGCAACCGGCCTGTACGTCACCGCCGAAGAAGCCGACGCCTGGTTGGCCAAGCTGGAGGCGGGTAAGGACGCCGCCCCTCCTAAATGCCGCGTCTGAGCTGGTCCCAACCGGCGCTGCTGGATGTGGCCCGTCTCCACGACTTCTTGGCTCCCAAGAGCCGGGATGCCGCCAAGCGTGCCGTCAAGGCGATCCGGCAGGGCATAAAATTACTCGGCAAGCATCCGGAGATTGGCCGCCCCGTCGAGGAAATGCCGCCGGAGTTCCGCGAGTGGGTGATTGAATTCGGACATGGGGCCTATGTCGCCTTGTATCACTATGATGGGAAGCAGGTCGTGATTCTCGCGGTGCGCCACGGACGCGAAGCCGGATACTGACTTGAATCAACACCTTCACCAAGAGGGGGAAACTCGCCACAATTCCCTTGACTTCGTTTCTCAAACCTGAGACCCTATCTCTATACGCATTAGCTCTTTGACATAAAAATAGCACTGAGATATAAGTCCGCTGAATGCAATATTTTGCAGTCCCTGCGCTGATTCCAAAGCACTTAGCCAGGCAAGAGTCGACTAAGTCCTTTGATTGTAATAATTTTCGGGCAAGTTATTTGTTTCCTATATTTTAGCCAGATCAAGACCAGGCCGCAAGATCGTAACTCACTGATTCAAGAGATTTTAACTGGTCCGATCTGAGATTTTTTTTTAATCTGGATCAATCTGACCGAAGCCCGAAGCCGATTCTTTACACTCCCCGCCGCTCCAGTTCCAGCAGCGTCTTCTTGCGCTCCACGCCCCAGCGATAGCCGCTGATGCTGCCATCTTCGCGGACCACGCGATGGCACGGAATCGCAACCGCCACTGGGTTCGCCGCGCAGGCACGCGCCACGGCTCGGCTGGCGCTGGGTTGGCCAATCGCCTTCGCCACCTGGCTATAAGAGCGCGTTGCCCCGAACGGGATCGACTGCAAGCATGTCCAAACGCGCCGCTGAAATGCCGTGGCGCGGATATCCAATGGCAGCGCGGCATTCGATTCCCTGGCAGTCATCTTCGCGAGCAAAGCCGCGATCCAGGATTGCAATCCGTCATCGTCGGGCTTGCGCACGGCAAAGGGAAACTCGCGCTTCAGGCCTTCAATCAACTCGCCATCGGATCGCGCAAACTGGATCGAGCAAACGCCGCGATCAGTCGCCGCGATCAACATGCGTCCCAGTGGCGAGTCGGCGCAGGCATAGCGAATTGCGGCGGCGATGGCGCCGCGGCGATACTTATCGGGCGTCATGCCGAGTTGCGAGGCGGTCTTCTCGTAAAGGCGGCTGCTGGACCCGTAACCGGCGTCATACATGGCGCGAGTCACATTGTCTCCAGCCTGCAGGTTGCGCTTGAGCAGGCGCAGGCGGCAGGAATCGGCATATTCCCGAGGCGTGATTCCAAGCGCTGCCTTGAAGCGGCGTTGCAGATGGAAGGGGCTTTGCCGAAAAGCCTTGCCCAGGCGCTCGAGCGTGATGGCCTCATCGAGATGCTGTTCGAGGTAGCGACAAATCTCTTTCGCCAAGTCAGATTGCGGATGGCCGCTGACTGACCTGGGCTTGCAGCGCAGGCAGGCACGGAAGCCGGCTTTCTCCGCCTGCTCCGGACGCGAGTAAAATGTCACATTCTGGCGCCGCGGCCGCCGCGCCGGACACGATGGCCGGCAATAGACGCCGGTAGTCGAAACGGCGAAGACGAACTTCCCGTCGAGGCCGGGGTCGCGCGCGACAATGGCATGCCAGCACTGGTCTTCTTTTGGGCGATCTTCTTTTGGGCGAGCTTGGCCTGGACAATCATCGTTTGGCCGGACATCGCTGGACTGGGTGTTGCCTGGTTTCGGCGAGTTGGCGCGAGCGACGGTCATCGGGGTGGTTGCGTCCTCTGCGAGTATGGCATTGGCAGTCACGTCAGGGAAAGCGTTGTTGGCGAGAGTCATGATAGGGACAGCGTATGGTGAAGGCCAGGAGCGGGCTATCCGAATCTTGCGGACAAAGTGAGTTTCTCGAAACCAATTCCCGGTGCTCGGTACTCAGCACGCGGTGCATTGCGCCCGCCGCCGGAAACGGTTAGAGTTCCCGTGAGCTTTCTTAACTCAATTTTAATCGAGGACAAATGCATGAAGAACATCAGAGTAGCGGCAGTTGGAGCTCTCGTAACCGTAGTTCTGAGCGTCGGTTTGGCACAAAATGCGGCGCAGCATGTACTGAGTGCTGACGAACTCAAGAACGTTGTACCCGCCGAATTCTTCTTCCGCGGAAAGAAAGCGCCAACTCAACTGCGGAACGCAACCGGATTTCAAACGGCCGATGGCAAAGCCACGTTCGCCGCTCTGGTGGATGCTTCGGGATACTCGACCGCGGTGCAGCAGAAATATCAGGGCATGCTCATCACCGAATCCAAACTGAACATTGCAGGCTCCGAACTGGCGCCCGGTGCGTATGGGTTTGGGTTCACCAGGGACAAGTTCGTAGTCATGAATGTGGCAAACGAAGACGCGCTCAGCGTTCCCTACCAGACGGACGCGCCATTGAAGCGTGCAGTCCCTCTGAAACTGGCTGAGGAAGGCTCCGGCTACAAGCTGTACGCCGGGAAGAAATGGGTTGCGCTGAAGCCGGAATAACTCTCCTCGTTTTCGCATTCAGTGCGTCGAAGATCGCCCCTAAACCGCTTGTTTCCAGCGGACGGGCGATTTTCATCGTGGCCTGCAGATGGTCGCTAAAGTCTTGCAGCGTTATGCCGATGGCCTAGACAAGGCGCCGTGGGCCAATACTCGTGGCCGCGCACCCTTGCGAGCAACGAGGAGAATGCATGTCAATTAGTTCGATTTCGGCCGCAGGTCTCAGTCAGGACGTGCTCTCGTCAAGCAATTCCACTCAGCAAACGGCGTTGCAGAGTTTGCAAAACAGCCTTTTGTCGGGCGACTTGAACGGCGCCCAGTCGGCTTTCCAGACGCTGCAGGCACTCTTCCAGAATTCGGCAACGTCCAGTGGAAGCACCTCGGCAAGCAATTCTCAACTCTCGACCGATCTGGCGGCTCTCGGTAGCGCACTGAGCTCAGGCGATCTATCCACCGCACAATCTGCTTTCGCCACCGTTCTGGGAGATTTGAAGAACTCCGCTTCGGCGGCGCCGGTGAACGAGGCCACTGCCGCATCCCAATCCTTGCAGCTGGTCGAAGGAATCCTTGGCACATTGAATTCGAGCACTGCTTCTTCCAGCAGCGCTGACAACACGACTTCCATATTGCAAAGCGTGTATGCAAGTAAGAGCGGCCTGAACGTGCTCGCCTAGAGCGTGCGCTAAATTTCATAGAGACAGCGCAGAGATTTCCCCGCGAGCGAGTTGTAATCCTCGAGCTTAATTTCCCAGCGGCTGGAAGGGGCCGATCATGCTGGAGACTCCAGCGCGCTTGCGCAATTCGGTGAGCAGGGCGCTGGCCGCATTCGTATAGGTCTTGCTGGGATCGGAAGGATCCGCCCAAACGGCGTCGTAGACAATCTGCGCCGCATCTTTCACATCCATGTGCAGCGCTGCCTCGCACACGTCCACGCGCTCCTGCAGGCGGTCGTAACAGGGCTTGCAGATGGAAGCCGCTTCAGCGCCTTGCACGTGGTGTTCGCCCAAAGTGCAGACGGCCGGCGAATTCGCCACTTCGGCATGCGCGGCAAAAAGCTGCGACTTGAACTCTTTCAGGAAAGCTTCCCTTTCCTTGTCCAGAACGGCGGCATCGGGCACGGGCTCGACTACGGCCTGCGACTTCGGAATGGTGGGAACGAGGTTGGGAGAAATCCGCTCTGTGTTATTGCAAGTCGGACAAATATCGAGGTTTGCAGGATAGTAGAGGCGGCACTTTGAGCACGGCAGGCCATAGCCTGAGGATTTGCGCGGGGCTTGGCCCGGAGCCGCAGCGCCGATCCGGTCCGGCGCTGCGGAACTCAGGTGGCGCAGATCGTTTCGCATATCATTTTCCGGCTGGGGAATGGACTGGGCCGGTTTCGCGGCTGCGGCTTGTGCGGATCGCGTCAAATCCATGATCGGTTCTCTCTCCCAACATTCCCAGTGTAAGTAACTCTTCGGCGCGGTTAAAAATGCCGGGAGTGCACAACCGGCACTGTCCTAATGGCTACCGCGAGTTGGTTTCTTTCATCAGTTTCAGCAGTTCATCGCGGCGGGCGCGATAGAGTGTGCGCTCGGGATCGAGCCGCGCTGCGGCGTCCAGTTCGGACAAAGCTTCTTCATACCGGTCCATCGTCATAAGACAAGCAGCCAGCGAGAAGTGGTTGTCCGGCGAAGCATTCAGCCGAACTGCTTCGCGGAACTCCTTTTCTGCCGCCGCCAGTTTCTGTTGCCGGAAGAGCGCGGTACCAAGACCTTGATGGGCGGTATCGGAATCGGGATTCAGCGTCACCGCAAGGCGCAACTCACGCACGCCTTCGTCCAACTGCTCATCCAGCAAGAAGGCTTCGCCGAGCATGCGATGTTCCGTGGAACTCGTAGGATTTTGGTGAACGGCCAACTGCAATTCCCGGATGGCATTGCCGTAATCTTTCTTCGACATGTAGGCGCGCGCCAGGCAACCGTGGCCCTGTTCCCACTCGGGGTGCTGGCGGTAAAGCTCGCGCAGTTCGAGCAGCGCGGCGTCGAAGTCGCCTTGGTCACAATAAGTATTGCCCAGGTTGTTGCGGACGGAAGCTTCCTCGGGCGCAAGGCGCTTGGCTTCGCGATATTCGGCGATGGCCTCGTCGAGTTTGTTTTGTTCGTGCAAGGTCAATGCGAGATTGGAATGAGCTTCCCAGAAGGCTGGATGCAGATGAATGGCCTGCCGGTAGGCCGTGATGGCCGCAAGCTGATTTCCGGCAGCATGCAGCGTGATGCCCAGATCGTAGTAAGTATCAGGATTGGCGGCATCGCGGGCGAGCGACTCGTCGAAGGTATGAACGGCGGCGGAGTATTTTCCGTTGGAGTAAAGAGCGAGGCCAAGGAACTGGTACGCTTCGGCGTTCTGCGGATCCATACTGAGAGCGGTGCGGGCTTCAGCGATGGCGTTCGGACCGTCATCGAGGCGATAAAAGATGTAAGCCAGGCTGCTGTGATTCTCGGGGAAATCGGGCATGAGTTCGGCGGCAAGGCTGATCTCGTCGAAGGCATCGTCCCAGCGCTCCTGCCGGATCAGCATACCTCCCAGAGCGAAGTGCAGCGCGGCATTCCGAGGATCGGAGGCTAGAGCTGGGCGCAGATCGAGTTCGGCCTCATGGAAGCGCTGCGCCTTGGCGTCCGCCGCGGCTTTCAACAGTGGTGCGGGTATCTCGGACGCTGCGGAACTCGCCGCCGCCGGTTTCAGACTGGTGAGCGAGCGAATCAAATTCGAACCGGCGCCGGCGGCTTCGAATTGGTGAATCTGGTCCTTGCCAGGAAAGTCGGCCATGCCGCGCTCTTGAATGATGCGAACCAGGCGACTGCTGGGCACCCCGGCCGTGAGCCAAGCCATTAATTGAACCGAGCTGACGGGCTGACTTTCGCCGCACTGAGCAGCCAGCGCGACCCCAAGAAGAAAGAAACAGACTGACAGGCCCTTGCGCTTCACTGGACTCTCCGGAGGCGGTTTGGCTTGCTGGGTTGCGCTGGCGGAACCGCTTGTTGCTGCGGTCTGCAGCGCCGATCTCGAACCGCTGATTCACATTAGCCCGCGAGCGCAGCCGGAGGTAAGGTCACGGAAGTAACGAGTGGGGATGGCCGGACCATGGCGGTCACGAGGAGCCGTGATTTTGATCACAGCGCCCACCCTGAGGCATGGCAGAGTATGAGTGAGGGTGGCCGACGCACAGACTCTGGATACTGTTGCCGGGAAAGGTTTGACTTCCCCGTGGCCGTCCGGTAGCGTATAAGCATCTGGTAGTGTGGTTCCTGGAGGTTCCGATGTTGGAGGGTTTGTTTCAACCAACTCACCTGATTATCATTTTTGCGATCGCTCTGCTGGTTTTCGGTCCAAAGAAGTTGCCTGAACTCGGCAAGGGGCTAGGCGAGGGGATTCGTGCCTTGAAAGAAGGCATGAAGGATAATCCCCCGGCTCCGACCGAACAGAGCAAAGCCACCGAAAACAAGGAAACCAAGGCCTGATCGAAGTTCCTATCGCGGGCGGCGCCCTCCTTATGACTTAGCCGCCGCCCTCTCGTCATTTCCTGTTTCATTCCAAGTAGTCCCGGGCCCCCTACAAAGCATCTGAGCTGTGAAACTGACTCTGAAAGCTGGAGGTAGGTTGTGTTGCGTAATGTCGAATGTTTCGCTCTGATTGCATTCTTAGGATTAACGTCTGCAGTTTTCGCCGATCAGATTACGTTGAAGAATGGCGACCACCTGAGCGGTACCATTGTGAAATCCGACGGTAAGACGCTGGTGCTGCATACTGAGTTTGCGGGAGACGTGACCGTGCAGTTCGCGGCGATCACGCAGATCACTACCGAGAGAGAATTGCATGTCACTACATCGGACAAGAAGACCGTTATCGGCCCGGTAACTACGAGCGACGGAAAAATCGAAGTTGCCACCAAGTCTGGTGGCACGGTGGAAGTTCCTCCTGGAAATGTTGTGCTGATCCGCAATGACGCCGAGCAGGCTGCTTACGATAAGTCGCTGCATCCGGGATTGCTGCGTGGCTGGAACGGCGGGGCGAACGTAGGGTTTTCGCTGGCCCGCGGCAATAGCCAGACGAGCAATCTGGCATTGGCTATTAACGCCGTCCATCCTACGTTGAGTGACAAGATCACAATCTATACAACTTCGATCGAGACCAATAACCAGTTGGCGACTCCCAGCACGGTGGCCAACCTGGTGACGGCTGGAATCCGGTACGACCGGAATGTAGGGCCGCGAACGTTCGGCTTTGTGGGCGCGGACTTCATGAGCAACGCGCTGCAGGATTTGGATCTGCGCGGCGTGTATGGCGGCGGATTGGGCTTCCATGCCATCAAGTCGGACCACACCCTATTGGACTTTCTGGCCGGCCTTAACTACACGCATGAAACATATTCGAACGGAGCGGTAGTCACGCCCGTCACGGCTCCGCCCGTCTATACATCTTATGGGGTGACCCAGCGATTCGCCGCGCTTACCCTGGGCGAAGAACTGATGCACAAGGCCGGGAAGAGCACCGTGATCACGGAGAAGCTGTATATCTATCCCGACCTGTCGAGCGGATATAGCGACCAGTATCGAGGGGAGTTCGACTTCGGTACGGTCACGAAGATCAGCAAGTGGCTGGGCTGGCAGAACCAGTTCAACGACATCTATGTCTCCAATCCGCCAACGGGCACGAAGGATAATGACGTGATCTTTACGACCGGGCTGAACCTTTCGTTCACCCACTAAAGACTGCGCGGCTTGCGGCGGGTCTTGGATTATGTTCCGGGCCTGCCGCGAGGTCGTGCTTCTGCTCGGCTTCGTAACTTTACCGGCGTCCACTGGCTGCGTGGTCTGACCAGGTCTGGATACCCCTACCGGTCGCCCGGTATTAGAATCACCACGTTAGGGCGAAATCTACGTTTGATCCCCCAGAATGAGCAGCTTGCGGGCAAGATCTCTAAAGCAAAGGACTTGCCTTGTGCAGGCTCATTCGCGAAACTTCGGCCACACTTGGCCGTCACGATGATCGCCGGTTGGGGCTGTGGATGGCAAGGTTAGATGTCACAATCGGTGGAGAATATTTAGAGTCAAAGACTATTGGTTCCGACTTCACCGATGCCCACCCTGGCAAACGCGCAAGAATGAGGCAGCCTCAGTGTGATAGTGGTAGGAAAGGCTAGGCCAGCCCCCTGAGGCGGATTTCCTCATTTCATAGTTAATCTCCTTGACTCTGGCGCGACACTCTCTGATAATCGCCACTGTAAACGGGCACCCCAGCCCGTTCGGCTGAATCCCGGTAGCTCATTCCATGAAGAACTCAATATTCTTGCCTTGCATTCTGTTTGCCCTCATGACGACGGCTTTGCTTAGCGCGCAGGCACAGAGGGCTGCCATGCCGGTCCCGGCACCGGCGATGCAAACCGACGCGCCACCGGCAAGTGCGCCCGCGGCACCCGCCGCGCCGCTGAACCCTCTCAAGATCGCGCAATTGCACTGGTATCTCGCCAACTTATCAGCCAAGTTCCCCATCGGCAATCAGCCCTACGGATTATGTTTTGACGGTGCCAATATCTGGTCTGCGAATCTCAACGGCAATACCGTCAGCAAGCTGCGAGCGGCCGACGGTGCCCCGCTCGGAACGTTCAAGGTCGGCAATCAACCCTTTGGCGTGACCTTCGACGGCGCAAACATTTGGGTTTCGAACAGCGGGGACGGCACCGTAACAGAAATTCGGGGCAGTGACGGCGCAAACCTTGGCACCTTCACTGTGGGCAGCGGACCGGGTGATGGGTGGATGGCCTTCGACGGTGAAAACATCTGGATTCCCAGCAGCATAGGCACTGTGACGAAGATGAGAACGAGCGACGGGAAGGTTCTGGGCAGCTTTCCCGTCGGCTATGGGGCCATCGCAGCCGCCTTCGATGGCAGCAGCATTTGGGTAACGAACTACGGAACAACCACGGTTAGCAAACTTCGCGCCTCGGATGGAACCCTTCTTGGCACTTTCACCGTGCCCGGCAGCCCCTTGGGTATCGCCTTTGACGGCACGAATATGTGGATCGCCAACCGCGGGGGCGGAGCGGTGACTGAGCTCCGGGTTAGTGACGGGTCGGTTGTGGGCAACTTCCCAGCTGCCGATGGTCCTTACGGGGTGGTTTTTGATGGAAGCCAGATATGGGTCTCTGGCGACCTGTATACCCGCGTTTTCCGCGCCAAAGACGGCGCACCACTCGCGGTTTATTCGCTCCAGACCACGGGCGTAGCGTTCGACGGTGCCAATGTGTGGATCGCGGAGACAAACGCCAATAGTGTGCATAAATTCTAAATTAGGGTTGGAGGGGCATTATGGAGGAATGTGCGGCTGTTCGGCTGTTTGCTGTTCTTGCTGGCTCTGGTCGCCATGCCGCTACGCGCGCAGGACGCAGGTGTGCCTGTAAACATCACGACGAGACACTGCCTCAGCCCACTCTGGTTTGACGAGGCAACAACCCTGTGCCACACTGCTGGCGGTGGTTCCTTTCATGCGCCGCTTTGCCGTATCGTCCTTCATCTACGTCCGCAATTTCCTGATCCTCACGTTCCTGCTCGTCTGCTGGGTGTTCACGATGCTGGCGCAGATCAGTACGGCAGGTCCGACGGTGGACAATGGCTTGCGGGATTCTGCGTCGTTATATATCACGGCTCCCGGGACAGGCATTGTGGTCGCAACTGTATTTGGGGAAAAAAAGAACGGTCATTTTGATCGCCAGGCGTTGCTGCAATTGGTCAACCGGTCGACCCAGACCGGGACCTGGCAGACTACGAACGATATTGTGCAGGGAGCGTTTCTGGACGAGGTTTCGCAAGGCGTGTTTACCAACGTCACTTACGGAGAGTACGAGATTGAAGTGAGCGCGGTGGGGTTTCTGAGCGAGCGCCGCCAGCTGCAAGTGGTGAATTCCTGGAGCCCGGTGCAACTGAAGTTTACGTTGAAACGAGATCCGGAGGCGATCAACCTGGATGTGCCGGATATGGGGCTCCCGGCGAAGGCGCGGAAAGAGGTGAAGCGGGGCGTCTCGGCGCTGAAGTCGAATAATCTGAAGGAAGCGGAGAAGCAGCTGGGGGCCGCTTATAAGGCTGATGCCTCGAGTTCGGATGTGAATTTTTTGCTGGGCTATTTGTATTACGAGCAGAAGGACTACGGGCGTGCGGCAGACTACCTGCGCGCTGCCAGCAATATCAATCCCAGAAACGCGCAGGCGCTAACGCTATGGGGACGGGCGGGATTGCAGCAGAAAGACTATCCGGCGGCGCGCTCGGCGCTGGAGCGGGCGGTGCTGGAAGATGGGGACAACTGGCAACCGCACAATCTGCTGGCCGATACGTATCTGCATCAGGGCAACTACGACCGGGCCCGCGACGAAGCGCATGTGGCCATCGAAAAAGGGAAAGCTCTGGCCAGTCCCGCGGAGCTGGTGCTGGGAGAAGCGCTGGTGAATTTGGGCAATAATAAGGAGGGAGTGGAGGCATTAAGCCGGTTTTTGGAAGAGTCGCCGCGCCATCCCATGGCGGGGCAGGTGCGCGGCCTAATTGCAGACATTGAAGAGCATGCTGCGAATCCGGCTGCGGAGGCTAAGGCGGATGCAGGTCCATCCAAGTTAGTAGGAGTGGACCCGCTCCAGGCGCTTGGGGCTCCGGTATTTTCGGTGAAGTCGTGGCAGCCGCCGGGCATCGACGACGTCAAACTCAACGTGGCCGCGGGAACGGCCTGCCCCACCGAGAACGTGATCGACGAATCGGGGAAACGGGTGCAGGAATTGGTGGAAGACGTGATGCGGTTCGCCGCGGTGGAAGACCTGTTTCACCAGAGACTGGATGCCTACGGGCTTCCAACTCGCACGGAAACGCGCAAGTTCAACTATGTCGCCTCGATTTCCGAACAGCAGCCAGGGTACATTTCGGTGGAGGAATTCCGCGCCGACAAGTTGGAACTCAAGGGCTATCCCGACGAGATTGCCAGCACCGGCTTTGCGGCGCTGGCGCTGGTGTTCCATCCGCACATGCGCGACAACTTCGAAATGAAGTGCGAGGGACTGGGAGATTGGCGCGGACAGGCGGCCTGGCTGGTGCGCTTCGAGCAACGCGACGACCGGCCCAGCCGGATTCATAGCTACAAAGTGGGAGGCCAGGTTTACGCGGTCAAATTGAAAGGACGCGCCTGGATCACGGCCGACAAATTTCAGATTGTGCGCATTGAATCGGAGCTGGTGAGCCCGATGCCGGAGATTCAGCTTCTCAGCGAGCATCAGGTGGTGGAGTACGGGCCCATCCCGTTTGCCCGGAGAAACACGAGCCTATGGTTGCCGAAGAGCGCGGAAATTTACTTTGAGTTCCGCCATCATCGCTACTACCGGCGCCACAGTTTCGATCACTACATGCTGTTTGCCGTGGACTCCGACGAAAAACGGAAAGAGCCGAAGAGCAAGCCTGCGGATAAACCTGGCGCGGAGGAAGGGAAGAAATCGTCGTAGGGATGTTTTTCTTTGGAGTCTCCGGCGAGGAAAGGCTCGTTCCTGGCGAAGGGATATTATGATCAGCGTCAATCTGTCCTTCGGAATGGAGGCACGGCATGCGAAACAGAGAACGAGCGGGGGCACTCGTGGCGAATGGCGTCCTTTCGTTCGTAATGGGATTGGTAATCTGGCTGACCCGGATCAAAGTCGCGGCTAAACCTACAAATTTTGGGGACTATGCAATTAGGCTACAGACTTTGAAAGTGTTCGGGGTGGGGTTCATGCTTCTTGGGATACTATGCTTCGTTGCTGCTTTCTTAGTTAGGTCGGAGAGGCCGCGAAGTGCTGACCCTCGAAGCGCCGCCATCCAATTCTCTGCTCACCTCCACTTGAATAACACGTCTACTACCGGGTACGGTACTGTTTCCCGTTTTCCGGGTTTTGTCTCCCGGTTCTTTTAAGTCCCTTACAAACAGGAGTCTGCTTCGATGCGTCACGCCGTGATAGTGCTGATTGCTGTCTGCTGCTTCGCTACCTTTTCCCTCTCTCAAACCGCGGACGAACTGATTGCCAAGAACATCCAGGCCCGGGGTGGGATGGAGAAGATGAAGGCCATCAAGACCCTCCGCATGACCGGCAAGTTCGAAGGCGGAGGCGGATTTACCGCGGCCGTGGCTCAGGAGAATGAGCGGCCGGACCTGATCCGGCAGACGTTTACGCTGCAGGGCATGACGGCGGTGCAGGCATACGACGGCGCCGCCGGCTGGCAGATCCAGCCCTTTGGCGGGAAAAAGGATCCGGAGTTGATGGGCGAGGACGACCTGCGCGACCTGCTGCTGGATGGCGATTTTGACGGGCCGCTGGTGAACTACCAAGAGAAGGGCAACACAGTGGAGTATCTAGGTCACGACGTGGTGGATGGCGACGACGCGCTGCGGTTGAAGGTGACGCTGAAGAACGGCGACATTATCTATGACTATCTCGATCCCGATACTTTTATCGAGATTCGCAGGGAGATTCAGCAGTTCATTCGCGGCTCGGTGCGGGATCGCGTGGTCGGACTGGGTTCCTACAAGCCGGTGGCAGGGGTGATGTATCCGTTCTCGATTTCGCAGGGACCGAAAAACCATCCGGATGCGCAGACTTCGACGGTGCAGAAGATGGAAGCGAACGTGAAGATTGATCCCGCGGATTTTGCACTGCCGGCGTCGCTGAAGACTGAGGAGAAGAAGTCCGGCATAGTCGGGATTCGTTAGGCCGCGCCGATCCGCTCCGAAATGATCCTCAAAAAATTAGGGTCGCAACGAAAAATCATGTATGGGGAAAAGGATTCGTAAACATGAAAGCATCCGCTTGGATTTCACGATTTGTGCCGCAGTTGAATGTGTGGTTGGCTGGGGCTGCCTTGCTGTGCGGGAGCCTGCAGGCCGGGGCGCAAGCGCCCTACCGCTTCGACTCCGCAACCGTATCTGGATTGCCGGCACGTAACATTGGCTCGGCGACCATGAGCGGACGCATTGCCGCGCTGGATGCGGTGGAGGAGAGCGGCCGCATCACGGTGTTCGTGGGTGTGGCGAGCGGAGGAGTATGGAAATCGGTGAACGGTGGCACCACGTACAAACCGGTGTTTGATCGTGAAGACGTGCAATCGATCGGGGCGGTGGCGATCGATCCCTCGAACTCGAAGATAGTTTGGGTGGGCAGCGGCGAAGCGTGGACGCGCAACAGCGTGTCCGTGGGCGATGGGGTGTACAAATCGATCGACGGCGGCGAGAACTGGACGAATGTTGGACTGAAGGACAGCGAGCATATCGCGAAGATTCTGGTGAATCCGACCGACAGCAATGACGTGCTAGTCTGCGCGACCGGGCATCTGTGGGACGACAACGATGAGCGCGGAGTCTACCAGACAAACGACGGCGGCAAGACCTGGAAAAAAGTTCTGACGGGCGCCAACGGTTCGAGTGGCTGCGCCATGATCGCGCGCAGCAAGCAGGAACCGAAAACTATTTATGCGGCGATGTGGGATTTCCGGCGGCAGGGTTGGACGTTCCGGTCGGGCGGGCTGGGCAGCGGGCTGTTCAAGTCGACGGACGGCGGCGCGACCTGGAATGAAATCAGCGAAAAGAACGCCAAGGGATTGCCGCCGAAACCGTATGGGCGCATCGCGGTGCAGGTGGCTGAGTCAAAGCCGAAAGTTGTGTACGCCAACATCGAAGCGGAAAAAGGAAGAGGATTGTATCGTTCCGACGACGGTGGTGGAACCTGGACCAAGCTGGATGCCAGCAACTACATGGTGTGGCGGCCATTTTATTTCGGCAACCTGATCGTCGACCCCAAGGATGAAAACAAGATTTTCAAACCCGATCTCATTCTGCTGCTTAGCAACGATGGAGGGAAGACGTTCAACGTGGTTTCCAGCGAGGCGCACGGCGACTTTCACGATGTGTGGATCAATCCGAAAAACACAAACATCGTGATCGCCGGCGATGACGGGGGATTATGGCGCAGCGAGGACGGCGGCAATCGCTGGAAGCACCAGATGAACCTGCCGGTTTCGCAGTTTTATCACGTGAGCACGGACAATGCCGATCCGTATCACGTGTACGGCGGCTTGCAGGACAACAGTTCCTGGGTGGGCGATTCGTCGTATCCGGGCGGCGTGACCAATTCGCGCTGGGAAAATATGTATGGCGGCGATGGCTTCTGGATGTTTGAAGATCCCTCCGATCCGGCTTACCTATACGCCGAGGCGCAGGGCGGAGAAATTGGACGAGTCAATCGGTACACACATGAGACTCGCCGACTGAAGCCGTGGCCGAACTACGGCGAGAAAAAGCTGCGCTTCAACTGGAACACGCCGATTCACATGAGCCCGAACGAGAAAGGAACGATTTATATCGGGGCGCAGTTTCTATTTCGATCGCGCGATCACGGTCAGTCCTGGGATCGGATTTCTCCCGATTTGACGACGAACGATCCGGAGAAGCAGAAGCAGGAAGAATCCGGTGGCGTGACGGTCGACAATTCTTCGGCGGAGATGCACACGACGATCTACTCGATCTCGGAGTCGCCAAAGAATGGGCAGATCGTTTGGGTTGGTACCGACGATGGCAATGTTCAAATTACACGCGATGGGGCGAAGACCTGGAGGAATGTGGTGGGGAACGTCGGCGGGTTGGGGAAGAATTCGTGGGTTTCGACGATTGAGGCCAGCCGCTTCGACGAAGGAACGGCATACGCCACATTCGACCGGCACACTTTCGGCGATATGAAGCCGTATGTGTACAAGACCACAGACTACGGACAGACGTGGACGGCGCTTGCGGCGCAGGATAGCGGAGTGCGCGGTTTTGCCCACGTGATCAAGGAAGATACAGTGAACCGCAATGTACTCTTCCTGGGCACCGAATTCGGCCTTTATATTTCGGCGGATGGCGGACAGCGATGGGCGCAGTACAAGGGAACGGACTTCCCTTCTGTGCCGGTGGACGACATTGTGGTGCAGGCGCGTGAATCCGATCTGGTGTTGGCTACGCATGGACGGGGCATCTGGATTGTGGACGATATTTCGCCGCTGCGTGCGCTGACGCCGGAAGTGATGACGAAAGATGCGACGCTGCTGCCAGGCCGGCCGTCGATCCAATACTTTGACGTGAATGGAGGCTGGGCGGAAGGCGATGAGAGTTTCCACGGGAGGAGCCGGCCCGGGGATGCGCAGATCACGTATTACCAAAAAGGCCGGCATATCTTTGGAGATTTGAAGGTCGAGATTTTCGATCAGGATGGCAAACTGGTGGACACGGTAGCGGGCAGCAAACACCGGGGATTGAACCGCGCTGGGTGGGGAATGCGAGTAAAGCCGCCGGCGGTTGCTCCCGCAGCATCGGCGCTGTTTGAAGCGGCGCAGGGGCCGCGGGTTTTGCCCGGCAAGTACACAGTGAAACTCACTAAAGGCGACCAGACTTACACCGAACAGTTGGACGTCGCGATGGATCCGCGCGCGAAGTATTCGCTGGAGGAGCGCAAAGCCGAGTTCGATCTCTCCATGAAGGTTTACAAGGAACTGGAACACATGACGTATGGCGTGGAGGCGATCGAGGAGGTGCGCGATGCGGCCAATGCACGCGCAGCCAAGCTAACGGAGAAAGATCCGCTCCGCAAGCAGCTCCAACAACTTGCCGCGGATTGCGACACGTTGCGCTCGAAGATCGTGGCTACCAAAGAAGGCGGCATGATTACCGGCGAGGAACGAATCCGCGAGCATCTGGGACAACTCTACGGTGCCGTAACGGGATACGATGGAAAGCCCACGGACTACCAGGTGGCGCGAACCGAGTCACTGGGGCATGAACTGCAAGACGTGATCGACGACTTCCAGAAACTTGCGCAGAAAGATTTGCCGGGCATCAACGCGGGTTTGAAGAAGAAGAAAATGGAAACGATCACGGTGTTGGCCGAGGGCGACTGGCAGAAGATGAAGGAAGAGTCTTCGGTGGCTGCCGGTGCGGGAATGCGGGCGGCAGAGGGGCAGATGCGGGAGATGGATTAGGCGAGAGGAACGCCTTACGTGCATAATCCGGCTTGGTGGCTGACGCGCTCTCTCTGCTGTGGCGAGCAAACCCGACTGGCTGCTGACTCACAACACCAAACACTTCACGAAGGCCGTCGCGCAGAAAACTGCGTTGCGGATCGCTACGCCCGCAGAATTCTTTCGCACGCTTTCCACTATCTTTCGCTAACCGGGGCGCGGCCGGGCTTCGCCCGGCGGACAGCCGAGAGCCTGCCCTGAGCTTGTCGAAGGGGCGGCTGTCCCCACAAAACCGGGATCTAGTGTCCCTGCTGCTGGGCGATCAGTTGAGCCACTTTAGAATTCGGGCCTACGTCCTCGACGCACAGAATCTGGTTCGGGTTCAGATGCATGTCGCCGGGTTCGTGGAGTTCCTTGCCCCGCCTGACCAGGACGTTATTGGTCTGCTTGGTCTCGGGATTGGTTTGACTGACGATATAGTAGACCTCTTTCAGCACGGGCCGAGGCGTGCCGTAACCATAAAGTTTGCCAAAATACGCAGTCCCATTGGTAAGCAGAACCGCCTGATATGGCGTGGCAAATGCCACGGGCGGCCTGGGCTTCAAATCCTTCAGCAAAAGAAGTGCGACGACCATAACGACGATACCCGTTAGAATCCATACCACTTGCACAGCAGCACTGCCTTGCTGATTCCTGATCATAGAAAATCATCCTTCTGTGTTAGAAATTGTTCTTAGCCCGCCATGGCCAAGCTGCTCGTGTTGCTTACCGCGGTCGCGTTGCTGCAGATTACGCCCGGCTACCGCGCCCAACAATTGAACGCCGAGGGGGTTCGCCTGATGCAGGAGAACCGTCCCACAGAGGCGGAGTTGCAGTTCCGCCAGGCGGTGCAGACGGACCCTTCCAACATCGAAGCGGTGACCAACCTCGGTGTTGCCATATTCAAACAAGCGAGATTCGCAGAAAGCATACCATTTTTCGAGCGGGCAGTGGCCAACCGCCCGCAGGAAGCCGCGCTGCACAACGACCTCGCGCAGTCGTATGTGCGGGTGGGGCGACCTCACGATGCGGCGGCGGAAATGGCGCGAGCCTGTGATCTCGAGCCTAAGAACCCCGACTACCGAAGATTTCTGGGCGATATGCTTTCTGAAGCGGGCGATCAAACAGCGGCGGAAAAGCAACTACGCGCGGCCGTGAAGCTGGCTCCCAAGAGCGCCGACAACTGGCTCTCGCTGGCCAAGTTACTCACCCGAGTAGACCGCCGGGACGAAGCCACCAAGGCCTATCTTACGTCTCTCAGATTGAACAGCCGGCAACCGGACGCACTGCGGGAATTGGGGGAACTTTATAGCTTCGAAGGCGACCTGGCTAATGCGCAGGAAGCTTTTCACCAGGCGATTGCGATTGATCCGAGGAACGCCGCTCTGCATCAGGACTTGGGCAGCACGATGTTGAAGGCGGGCGAGATGGAGAAGGCTGAGATGGAACTGCGGCTGGCCGTGAAGTTGAACGCCAATCTGGGAACGGCACACCGCGATTTAGGTCTGGTTCTGCACGACATAGGGGACTTTGACGGGGCCGTGCAAGAGTTGCGGCGCGCGGCCACCCTTCTACCCTCCGACAGTTCGGTGCACTACCAGCTGAGCCGGGCGCTCCGGGGAGCCGGTAGAACGGAAGAAGCCGCCAAGGAAGCCGCCCTCAGCGAGAAACTTGGACGCAAGGGGAAACAAGGGCAGCAGGTTCTGGCGCTTGCCAACGAGGGTCTGACGCTGGTGCAACAGGGCCACACGCGGGACGGGCTGGCTAAGATCAGGGAAGCGCTGCAGACTGATCCAGAGAATCTAGCGGCGCATTTTAACTATGCTCTGGCGCTGCGTCACCTGGGCCGCTACGACGAATCGATCATACAGTTACAAAAAGTGCTGCAGTTGCAGCCTGATATGCCAGCCGCGCACTACCAACTTGGGTGTGATTATTTCCAGAAAGGACAATATCAGCAAGCTGTGGCTTCTTTCCGCAGAGCGGCTGGACTGATTCCTGGAACGGCGGCAGTGCACAACGGTCTGGCAGTGGCTTTGGCCAAGTCAGGAGACGCCGAGGGGGCTCTGGCGGAGATTGCACTGGCCCGCAGCCTGGAACCGAAGTCGTTGCTTTACCAGAAAAACCTGAAGTGTCTGCAGGAACCTAATACCAAGTGCGTCCTGGTTCCGTGAATTGGCATTCGTTTGTGTAGCCCGCGAGAAGACAGTAAGGGGCTTGCCAAGGACCGCGCTAACGGAATATTCCTAACGAAAGACTCTAGTGTTTTCATACTACATTTTGATATTGTGCAAAGCGTGCAGCGTGGGGAAAGCTGCGCCGGTTTATATCGTCTCGTCTCCTCCCCTACGGAGATGGATACAAACTGTCCGGGGTATCGGTTTTCCATTCGCAAAATTTCAAACTGAGTCACGCTGGCGGGCCGCTGGGCCGCTGGAGGCGTCACATGAAGTCGAATCTGGCCGCAAGAATGTGTGTGATTCTGCTCGTCCTGATGAGCGCGGTTGTTGTCCGCTCACAGGCGCAAACCGCCGTCAGTTGGAACGGCGGGAGCGGCAACTGGAACACCGGCGCGGACTGGAGTGGTGGCGTTGTCCCGAATAACGGCGTGGGCACGACCTACGACGTTACCATCAGCAATGGCACGGCTGAAACAGTCACCCTGAATCTTGGCGCAACCGTTAGTGATTTGACCCTGGGCACGTCAGCGACTTTGCAGAGCGCAGCAAACGATTCCTTGACCATCGCCAGCGGCGGAACGTTCACCAATAGCGGCACTCTCAACTTCAACACTACGGGCAGCAACATAACCGTAAGCAGCGGTGGCACCCTCAACAACAATGGCACGCTCAATCTGGCCGCGGCCGGGGAGACTTTGAATGTAACAGGAACCACGGCCAATGCCGTTGGCGCAAACCTGAACATTGAGGGCGGCAGCGGCGCGACCTTCACCGGCAACGTGACCAATTCCGGCTCGTTCCAAACCGGCATCTCCGGGGGCGGCAACACGGTCACCGTTACTGGAACATTCACGAACAACGCGGGAGCCACATTGGCGCTCGATGGGAGCGGCGACGTGGCGAACGTCAACGCGTTGAGCAACCTCGGTACGCTCACCCTCGACTCCGGGTCGACTCTCACTATCACGGGAGGCGGCAATGGTGTCACGGATGTGGCGGCGGGCACCACCTACAACATCGGCGGAACCTTTAACGTCGAGAACGGCGGCACGACCACGGGTGCTCTGGCGAAACTCAACAGCATTGAAGGCAGTCTGAATCTGGATAACGGGCAGACCAACACAATCATTCCCACCAGCGGGACCCTGACCATTGCGAGTGGCGGACAGGTGAGCTTGTCCAATTCGGCCGCTACCACCACAACGCTCTCCATCACCGGCAACGTGACCAATTCCGGCATCGTCGAAACCGGCTTTGCCGGCGGCACGAATACTGTAAACGTCAGTGGAACCTTCACCAACGCAGCCGGGGCTCAGATGATTTTGTATTCGGCCACCGACGCGGTGAATGTGAACGCATTGAGCAATTCTGGATTCTTACAGATCGGGGACGCTGTGGGCAGCGGAGCGACGCTCACCATCACCGGCGGAGGGCAAGGCGTCACCGACGTACTGGCGGGATCGACGATAGAGCTCTACGGAAGTTTGAACGTCAAAAACGGCTCTACGACTACCAATGGCTTGGCAAACCTAACGAGCATCGAAGGAACCCTGAGCCTGGAGAACGGCAAGACGACATCCGTGACGCCAAACGGCGGCACACTGACCATCGCCAGCAGTGGACAGGTGGAACTATCGGGTCAGACTGCTTCGACGACGACGCTCTCCATCACCGGCAGCGTGACCAACAGCGGCAACTTTAGCACGGGCTTCGCCGGCGGCACCAACACCGTGACCGTGAGCGGCACCTTCACTAACAATTCCGGCGCGACCCTCACCATCTATGGAGGCGCCGGAATCGGATCTGGCACCGATTTGGTGAATATCGCCACGTTAAGCAACTCTGGCACGGTGGAGTTCGATGGTACCCGATCAACGCTGGATATCACCGGTACGGGCACCCTCACCAATTCCGGCACCCTCGACCTTACCCAGGGAACTTTGAAGTTCAGCGGCTCCAGCGCAACCCTTACCGGCGGCGGAACGCTGACGCTCGGCAACTCCTCTGGCACTGAGACCGGAGTTATTCAGGTTGGGTCCAGCGACACGGGCACCCTGACCAATTCCAGTGGCACTATCACGGGCTACGGAAACCTGGGCAACGGAACTCTGACCTTGGTCAACAAGGGCACGATCAGCGCCAACGGAAGTGTGAGTTCGGGTGCGCTGACCATTCAGCCGGGCAGCGGCGCCATGGCGAACAGTGGAACGATTGAAGCCACGAACCAGGCTACGCTGATTCTGAAGGGAACTTACAATAACACCGGCGGCATGATTGAGGCGCTGGGCGAAAACGGTGGAACCGTGAATGCGACAGTTCAGCTGACTGCGGGAACCGTGATTAACGGCGGCACCCTAACTACTACGACGGTCGGTTCAAACAGCGGCATCATCGAAGGTAGCGGCGCGGTTACGTTGAACGGCATCACGAATTCAGGGACCTATGCCGTGGACGCAGGTACGACAACCACGCTCGAAGGCGGCATCGCGAACTCCGGCAGTATCACTTTGACCGGCAGCACTTTGTCGCTCGGCAATAGCGTGACCCTGACCGGCAAAGGCACGGTGGTTCTTTCCAACAGCGCGACAAATTTGATTACCGCCGCAACCAGTGGGCTCACTTTGACCAACGCCAACACGATCGAGGGCGCGGGCACCATCCAGAATATGGGGATTGTGAACACGGGCACGATCTCGGCAAACCAGAGCACTCCACTGGTCATCCTGCCGAGTTCGGCCGGGTTGAACAATAAAGGTACGCTGAGTGTTTCGACGGGCGACACGATGCAGATCGGCACTTCGGCCGGAGGTGCGCTGGTCAACTTCTCCGGCACAACTCTGACCGGTGGAACCTACACGGTCAACGGAACGCTGCAATTCGGGGCCAGCGGAACCAGTGTGGTGACTGATGCCGCGAATATCACACTCACAGGATCGGGCGCGAAGATTATCGATTTCGCCAATCAAAATGTGCTGACGGACCTGGCGACCATTACTTCGGCGGGCAGCTTCACCATGGGAAGCGGCGCCAACTTCACAACCGCCGGAAACTTCACCAATAGTGGCAAGCTCACCGTGAACAGCGGCAGCACGTTCAAGGTTACAGGTTCACTTACTAACTTCAACAGCTCCAACAACACACTTACCGGCGGTACATACACCGTAAGCGGAAAACTGGATTTTGCCGGCGCCAACATTGTCACGGACGCAGCCAACCTGACCATGAGCGGTTCTGGCGAAATCGTGAACTCCACCAACAGCAGCAGCGGATTGACAAACCTTGCAGCCATCGCCTCTACAGGCAGCTTCACGCTTTCTGGCAAAGCAAACTTCACGACAGTGGGCAACTTGACTAACAATGGCAAGCTGACGGTCAGCAGTGGCAGCACGCTGACTGTGAAAGATGATCTGACAAACTTCAACAGCTCCAGCGATACCCTCTCCAGCGGCACCTACACGGTGGGCGGGACGCTGGAGTTTACCGGCGCAAATATCGTCAATAACGCGGCGAACCTTACTATCTCAGGAACCTCGGCCAAGATCCTGAACGGCACGGCAAACGGCTTGGCCAATTTCGCCAACAACACGGGAGCGTTCACCGTAACCGCCAATGGAAACTTCACCACAGGCTCGGCCGCCTTCACGAACTCGGGCACGGTGACTGTGGCCAAGGGAAGTACCATGACGATAGGCGGCGGCAATTCCTATACCCAGTCCGCCGGAACGAGCACGGTCGACGGGACGCTCGGGGCCTCCTACGGAATCAACGTGACGGGTGGAACGGTTCTGGGCGCGGGCACGTTCAGTGGCAATGTCACAGTCGGCGGCAGCGGGACTACTCCCACGATCAGCGCCGGCGATAGCGGCAAGGCTGGCCTGCTCGTCATCACGGGCATTTACACGCAACTCTCCACCGCCTCCATGAACACTTTCATTGGCGGCACAACCGTGGGGACGCAGTACAGCCAACTGCAAGTCAGCAGCGCGGCCACCTTAGCGGGAACTCTCACCGTTTCCCTGGCCAGCGGCTTCACGCCCACCATTGGTTCAACCTTCACCGTGCTGACCGCATCGAGCATCAGTGGAACCTTCTCTAACTCGACGATCGCCATCAACGGCTCGGAGCATTTCAATGTCTCTTACACCTCGACGGGTGTTGTGCTGACGGTCGCCTCCGGTGATGCGCCGCAATCCGGCGGCTCGGCAAAGTCGGGCCTAGTGGCTGCTCTGCCGCGGCGTGGGCCTGTTATGACCAGTGCACTGAGTCATCGGATTGGCGCAAATCGCGGCAGCATCCTCCTGGCAGGAATCAGAAATATTCGAGCACGATCCGGTGTCATACTTCCCAGCGGCGGAGGTTTAGGCAGGTACGAAGGCTCGAATAGGCTTGGGGAGTTCTGGCGCATGCCCAGGCCAGTTGTTACGACTTGGCAACAGAAGCCTTCGGCTACTCCGGCTTCTGGACTGCAGCCCAGTCTAGAGCGCGTGACTGCGAGCAAGCCTTGGACCGCGCCGGTGGGCGGAGTCTCGTCCCTGCGAATGACGGCTACCGGAACCTTGACTCAGCGCAGGCCCGTGAGGATTCTGCCGCCGATGATGCCGCGGTTGCAGAGATAAACCTTGAACGTCTGTCGATGACTTAAGGCAGTGCTCGAATTACGCCAATTTCAAAGTAATCTTCTTCGCGGCGGGATCCAGCTCCACGATTCGAAAGTTGCGGATCTGCCCGCTGCGGACCGGCTCCGGCTTGGCTTTGTTTCCGGGCGTAGCGCCCTTCCAACGCGCCTGCAACATGGAACCTAGCGACGATAGGTCAGGTTTCGAGAAAGACGAGTCCGACGCGGGGCGCAGTTCTTTTTCCTCCGCTGGACTTGCCACATCCAAGCGGCAACTGGCTTGGATCCCTTCGCCCAGTTCCACGCTCGCATGACCGCCTGAAAGCTCCATCATGCGGCCGGTAACCACATCGCCTTCCTTGTGCTCGGCGATGTACTCATCCAAGCCAGTGGGAACCAGTTGCTTCATACCCAGGCGTAACTGCCGTTTCTCCGTATCGACCGCCAGCACCTGGGCCTTGACCAGTTGCCCGACCTTCAGAAGTTCCTGGGGATGATTGATGCGCTTCTCCGCGCTCATATCGCTGATATGAATCATGCCCTCGACGCCCTCGGAAAGCTGCACGAAGGCACCGAACTTGGTGATGCTGATGACTTGCCCTTCGATCACCGAGCCTGCGGCAAACTTCTCCGCCACGTCGACCCACGGATCTCCCAGTGCCTGTTTCAGTCCCAGCGACATTCGCCGTTCGCCTGCGTTCACTCCCAGGATTACGGCGTCCACAATCTCGCCGGGCTTCACCAGGGTGCTGGCGCTCCTTAATTTCTTTCCCCATGACATCTCTGAAACGTGAATCAGCCCTTCAATTCCCGGCTCAAGCTCGACGAAAGCACCGAACTCGGCGACGCGCGTTACCGTGCCGCGCACGCGCTCGCCCACTTTGTACTTTCCGGCCACGGCATCCCAGGGATGCGGCAGCAACTGCTTCACGCCAACGGAAATGCGCCGTTTGTCTGCGTCAGAAGAAATCTTCAGTACTTTCGCTTCGATCTGCTGACCTACGGAAAGCACGTCCGCCGCTTTGTTCACACGGCTCCAGGCAATGTCACTCACGTGCAGCAAAGCATCCACTCCGCCGAGGTCGACAAAAGCGCCGTAATCGGTGAGACTGCGGACCGTCCCGGTTACAGTGTCGCCTTCCTTCATCTCTGCATAGCGGCGGTCCTTCGCCGAACGCTCCTCCAGTTCGACGACGGCGCGACGGTCCACCACAACATCTTCTTCCGCAACATCGAGCTTGATGATGCGGCAGAGAATCTCCTGCTCCACCAACTTCTCCATCTCGGCAGCGTCGCGTACTCCGCTGCGCGAGGCGGGCATGAAGGCGCGCACGCCTACGTCCACGCTGAGGCCTCCTTTGATGACGCCGGTCACGGTGCCGACAATCGTCGCCTTCCCGGCGAAGGCCTTCTCCAGTGCTGCCCAGTCTTTGGGGCGCTCGACCTTGGCGCGGGTGAGTTCGTAATATCCTTCGGGACTGCGGCCTTTGACCGAGACCAGCAGCTTATTGCCAGGCTTCACGGTTTCGCCAGCGCTCTGGAAATCCGCCAGCGGCAGGATGCCTTCGCTCTTGAATCCGATGTCGAGGATGACCGAATCGGCGGAGACAGCTATCACCGTGCCTTCGAGTTGCTTTCCGCCATCTTCCCGCTTGTGCGAATGGCTCTTCTCGTACTGCGAGAGCATGTCGCTGAACGATTCGCTGGTTTCGGTCGCGGACTTGGATTCAGGAATGGTTTGGCCGGGAATAGTTGGATTGGACATGAAAGAGTTACAGCCTCGTTGGGCGTGAACCTCACTAGAATAACACTCGAAGCGGCGATGATTCGGAAGCGGTCCGCTCTTAGGAAGCGCGGTTGATTGGCATTGATTTGGGGTTGTGGAAATCGGCTTGTAATAATGTTTGCGATGGCCGATTTGGGCGAGGCTTGGGGGCCCGATTCTCGGCGGTCGCAGGGCTGATCGGGGGGGTGCCCCCATGAGCGCTAACTTAGGGCCGAATTAGTTCCGGTTTGCCCGTCATCCGGGAGAAATCACTGTGTAAGCCCGGGGCTCATTACGGTTCGCCCATTGTGCGTCCAAGTGGGTTTCGGGTTTCCTGCGCCCCGTTGGAATTCAGGTCGCGAGAGGGATGGCCGGGTCCAGCACGCGCAGCAGGAGCAGACTTTGGTCATCCTGCTGCAGACCATATTGTCGCACCTCGCGCATGATGAGATCCCAAATCTCCGGCAAGGCTCTGGTAGCGTGTTGCGTCAGCAGCTCTTGCAGGCGGGTCAGGCCAAATTCTTCATCTCTGGCATTGGCCACTTCCGTTATGCCGTCGGTGACCATCAAGAAGAGATCGCGGGGTGAATAGATGACGCGCTTACTAGCATAGGAACCGCCGGGGATCAGTCCCAGCGGAAGCTGCTCCATGGAGAGACGGGCCGTGTCCCGGCTGCCGTGCCGATAGTGGAGGATCGGCGGATGGGCAGCCAATGCGTATTCGGCTTCACTGGAGCCATCGAAGCGGAGCAGGGCCAGGGTGGCAAACATTTCACGTTCCTTGAGATCGGGCAGCACGCGGTCCACACTTTCGAGCGCTGCTACCGGCATTTGGCGGAATTGCACGGCGAGTCGCATGGCAGTCTTCAACATCCCCATGAGCTGGCCGGCGGGCAGGCCGTGCCGGAGATATCGGCGATATAGGCCACCAACCCACCGTCGCTCTCGATGACGTCGATCAGATCGCCGCCCATTTCTGTGCTGGGGATCGATTTGCCGTATAGCTCGAAACTCGCGTTCTGGAAAGAGACGGTCGGAACCAGGGTCGCCTGAATACCGTGGGCCAAAGAAAGCTCTGTTTGCATACGCACGCTGGCCACGCCCTCCGTACCAGCGAAGAACAGCAGAAATCGAGCCCCGAAACCGATACCAAGCAAGATCCCGATCGCATCGAATAGCACGCGCCGATGTACAGCGACGGGGACCGGGAGAGGCGTCGAAACGTGCGAGGCCCAGTAGCCCAGCCAGGCGGTCACGACAACCAGCAGAAACAGGAGAGGGATTAAGACGAACTCTTTTGATTGCGGCGGCCCTAAGCGCCGTCGCTCCTGTGCCCACTAAGACAGGCCAAAAGAAACCTCCGCCGACGCGCGAAGCATTGAGCTGCAATAGATCGAACGCGAAACCGCCGGCGGCGCCGACGAAGAAGCACCCTGCCAGGAACATCTTCATCCGCTCTAGCGGCAGCACGCGCCAGTAGGGACTGAAGGTGGTGGGAAAGGCCGAGCTCACACCAGCCAACCACCTACGGAGCTTCTTTTTCATCGGTACTTCCTCGGGCGTCCTGGATCGCAGGGAGACCGAGCGCTAAGCCAGAGCTGCGACCATTCGTCGGTGGAAGCGGTAGAGCGCCAGGAATCCGAGCAAGAGGACGGAGACGAGAATGGATAGATTCATTTATTGAACTGTTACCATAAACGCATAAAGATCACAAGCGGGTGCCGAACTTGAATGGCCGGTCTTTGATCTTGATTGGCATTCCTGACAGCCTAAGCATCTCCGGCGGACAGTTCGAGGTAAAACGAGCTGTAGAGAAGAGAAGTGCCGTTCCCGCCGGGCATACTCCGAGCGAGTGGTCGGCCAACCGGAAGTGATTGTGGTCGCGGAGACAGGGCGTTTCTCGGGTGACTATGGTTCGTCGGACCTAAGAAGCTTTCTAGGGATTGCTAAGCGGCGTCAACCCACCCAGCTTAAGCAGAACGGGTTAGAAGTTGACGCGGCCGGCCGGTTTCGGGGGGGTGGCAACTTCCGAGTAGCCGATAATCCATCCAAAAGCGGGTTCCGATGCCGGTCGTGGTAACTGAGCCACAGTCTGGTCTTGCGGCCGCCCGCTCTCTTCGAGGTCACAGGAAAGATTTCGGTTGACACTGCTCTGGGTGGTTTATAATCATTCTCATCCGATAATCATGTTCCTCACCCATGCGCCTCACCCATGAACAGTTCCGCGAGCTGGCCACGAAGCACGGTTTGGCGGTCACGCACCAACGCCAGGTGGTCTATGAGGCCGTCATCGCTTCCCACGGACACTATTCCCCAGAAAACATTTACGCCGCCGTCCGGCGCCGCATTCCATCTATTTCTTTGGCCACGGTCTACAACAATCTGCGGCTTTTCATCGAATGTGGGTTGCTGCGAGAGGTCACTCCTCATGCGTCCACGTTGCGCGTGGACGGCAATCTCAAACCTCATCACCACCTGGTCTGCTCGCGCTGCAAAGCGGTGCAGGACATCGAAGGAGATTTCATCGATTTCAAACGCTTATCCCCGCACGTTCCGCGTGGATTTGATCTGACGCAGCCATTGATCGAGGTCTTTGGCCTCTGTCGCCAGTGCAGCGCCAAACAATAGTTTTTTTTCACGCAGTACCCAGTCATGATTCGAAGGAAGAAAACATATGGAAAATACACTCGCGACTTCATCGGGGAGTGTTGTCCCCGAAGCTAAAGAAAAAAACACCGCAACCGAATCGAAGTGCCCAGTAGCGCACGGCCCTGGCAAATCCCACACGAATGTTGATTGGTGGCCGAATCAGGTGAACGTGAAGGTCCTGAACCAGCATTCCCCAAAGTCTGATCCCATGGGTAAGGAGTTCAATTACGCGAAAGAGTTCAAGACGCTCGACCTGGATGCCGTGATCAAGGACCTGCACGCCTTGATGACGGACTCCCAGGATTGGTGGCCGGCCGACTTTGGCCACTATGGGCCGCTCTTCATTCGCATGGCGTGGCACAGCGCTGGCACGTACCGCATCGGCGACGGCCGCGGCGGGGCCGGGGCCGGTCAGCAGCGCTTCGCGCCGCTTAATAGCTGGCCGGACAACGTGAACCTCGACAAGGCGCGGCGGCTTCTGTGGCCGATCAAGCAGAAGTATGGCCGGAAAATTTCCTGGGCTGACCTCATGATTCTCGCCGGCAACGTCGCATTGGAATCGATGGGCTTTAAGACGTTCGGTTTTGGCGGCGGGCGCGAAGATGTCTGGGAGCCCGCAGAGGAAATTTATTGGGGACCTGAGGGCACGTGGCTGGCGGACGAGCGCTACAGCGGCGATCGTGATCTTGCGAATCCGCTCGCTGCGGTGCAGATGGGCCTGATCTATGTGAACCCGGAAGGGCCGAATGGAAAGCCGGATCCGCTTGCCGCGGCACGCGATATCCGGGAGACTTTCGCCCGCATGGCGATGAATGACGAGGAGACCGTTGCGCTCATTGCCGGCGGCCACACCTTCGGCAAAACCCACGGTGCCGGCGTTCCCGCTCAATATGTAGGCGCCGAACCGGAAGGCGCCGACATCGAGGATCAAGGCTTCGGATGGAAGAATAAACTTGGCAAAGGTTTTGGTGATGACACCATCGGCAGCGGCCTGGAAGTCATTTGGTCCACGACACCTACGAAGTGGAGCAACAACTTCTTCACCAACCTGTTCAGCTATGAATGGGAACTGACGAAGAGTCCGGCCGGGGCGCATCAGTGGAGACCGAAGAATGGCGCAGGCGCGGGTACGGTGCCGGATGCGCACGATCCGTCAAAGCGTCATGCGCCATCCATGCTGACCACTGACCTCGCCTTGCGGCTCGACCCTGCTTACGAAAAGATCTCGCGGCGCTTCTACGAGCATCCGGATGAGTTGGCAGACGCGTTTGCGCGGGCGTGGTTCAAGCTGACGCACCGCGACATGGGGCCGATCCCTCGCTACCTTGGTCCGCTCGTTCCGAAGGAGCCTCAGATCTGGCAAGACCCTGTTCCCGCTGTGGATCATAAATTGATCGAGGAGCAGGACATTGTTGCGTTGAAGGCGAAGATTCTCAAATCTGGATTGTCGATCTCCCAACTGGTCACGACAGCCTGGGCATCGGCATCGTCGTTCCGTGGCTCCGACAAGCGCGGTGGGGCGAATGGGGCGCGCATTCGCCTTGCACCGCAAAAGGATTGGGAAGTGAACCAGCCCGCCGAACTGGCGAAGGCTCTCAAGAAGCTGGAGGCGATCCAAAAGGAGTTCAACAGCTCGCAGTCCAATGGGAACAAAGGTGGGGTCAAGGGTAAGAAGATCTCGCTGGCTGACCTGATCGTTCTGGGCGGCTGCGCAGCAGTCGAGGAAGCTGCGAAAAAGGCCGGGCACGACGTGAAGATTCCCTTCTCGCCGGGGCGCACGGATGCTTCGCAGGAGCAGACCGACGTGCACTCATTCGCCGTAATGGAGCACGCAGCGGACGGGTTCCGCAACTATCTCCGCAGCGGACAGCGCCTGTCGGCTGAGGAGTGGCTGGTGGATCGGGCGCAGTTGCTGACACTGACTGCCCCCGAGATGACCGTTCTCATCGGCGGCTTGCGCGCCCTGAATGCGAACTTCGGGCAGGCCAAACACGGCGTCTTCACCCACCGGCCGGAGACGCTGACGAATGATTTCTTCGTCAACCTGCTCGACATGAATACGAAGTGGCAGGCCTCCACTACATCCGAAGGCGTGTTTGAGGGGCGCGATCGGGCGACGGACAAAATCAAGTGGACCGGCACGCGCGTCGATCTCCTCTTCGGTTCGAACTCCCAGCTCCGGGCAATCGCAGAAGTCTATGCGTGTGACGACTCGAAGGAGGCGTTTGTGAAGGACTTCGCGGCTGCGTGGAACAAGGTAATGAACCTTGATCGCTACGACCTTGCCTGAGCTCGGCGAAAAAGAGAGCTTTCAACTTCGTGCTGTTGCTGTTGTTGGGATCGGCTAAACCGAAGTCGTCGCTTTTTCTGGCTCGCGGGGGCGCATCTCGCGCCCCCGTGCCGCCTTTACCAATAGGCGCAACCGTTTCACCGGCGGGCAATCTTTACGGCACGACTCCATACTCCGGCAGGCACGGTGACGGAATAGTCTTTGCAGAAAGCGCGAAAGGTGGGACAGCCGCGGTTCGTCGACGCTGCCAGGGATCCTTCGACTCCGCGGAACGATTCGCGTTCGCGAATCGCTCTGCTACGCTCAGGATGACAGAGGTAAGGCTAGTCTCTGGCTCCATCCACAAACGCCCGCAACATCCGGCGGGTTGCCACATCTGCGGGTGAATAGGGTCCGGGTTCCCGATTGGATCTTTACGCGGCGCCGAGGCGCTGCTCTTCCACGGTCGCGCAGACAGAACAGCAGGTTCCCTTCGCCATCGCTCAGGGCAGACTCTCCACTCCGCCGTCGCTGGCGCTCCGACTCCGGCCGGAACGACAGGCGGATTGCGGTCACGAAGTCAAGATCAAGGCCAAAAATCAAGGTCAAAGGCAACGGACAGAAGTGTCCGTTCCACATGACACCGCCAGCGAAAAGCCCCACTTCTCGCAAAGGACGCGAGAAATGGGGCACCCCAATTTCGTATTTGAAACGATCCGCCACGGGACCGTCCGACAGAAGTTACATTCCCGGCGCGTCTTGGTTTGCAGCGGTGGCGTGCAGCACGCGGAAAGTTGTGCCGCCGCTGGACCAGACGAGGACCAGAGCATCTTGTCCGTTTGGCACTGCAGACAAGGCTTTCTGGACATCGGCTGCGTTTTGCACCGGGTGACGATTTACTTCCACGATCACGTCGCCGCGTTGCAGGCCGGCGTTGTCGGCGGCGCTGCCGGGTTGTACCTGCTCGACCACCGCGCCGTGGAGGTCACTCGACGCCTGCAGTTGTTCGCGCAGCTCTGGAGTCATGTCCGTAACGCCAATGCCCCAGCGCGCTTTGCCATGGCCATTGCTGGCGGTTTCTTTGCTTTCATGGTCACGGCTGCCCATTTCCTCAAGCGTCACTGGGACGCTAACGGACTTGCCATCGCGCAGAACCTCCAGCCTGATGCTCGAACCGGGCTGCTTCTGTCCGACTTCGATCTGAAGCTGGCTGGCGTCGCTCACTTTCTGGCCATCGAGTTCGGCGATGACGTCGCCGACTTTCAATCCGGCCTTCTCGGCTGGGGAGCCGTTCTCCACCTGGCTGACCACGGCTCCTTCATTGTTCTCGACGTGGAAGAACTTCGCATTCTCCGGCGTCACGTCGCTGATGCCGATTCCCATGTAGCAGTGAGTAACCTTGCCGTCGCGGATCAGGGCTTCCACGGTGGGGCGCACGATCTGGGTGGGAATGGCAAAGCCCATCCCAGAGAAGCTATTCGAGCTTGAGACGAGGAAGGTGTTGATGCCGATCACTTCGCCGCGCGCGTCTACCAGAGGCCCACCGGAGTTTCCTGGGTTGATGGCCGCGTCGGTCTGAATGAAGCTTCCCGGCGAACGGCGATTCTGAGAGAAGGGATTGGGACGATTCAAGCCGCTCACGATGCCGCGCGTCACAGTGAAGCGGAAGCCAAAGGGATTGCCGAAGGCGAGCACAGTCTGCCCGGGCCGAAGTGCGGTCGAATTTCCCCAGGGCGCATTGGGAAGATTCGTTCCGTCCACTTTGATTACCGCGAGATCAGTGAGTGGATCAGCCCCGATGAGTTTCGCGTGCATGATTCGGCGATCCTTTAACGTGACGTTGATGTCGACGGCGCCATCGATCACGTGATTGTTGGTGACGATGTAGCCATCCGGCGAGATGAGCACGCCGCTTCCGATGCCGTGCTCGATTTGTGTTTGAGGCTTCCTCTGGTGGTTAAAGAATGGGGCGAACATTGGCGGAACGCCTTCGGGCATCTCGGGCACTTGGCCGTCCGCCATTTCAGCTTTGGAGTGAGAAGTGACGGCAACGTTCACGACTGCGGGCGTGACGCGCGCGGCCAGCGTTTCCATTGCCTGGTCGAGCGAAAGCAATGCGCCGATACTGTTGTCGTCGAGCGGCGTGGCGGTGGGAGATGCAACTGGTCCCTTGGCGTAGGCCGGTTTGATGAATTCGTAAGTGGTGAATGACAATGCCAGCGCGACGGCCATGACGGGCACGATCAGGCGGCGTGTCAGAAGGGTCTTGCTAACCCAGATTTTGGTGAACCAGGTTTTCATTCGCGTTTTCTCCTTGTGTACAACTAATTATTTAGTTTCTGAAAGCGTGCAAAATACTCTCGGCGCTCAAACTTGGTTAAGTAGTTTTCGGGATAGTTCCCTTCTGGACTTGGCGAACGACGGGATGAAATACCGTCAATCGCACTACGCTGATGCTCCAGACCCGGCCGTAGTTATCAACCTCCTCGGTCTGTATCACGAGCAACATAGATTTCGGATAGCTGACGTCAACGGATTCAGTATCGCTGGCATTGACTTGGCGCGGAGAAATGTTTTGACGCGCCACGAACTTCGGGTTCGGGCCGTCGACTGGCGTGGCGTCACGTTGGTTAATATTCCGCGACTGCAGTCTTACGGAGTGGCCGAGAACAGCCCGCGAGGGAATGCGTGTCCCCAGCGCGGAGCCGGAAGCGCCGCTATGCAGTGCTGCCGGAATCATCTTTGCTCCAAGACCATCCGAAGCGACGGGGGACGCCGGAAATCCCGCGGAAGCCGATGCTAAGAAACCGGGGCCGTTCGCATCAAAGGCAATAAGCCTCGGCGCATGAGGCAGAGAAACCAGGCAGAGAACTGAGAACGCGGCGACCAATGCGAGGGCCGGCTTGCAAACTTTGGTGGCAGTGGGGCGATCCGCATCAAGAATTCGGACGACTCGTCGAGTGGTTTCTTGCATCCGTCCGGCCACGGCCTGCGCCAAGGCCAAGCCACGGCGCAAGAAGCTCTTCTCAGCCACCGATACCAGACACTGCGCGTAGGCGCGCGGGTTCGAGGTACCGGCCAGCACAAAATCGTCGCAGGCCATTTCGCGTTCCAACGACAGGCCATGTCCGATCCACCATAGCGCAGGATGAAAAAAGAAAAGCGCTCGCAGGATTTCCTGAGCCAGGTTTGTCCAATCATCCCGGCGGCGCAAGTGCGCCAACTCGTGCAACAAAACGGCATTGAGCTCGACCGTAGATAATTCCTCGAGAGCCCACGGAGGAAGCACGATCGCCGGTTTGGTGAAACCGATCGCCGTGGGTACGCGCACGCGGTCAGAGCTGCAGATCATCACCCGGCGAGAGGAGCCGAATTCATTCACCGTGTCGCGGAGAAGAGGATCCAGTCTGGCCGGATCGACTACCATGCAATTCCGACGCAGCCTTCGCAATTGCCAAAAACCAAAGCCAATTTTCGCCAGGCGCGCGCTGGCCACGGCAACCCACACCACGAAAATCTCAACGGCCCAAAAACCCGGTAGCCGGAGAGCGGTGTGCGTGGCACTGGTGAGAGCGCCTGCGTTTCCCGTGTTTCCGAAGAACGGCAACGCCGCTATGGCCACCAGGGTGGAGAACCAGACTGCGAATCGCGTACTGGAGTTCTGCCGGCTCAGAGCGTACACCAAGGCCCAACCAAACAGTGCGAGGACAATGCCTTGCAACACGCTGTTCAGCATTCTGTCGGCGAAAATCTGAGCCAGAATCTGCCAATGACCTACTACGTCCATCGAATCACTCGCTCCCTTCCAACATTTTTCGCAGGCGCTTCAGTTCAGCCGCGTCGACGCTCTGATCTTTCAGGATGTTGAGGACGAGTAATTCATGAGAGCTCCCGAAGAAGCGGTTTACCAGCCGGCGAATCTCGGAACGGGTGGCCTCCTGGCGCTTGACCAGCGGCGTGTAAACGTAAGCGCGTCCATCCTTCACGTGCTTCACATAGCCTTTTTTTTCCAGGATGCGAATCGTGGTAAGAACGGAGTTGTACGCCAGCGGCGTTTTCTCGGGCAGATCCTGCAAGACTTGCTGAACGGTGGCCGGCCCCTTCTGCCAGAGCACTTCCATAAGCCGCAATTCAGCTTCGGTGAGAGTTGGAGACTTCCTGGGGGGCAAAACCATCCCTCCTTAACCTGAGATATCAGCCCATCGCGTTAGACGTGCTAGGCATGGGATTGTCAACTAGTAAATTAGTTGCACGGGACTTTTAAATGGTTGTAGGCGTGGCCGGCAGAACCGTAATACTCGCGCAATTTGCTACCAAATTGCTATCAGAACATGGGAAGTGGATGGGGGCTGAATCGTTGGGGGGATCGGGCCCTTTACTGTCACAAAAGTTCGACCGGTGGACGCGAGCAAGTACTTTTGATCTGCGACGATGCGCACCACTTTGCGAAGAAATGCCTTCTACTGGGTTTTCTGCGCGCCCGCAATCTCCTCTTGCTGATCTTCCGCCTCTTGCCAACTGGAATTGGGGTTGAATTCCTTCATGGCTTTGGCGAGCGTATCCGTCTTCTTGCCGAGATCCTTCTCATACACCACGCCATCCCCGCCGATCATGAATGTCATCACGCCCGATGACTTGTATTCTGCTGGATAGGCCAAGAAAGCGAAGCCTTCGGTCATTTTGCCGTTTACGATGTAACGTTTCGAGCCGCCGGGGCCATTTTTCCCCTGACGTGTGAGGATGAGGTAATAGTAACCGCGGTAGGGAGTTTGTGCGCCGTCTTGATTTTTCGCATAGCCCTCAGCAACGGCTGATGCCACGAGCGGCCCGATGGGGCTGTGTGGTTCGCCGGCCGCAGCTTTCCAATAAAGGCCGTTGTGATGCCCTTCATCGCTGAAGATTTTCTGGGCGTACTCATTGTTCTGGGAGGAGTGGAATTCCTTTTGCGCGGCCACCAGTTCCTGGCAAACGCGGATGGCCGACAATTCATTGCGGCCGATTCGCCGGTACAAAATCTCTTTCTTCCCGGCTTCGGTGTCGAAATACCACGAGTCCTCTTTGTTCACCAGCGGTATGGGTGTGGGCCAATTTCTCGCGCCGATGTACAAGATCGTGGTTCCATCCGGTTCTTTCACCAGACGGTGCATTTCCCGATATTTCTCCACGAAGTTTGCGCGGCTCTGAGCATCCTCGGCGTCGTCTCCCGAGGAGACGATCTGCTTTCCATCGGGGCCGAGAATATCGAGCATCGCTTTTTCGTCATTGCTCTGGGTTGCCGTGACCAGTGCGTTGCTAGCATCTTCCGGCGACGAGAATGTTTTCCGGCCGGATTGCTGTGCCATGGAGCGGGTGAGGAGGCATCCCGTCAAAAGGACGGCGACCGCGGCCACCTTCAGAAAAGTGGCGCCATGAAATTCTTTCGAGTTCAGCTTGGTTCGCGGCATATGCTTTATCTCTCCAATTCACACTCTTGCAAACTAAGAAACATAATTAGAACTTTCGATTACCTGTGCCCGCCGCCGCTATGGCCGCCGCCGCTAGAACCGCCGCCGCGAGACCCTCCTCCGCCATGGGCTGCTCCCATGCTGGCGCTTCCACGTGAGGAAAAGCTCCGTGCCTGTCCGCCGTGATCATAGCCGCTGAATGCACCCGAGCGAACGCCGCTCTGGCCACGGGGTTCAGCGTATCCTCGCGCGGCATTGGTGTTTCCATTGAATGGCCTGGGGGTTGCGCCGGAACGGTTGTAGGCTCCGCCGCGTGCGCCGATATTCCCGTTTCCAGCTCTGTTCCCGGCGGAAGCGCGGGCACCGACTCCGCCACGCTCGCCGTTCAATCCACCGCGTGCCCCTGCTCCACGGTAGAAGTTGCCCCGGTTATAAAACGTATTGCTGCGGGAGTAGTAGCGGTTGTTGTTATACATCGCGTAATGATTATGCCAATTGAATCCCCAGTGAGACCAGCCCCATCCGAACCCGCCGAAATAGCCGATTCCGAAGCCTGCGCCCCACGAAAGATAGGGACCGCCAAACCAGATTCCGGGATACGGATACCATCCCGGCCACGCCACCAGAGGACCTCCGTAAACCGCCCACGGATCATAAGCCGGTACGTACACGACATCGGGATTGGCCGGTTGAATTTCGATGGATGAGTCTTGCGTCTGAACCGTTTGCTGCTGCGTACTTTTGAGATTGCCCGCTTCTTGCGCCCGCCGGCGCATCACCTGCACGGCATCCATCACATCCTGTTGCTGGTTGTAGTAAGCGTCGCCTAAAGATGACGTCCAAGAAAGGTTCTTGTCCATATTTCCCAGGACGGCGGGAAATGCAGCGAGCGCCTTGACGCTCGGATCCCAGGGCTGTTGATCCACAGCCTGGCCCAGAGCATCGCCCTTCAAATCAGGATTCGCCTGCACCCACCGGTCGGCCTCGACCACCTGCTCGGGAAATGTGGACGCTGCCAGAATCTGCGCCACCAGCGAGTCCGGATACAGAGCGATGGGAGCTACCAACTGCTGCAACTGGTCGGGACTCTGTTGCGCGTAGGGCGGCGCCGGCGCGTTCTGCCCTGGAGCTTGCTGGTCTTGAGTTTGGGGCTCTGGACTCTGCGGTCCCGGAGCTTGCGTGTCTTGTTGGGCTGACAGATTCAAGACGAACAGGAAAACCAAAGAAAAAATGGGAATCAAAATCTGTCTATTTATTCGAGGCACTAAGGACGAGGTGATACATTCGAAACTCTTCATGATTCTCGATCCCCTTCACTGCTCTGTTAGATGCAACTCGAGCAGATTTGGCTATGTTCACTATTTACCAGACGAACAAGCGAGCGCCGGGCCGGGGAGCGGAACCTTCCAGATTGGACAGAGCGAACGACGGCGTCAACCAATCCTGAATTCTCAAACAAACCGATGGCAGTTTTTGCCATGTTGTCCTCTTGAATCTTCCTTAGATTCGCTTACCCCTCTTGGAAATACTGTGCAGAATGGAACACCGGGGCTGTGCGCAAGGATAGGCAAACAAAGGTCGTTTCCGGAGGTCTACGGCGCATGAGTCAAGCACTGGATAGCTACTTCGTTCGTTTCGCTATTCCCTCGATCCGAGAACGGGCCAAAGATTTATTTCAGAGTGTGCAGAACTGAGCATCATATAAAGCCGCAATCGGACACAGTCATAAGCGATGGCACTGAAGTTTATGCCGTCAGGCACGGCCGACGGAGATTTCAGCAAGAAAAAAGATGCCTGTGAGATTTGCGCAGCATCTCATTCAATGAGGTGAAAACAATGCTTGCAAACAATCGAGATCACAGCCAGCGCAGCAAAGATGAATTTGAAACCGATTCGGCCGGGCAGTCTGGCGACATGCAGGGAATGTCGCACGCGGCCGAAGCAGATTCCGAGAGTGTAGAGGAGCTAGTAGAGGAGGGAAACTCCTTCGAAGCTTCCGTCGTAGATGGTGTGGAGAACGCCAAGGATCCCGACGTCTCGGAGGTAACTACGCGCCAAGTGCCGGAGGATGACGTTCCGGAAGAATATCGGAAGGACAACGAGCGCGTTGCATAACGCGGCCTTAACTCGATCCAAACCGACCAGGAGAACGATCATGTCACAGAGACCACACGAGAGAGCTGCGGAACTCCATAACCTTGCGGCCCACGCGCATATGGCAGCGGCCGTCGCCCATGGCAAAGAAGATCATCTGACTGCTCACGAGCTCAGCAAACAGGCTCACGAGCATTCCATGAACGTGCACAAGCTCGCCGAAGAACTCGCTCCGACGAGCGAAAAGGCTGGTAAAAATTAAGGCGCGGCCCGCTCCGGAAACGATTGAGGATCAATCAATTGCGTCAGGGACCCGAGCGCGCCAATACGGGACGAATATTCTTATGACTCATATTACGGATAAACGAGTGGTCAAACTTCCGAAGGCCCCGCAACCGCCGCTGTCGCACCCCGGCGCAACCCCCGACTCCGATCGTGCCAAACGGCCGCCGCTCGCCGCGCCCCCCGCCACTGGCCAGCAACTCAATCCCGGAGATCGCGTCGAGGGGTTGGGCAACTTCGGAAAGCGGACCGGCGACTTTGGCACAGTTGAGCAAGCCAATGAAGACGACGCCCTCGTCAAATGGGATGACGACGGTCGCGTGATACTCCACCAACCGTGGCTCAAGAAGATTTAGCGGATCGCGTTGCGAACGGAGCTTGGTAGGGCGCGGGGCGAGCATGCGGTGTGAATTTCAAACGCTCTATCTTCCGAAGAGCAATCGTTCCAGTACGGGTCCGAGGGCTAAGGCAGGGAGATAGCTCAGAGCCACCATCGTTATCAAGCAGGTCGTGAGTAGGACCCCGAACGAAAAAGAATGGGTCGGAAGAGTTCCCGACGAAGAAGGTGTGCTTTTCTGACGGCCAAACAAATCTGCAAATGCCAATGCTGGAATCGCCAAGCCAAACCTCCCTACCATCATCGCTAATGCTGTGGTGAGGTTGTAAAAGGGAGTGTTCGCACTCAGACCGGCAAAGCTTTGGCCGTTGTTGGCGAAGCAGGAAGTATAGGCAAACAAAATCTCAGTAAAACCATGCGGGCCTCCGTTAACCGTCAGCCCGGACAGTCCCAGGCTGGTGCTCACGGCAATCGCGGTAAGTGGGAGGACGACGAGCGGCGCGGCCAGAGCATAGAGCATGATCATTTTGTTCTCCGCGGGACCTATCTTCTTGCCCAGGTATTCAGGCGTACGCCCAACCATCAGTCCCGCTAGAAACACGGCGATCGCGGCGGCCATAACCATGCTGTACAGACCAGTTCCCAGACCTCCGAATACGAGTTCTCCCAGCAGCATGTTTACCAGCAAAACCATGCCACCGAGCGAGGTGTAGCTGTCGTGCATGGAGTTGTTGGATCCCGTGGCGGTGTTGGACGTAAGGACAGCGGCGAGGGTCGAACCCCCAATGCCGAAGCGCACCTCCTTCCCTTCCATGTTCCCACCGGGATGGGCGCGACTATTTCGGAAATCCACATTCGCGAGTTGCGGACCTCTTTGTTCAAAGTGATGTACGAAGATCAGCCCGCAGCCGAACAGGAGTAGCATCACGCAGTAGAGAAGCCATCCCTGTCGAGGCTGGCCAACCATCCTGCCGAAGGTGTTGGTCAATGCCGCAGGCAGGAGCACGATCGCCAACATTTCGAGAAAGTTTGTAAACGGCGTGGGGTTCTCGTACGGATGAGCCCCATTCGCGTTAAAGAAGCCGCCGCCATTCGTGCCGAGGTTCTTGATGATCTCCAGTGCGGCTACCGGACCCTGTGGTACTACCTGCCGCGCACCCTCGACGGTAGTGGCGACGGTATAGGGGCGGAAGTTCATCGGGACGCCCTGCCAGACAAGCAGGAAGGCACCGATCAATGCTCCGGGCAACAGGATCCACAGCAGGGCGCGTGTGAGATCAACCCAAAAGTTGCCCAGCGTGTCGGAGAGTTGCCGGGCAAGGCCGCGAATGAAGGCTACTCCGACCGCTAGCCCCGCCGCGCCCGCCAGAAAGTTCTGCGCGCAAAGTCCCGCCATCTGGCTGAAATAGCTCATCGTGTTCTCGCCCGCGTAGGCCTGCCAAGTCGTGGTGGTCGAGAAGCTGATCGCCGTATTCAGAGCCAGGTCTGGGGATAACGGCGTCGTGTGGTACTGGGGGAAAAACCAGGGAAGAAACTGCTGCATTCTGAGAATGGCATACAACAGAAGCGTGCCGGCTAAGCCAAAGAGCACGAAACACGACGCATACTCCTTGCCGGTCATCTCCAGATTAGGATCAACCGCAGTGATGCGATAGATGAGCCGTTCAACGGGAAGACATAAGCGATCGAGTACGGTCCGTTGCCTGGAGAAGACCCGTTCCAAGTACCCGCCCAAGGGCTTCACCAGGATGGTGACGATGGCCACAAACAACACGTATTGAATTGCGCTGTAGAGATCCACCAGCCCTACTCAGAAGCAGGCCGACCGAGGTGTTATCAAAGCACGAGACTTGCTCGGCCCCGGAACGCGCCAGGTGCCATATTGCCCTGCTTAAGGCATTCTAGTGCTGCGTCGGTGCTGTTTGAAAGGGAACAAGTTTTACCTGGAACCTCGCCCTAGCGACGGATCGCCTGAATGCGGAACGAATAACCGATCCCGATGAGATGATCGACTGCCTTCACTATGCGGTTAACATTGCTAGGTTGCGGAGCACGCTCTCCCGCCGTCAAATCACAAGCGGATGTGATTGCCATCACTTCTCGTTCCCCCAACCTAAGGTAGCCTTGGCTCATTGTTTTCGAACGATCGTTCGAATTGTGGGCGAGGAGGATTCCGATGACAACAGCCCTGCCCGCGCAAAGCGCGCGCTCCGCCCCCGCCACGAGCAAGGGGCTGACGTTGGTTGCCAACGGCCAGTTCGACTGGACCGAAGCGGCGCCGGGAGAACTCTCACCCGACGAAGTAATAATCGAGGTCGCAGGCTGCGGTGTTTGCCACACTGACATTGGATTTGCTTACGAGGGCATTCCCACCCGCCACGCGCTGCCGTTGATCCTGGGACATGAAATCGCCGGCCGTGTCGTGCTGGCCGGGGAGCACGCTGGAAGCTGGATGGGGCGCTCGGTCATTGTGCCTGCCGTAATTCCATGCGGCGATTGCGATGCCTGCCGCAGTGGCCGTCCGAGCATCTGCCGCAAACAGTTCATGCCGGGCAACGATGCCGATGGAGGATTTGCGACCTGCGTAAAGGTACCGGCACGTGGCCTGTGCCCGGTACCCGAAGAACTTCCCAAGGGACTCACCCTGGCGATGCTGTCGGTTGTCGCGGACGCAGTTACGACTCCGTATGAGGCTATTCGCCGTTCCGGTCTTAACGCCGACGAAGTCGCGGTGTTCGTCGGAGTCGGTGGGATCGGGGCTTTCGGAGTGCAAATTGCCGCTGCGCTGGGCGCAGCAGTCGTGGCCATCGATGTTGACGCGGACCGACTGGAGCTGGCCTCGGCGCACGGTGCTGCACTGGCACTGAACGCCCGCGAGGGCACGGATGTGAAATCGGCCGTGCGGTCTTTCGCCAGGCAGAGCGGCGCCAGGCAGAGCGGCCGGCACGGGATCGGCCTGAAGATTTTCGAAACCAGCGGGACGGCCGCGGGCCAGCAGACTGCGTTCAGCCTGCTCGACCCGGGTGCTCACCTGGCGATCGTTGGGTATACCGCTCAAAAAGTTGAAGTGCGCCTGTCCAATTTGATGGCCTTCGATGCCACCGCTCGCGGAAATTGGGGATGCCCGCCCAGTCAATACCCGAACGCGCTGGCCATGGTGCTCGAAGGAAAAATTCACGTTCAGCCTTTTGTCGAGATGCACCCACTCGAGGAGGCCCAGCAAGTTCTCGAGGCAGTCCATCATCACCAACTCCGCAGGCGAGCGGTGCTGGTGCCGCAGTCGCGGGGCCTACAACAAGAGGCCACATCCTAATGAACCAAAGGAATAGACTGTCGGCTGCCTCAGGGGCTAAAGCCCGCGTCTTTATTGGCTCTGGGCGGCACGGCTGAAGCCGTACCCTAACCAAAACCGATTAAAAGATAACAGCAAGGAACGAAGCTATGAAAGATCAAAATCTGGCTATGAAAGATCAAACCCTGGCCATGAAAGATCACAACCTGGTTGAACCGCTTTCCCCCAGCGAGATCCTGCTGGAGCGCAGGCCCGCACGCGATCGCGACGGCACCAGCGTGAAGGGGCTGCACAATGTGTGGATCACTCTGAACAATCCGCGCGAGCTGAACAGTTACACCACGACCTCGATCAAGGAAGTTATTCTCGCGTTGCGCGAAGCCAGCAATGATCGCGCAGCGGTTGCTGTCGTACTCACGGGCGCGGGCACGCAGGCCTTCTGCACGGGAGGCAACACGCGCGAGTATGCGGAGATTTATGCCGGAGCTCCGGGCGAGTACCGGCAATACATGCGCTTGTTCAATGATATGGTCAGCGCCGTCCTGGGTTGTGACAAGCCGGCGATCTGCCGCGTGAACGGCATGCGGGTCGGCGGTGGGCAAGAGATTGGAATGGCTTGCGACTTTTCCGTAGCCAGCGACCTTGCCATATTCGGCCAGGCCGGACCGAGGCACGGTTCAGCGCCCGATGGCGGCAGCACCGACTTCCTGCCGCTGTTCGTGGGCATAGAGCACGCCATGCTCAGCGCCACGCTGTGCGAGCCGTGGAGCGCGCACCGCTTCTATCGTCTGGGGGGGCTCACGCAGATCGTTCCGGCACTCAAGGTTGACGGCAGATATATGTCCAACCCGCTGGTCGTGAGCGATCGGGAGTACGACGAATTTGGCCGCGTGGTGTTCGGAGACTGGAAGACGGGAGAAGCCCGAGAGGCGGGGAAAGCTCTGATGTCCAGCGGCACCATTGATCTTTCATTGCTGGATGAAGCGGTCGAGGGGCTCTGCACGAAGCTGTTGCATACCATGCCTGATTGCCTGACGAAGACGGTCGAAAGTGTGAGGAAACACAAACTGGAACATTGGGACCGCAACCGCGAGACCAACCGCGCCTGGTTGGCGCTGAACATGATGACGGAGGCTAATGCCGGTTTTCGCGCTTTCCACTACGGTACCCGGCAGCAACGCGAGGTGGACTTCGTCCGGCTGCGTCAGCGTTTGGCAGAAGGCGTGCGCTGGAGTGAGGAGTTGATCGCCGAAATTGCGCCCTGGGCAGTTCCGGAAACAACCAAGGCAGAATAATAATGAGCAGCCTGAAACTCTCCTTCGAGCACGATGGCCAAGTCGCCCGCGTGGCATTGGCTGCGCCCAAGGCCAACATCGTCGACCAGGCAATGATGGCAGCTTTGGCGGCGGCCTTCGAGGACCTGCGGAATCGGCCACAGATCAAGGTGATGATTCTCAGCGCGGAAGGCCCGCACTTCAGCTTTGGCGCCAGCGTACAGGAGCACCTTCCCGAAAATGTCAGGAGCATGTTGCCGCGATTCAGCGGACTGCTTGGGCAATTGCTGGAACTGCCGGCGGTCACCCTTGCGGCCGTGCGCGGGCAATGCCTGGGCGGAGGGTTTGAGCTGGCCCTGGCTTGCGACTTCATTGTCGCGGAGGCAGGCGCCCAGTTCGCTTGTCCCGAAATCAAGCTGGCAGTTTTCCCGCCCGCGGCGGCTGTGCTGTTGCCAACCCGGATTGGCGTGAGTCGTGCAGCGGAACTCGTATTGACCGGAGCTGCATGGAGTGCCGCCCAAGCTGCGGGCGCAGGGTTGATCGTGCAAACCGCGCCGCAAGGACAACTGGAAGCGACGGTCGAAACCTGGATCCGCGACCACTTTCTGGCCCGTTCGCCGGCCGCGCTGCGCTACGGCGTACGCGCCGCTCGCCTCCCCGTGCGACGGGCACTGCAGCAGGACCTGCCGCAACTTGAGCGCATGTACCTTGACGAACTCATGGCAGAATCCGACGCCGTGGAAGGACTGCGTGCCTTCATAGAAAAACGTGAGCCTCACTGGGAGAAAAGCGGGGAGAAGAGAGGAGCGCTCCGGTGAATCCTGAACTCGAACAGATCCTCAGCCGCGCCCAGAGCTTGTACGAAGACGTTGACTACAAGGCAGTCGCGGAATGGAAATCCGACACACCCGGGCGCAGAGCGATCGGGTATATGCCAATTTATGTGCCACGAGAACTGATACATGCGGCTGGAATGTTGCCTGTCGGCATTTTCGGCGGCGGCGACCGGCTGGAAATCATCCGTGGTGACGCTTACTTCCAGAGCTACATCTGCCACATTCCGCGCAGCACGATCGAGCTGGCATTATCGGGACGGCTCGATGTGCTGGATGGCATGTTGTTCCCTTCGATCTGTGATGTCATCCGCAACCTGAGCGGCATGTGGACGATGCTGTTTCCCGGACGCTACGTGCGCTATGTCGATCTTCCCCAGAACTACGACCCCCGCGTTGGAGGTGAATTCTGGCGGCGGGAATTGACGGCGATCCGGGAGGACATGGCGCGGTTGGCGGGCGGACCGATCTCCGACCAGAATCTCCGAAACAGTATCCGGACCTACAACCAGAACCGCCGCGCGATCCGGGAGCTCTACCAGGCACGCAGTGAATCGCCGTGGCTCTATCCCATTTCGCAGGTCTATGCAGTATTGCGCGCTGGCAGTGTGCTGCCGCCGGAGGAGCACACCACGATGGTGCGCCGTTACCTCGAGCTGGCCTCGCAGGGATCGACCCTTCCTGAGGATCGCAGCCGAGTCGTATTGACAGGCATGTTCTGTGAACAGCCTCCGCTGGCGTTGCTCGTAACCCTGGAACGCGCGGGCTGTTGGATCGTGAACGACGACCTGCTACTGGGTTTGCGCTGGTTCACGGGCGAGGTAGCGGAGGAGGGGAACGCGATCGAAAACCTGGCGCAGGCTTACCTGACGCAAAGCGTGGCGACGGCCTCCTGTTATGCACCCGATGGGCATCGCGGCCGGTGGCTGGTCGATGCCGTGCGGCAGAATCACGCGGATGGCGTCATTTTTTGCGCTCCGAGTTTTTGCGATCCCGCATTGCTGGAGCAACCCATGCTGGTCGCTGCCCTGGAGCGCGAACACATTCCCCACACCCAGTTCAAGTACTCCGAGGATACGGGACAATTTGCCGTCATCCGGGAGCAGGCTGGCACGTTCTCGGATTCCATCCGGCTGTGGAGCGAGGCATGACCAGAGACACTGTGCAGGAATCGACCGTGCAGAAAGAGCGGAGCATGGTCCTGCAGAAGCAACTCATCGGGGACTACTACGAATCTTTGGGACGGGCGCGGGCAGAGGGAAGGCGAGTCGTCTCCACGTTTGTTCCCGGGAATTTGACCGAGCTGCTGCGGTCCTTCGATCTGCTGCCGATCCTGCCGGAGATCAACGCGCTGCAGTCCGGCATGCGCAAGCTTTCCGCCAACTTCATTGCGGAAGCGGAGAAGCACGGGCACAGCGAGGATGTCTGCACCTATGTGAAATGCGACATCGGCATGCTGAAGTCGGGCAACGTGGGTCCGACCGGCGTAAAACTCCCCAATCCCGATCTGCTGCTGCTCTCCTACACGGGATGCTTCACGTTCCTCAAGTGGTTCGAACTTCTGCGCGAGGAGTATCAATGCCCGGTGGCCATGCTGCACGTGCCGTACCTGGCCAGCGGACGCATTGAACCGCACCATATTGACTACGTGGTGCAGCAGTTGCGCACCGAGGTGATCCCGAAGCTGGAACAGGTCAGCGGCCGGCGCTACGATGAGGCTCGACTTTCCGAGATGCTGGCTCTTTCCGCCCAAGCAGAGGACGATTTCGTGTGGGTGCTGGAGAGCGCGAAGAACACGCCTTCGCCGATTGATGCGTACTTCGGCGGCGTGTACTACATCGGCCCGATATTCACCGCCTTCCGAGGCACGAGCGAGGGAGTCCAGTATTACCGCGTGCTGCGCGAAGAGATTGCAGACCGCATCAGGTTGGGACTTGGTCCCGTCACTCCCGAGGGCACGATGGAGCGCCAGCGCTATCGCCTGGTAGTGGAAGGGCCGCCCAACTGGACGAGCTTCCGCGAGTTCTGGAAGATGTTCTACGACGAAGGCGCGGTCGTAGTTGCCAGCAGCTATACCAAAGTGGGTGGACTCTATGATCGCGGTTTCCGCCACGACCCCAACCGCCCGCTCGAAAGCCTGGCTGAATACTGCCTGGGTTGCTACACCAACCTCGGGCTGCCGGCGCGCGTCGATCTGCTGGAGCGCTACATCCGCGAATACCGCGCTGACGGCTTCATGATCAATAGTGTCAAGAGTTGCAACTCGTTCAGTGTCGGCCAGTTGCTGATGCTGCGGCAACTCGAGCAGCGGACGGGAGTGCCCGGCGGATTCATCGAGAGCGATCTGGTGGATCCACGATATTTTTCGCCGGCAAACATCAAGAACCGCATTGAGAGCTACATGCAGATGCTCGCACAAAGGCGAGGAACTGGGGTGATGGCATGAGCGTAGAGGTTCTGCTCGGCATTGACCTGGGCTCGACCACGACGAAGGCCATCGCACTGGATCAAACGGGCCGGGTCCTGGGCCGCGGCATCACCAACACGCGCAGCAACTATGAAGTCGCTTCCCAGATCGTTCGCGAGGAAGCGCTCGTGCAGTCGAGATTTGAACTGGTGCGGCATGCCATGGCCGCCGATCCGGAACTCTCTGGAATTGAAAGCAAGTTTATTGGATCTCTGGTGCGCAATTTCCGCCAGCAGCAACATTTGGAGCAGTTGGAATTGCTGGAGTCGGCGCTGCACCGTTGTTCCGATGCGCCCCGGTACACGCCCAACCGGGAGGCAGTCAAGGAGATGCTCAAGCGTATCTGCCAAGCGATGCGGTCGCGCGTTCCCGGCCATTTCAGCGAATTGGCGGTGCGGAAAAGCGACTTCTTCCGCGATCTGGCCGCAGCCGACTACATGCAGTCCGCGGAGCAGTGTAGCGATGCGAAACACGCCTCCTTTGACCTCCTATGTGGTCTGTTCGACGCCGCCATCCTGGAGGTCGAGAATGCGGCAGGTGACGGGGCATTTGAACGGCATGCCGGGCCGGCACTCGAGCAGACGCTGGCCACCGCATCGGCAGACATCCACGCACGGGAAGCAAGACTGCGCTCCGCGGTGGAGTCGGTGAGATCGATCGAGTTCCGGGTGCTTGGAATGGTCGGGACGGGCTATGGCCGGCAACGGCTGCCGTTCCCGAAAGAACAGATCCGCAGCGAGATCCTCTGCCACGGCCTGGGCGCCCATGCCATGTTCGCCGGGACGCGCACGGTGCTCGACATTGGTGGCCAGGACACCAAGGCGATTCAGGTCGATGGCACTGGCATCGTCACGAGTTTCCAGATGAATGACCGATGTGCGGCGGGATGTGGCCGCTACTTAGGCTATATCGCCGACGAAATGAACCTCGGCCTGCATGAACTCGGCAGGCTGGCACAGGAGAGCACTTGCAGCATAAAGATCAACAGCACGTGCACGGTCTTTGCCGGAGCCGAGTTGCGGGATCGCCTGTCTCTGGGGCAGAAGGTACCGGACATCCTGGCGGGCCTGCACCGGGCAATCATGTTGCGCGCGATGTCCCTACTGGCGCGTTCCGGAGGAATTTCCGACGAATTCACGTTTACTGGGGGAGTAGCCCGTAACCCCGCTGCGGTTTCCGCTCTGCAAGGCCTGGTCCAACAAAACTATGGCGTGCGAACCTTGAATATCTCTCCGGAGTCCATCTACACCGGGGCGCTGGGGGCGGCGTTATTTGCGCTGCGCGCTGCGGAAGTAAGGAATGCGGCATGAGGGCCGGGGAGAGCATCCTCGCTGCGGGCGTCGACGTGGGCTCGAGTGCCGTCAAGTTTGCGCTGGTGCAGGTTGCGGGAGACGGGGCGGAGAGCGTGCTGGCGCTGCACAACGAGCGCATCCGCCGGCGCGAACTGCGGAAGGTGATTCGGGAAGGCTATGAAGTGGCTCTGGAAGCGGCAGGAGTGCGCCAGAACGAGATCGCTTATACCGCGAGCACCGGTGAAGGCGAGTTGGTGGATTTCCGCCGTGGCCACTTCTACGGAATGACGACGCACGCGCGAGGAGCGGTATTCCTGATGCCCGGCAGCGGCGCCGCGATCGACATCGGGGCCCTGCACGCGCGTGCCATGCGGGTTGACGAGCGCAGCCGCGTAATGGAGTACCGCATGACCAGCCAATGCGCGTCCGGTTCGGGACAGTTCCTCGAGAACGTTGCCCGCTACCTTGGCATCATGCTGGAGGACGTTGGACCTTTGTCTTGCGAAGCTAAGAATCCGGAGCCGGTCAGCAGCATCTGCGCCGTGCTGGCGGAGACCGACGTGATCAACATGGTGAGCCGGGGCATTTCGCGCAGCGACATCCTGAAGGGAATTCACCTGTCAATGGCGGGGCGTTACACGAAGCTTCTGCGCTCGATCGGTGCGTGCGGTGACGTGGCGATCACCGGCGGACTGGCCGCGGATATTGGGCTGTGCCGTGCGTTGCAGGAGAAGATCGCCGAAGAAAAGCTTGCCATGCGCGTGCGTACTCACCCGGACTCGGTCTACGCTGGAGCCATCGGGGCCGCGCTTTGGGGTGCGTACCGCCATCGTGTACTGGCGCGGCGCGCCGAGGTGGTGGCGTGAAGGAGCCTCATATGAGTACTAAATCTCTGGAAGAACCGGGAATCCTGGAAACGGACCATACCCTGGTGCGCGTTATGAACCAGCATGATCTGGAGGCGGTCGTTAAGATTGACGCAGCAGCCAGTGGCCGGCGGCGTCCCCGCTATTTCGAACTGATGTTGGAACGGGCGGTGAAACAAGCGGCGCTGCAAGTTTCGCTGGCCGCGGAAGTGGATGGGCGCGTCGTTGGATTCGCCATCGTATCGCTTTACTATGGCGAGTACGGAGTCGGCGAGCCCACTGCTTCGCTGGATGCCATCAGCGTGGACCCGGCAAACCGTGGCCAACACGTAGGCAAAGCCCTACTGCGGCAGTTGCGGCTGAATCTATCTGCGCTCCGGGTCACGACGCTGCGCACCGAAGTATCGTGGGATAATTTTGATCTTCTCGCTTTCTTCAAGAAGGAAGGATTCTCCCCGGCGCGCCGTCTTTGCCTGGAGTGTGCGCTCGATCCCACACGCTTTGAGTGACACGTAGGTAAGGAGGTTCGTATGTCAGAAGCAACTCATGGCTCTGTACGTTGCCCGCGCTGCGGTAAGCTGGGCGCCACGGCGGACAAGTTCTGCGCCGAGTGCGGACGTTTTCTCCGCGACGCTTCCATTGACCAGCGGCTTCTTTTGGCCCTGGTGCATGAACGCGAGGGGCGGGAGCGGGAGGCACGGCAGGAGCTGCAGCACTTGCTCGACGCCGAGCCCGATCACGTCCTGGGCAACCACCAGTTCGGAAACCTTCTGTTCCACGAAGGTCTGCTGGACCTGGCCATCGAACACTATCGCCGGGCGGTGACAGCCTCGACAACATTTGTGCTGGCCTATTACGACCTCGGGGTCGCCTACTACCACCGCGGCAACATGCCGGAGGCGGCTGCCGCCTTCCGCCGCTGTCTTGAGATTAATCCCAACTACAACGCCGCCCACTACCGGCTTGCCCTGGCGCTGTTTCACCAGGGACAGCTCGAAGAGGCGGGCGAGCACTTTGAGCTTTCGGCGACCCTCACACCCGAATACGTAATGGCCCACTATCACCTGGGCGTGATACACGAGCGCGAAGGCGCAACTGAGATCGCTCGCCGGGAATTCGAACGGAGCCTGGAAGAGGGGGTTCACGAACTGAGCAGTCTGTTCCACCTTGCGCTGATCCGCCGGGCGCAGGGGGACCATGCCGGAGCAGAAGAGCTTTTGAGGCGAGCGGGTGAGTTTGGCAAGTTGCACCCGGCGGCATCGGAAGCCCCGGCATCCGAAGCCCATAGGTAAACGGGAGAATGCGGCATGGGAATCTCGGTGGGGAACGGCCTCATTTTTGACTGGGCACGCGCGGGCCCGCGGACTACTTCCTGGCCAGCACACGTGATGCTCGACGATGAGACGCTGCGCGATGGTCTTCAGAGCCCCTCCGTCACGGATCCGCCAGCGGCGGCGAAAGTCGAGATTCTCCATCTCATGGAAAATCTCGGAATTGAAACCGTCGATGTCGGGCTGCCCGGAGCAGGCGCACGCCAGCGCGAAGCCGTACACGCACTCTGCCGCGAGATCTCCGACCGGCGGATGCGCATACGCGCCAACTGCGCCGCCCGCACCATGATGGTGGACATTCGTCCCATCGCGGAGGTATCGCAACTAACGGGAGTTCCGATTGAGGCTTGTTTATTTATCGGCAGCAGCCCCATCCGGCAGTACGCGGAAGAATGGACTCTCGATCAAATCCTGCGCCACACCCGGGAAGCGATCCGCTTTGCCGTAAAGGAAGGCCTCGACGTGATGTACGTAACGGAGGACACAGTACGATCTTCGCCCGAGCACCTGCGTATCTTGTTTGCCGAAGCGATCGAGGCTGGGGCCAAGCGGCTATGTCTCTGCGACACTTGTGGAGCGGCAACTCCGGAGGCGGTGTGGAACCTGGTGTCCTGGGTGAAGAAGTTTTTGGCCGAGACTGGGGCCGGCATCGGCATTGGCATCGACTGGCACGGTCACCGCGATCGTGGCCTCGATTTGGCGAACACACTGGCCGCCATTGAGGCGGGGGCATCGCGGGTGCACGGCACCGCGCTCGGAATCGGCGAGCGCGTGGGAAACACGCCGATGGAGCAGTTGCTGGTTAATCTCAACCTGCTCGGCATGAGGCACGACGACCTCAGTTCTCTGCAGGGGTATGTGGACTCGGTTGCGGCCGCGACCTCCGTTCCAGTTCCCGCGAATACTCCGGTGATCGGACGCGATGCCTTCCGCACCGCCACCGGCGTCCACGCGGCGGCCATCATTAAAGCCCAGAAGAAGGGTGATCGCTGGCTGACCGACCACGTCTATTCAGGCGTCCCGGCAAGCCTGATCGGACGAAGTCAGGAAATTGAGGTCGGGCCCATGTCGGGCAGTTCGAACGTTATCTTCTATCTATCACAGCGGGGAATCGTGGCGAGCCATGAACTCATACAGGCCGTCCTGCTAGCTGCCAAAGAATCCAACCGTATTCTGCAGGAACCGGAAATCCTGGCCATAGTGCGGCGCTTCGAAAATGTGACTTCGTAGCTTTCTGTGATGCAACGCAGACAGGGCCGACAGTCCGTCCCTTGGACTTCGTCTTTCGGTTCTTAAGAATCTGATTTCTGGGGGACTCAGGCGTCTGCCGTAAAACAGTTTGGGCACCGGAGGACCATTTTCTGCGCGGCCTCACCCTTCCTCTGGTACGCTGCAGAGATATGCGTGCCTCCCAGAGCCTGTTTTTCGTGATCGCTATGGCCAGTTGCCTCGTCGCCCAGGACCGCAAGCCAGTTGCGGATCGCCTCGCGGCCCAGAACTCTCTTTTCGAAGAGCAGTACGAGTCCGATCTCCGCAACTTTCCTGAACGTGCTACGGCCTTCGGCGACTACCGCTACAACGACAAGCTCGCCGAGTACTCACTTGAAGCCATCGTTCAGCGGCACAAAACCGACGAGACCTTCCTCGCCCGGCTGGAAGCCATCCCGAGTGTTGGATTCTTCGACCAAGACCAGCTCTCCCACGACCTCCTCGTTCGTGTCCTCCAGCAGCGCATCGCCGACTTCGACCTTAAAGAGTACGAGACGCCAATCAATCAGCAGAATGGCATCCATACCAGCCTCGCGGATCTGCCGCTGTCCGTTCCCCTCGACTCCGTCAAGCACTACGAAGACTACATCGCCCGTCTTCAGCAGATTCCTCGCGTCCTCAGCCAGATCACCGAAGTGCTTCGCGCGGGCATGAAGGATCGGCTCATGCCGGTTCGATTTCTGCTGGAAAAACTCCCTGTCCAGTGTCAGGGAATCATCGACGCCGATCCTTTTCTCATCCCGACAAAGAAGTATCCGACGAGCATTTCCGTCGAAGACCAGAAGCGCTTGACCCAGCAGATCACTGACGCGATCAACAACCACGTAATCCCGGCATACAAGACTTTCGCCACATTCCTGGCCACGGAATACGCGCCCCAAGGCCGAACCACACTTTCCATTACTTCTCTGCCAGACGGCGAGAAGCGCTATCAAAACGACATTTACGCGCGAACTACCACCCGCATGACGCCGGACGAGATCCACCAGCTCGGTTTGCGGGAGATCGACCGTATCCAAGCGGAGATGACCGCCATCGCCAAGAAGGAAGGCTTCGCTGACCTGGCATCCTTCCGGGCTTCCCTCAAGACCAATCCGAAATACATTCCGACCTCGGCCGAGCAGATTCTCGATGATTTTCGCCGTTACATCGCGCAGATGGAACCGAAACTTCCTCAGCTCTTCACCCTTCTTCCGAAGTCGCCGGTCACGGTCGAGGCCATACCAGCCTTCCAGTCCGCCGCTGCAACCCATTACGTCACTGGTACGCCGGACGGCAAGCGCCCCGGCCGCGTCGTCGTCGCCACTTCCAACTTCGCGGATCGTTCCCTGATCGACGACGAGGCGATCGCCTACCACGAAGGCATTCCCGGACATCACATGCAGCTATCCGTGCAGCAGCAACTCAGCGGGTTGCCCAAGTTTCGTCTTCATGGTCTGGGCTTCAATGCCTACATCGAAGGCTGGGCTCTGTACGCGGAGCAGCTCGGCAAAGAGGTCGGTTTCTACCAGGATCCTGTCTCGGACTACGGCCGCCTGTCTTCCGAACTGTTTCGCGCGGTACGTCTGGTCGTGGACACTGGAATCCACTCCAAAGGATGGACCCGCGATCAGGTCGTCGATTTCTTCCGCAAGTCCGGCGCCGTCGACGAGCCCACCATCCAGTCTGAAACCGACCGCTATATCGCGTGGCCCGCACAAGCCCTGAGTTACAAGCTGGGTCAACTCAAGTTCCGCGAACTGCGGGAACGCGCCCAGAAAGAATTGGGCCCCAAGTTTGACATCCGCAGCTTCCACGACGAGATGCTCGACGGCGGCACCCTGCCCCTCGATCTCCTCGATGCCCGGACAAACAAATGGATCGCACAACAGAGATCGAAGTGAACTTAGCGGATTATTTTTGCCGCGCGTTCAGCTTGTCGAGAGCGCGTTTCAATTCTTCAAGTTTCTGTCCCGCCTCGCCGAGTTTGCCTTCCGCGGTCAGGCGCTGGTAGTCGGCAAGGTCCCTGGCGGCTTCCGCGATGAGCGCGTTGCGATCCGCTGCCGGTTGGGGTAACGCGGTGGATGCCGAGGCGCCTCGCACCGGCTCCGCCGGGGCAGCCGCGGCATTCGTTGCCGGAGCGTTCGTTGCCGGGGCACTCGTTGCTGGGGCACTCAAGGACGAGACCGCTCCGCCAAAAAGCGCCGCCATCGCCGACTCGAAGGTTGGTCCGTAGGCGAGCTTATCCTGCAGAGCGAGCACGACCAGACGCAACTCCGGCATAGGGCTCCGCTCCGCCTGCAAGTAAATCGGCTCCGCGTACAGCAGCGCCTTCCCAGTTGGAATCACCAGCAATGCTCCGCGGCGCACGTGCGAGCCTTGCTGATTCCACAGAGTTAATTGTCCGGAAAGCTGAGCGTTCTGATCGATTCGCGCCTCGACTTGCAGCGGTCCGTCGACCAGCTTGGTCTTGGGAAAGTTGTAGACCACAGACGAGCCGTACTGTGCGCCGTCGCTGCGTCCGGCAATCCAGCCAATCAGATTATTCCGGTTGGCCGGGGTGAAGGGCAGAATCTCCACGAACTCCTCGCCGGTTTCGCCCGGCAGTTTCATCAGCACGAAATTCGGCTGCATCGCCTGGGTTTGTTGTTCACCTCCCGCACTCATGCCAACTTCAGCGGCGACCGTCCACAGATCTTCCCGGTTATAGAAGGCCTCCGGATCCGTCATGTGATACAGCCCGTAAACTTCCGCCTGTAGTTTGAGTAACAACTCCGGGTAGCGCACGTGCCGGCGCAGCCCCGGCGGCATCGCGGAGGCGTCCTTGAACAAAACTGGAAAAATGCGGCGGTAGGCTGCGATGATCGGATCTTCCGGATCGAACACGTAAAACGTTGTCGTGCCATCGTAGGCGTCAATGACCACCTTCACACTGTTCCGCATGTAGTTGATGGAATTGTCATTGAGACGATAATGGGTGGAGTAGGGATAGCTGTCTGAAACCGTGAACGCATCCATGATCCACGACAGGCGGCCGTCATCGCCGAGCACAACATACGCATCCGGATCGTAGGTGAGGAACGGCGCTAACGCCGATACGCGATCGCGTATGTTGCGCCGCATCAGCAGCCGGCTGTCCTTATTCACGTCATCGCTGAAGGGCAGCTTCGCGAGATCGCTTTGATCGAGGGCGATGATCATGCGGCGCAGGAAACCACCGAGGACAATTCCCCCGTTGCCTTCGTACGACGTAAGATTGTTGCTCTCGCCCTGCGGATAATTAAATTCCTTCTGCCGCGTCTTCACATACACATCCGTGTTGGTCAACTCGCCGAAATAGATCTCCGGCCGCGTCACGGTGAGATTACGCACCGTGCTCTGCACCGGCATGTTGCTCAAAATCAGCGTGGGTAGCCCTTCCGCCGTGAACCCGTTGACTGGATTCATGGTGATGCCATAGCCGTGGGTGTAAATCAGCTTCTCGTTAATCCAGTTGCGGCTGCTCTCCGGCAGCTTATCGACGTTTAGCTCGCGCGCGGCGAGCATCACTTCGCGAGTGGTGCCGTCTATGTCATATCGATCAATATCGATGTCGGGGAAGTCGTAGTAAGTGCGAATTTCCTGAATCTGCCGCAGCGTGTCCTGGAGGGCGCGCCAATCCCACAGCCGGATGTTCCGAAGTGTAGCCTGATTGTTCGCCGGATCGGCCGCTTCAACCGTTGTCTCAGCCGGGAACTCGCGCTGCGAGACCCGGTTCAATCCGTAGGCCTGCCGCGTCAACTCGGTATTGAAGACGATGTAGGGCTTCTCGCGAACCAGTTCGTTCGGTTTGACGATGAAGCTGCTGACGTACCATCCGATCGCTTGAACGGCGATATAACAGACTGCGGCCGGAAGGATTGCCGCGACCAGCCAGCGTCCCTGTGGAACCCGCACGGCGTTGACGACTGCAATCAGCGCGCCGAGAACCAGAGCGACGCAAACGATGAGCATCCCGGTGAGCGTGATGTGCGCGTCCGTGTAGGTCACTCCACCGAAGATCGTATGATCCTCAAGCAATCGCTCGAAGCGGCCGATATACGCACGCATCGCAAGAATCAGCAACAAAAACGCAAAAGCGATGGAGAGTCCGCGCCACGGCAATGGGACGTGGCGGCTGAGACGCCCGGCGAGAGCACGGGCTCCGCCGGTGATGAGAATGAAGAAGACGGCGAGTATACAGGTAATCACGGCCAGCGTAAGCAGCCACCCGGAAATGATCTGCCACGCTGGCAGTGTGAACAAAAAGAAGTTCAGCGGCTTGCCAAAAATCGGGTCTGCGGCGCTACCAGCAAAGCGAGGTGCGTACCAAAAGAGGGCGAGTGTCGGCCACTCCCCTATCATAGCGGCGCCGGTTGCAGCGGCAACGGCGAGCGAAACGCCGAGCGCGATCAGCCGTAGAACAGGTTCAACCGGAAGCTTCACCGGCCGTCCGCCAACAAGAATCGTGTGGCCGTCCGGCAAGTCAGGAAGATGTGCCCGCTTCAGAGCCAGGAACGATCCATACAGAATGAGAAACGTGGCCGCTGCAAAAGCCGCGAAGATCCCCCACTGAAGACCCAGTGTTTTCCAGAAGACGGCCCCATAGCCAAGCGACCTGAACCAGAGCATGTCCACGCAATAGGACAACGCGGTCCGACCGCCGAAGAAGATGCCGGCAAGGATGGCAAGAATGAGAAACAAGCGTCGGCGGTTGCGCGGGCGCGGCGGCAGGATCCGCGGCCAGTCAATAGACTCGGGCATTCTTCTACTCCGTTTTCATTAACTTCGTTAGGTATCCACATGATACTCTCCACGATTGCGCAGGTTGCAGGCGGAGAGGGTTGTCGTTTTCGAGAAAGCCTCTACCGTACAAATTAACCTCTTTTCGGATCCAGAAGTATGGCTCACACAAAATCCGTTGAGCTAAGCCGCTCGGGGACTCTTTCATCGAGCCAAGGTGAAGAAGTCTTATGAGCACGCTTCCACTGGGCATGATCTTTGCGCTTAGTGTTGCCGCTTATTTGACCGGCGCTTTCGCTTCTCTCGCGTGCTGGCGAAAACCGGCGCTGGCCCGGCGTATCTGTTGCAGCGCCGCTTTGGCAGGTGCCGTCTTGGGAGGGTCCGCGGCGGTTCTCGGCATCCTTCGAGGCACGCCGGTTGCGTGGTCGGTTCCCTCGGGAATTCCGCTCTTTGCCTACACCTTCTCCTACGATGCCCTGGCCGGCCTGTTCAATCTGGCCCTGGCGATCCCCGTAATCGCGGTTTCCATCTACTCATTCGGCTACCTGAAAGAATTCGAGGGCAAGAGGAACATCGGCGTCTTCGGTTTCTTGTTCCATCTATTGCTTCTCAGCTTGACGATCGTCTTTACCGCTGCGAATGCCTTCCTGTTTCTGATTGCATGGGAAGTAATGGCGCTTGCCGCTTACGGGCTGGTGACGTTCTACCACGAAGACCGGGAGACTCGACGGGCGGGTTTGCTCTACGTCATTATGGCCCACATCGATGCTGGGTGCCTGCTTCTCGGCTTCGCCCTGTTGATGCACGCCAGTGGCAGCGCCGAATTCGCCAGCTTCCGTCCCATCGCAACCCAACTCAGCGGCGGCCAGCAGACCGCTGCGTTTGTTTTGTTCTTTCTGGGATTCGGCATCAAGGCGGGTGTTATCCCCTTCCATATCTGGCTGCCCGCGGCACACCCGGTCGCGCCGAGCAATGTCTCGGCCCTGCTTTCCGGGATCGTGATCAAAACCGGAATTTACGGCATGACCCGTATTTTCCTGGATTCGCTGGGAGGAGTGCCGTCCTGGGCCGGCTTGCTGGTTCTCATCGTGGGAGTGGTCTCTGCCGTTCTGGGGGTCTTGTACGCCTTGATGGAGCACGATCTCAAACGTCTGCTGGCGTACCACAGCATCGAGAATATCGGCATCATTCTCATGGGCCTAGGCGCGGCTTTGATTTTCCGAGTTGCGGGACATCCGATGCTTGCCGCGGTGGCCCTGGTCGCAGCGATGTTCCACACTCTGAATCACGCGATCTTCAAGAGTCTTCTGTTCCTGGGGGCTGGGTCCGTGCAGCATTCGACGGGGACGCGCAACATGGAGGAAATGGGCGGCCTCATCCGTCCCATGCCGGTGACCGCGTTCTGTTTCCTGATTGGCGCGATCGCCATCTCGGGTCTTCCCCCGCTGAACGGATTTGCCAGCGAGTGGCTGACCTATCAGACCCTCTTGGCCGGATTTGGCGCGATCAGTGGCTTGAGGCGAATCCTGTTTCCGCTGGCTGGTT